>ERZ1023282.1-NODE-1-length-322533-cov-8.898703_pt1 | contig 322533 bp, 291 predicted proteins | sample MGYA00521262_ERZ1023282 | MGnify/ENA primary metagenome ERZ1023282 (study PRJEB32759, sample SAMN07749867) | skin metagenome | biome: transportation; feature: city; material: polyester macromolecule | host: Homo sapiens | place: Hong Kong:KT line | collected... | reverse complement strand
CACCCTCGTCGTGGGTGTGCTGCTCGTCGTCGCGGCCTACACCGCGCGGCGGCTCATCGCGCCGGCCGCGCCCACCCGAGCCAAGCTGACGACCTACGAGTCGGGCGTCGACCCCGTCGGGCAGGACTGGGCGCAGACCCAGGTGCGCTACCTCGCCTACGCCTTCCTCTACGTCGTCTTCGCCGTCGACGCCGTCTACCTCTTCCCGTGGGCGCTCGTGCTGCGCAGCGACCTCGGGCCGGTGAGCCTCGTCGAGGTCGCGATCTTCATCGGGATCGTCCTCGTCGGCCTCCTCCACGCCGCCCGCCGCGGACTGCTGAGGTGGGTGTGATGACCGACCTGCCCACCCCCAGGCTCCGCGACCCCCGCATGGGCGTCGTCGGTGGCCACGCGCCCCGCCCGATGAAGGTCGTCCTCGGCTGGGGCCGGCGCTACAGCCTGTGGGTCTTCAACTTCGGGCTCGCGTGCTGCGCCATCGAGTTCATCGCCGCGTCGATGGCGCGGCACGACTTCATCCGGCTCGGGGTCATCCCCTTCGCCCCCGGCCCGCGCCAGGCCGACCTCATGGTCGTCTCCGGCACGGTCACCGACAAGATGGCGCCGGCGATCCGCCGGCTGTACGACCAGATGCCCGAGCCGAAGTACGTCATCTCCTTCGGCGCCTGCTCCAACTCCGGTGGCCCCTACTGGGACTCCTACTCCGTGACGAAGGGGGTCGACCAGCTTGTCCCCGTCGACGTCTACGTGCCCGGCTGCCCGCCGCGCCCGGAGGCGCTCCTGCACGGGATCCTCACCCTCCAGGACAAGATCGCCGCGGAGTCGCTGACGACCGCCGGGATGCGGGCGCGCTATGCCGGGCACCGGTCCGCCGGTGCCGGTGAGGTGCGCCGCGGCCTGCTGCGACGACCGACGAAGGGGGCGTGACGTGCCCCAGGAGGACCTCACCGTCTCCCCACCGGAGTGGCTGCGAGCCGTCGGTGACGCGCGCGACCGCGGCTACACCTTCTTCGACTGGCTGAGCGCCGTCGACGAGAGCGACCGTGGCTAATCCGGTCCCTCCGACGGCAAGCCCGCGGGCTTCGACATCGTCACGCACCTGTACGACATCGCCGGCGGCGCTCGCCGCAGCATCCTCATGCGCACGCGCCTCGAAGTCGACGACCACGGTGGGGGCGCCCCGAGTATCGCCAGCCTCACCGGGCTGTGGCGCGGCGCGGTCCTGCGCGCGTCATTGCCTATGTATTGGCTTTCGCCCTTGCTGAATGGCTCCGCGGGCATGTTCTCACCGGCTTCCCGTGGAATGCCGCAGGCTATGCCCTGTCGGTCTCCGACTGGCTGGTTCAGGCCACCGCTCTCTGGGGTCTCTATGGCCACACGGTCATAACGCTGCTCATTGCCCTGGCTCCCGCATTGCTGGCCGGGCCGGGCATTGCGCCCGGCAGGCGGCACGTGGCGGCAGTCCTGTGCCTCGCCCTGGGTATGCCCATGCTTATGTACGGCTTCGGGGCCTGGCGGCTGTCCGGTCCGGAGCCTGTGGATGTGGCGGATGTGCGGCTGCGCATCGTCCAGCCCAACATTGCCCAGAAGGACAAGTGGCGGCCGGAACTTCGCGCCGCCAATTTCTCGCGCCTGCTGCGGTTGAGCCGGGCGGAGGATGATGCCGCCGGCATAACCCACGTGATCTGGCCGGAAAGTGCGCCGCCCTTCCTTCTCGCCGACAATGCGGACGCGCGGGCGCTGATCGCGCACATGCTGCCGCCGGGCGCGCATCTCATTACCGGGGCCGTGCGGGCCGAACCCCTCCCGCGCGCGCGGCCCGATGGACGTTGGGCCCGCTTCTTCAATTCGGTGATGGTGCTCGACAGTGACGCACGCATTCTCGACGTCTACGACAAGGCCCATCTCGTGCCGTTCGGCGAGTATCTGCCGGCCCAGGGGCTGCTCGAAGCAATCGGCCTGCAGCAGCTCACCCGGCAGCGCGGGGGCTACGCCAGCGGGCCCGGTCCACGCCCCATGAGTGTACCCGGCGCCCCGTCGGTCGGGCCCCTTGTGTGCTACGAGGTCATATTTCCGGGTAGTGTCGTGAGCGACCAAAGGCCGCAGTGGTTGTTGAATACAACCAATGATGCGTGGTTTGGAAATTCAATCGGCCCGCGACAGCACTTTTACCAGGCAAGAATGCGTGCAGTGGAAGAAGGTCTACCCGTCATCCGTGCGGCAAATACTGGTATTTCCGCCGTGATTGGGCCCAAAGGCCAGGTCCGCGCCATGTTGGAGCTAGGACAGGCAGGTGTCCTTGATCAACCTCTACCTGCACAAATCGACAAGACGATCTACAGCCGGAATGGCGATACAATATTCCTCATAATGATTGCAGTTTGTGTGTTAACTATACTGTATTTCAAGGTCTCGAAATCAAAGGTTTGATTGCACCACTTTAAAACAACCATAGGTTGCAATTCTAAATATTCAGTCATCTTTTGACAATTGACGTATTGACGTGGTGGACGCCGAGTTGCACTCATAGGTTATTGTATAAAGCAAATTACCACCGTACTCGTGTGGAATTTGGAGGGTGCTGGGTGGCTAGGAAAGAACCGAATCCGATCGACGTCCACGTCGGCAGCCGCGTGCGGCTGCGGCGCCTTCTTGTTGGCATGAGCCAGGAAAAGCTCGGCGAGCAGTTGGGACTTACATTTCAGCAGGTCCAGAAATACGAAAAGGGCACCAACCGTATCGGCGCCAGCCGCCTTTACGAAGTGTCGCGCATTCTCAATGTTCCCGTTCAGTATTTCTATGAAGAGATGGCCGAGGGCGACGTACCGGCCCGCAACGGCGAAATGGCTTTCGCCGAGGGCGACGGCACACCTTACGTGATGGATTTCGTGTCCAGCTCGGAAGGGTTGCAGCTCAATCGCGCCTTTTTCGACATCAAGGACCCGACCGTGCGCCGCTCGGTCATCGACCTGCTCAAGAACCTGTCCAAGGCGCAGCGCGAGGCTGAATAGTCTCGCGGGCAAATTGCATGGCCGGGCTGCGGCAGCCTGCTTGACGCATGGCGGCAAACCCGGCAAGAACGCCGCGGGTATTCACCTGCTGGCGGTGTCCTTCCGTCCGGCAAACTGCATGGCAAGGCAGGCTGACACTGCGCCCCTGACGGTGTGCAGGCACTCAGTATGAATTGCCGCGTCTGAAAACGGCCCGGATGGCCGCGTCACGGTTCCGCCCTGGCGCGCCCCTGTTGCCGGGTCAGGGGAGAAAGACAACCGTGGCACGTTCCAGCTACCTCTTTACAAGTGAATCCGTTTCCGAAGGCCATCCGGACAAGGTCTGCGACCGTATTTCCGATGAGATCGTGGACCTCATCTTCCGCACCGCGGCGTCGGAAGGCATGGACGCCTCACAGGTGCGCGTTGCTGCGGAAACCCTCACCACCACCAACAAGGTTGTCATTGCCGGCGAAGTGCGTGCGCCGGAAAGCCTGTTGGGTGATGGTGATCGCGTGAAGCAGGCACCCTTCGAGGAAGTTGCCCGCGCCGCCATCAAGGACATCGGATACGAGCAGGACGGCTTCCACTGGAAGAACGCCGACGTCGATGTGGTGCTGCACGGCCAGTCTGCCGACATCGCCCAGGGCGTGGACGCTGCCGGCAACAAGGATGAAGGCGCCGGCGACCAGGGCATCATGTTCGGCTATGCCTGCCGCGAGACCGACGTGCTGATGCCCGCCCCGATCGTGTTCTCCCACCGCATTCTCAAATCACTGGCAGATGCCCGCCACGCCGACGCCAAGTCGGGCCTTGGCCCGGACTCCAAGAGCCAGGTCACTCTGCGCTACGAAAACGGCAAGCCGGTCGCAGCCACCTCCGTCGTCGTCTCCACCCAGCATGATGAAGGCCTGACCACCGAGCAGGTGCGCGAGATCGTGCGCCCGCACGTGCTCAAGGTGCTGCCGGAAGGCTGGATGTGCCCGGAAGAGGAGTTCTACGTGAACCCCACCGGCAAGTTCGTGATCGGCGGCCCGGATGGCGACGCAGGCCTCACCGGCCGCAAGATCATCGTCGACACCTATGGCGGCGCAGCCCCCCATGGCGGTGGTGCCTTCTCCGGCAAGGATCCCACCAAGGTCGACCGCTCGGCCGCCTATGCCGCCCGCTACGTGGCCAAGAACGTGGTCGCCGCAGGCTTTGCCGACAAGTGCACCCTGCAGCTGTCCTATGCCATCGGCGTGTCCAAGCCCCTGTCCGTCTATGTGGACCTGCACGGCACCGGCAATGTGGATGAAGCCAAGCTCGAGGGCGCGATCCAGGAAGCCATGAACCTGAGCCCGCGTGGCATTCGCGAGCATCTCGGCCTCAACAAGGCGATCTATGCCCGCTCGGCGGCCTATGGCCATTTTGGCCGCGAAGCGGATGCCGACGGCGGCTTCTCCTGGGAGAAGACCGACCTCGTCGAGGCCCTCAAGGGCGCCATGAGCTGAGGCGAGACGGCGCAAGCCACATGACCGACAAGACCAAACGTGAGGGGCAGCCGTTTGAACGGCGGCCCCTCATTTATGGCCGGGCCAAGGGCAAGGCCCTGTCCCGGCGCCAGCAGCAGCTTTTCGAGACCTTGCTGCCGCAGGTGGCATTCACCCTGCGCACCAGTGCGTCTGACCCGGCAATTGATCCGCACACGGTATTTCCTGAGCTGGATGCGATCCATCTCGAGGTCGGATTCGGCGGCGGTGAGCATCTTGTCGCGCGCGCCCGCGCCAATCCCCGCACGGGCTTCATCGGCTGCGAACCCTTCATGAACGGGGTGGCCAAGGTCCTCGCCGCCATCGACGAGGAAGATCTGCCGAACATCCGCGTCCATCACGGCGACGCCCGCGATGTGCTCGACAGCCTTACCGGCGCCAGCCTCGACCGGGCCTATGTCCTCTACCCGGACCCCTGGCCCAAGGCACGCCACAACAAGCGCCGCTTCATCGGCCCGGACACACTGGCCTCCCTGGCCCGCGTCATCCGCCCCGGCGGCGTCTTGGAAGTCGCCAGCGACATCCCCGACTACATCCGCTGGACCCTGGCCGAAACCCGCCGGGATGGTCATTTTCTGTGGACGGCCAACAGCAAGGCCGAGTGGGAAACCCCGCCGCAGGACTGGCCCGGCACCCGCTACGAAGCCAAGGCCATCCGCGAAGGCCGCACCCCCTGCTATCTTGAATTCATCCGCGCCGCCTGAGCACGTCCCATAACCTCAGGTTATGCGCATCATTGCCAAATACCATTTCCGTCCTTTCTGGCCGGCCCCTAGCTATGGCTCCCCGCACTTCTTGCGACCCCCGCATTTTTTGCGACATGGAGCCCTGCCATGCAGCCGGATTGGATTGCCCCTGAAGACGAAGCTCGCACCATTGCCCTCTACAAGCGGGTCAATGGCACCACGGGCCCCATCGCCCGGACCCGCGCCCATTGGCTCACCCGCCTGATCGCGCGCCTCCTCGCCGCCTCCACCTGGCGCCGCCGCAACGGCAGGCCGCAGCGGGATGTGGCTGCCATGGCGGAGCACTGGCGGCGCATCTTCGGGCTGGAAAAATACTGGACGCTGGAGCGGGTCGAGAACGACACCGCCTATGCGGAAATCCGCTTTCCCTGCTCGCTGGAAGGCACCGGCGATGTCCGCGCCTGCCACCGCCTGATGGAGTATGACCGTGCCCTGCTGCGCAAGATGGGCGGCGACCTGGTGGTGCTCCGGTCCCGCGCCGACCCGTCGGTCACCGGTGGCTGCAAGGTGGCGATCCGCATGAAGGGAGATGCGCGCACCGATCTCGTGCCGGCCCACGAAAATCCCGGTCCGGCCACAAGCGCTTGAATTGCCCGGGCTGCCGCCTGACATTCACTCCCATGATCCGTATCGAGCGCAAGCATCTGGCCATGGTGACCACTATCGCACAGGCGGGCACCATGACCGCCGCCGCTGATGCGCTCGCCATCACCCAGCCCGCTCTGAGCAAGCAACTGGCCCAGCTCGAAGCCATGCTCGGGGTCAAGCTGTTCGAACGCACCGCCAAGAGCAGTGCCACCGCGCAGATGACCATGCGTCTGACCCGCGCCGGCCGCCGCTTCGAGACACGCGCCCGCAAGCTGCTGGCCGACTTGACTGATTTTGACAATGAACTTGCCAATCAGGCAGGCGCCGCTGCCGGGCGCCTGCGCATTGCAACCGATGTGATCCACGACGATCTGCGCCTGGCCCGCGCCATGCGGAGCTTCGCAGCCGCCCACGGCAATATGGAGCTGGACGCCCATCCGGTCGCCGACCCTCTTGAGGCGCTGGCCGACGGCCATGTCGACATCGCGGTGGTCGGGGAAGCGCCCCGCCGCGCAGGCATCCGCTTTGCCCCCATCAGCGAAGACGAACTGGTGGTGGTGATGGCTAAAGCTCACCCGCTCACCGCACGCAAGACCATCGCCGCGGTGGATTTCAGCGGCCAGGAACTCGTCTATCATCTGGATCTTGAGCGCTCGATCCTGTTCCGGCGCTACCTCCGCCCGGCAAACATCCGTGTCGGCGGCTTCCACCGCATCGAAAGCCCTGCTGCAATCCTTGCAAGCCTCGCCGAAAGCGACGCCATCACCCTTCTGCCCCGCCGCATCGTTGACGCCGTACCGCAGGCCGCGAGCCTTGAAACCCGGCCGCTTGCCCCGGACGGCTACCGCTTCACCTGGTACGCTGCCACCCGCAGCGACGATGTGAGGCCCGAGACGCAGGCTTTCGTCACCTGTCTCAGCGAGGCAGGCCCCGCGCAATAAGCCATTGCCTTTTCAGCGGAAAGGAGTAAGGTTCCGGCCGAGTTGAGACCCCGGTTGTTTTGCTGGTATCGGCAAGATGGCTGCGACGGTAGGTTCTGGGGCCCCTGCGGGCCCCTTTTTTGTTGCTGGAGACCAAGGTTTGAGCCTCAAGGCAAAAACCCCTGCAGAAGAGCGCATCGAGGCCATGATCACTCCGCTGGTGGAGAGCATGGGCTACGAGATCGTGCGCGTTCGCATCATCGGTTCCGGCAGCCCGACCCTGCAGATCATGGCCGAGCGCCCGGACGGCACCATGCCCATTGAGGGCTGCGAGGAAGTGTCCCGCGCCATCTCCGCAGCGCTTGATGTGGAAGACCCGATCTCCGGCAAATACACGCTGGAAGTCTCGTCCCCCGGCATCGACCGCCCGCTCACCCGGGAAAAGGATTTCGAGACCTGGTCAGGCCACCTCGCCAAGGTCGAGATGCAGATGCCTATCGACGGACGCAAGCGCTTCCGCGGCATCATTGACGGCTTCGAGGACGGTGAAATTCGTATCGCTGTCGAGATTGAAGGCTTTTCCGAATTGCAGGTCGTCGGCCTGCCTTTCGCAGACCTGCACGACGCCAAGCTCGTGCTCACCGACGAATTGATCAAGCAGGCCGAGAAGATTTCTGCGGCCAATGGTGCCGGCCCGGCTGCGGCGAACACGAACACGCCCACCGAGCTGGTAACGAAAAAAGACCCTCTGGAAGAAGAGACCACGGAGTAAGGAACCCATGGCACAGGCTGTTAGCGCCAACCGGCTCGAGCTTCTGCAGATTGCCGATGCGGTCGCCCGCGAGAAGTCCATCGACAAGGCAATTGTCATCGAAGCGCTGGAAGACGCCATTCAGAAGGCTGCCCGCTCCCGCTACGGCGCGGAAAATGAAATCCGTGCACGGATCGATCCGAAGACCGGCGAGATCCAGCTCAACCGCCTGCAGGAGGTGGTCGAGACTGTCGAGAACGACGCGACCGAGATTTCCCTGGAAGACGCCCGCGTACGTAACCCGGCCGCCGTCGTCGGCGATTTCCTGACCGAGCCGCTGCCGCCGATCGATTTCGGCCGCATCGCCGCCCAGACCGCCAAGCAGGTCATCGTGCAGAAGGTGCGCGATGCCGAGCGTGACCGTCAGTATGACGAGTTCAAGGACCGCGTCGGCGAGATCGTGCATGGCCTCGTCAAGCGCGTGGAATATGGCCACGTGATCGTTGATCTGGGCCGCGCCGAGGCCATCGTCCGCCGTGACGAGCAGATCCCGCGCGAGGCCTTCCGCACCGGCGATCGCATCCGCGCCTATGTGTTCGATGTGCGCCGCGAGCCGCGCGGGCCGCAGATCTTCCTGTCGCGCACGCATCCGCAGTTCATGGCCAAGCTGTTTGAGCAGGAAGTGCCGGAAATCTACGACGGCATCATCGAAATCCGCTCCGTGGCCCGCGATCCCGGCTCCCGCGCCAAGATCGCTGTGCTATCCAATGACGGCTCCATTGATCCCGTCGGTGCCTGCGTCGGTATGCGCGGCAGCCGCGTCCAGGCCGTGGTGAACGAACTGCAGGGCGAAAAGATCGACATCATCCAGTGGTCGCCCGATCCCGCCACCTTCATCGTCAACGGCCTGGCCCCGGCGGAAGTGGTCAAGGTCGTGCTCGACGAAGATGCAGAGCGCATTGAAGTGGTGGTGCCGGATGATCAGCTGTCGCTCGCCATCGGCCGCCGCGGCCAGAATGTGCGCCTTGCCTCCCAACTGTCGGGCTGGACCATCGACATCCTGACCGAGGCCGAGGAAAGCGAACGCCGCCAGGCCGAGTTCACCGAGCGCTCCAAGCTGTTCGAGGAAGCCCTCGACGTGGACGAGGTGATCGCCCAGCTGCTGGCATCCGAAGGCTTCGCCACGGTCGAGGAAATCGCCTATGTGGAGCCGGAAGAAGTCTCCGAGATCGAAGGCTTTGACGAGGACACCGCCGCCGAGATCCAGGCCCGCGCGGTCGAGTATCTCGAAAAGCTGGACCAGGAGCGCGACGCCAAGCGCAAGGAACTCGGTGTGGAAGACGACGTGGCCGACGTGCCCGGCGTCACCAACGCCATGCTGGTCGCCTTCGGCGAGAACGACGTGAAGTCCGTTGAGGATCTGGCCGGCTGCGCCACCGATGACCTCACCGGCTATTACGAGAATGTGGACGGCGAGCGCCGCCGCGAGCCCGGGTTCCTCGACGGCCATGACGTCTCCCCGCAGGAAGCTGAAGACATCATCATGGCCGCCCGTGTGAAGGCCGGCTGGATCACCGAAGAGGATCTGGCCGCCATGCGCGCGGAAGCCGAGGCGGACGAAGACGGCGAGTTCGACGGTGAGGACGCCGAAGAAGGTGAAGTCACCGCCGAAGCAGAGGAGACGCCGGCCGAGTGACACCGGAGCGCACACGGTCCGACAGCCGGGCGTCCGGGAAGAAATCCCCCGAACGCACCTGCATCGCGACCGGGGAGACGGGCACACCGGCCACCCTCATCCGCTTTGCCATCGGCCCCGAGGGCGAGGTGGTAGCGGATCTGGAAGGCAAGCTGCCGGGGCGGGGCATTTGGGTCTCCGCGCAGCGCGAGGCGATAGAAAAAGCGGTGGCGAAGGGGCTATTTGCCCGTGCCGCCCGCCGCAGCGTGAAGGCCCCGGCCGACCTGGCAGACCAGGTGGAGGCCGGGTTGAGGCGCCGGGTGCTGGCTTTGCTGGGCCTGGCGCGCAAGGCAGGCCAGCTCATGGCGGGTCTTGCGAAGGTTGAAGACACGGCCGCTAAGGCCCATGTGGTGGCGCTGTTTCTCGCGTCAGACGCAGGGGCTGAAGGCCAGCGGAATGCAGGTGCCTTGTCGGCGCGCACCAATGCCCCGGTTGTAACCGCTTTTTCGGCGGAACAATTGGGTTTGGCATTGGGACGGCCAAATGTGGTACATGCTGCCCTGACTGCAGGCGGCGCCGCCCGAAAGGGGCCGGCGCGGCAGATGTCGCAGCCAGGCGCGCAAGAGCGCGGCAACGCCGAGGGCGGTTTGGCCTCCGGCGCGCCGGTACGTGACAAGCTCTCCCGTCTCATTCTGGATGAGGTGGGACGTCTGCAGGGGTTCCTGGGCGGAGCTTGAAGGGGGAGTTGTCCCCGTAAGGGTTGGCGCATGATCTGCTGCCGACCGGACGAGAAGGTTTTAGGAGCCGTCGGGCGGTTTGATCACCCGCCTGCGGTTTCAGTGAGTTTGAAGGGGTCTCATGAGCGAGACAAAAGATACGGACACTCAGGACGGCGACACCGGCGCATCCGGCGGTAACACCCGCCAGCCACGCGCAGGCGGCGGCAAGCTGACGCTTGGCCGCACGGTCGAGTCCGGCCATGTCCGGCAGAACTTCTCCCATGGCCGCTCCAAGGCGGTGCTGGTCGAGAAGAAGCGCCGCCGCGTGGCGCCTGGCAAGGACAAGGCCGAAGGCCCTGCCGTTGAGAAGAAGGCTGCGCCCAAGACGGCGGCAAAGACCGCTGCCAAGGCCGCGCCGAAGACCGCTGCAAAAACAGCCGCCAAGACCGCATCCAAGGCGCCCGCCGACGCAGGCAGCGAGGCCAAGAAGGCACCCGCCCGCGCCGCGCGCCCTGAGCGTGAGGCACGTGAACGCGGCAACATGGTGCTGCGCACTCTGACGGCCGAGGAAAAGGAAGCCCGCGACCGCGCCCTCGTGGAGGCCCGTGAGCGCGAGAAGATCGAGCGTCAGAAGGCCAAGGAAGACGCCGAGCGCCGCAAGATCGCCGAGGAAGCCGCGCGTGTCGCCGCCGCCGAGGAAGCCGAACGCGCCGCTCAGGAAGAAGAGCGCGCCCGCCGCGAGGCTGAAGCCAAGGCCAAGGCGGACAAGGAAGCCGCTCTGCGCGCCAAGGAAGAGGCGGAAGCCGACGCCGGGGCCGATGAGCCTGCCGACAAGAAGGCCGCCGCCAAGACCAAGGCCGCGCCGACGCCGATCGTGCGCAAGCGTGAAGACGAGGCCGCCAAAACACCGCCCAAGCGCACGCCGGGTGCAGGCAATGAGCGCCGCCGCGGCCGCCTGACCATTTCAAACGCCCTGGACGACGAGCCGCGCCAGCGTTCGCTTGCTGCCATGCGCCGCCGCCAGCAGCGCGAGAAGCGCGCCCGCTCCGGCCCTGCCGAGCAGGTGAAGGTGCATCGCGAGGTCACCATTCCCGACACAATCACTGTGCAGGAACTGGCCAACCGTATGTCCGAGCGCGCGGTGGACGTGATCCGTCTGCTGATGCAACAGGGCCAGATGATGAAGATCAACGACGTGCTGGACGCCGATACCGCCCAGCTCGTCGCCGAGGATATGGGCCACACGGTCAAGCGTGTGTCGGAGTCCGACGTGGAAGTGGGCCTTGAAGGCGAGGCGGACAATGCCGCCGATCTCAAGCCGCGTGCCCCGGTCGTTACCGTCATGGGTCACGTTGACCACGGCAAGACGTCGCTGCTCGACGCCCTGCGCCAGACCGACGTGGTCGCGGGTGAAGCCGGCGGCATCACCCAGCATATCGGCGCCTATCAGGTGCGCATGGCGGGCGGTGAGCGCATCACCTTCCTTGATACGCCGGGCCATGAGGCTTTCACCACCATGCGCGCCCGCGGTGCCAAGGCGACGGATATCGTCATCCTCGTGGTGGCCGGTGATGACGGCGTCATGCCGCAGACCATCGAAGCCATCAACCACGCCAAGGCGGCGGAAGTGCCGATCATTGTGGCCGTCAACAAGATGGATAAGCCCGATGTGGATCCCAACCGCGTCCGCACCGAGCTGCTGCAGCACGAGGTGATCGTCGAAAGCATGTCCGGTGACGTGCAGGACGTGGAAGTGTCCGCCACCCAGAAAATGAACCTCGACAAGCTGGAAGAAGCCATTCTTCTGCAGTCGGAGCTTCTGGAGCTGAAGGCCAATCCGGACCGCAGCGCCGACGGTATCGTCATCGAAGCCCAGCTCGACAAGGGCCGCGGCCCCGTGGCCACCGTGCTCGTGCAGCGCGGCACCCTGCGCGTCGGCGACGTGCTGGTTGCCGGCACCGAGTGGGGCAAGGTGCGTGCCCTGGTCAATGACCGTGGCGAACAGGTCAAGGAGGCTGGTCCCTCCGAGCCGGTCGAGGTCCTTGGCCTCAACGGCACGCCGGAAGCCGGTGATGTGTTCTCAGTCGTCGAGGACGAAGCCCGTGCCCGCGAGATCACCGATTACCGCCAGCGTGTGCTGCGCGACAAGCGCGCTGCCGGTGCCGCCCGCGGCTCGCTGGAGCAGATGTTCAGCCAGCTGAAGGAAAGCGACAAGAAGGAGCTTCCGCTGCTGGTCAAGGGCGACGTGCAGGGCTCGGTCGAAGCCATCATCGGTGCGCTCGACAAGGCCGGCACCGACGACATCATCGCCCGTGTGCTGCATGCAGGCGTCGGCGGCATCACCGAAAGCGACGTGACGCTGGCGGCCGCCTCCAACGCGGCCATTCTCGGCTTCAATGTGCGCGCCAATGCCCCGGCCCGCGACGCAGCCCGTCAGCAGGGCGTGGACATTCGCTACTACTCGGTCATCTACGACCTGGTGGACGACGTGAAGGCCGCCATGGCCGGTGTCCTTGGTCCGGAGCTGCGCGAAACCTTCCTCGGCAATGCGGAGATCCTCGAGGTCTTCAACGTGTCGAAGGTCGGCAAGGTGGCCGGTTGCCGTATCTCCGAAGGCACCGTCAAGCGCGGGTCCAAGGTGCGTCTGCTGCGCGACGACGTGGTGATCCACGAAGGCACGCTGTCGACCCTCAAGCGCTTCAAGGACGAAGTGAAGGAGGTTCAGTCGGGCCAGGAATGTGGCATGTCCTTCGAGAACTACCAGGACATCCGCCCCGGCGACGTCATCGAGTGCTTCGACGTGACGGAAGTGGAGCGCGTGCTCTAGCCGCCAGCCGGCAGGGCACCATCCGCCAAGAGGTCAGTTGCTCATGGTCAGGTCCAGTCATGCGTCCGGCGCGGGCTCGCGCGGGCCATCCCAGCGTCAGTTGCGGGTGGGCGAGCTCGTGCGCCATGTGCTGAGCGAACTGCTGGCCCGTGGTGACGTGCACGACCCTGTTCTTGAAACCACCATCGTCACCGTCACGGAAGTCCGCACCTCGCCGGATCTGCGTCATGCCCGCGTGGCGATCGAGCCCCTTGGCGGCCAGAACGAAAAAGAGGTGCTGGCGGCGCTCAACCGTAACCGCAAATATCTGCGCGGTGAGCTGGGCAAGCGCATGACGTCCAAATACACCCCCGATCTCGCCTTCGAGATCGACGAGAGCTTCGCGGAAGGCTCGCGCATCGACGCGATTCTGCGCTCGCCCACAGTCGCCCGCGACACCGGTGTCGAAACCGCTGGCACCCAAGACCCCGCCGACGAGGACTGAGCCCATGGGACGCCGCAAGAAGGGCCTGCCCGTCTCCGGATGGGTGGTGGTCGACAAGCCCATTGGCCCGACCTCGACCCATGTGGTCTCCAAGGTCCGGCGCGCCTTCAATGCGCAGAAGGCGGGCCACGCCGGCACGCTCGACCCTCTGGGCTCCGGCATTCTGCCCGTGGCCCTGGGCGAAGCGACCAAGACCGTTCCCTATCTGGTGGATGCCACCAAGGAATACCGGTTTACCGTGCGCTGGGGCGAGGCGCGCGATACCGACGACAGGGAAGGGGAGGTGACCGCCACAAGCGATATCCGTCCCGCCCGCGAGGCCATTCTCGACGCCATTCCTGCCTATATCGGCCATATCGAGCAGGTCCCCCCGCGCTTTTCCGCCATCAAGGTCAATGGGGAGCGCGCCTATGACCTTGCCCGGGACGGCGAGACGGTGGAGCTCAAGGCACGGACCGTGGAAATCCGCGATATCCGCCTCATCGACATGCCGTCAGACGATGAAGCCGTCTTCGAAATGACCTGTGGCAAGGGCACCTATGTGCGGTCCCTGGCCCGCGACCTGGCCCTGGATCTGGGCACGGTCGGCCATGTGGCCATGCTGCGCCGCCTGCGGGTTGGCCCCTTCAGTGAGGCTGACGCCGTGGCGCTGGATGACGTCACATCCCAATCTCCACAGAAAGCTGTGGAAAAAGCGGACGATTTAGGCAATAGTCCGCCCGCGCCGGACCCCAAGGCGCCTTTTTTGTTGCCGCTTGAGACCGCGCTGGACGACATCCCGGCGCTGGCCGTGAGCGGCAATGATGCGGCGCGATTGAAGCAAGGTCAGGCGATCCTGTCGCGTGGACGGGATGCCCCCATCGTCAAAGGCACGGTTTGCGCCATGCTGCACGGGCAACCCATCGCCCTGTGTGAAGCAGCGCAGGGGGAGCTTCGGCCCACGCGTGTTTTCAACCTCCCGCACTGACTGGGACGTTTTATCGAAAGGATACCCGATGTCGATTACGCCCGAGCGCAAAGCCGAGCTGATCAAGGATTTTGCCACCAAGGACGGTGACACAGGGTCACCCGAAGTTCAGGTGGCCATCCTCACCGAGCGGATTTCCAACCTGACCGGCCACTTCAAGGGCCACGCGAAGGACAATCACTCCCGCCGCGGCCTTCTGAAGCTGGTGAGCCAGCGCCGCCGGCTTCTGGACTATGTGAAGGCAAAGGACGAGCCGCGCTATCGCACCCTGATTGAGCGCCTCGGTATCCGCCGCTAACGAGACAACAGGACGCCCGCCCGGACAACTCGGGCGGGCGTTCTTGCTAATCCGTGTACGGAAATCCGGGAAGGCCCGGAAAGCCGTGCATGGTCCGGACGGACGGGAGGGCCCGCATCGTCCGGCATCCCGGCGGTCCCAGGCAAACGAATGCCACCGCCCTGCCGCATACGGCGGCAGTCGAATAGGAAAAGATGATGTTCGATATCCACAAAGAAGAGATTGAATGGGGCGGGCGCACGCTCACCCTCGAAACCGGCCGCATGGCCCGTCAGGCCGACGGCGCCGTGCTGGCGACCTATGGTGAGACCACGGTTCTCGCCACCGTCGTTGCAGACCGCCAGCCCAAGCCGGGCCTGGACTTCTTCCCGCTGACGGTGAACTACCAGGAAAAATACTACGCTGCCGGCAAGATCCCCGGCGGCTTCTTCAAGCGCGAAGGCCGCCCGACCGAAAAAGAGACGCTGACCTCGCGCCTGATCGACCGTCCGATCCGCCCGCTCTTCGTCAAGGGCTTCAAGAACGAGACCCAGGTCATCGCCAATGTGCTGAGCCATGACCTCGAAAACGATCCGGACGTGGTGGCCATGGTCGCCGTGTCCGCCGCGCTCACCATCTCCGGCGTGCCGTTCCTCGGCCCCATCGGTGGCGCCCGCGTCGGCTACAAGGATGGCGCCTATACCCTCAACCCCACCGTTGAGGACATGGAAGACAGCGAGCTCGACCTCGTGGTCGCCGGCACCGCCGACGCCGTTCTGATGGTCGAATCCGAAGCCAATGAGCTGTCCGAAGATGTGATGCTCGGCGCCGTCATGCATGGCCACAAGGAAATGCAGCCGGTCCTCGACATGATCATCAAGCTGGCCGAAAAGGCCGCCAAGGAGCCGCGCGACTTCACCCCGCCGGACACTTCCGATCTGGAAGCCAAGGTCCGCGACATCGTCGAAGCCGACCTGCGCGCCGCCTACGGCATTGCCGACAAGGCCCAGCGTCAGGAAGCGATTGCAACGGCCAAGGACAAGGCGGTCAACGCCCTGTGCACCGGCGAGGAAGGCGCACCCGAAGCCAATGCGGTTGGTGGTGTGTTCAAGAACATCGAAGCGGACATCGTCCGCAACTCGATCCTCGACACCGGCAAGCGCATCGACGGCCGCGGCCTGTCCGATGTGCGTCCGATCGTGTCGGAAGTCTCCGTTCTGCCCCGCACCCACGGTTCCTCGCTCTTCACCCGTGGTGAGACGCAGGCCCTCGTGGTGACCACGCTGGGCACCGGCGACGACGAGCAGATGATCGACGCGCTGTCGGGCACCTACAAGGAAGGCTTCATGCTCCACTACAACTTCCCGCCGTTCTCGGTGGGTGAGACGGGGCGTGTGGGCTTTACCGGCCGCCGTGAAATCGGCCACGGCAAGCTCGCCTGGCGTGCCCTGCGCGCGCTGCTGCCAGCCAAGGAAGAGTTCCCCTACACGATCCGCATCGTGTCGGAGATCACCGAGTCCAACGGCTCCTCCTCCATGGCCACGGTCTGCGGTTCGTCGCTCGCCATGATGGATGCGGGCGTGCCGCTCAAGCGGCCGTGCTCGGGCATCGCCATGGGCCTCATCAAGGAAGGCGACCGCTTCGCCGTCCTGTCCGACATCCTGGGTGATGAAGATCACCTCGGCGACATGGACTTCAAGGTGGCGGGTTCTGAATCCGGCATCACCTCGCTTCAGATGGACATCAAGATCACCGGTATCACCGAAGAGATCATGAAGACCGCGCTGGAGCAGGCCAAGGGCGGCCGCATGCACATCCTCGGTGAAATGGCCAAGGCGCTGACCTCCGGTCGCGAGGAAGTGGGTGAATTCGCCCCGCGCATCGAAGTCATCACCGTGCCCAAGGACAAGATCCGCGACGTGATCGGCACCGGCGGCAAGGTCGTGCGCCAGATCGTCGAAGAGACGGGCGCCAAGGTGAACATCGAGGACGACGGTACCATCTCCGTCGCCTCCAGCGATGCGGCCTCCATCAAGGCGGCGCTGGACTGGATCCGCGGCATCACCGCCGAGCCGGAAGTGGGTGAGATCTACGAAGGCAAAGTCGTGAAGGTCATGGACTTCGGTGCCTTCGTGAACTTCTTCGGTCCGAAGGACGGTCTGGTCCACATCTCCCAGCTCGCCGCCAACCGCGTCGAGAAGGTCACCGATGTGGTGAATGAGGGCGACACCGTGAAGGTGAAGCTTCTGGGCTTCGATGACCGCGGCAAGGTTCGCCTGTCCATGAAGGTCGTCGACCAGGAAACTGGCGAAGACCTGGAAGCCAAAGACAAGGCCGACGACGCCTAAGCGTCTGTCAGCCTCACCACACAACGACGAAACGAGGGCGCCCCCATGGGGGCGCCCTTTTTCATGGCGGAACTCTCACGCCCCTTACCGGTTTTATGGTCGGGAAGGAGGCCCCATGACTGTCTTTCTGGCCTATTTCGACTGTGCTGGCGCTGACATTGAAGGCGTCGAAACAGCCGCACCTACATGCCGCCTCCGCGACGGGCTTTACCTGGTCCAGACCGATGAGACCCGCTCAAAGATCTATCACCGTATCAAGTGCCACCTCGCCCCGGATGCCGGGCTCCTGATGGCCCCGCTGGCGGACGCGCCCAAATTCAAGGGCATGGAGCCCGGTGCTTTGAAATGGGTGCGTGCTGTGTTTGAGTGACGCGTCTTCAGCGTCCCCAACGGAAAGCCGCGCCATGCCCGCCCGCCTTCTTGCCGCCCGCGCTCTTGCCACCTGTCTCGCATTCGCCATGGCGATACCAGCAGCCACCATGGCAATGGCGGCCGAATGGCGGGAGACGGCCCATGCCTATGACGTGGAACGGATTGAAACCCTCGGCGCTGCTATCGCTCAGGGCAATGACGAGGCGGAAGGCCATGGGTCGGGCTACGAGCAGGCGGTCGCCATCCAGTTCATCAATGCCCCTGTCGGGACTTTCGATGATCAAGCCGCCATCGGCGCCTGGCAATGCCGCACCATAAAGGTCGGCGGCAGCCTGGCGCGGCTCGTGGTCTATGACTGGTTCAAGTGCCGCATCACCCGGGACAGCGGCGGACTGGTGGTCGAGAAACTGACCGGGTCGCAGAACTTCAAGGGCCGTCTGTATACGGACGGGCCGAACCGCCGCATCCTTCTTGCAGGCGGCTTCTATGGCTACGAGGAGCCGCGTCCCTACCAGGCGCCGGACAGCGCCGACGGCAAGTCGCCGGACAACCGCGACAAGGTGGCCGTCGCCGAGATGCTGGGCCCCGACTGGCTGCGCTTCACCTTCCCCTGGCCAGCCCGCGAAAGCACCTACGACATCATCGAGTTCCGGCGCGACAGGTAACCGGCTGATCGAAGCTTGGAACGAGCGCCTTGACTCTAAATATGCATATACATATTTAGAGTCGGCAGGAGACGTTCATGACGCAGAAAACAGCGACGCGCAAAGATCTGATCGACATCGGCAGCAACTGCGCTGCCTTGCGGACGCGCATGGCAGCGCGCGGCGTGACGCGGGCCTATGACAACGCCCTGCGCCCGCTGGGCATCAAGATCACCCAGTTCACCCTTCTGGTCTCCGCCAAATATGACGGCAGCCGGTCGATTGGCAACATGGCGGATTTCCTGGCCATGGAGCGCTCGACGCTGACGCGCAATCTCAAGCTACTGGCTGAAATGGGGCTCATCGAGATGAAGAAGGGCAAGGAGCCGCGCACCAAGGTGCCGGTGCTGACAGACAGGGGCGAGGACATTCTGGCGCGCGCCATTCCCATCTGGCGCGACGCCCAGGCCCGCGTGACGGCCCATCTCGGCAAGGCCCGCTGGCAAGAGGCGCGCAGCCTCCTGACCGACCTGTCGGCCCTGCCGGCCTGATTTTTTGCAATCAAATATGTAGATACAAAAGAGGTGCGACCATGGCTCTTGAGGATCAGCAGGCGGTCATCCGCTTCCGTGAAAAGCAGGCGCAACAACCCGCCCGGACAGGCCCGATCGACTCGACATGGCTGCGCGAGCTGGCGCTTGAATGCGGCGCCGATGATGTGGGCTTCGTCGCCATCACCCGTGAGGAGCTGCAGCCGCAAATGCTCAAGCTCACCAAGCTGATGCCCAAAGTGCAGACGGTCATAAGCCTTGTCTGCCGAATGAACCGGTCCGCCGTGCAGAGCACCACGCGCTCCGTCGTCAATCACGAGTTCCATGAGACCTATGACGAGGTGAACCACGTGGCCCGCAAGCTTGTCCGTAAGCTGAGTGACGCGGGCTACAGCGCCATGAACGCCGTCGCGGCCTTCCCCATGGAAATGCAGAATTTCCCCGGCGACACGATCCCCATCCATCACAAGCCCATCGCCGAGGCGGCAGGGCTTGGCAAGATGGGGCTGCACCGCAACGTGATCCATCCGAAGTTCGGCAATTTTGTCCTGCTCGACAGCGTTCTCATTGCCCATGAGGTGACGGAGCAGAATAAGGCACTGGATTACAGCCCCTGCCTAGATTGCAAGCTGTGTGTCTCCGTTTGCCCGGTCGAGGCCATTGGCATGGATGGGACCTTCAATTTTTCCGCCTGCTACACCCACAATTACCGCGACTTCATGGGCGGCTTCGTCGATTGGGTGGATCAGATCGTCGAAGCCAAGGACCGCGATGACTTCCGTAGCCGGGTGCATGAATCGGAAACAGCCTCCGTCTGGCAGAGCCTGTCCTACAAACCCAATTACAAGGCGGCCTATTGCGTCTCCGTCTGCCCGGCGGGCGAAGATGTCATGGGCGAGTTCCTCGACGACCGCATTGCCTTCAACAAGGAATATGTCGCCCCCTACAAGGACATCCGCGAACGGGTCTATGTGCTGCCGGGGTCGGATGCCGAAGACTCGGTGCCCAAGCGGTACCCGTCAAAGACGGCGATCCGTGTCGGCTGGGCGCTCAACCCGCGTGACATTTTTAGCTTCCTGGTCAACCTCACGCTCACCTTCCAGCGCCGCCAGGCCAAGGGCATGAATGTGACCGTCAATCTGGTGATGGCCGGCGCGGACAGCGACGCGGCCCCCATGGAAGCCAGCCTGCGCATTGCCGACGGGCGTTTCGAAGCCCTGTTCTGGCACGCTCCGGAAGCGGACATGACCGTTACCTGTTCCCAGGCCGACTTCATGGCCATGTTCCGTCAGGACTTCGATCTGGAGGCGGCCCTTGGCGATGGGCGGGTATCCACGTCAGCGGACGCACAAACCCTCCGCAGGCTGATCAAGTGCTTCCCGCGCTACGGGCATTACGTGCCGGAAGTGGTGCGTGCTGAAGCGTCGGTTGCCGCCGAGTAGGCAATCCTACTCGGCAGCATCCGAAGCGCTGGCCGGCGCGGCGGCAGCACGTGTGTCGTTGTCCGCGGCGGGTTTCCCCTTGCCGTTGCGGGACTTGGCGACCTTCGCATAGCCCTTGCCGACCAGGTCCTTGTCCAGGTCACGGGCCTGCGGCATGCCGATCACATTATAGCCGGCATCAACGTGATGCACTTCACCCGTCACGCTGCGCGACAGATCGGAAAGCAGGTAAAGCCCGGCGCCGCCCACATCATCAAGCTCAATCGCCTGCTTCAGCGGGGCATGGGTCAGGTTCCAGTTGAACACGGTCTTGGCGTCGGCAATGGCAGAGCCCGCCAGCGTGCGCATGGGACCTGCGGAAATCGCGTTGACGCGAATGCCGTCACGGCCGAGATCAACCGCCATGTAGCGCACTGAAGCTTCAAGCGCCGCCTTGGCCACGCCCATCACATTGTAGTTGGGCATCACCCGTTCCGCGCCCGCATAGGTCAGCGTCACCATGGAGCCACCCGGCCGCATCAGCGGTGCCGCACGGCGCGCAATGTCCACGAAAGAGAAGCAGGAAATATCCATCGTGCGCGCAAAATTGGCACGCGTCGTATCCAGGTAGCGGCCCTTGAGCTCGCTCTTGTCCGAATAGGCGATGGCATGCACGAGGAAGTCGAAGCTGCCCCAGGCATCTTCCAGCGACTTGAACACGGCATCCAGGGATGCTTCGTCTTCCACATCTGCCGGCAGCACCAGCTTCGAGCCGACGCTCTCCGCCAGCGGGGTCACCCGCCGGCCGAACGCCTCGCCCTGATAGGTAAAGGCCAGATCCGCGCCCTGTGCGGCGCAGGCCTTGGCAATGCCCCAGGCGATCGAGTGATCATTGGCGACGCCCATCACGAGGCCGCGCTTGCCTTGCATTAGAGTACCGGTTGCCGACATCAGCGGGTGTCCCCCATCCCCAATAGGCGGGCCATTGGCCCGTTAACCGTTATACCGCTTGAAAACAAGCGAACCATTTGTGCCGCCAAAACCAAAGCTGTTTGAGAGGACACAGTTAAGTTCCACGTCATCAATCCGCTGGCGCACGATATTCGCGTCCGCCAGTTCCGGGTCGATTTCGTCGATATTGATGCTTTCGCAGATGAAACCCTGGTCCATCATGATCAGGGAATAGATCGCTTCATGCACGCCGGCTGCGCCCTGCGCGTGGCCGGTCATCGACTTTGTGGCCGAGATCGGCGGCATGTCCGCGCCGAACACATTCTGGATTGCTTTCACTTCCGGAATGTCGCCCACCGGCGTCGAGGTCGCGTGCGGATTGATGTAGTCGATCTTCTCGCCCACGGTTTCCAGCGCCAGCCGCATGGCACGCTCGCCGCCCTCACCGGATGGTGCCACCATGTCGGCGCCATCAGAGGTCGCGCCATAGCCTGCGACCTCCGCATAGATCTTTGCGCCACGGGCCTTGGCCACTTCGAGTTCTTCCAGCACGACCACACCGCCGCCGCCGGTGATCACGAAGCCGTCGCGATTGGCGTCATAGGCGCGCGAGGCTTTGGCGGGTGTGTCATTGTACTTGGACGACATGGCGCCCATAGCGTCGAACAGGTTCGACAGCGACCATGCCAGCTCCTCGCCGCCGCCGGCGAACATCCGGTCCTGCTTACCCCACTGGATCTGCTCGGCAGCGTTGCCGATGCAATGCGTTGAGGTCGTGCAGGCGGACGCGATCGAGTAGCTCGGGCCCTTGATCTTGAACAGGGTTGAGAGATTGGCGGAGATCGTCGACGACATTGCCTTGGGCACGCTCGTCGGGCCGATCTTGCGCGGACCCTTCTCGCGGGTCACGTCAGCGGCTGCCACGATGGCCTGCGTCGTCGGCCCGCCGGACCCCAGGATGGCGCCGGTGCGCTCATTGGAAATCTCGGCGTCTTCCAGCCCCGCATCGGCAATCGCCTGCTGCATGGCGAGATAGGCATAGGCCGCCCCGTCGCCCATGAAGCGGCGGGTCTTGCGGTCGAGCGCTTCCTCGAGGTCGATCTTCAGCGTGCCGGCCACCTGGCTGCGGAAGCCCATCTCGGCATAGGTGGGCTCTGCCACGATGCCGGACTTGCCTGCGCGCAGGGAGGCGGTCACCTCTTCGACATTGTTGCCGATCGAGGACACGATACCCATGCCGGTTACGACCACTCGCCTCATTCACTTACCTCGTCGTCTGTTCGAATTGCCTGAAGCCGTGCGGCGGCGTGACTAGGCGGTGGACAGGCCCACCCGCAGGTCCTTGGCCGAGAAGATCTCTTCCCCGTCCGCCTTGACGATACCGTCTGCGATGCCGAGCACCAGCCGGCGGTTGACCACGCGCTTGAACTTCACGTGATACTCGACGAGCTTGGTGGTGGGGATGATCTTGCCGCGGAATTTCACTTCGCCGACCCCCAGCGCGAACCCCGCGCCCTTGGCGCCGGTCCAGCCCAGATAGAAGCCGACCATCTGCCACAGGGCATCAAGGCCCAGGCAGCCGGGCATCACCGGGTTGCCTTCGAAATGGCATTTGAAGAACCACATGTCCGGCTTGATGTCCTGCTCGGCCACCATTTCGCCCTTGCCGTGGTCGCCGCCATCCTCGTTGATGCGCGTGACGCGGTCGAACATCAGCATCGGCGGCAGCGGCAGCTGCGCATTGCCGGGGCCAAAGAGGCGGGAGTGACCGCACTCAATAAGGTCTTCGTAGCTGAAGCTCGACTTCTTTTCGTTTGTTTCCATGGTCCTGACGCTTACCTCGATCTTTAGCCCGCGTTGGTAGCACACGCCGCCCATTATCAAAAGCGAGCAAAATCAGCGTGAACATGGCCATATTGGGACCGACAGACACATCAACCAGAGGCGGCGGCAGACCGGTTTTGACGCCGCAATCGGGAGGCACATCCAGTGATCATCATCCACCATCTCAACAATTCGCGCTCCCAGCGCATTCTCTGGCTGCTGGAGGAGCTCGGCGCCGACTACGAGATCAAGTTCTATCAGCGCAACGAGATCAACCGCGCCCCGCCTGAGCTGAAGCAAGCCCATCCGCTCGGCAAGTCGCCGATCATCGAGGACGGCAACTTCAAGATCGCCGAATCCGGCGCGGCTGTTGACTACCTGATCCGGACCTATGGCGGCGGCAATTTCATGCCCGCCATGGGGACCGACAGCTATGAGCGCTACAATGAGTGGATGCACTATGCGGAAGGTTCCGCCATGGTGCCGCTGCTCATGAAGCTTTTCACCTCGCTGCTGGGCGAGGGTGGTGAGCCCATCCAGCCCATCATCGACGCCGAGATCGACCTGCATTTGGGCTACATGGAAAGCCAGCTCGGCGACAATCTGTTCTTCGTTGGCGACGACCTTACCGGTGCCGACATCATGCTGACCTTCATCGTAGAAGCCGCTGAAAGCCGCATCGGCCTCAAGAACTACCCCAAGCTCGAGGCATACGCCGCGCGCATGCACGACCGCCCCGCCTATCAGCGCGGTCTTGAGAAGGGCGGCCCGTACGAACTGATCCGCACCCGCAAGGACTGATGCAGGACGGCGGCGCAGCAAACGGACCGGTCCCCCGCCGCTCGGCGCGGGTCATCCTGCTCGACCCTGCGGGCCGGGTCCTGCTGCTGCGCTTCCGCCTCACCCGGGGCGGCAGGCCGTTCGAATTCTGGGCAACCCCGGGCGGCGGCGTCGAGCCGGGCGAAGGCGACCAGGACGCAGCCCTCCGCGAGCTCGACGAAGAATTAGGGCTCACCGTGCCCCTGACGGGCCCCGTCCACTACTTCGAAAGCACCTTCGAGGCAGATGGCCGCCATTGGTTCGGTCAGGATGTGTTCTTTTCGGCCTCCTGCGCATCGGACGCACCAGTTTTTAGTGGCGGAACGGAGCCCGAAGAGCGTGAGGCCCTGCAGGAAATGCGCTGGTGGACGGTGCCGGCGCTCGAAAAAACCGCAGATTCAGTTTATCCGCCTGATCTCGCACGCGTGGTTCGACGGCTGACTTCTTGACAAGTCCTTGTCACACACCACATTTTAGGTGTTGTTGTAACAGTTCCAAAGAGATGGCCAGCGCTTTTCGGGCGCAAGCCTTGGAAACGCCATGACCGACACGAGCAATTCAGCTGCCGCCGAACGTGGTTCGGCCAGCCCCTCGGACCGCCCCTATGCGCAAACGCTTCAGGCCCTGCGCGACAAAGGCCTGCGGCCGACGCGTCAGCGCCTGGCGCTTGGCCGGCTGCTGTTTGACGGCGGCGACCGGCATGTGACGGCCGAAGCCCTGCACGGCGAAGCGGCCCGTGCCGGCGTCAAGGTATCCCTCGCAACGGTCTACAACACCCTGCATCAGTTCACCGATGCTGGCCTGCTGCGGCAGGTCGTGGTCGATGGCGGCTGCACCTATTTCGATACCAACCTCGAGGACCATCACCACTTCTACCATGTGGGGGATGCGCGCCTTGAGGACATCCCCGGCCACGGCATCTCCGTGACCGGCCTGCCGGACGTGCCGGAAGGCACGGCGCTGGAACGTGTCGAGGTCATCGTCCGGGTCGACAAGGCCTGACGGCGGGTTTCGGTCTCCGGGCCTGCACATGCGCTGAGTTGGCTGAGAGAAAGCGTTTGCGATCAGCCACTTGCCGGAAACCACGCCCAGGGGCACGGCATCCGGCCAGTCGTGATTGAGAACCAGTCTCAAAATGTCCTGCAAAAACAAAGACTTTTGCATCACTTTAGATGCGTTCCAGTCTTGACAGCCCTTGCCCCCTCATTACGTTAATCGCGTGGTGTGCATCCGCATTTTCCGGATGGGCACCGACGGATTAGCGGAGGGGAAGGCGCTGTCCAGCGATCCCCCCAGATGCGTATCCAGTCACGTCGTTTCAGGAGGATCCCCTAAATGTCTCTCGCCGAATCCAAGACACTCGAAAATCTGAAGGCCGCTTTCTCCGGTGAAAGCCAGGCCAACCGCCGTTACCTCTATTTCGCCCAGAAGGCCGACGTGGAAGGCTACAACGATGTGGCTGCCGTGTTCCGCTCCACCGCGGAAGGCGAAACGGGCCACGCCCACGGCCACCTGGAATTCATGGAAGAGGTCGGCGACCCGGCCACCGGCGAGCCCATCGGTTCCACTTCCGAGAACCTGAAGGCCGCCATCGCCGGTGAAACCCACGAATACACCGACATGTATCCGGGCATGGCCCGCACGGCGCGCGAAGAAGGCTTCGACGAAATCGCCGACTGGTTCGAGACTCTGGCGAAGGCTGAAAAGAGCCACGCAGGCCGTTTCCAGAAGGCGCTCGACAATCTCGACGCCTAACGACTGCTGACGCGAAGGGCCGGGCTGCAATGTCCCGGCCCTTCTGCCGTCCGCCGCCGGACATCCGGCGCCTTTCGTCAACGAGACCCCGAAAGAGGCAGGCATCCCCATGGCAGAAGGCAGCCTTGAAGCGCCCATCCGTCACCCGCTCGACTGGCACAGCGACGATTTCTATGACGAGGCAAAGCTCGATGAGGAGCTGAGGCGCGTCTTCGACATCTGCCACGGCTGCCGCCGCTGCTTCAATCTGTGCGACTCCTTCCCGCGCCTGTTCGACATGATCGACGAAAGCGATACGGGAGAGCTCGATAGCGTCTCGTCTGATCAGTTCCCGCCGGTGGAAGAAGCCTGCACCCTCTGCGACATGTGCTTCATGACGAAGTGCCCCTATGTGCCGCCGCACGAATTCAATCTCGACTTCCCCCATCTCATGCTGCGCTACCGCATGGTCCGCAAGAAGAACGGCCACAGCGACTTCACAGCCGGCCAGCTTGCCGAGATGGATCGCAACGGCAAGATGATCCGGCCGGTCGCCGGGCTCGCCAACTGGGCCTCCAGGAAGGACAACAAGGTCACCCGCCCGGTGATGGAAAAGGTCGCCGGCATCGATGCGACGGCGGAGCTGCCGACATTCGCCGGCAAAACGCTGATGATGCGGGCAAAGCAGGCCGAAAAGCAGGGAACCCTGGCGCCCGCCGCTGACGGCAAGGCCACCGGCCGCAAGGCGGCACTCTTTGCCACCTGCAACGGCAATTACAACAATCCGCAAATGGGCGAAGCCGCCCTCAAGGTACTGGCCCGCCAGGGCGTGACGGCCAAGCCCGTCTATCCCGGCTGTTGCGGTATGCCCTTCCTTGAGCAGGCCGATCTTGAGCGCGTCGCCGAGCAGGCTCGCAAGGTGTCAAAAGACCTTCGCCCGCTGGTGGATGAGGGCTGGGACATCGTCACCCTCATCGCCTCCTGCGGCCTGATGATGAAGTTCGAATGGCCGCTGATCCTGCCGGACGACGAGAATGTGCAGGCCCTGTCAAAGGCGGTGAAGGACATCGATGAATACATCGTCGACATTGCCAAGAACGAAGGCCTGGCCGACGGCATGAAGCCGCTCTCCGGCGACGTGGCCGTGCACCTGGCCTGCCACGCCCGCGCCCAGAACATGGGGGCCAAGGCGGTGGAGCTTCTGCGTCTCATCCCGGAGGCCAAGGTCACCCCGGTCGAGCGCTGCGCCGGCCATGGCGGCACTTTTGGCGTGCTCAAGAGCACGCACGATGTGGCCATGAAGGTTGGCAAGACGGCCGCGCGCAATATCTCAAAAGCAAATCCGGAGCATGTGGTCAGTGAATGCCCGCTGGCTCTCAAGCACCTGATGCAGGAAATCGAGGAACTGGGCCTAGTCGAAGAAGGCAAGCAGCCCCCAGCCTCGGCCCATCCCATCGAGTTGATCGCCCAGGCCTATGGTCTCTAGCCGGTCGCGACCGGCACTCCGGGCCGGGCGGCCCAGTTGAGTTGAGAACGGAAATGACAGCAATGCCGAACCCGACCGAGATTACCCGCGCCGACATCATGCCGCTGGATGAGTACGTCAAGATACGTGCCCAGCGCCGCAAGGACATGATGCCGGTCAAGCGCGAGCGCCGCATTGAAGTCGGCCCGCATGCCACGTTCTATTTTGAGAGCTTCGATACCATGTGGCACCAGATCCACGAGATGCTCTACATCGAAAAGGGTGGCGAAGAGCAGATCGAGGATGAACTGTCAGCCTACAACCCGCTGATCCCCAAGGGGCGTGAGCTGGTGGCAACAATCATGTTCGAGATCGACGACGAGGTCCGCCGCAAGAACGTGCTCTACAAGCTTGCGGGCATTGAGGAGACCGCCTTCATCGACATCGATGGCGAGCGCGTCATGTCCAACCCCGAACACGACGTGGACCGGACGTCGGAAGACGGCAAGTCGTCTTCCGTCCACTTCCTGCATTTTCCGTTCACGGAGGATCAGGTGGTGAAGTTCAAGAAACCGGGCGCCAAGATCATGGTCGGCTTTGCCCACGAAAACTATCAGCACCTGGCCGTGATGTCGGACGCCATGGCGCAGCGCCTTGCTGGTGACTTCGCCTGATGGATACAGACTGGAAGCGCTGAGAAAGCGCGTGCCTGAACCCGCGCCTCAGCCTGCTTCCCGCTCATAGATGCCGTATAGCGATGTGGCCCGCATGAAACCTTCATGCGGGCCCATGCGTACGGCGCACCAGCCTTGCCCGCAATTGACCAGCGTGCCGATCACCCCCGGCTCCACCAGCGCCACCACATCGCTGGCGCCGTCGGGAGCAAAGTGCAGCTTGGCAAGGTCTCCCTCGCGCGGTGCCGCCTTGTCCGGCCCCACCACCATCACCATCCGCTCGCCGTCGATCAGGGTGTGAAACACCCAGCCCTGATCACCATCCACGTCACGGATGCGCCGCCAGTTCTCGAACTCGGCCGTCACTTCCACCGGCACGCCCCGGCGCACGAACACCCAGGCCACCTGGTGATTGGTCGAGGGCCCGCCGCGCACATTTACAGGGCTCGATTTGATCGAGACAAAACGGGGCATCGGCAGGCCTGTGACCGGGCCAAGCTGCGCCCCGCCCAGCACGCTGCGTGCCGGCTGCGCGAGGCTGGAAGGCCCGGCTGTCGCTGTCAGGGCCACTGCAAGCACAATGCCTGTCGCGCGAATGCTCATCGCGTAAATGCCGGCCCTGCGCGCTGACCATGTCCGGCCGGCGGTCACGGCAATAGCCGTCCGGCAGATGGTCAGGGAGGCGGCGATGAACTGGAACAGGCGGGCAGGGAGACTGGGCAAACCGGGTTTCTTGTTCTTTGCAGCCCAGGGCGGAAGAGCTCCGCTGCGGGGGCACGTTAAGCATGATTTGATCCACCCTTATGGCAAGGCGGTCAAAGCCCGGTCAAGCCGCGCTGCGGTATATGGGTCTGTGGTGCGAGGCGGCAGGAGAGCGCCGTTTTCAGCGCGCATCAGGCGCTTGGACGCGCGCCCGCAGGGGTGCTAGGAATGAGACACCGCATGCAGAATTGTCCGCAGAATATGTCCGTCGGGCCGTCCGCCGGGACCATCAGACAGGGTCTTCCTTCGTGCCCCACGCCAAGCCGCTTGTCACCGTAACCCGCAAACTGCCCGACATCGTCGAGACGCGCATGCGCGAACTCTTCAATGCGCGTCTCAACATCGAGGACGTGCCCCTGAGCCGGGAGCAGCTGGAAAAGGCGGTGGCGGAAAGCGATGTGCTGGTCCCCACCGTGACCGACCGGATCGATGCGGACCTCATCGGCAAGGCCGGGCCGAAGCTGAAGCTGATCGCCAATTTCGGTGCCGGTGTCGACAATATCGATGTGGAAGCGGCTCACCAGCGCGGGATCATGGTCACAAATACGCCCAATGTGCTCACTGAGGACACGGCGGATCTGGCCATGGCGCTGATCCTCGCGGTGCCCCGGCGTCTCACAGAAGGCGCCACGATCATCAGCGAAGACAATCAGTGGCAGGGCTGGGCGCCCACCTGGATGATGGGGCGCCGGATCCATGGCAAGCGTCTCGGCATCATCGGCATGGGCCGCATCGGCCAGGCGGTTGCACACCGGGCCAAGGCATTTGGCTTGTCGATCCACTATCACAACCGCAAGCCGGTCAATCCGGGCATCGAGGAAGAGCTTGAGGCCACCTATTGGGACAGCCTCGACCAGATGCTTGCGCGCATGGACATCGTGTCGGTCAACTGCCCGCACACGCCCGCCACCTTCCACCTGCTCAACGCCCGCCGCCTCAACCTGATGAAGCCCGAGGCCTATATCGTGAATACCGCACGCGGTGAGATCATTGATGAGGCGGCACTGGCCAAGGTGATCGAGGAAGGCGGCATTGCCGGTGCGGGCCTCGACGTGTTCGAGAACGAACCTGCAGTAAACCCCAAGCTGCTCAACCGCCCCAACGTCGTGCTGCTGCCGCATATGGGCTCGGCCACCATCGAAAGCCGCACCGAGATGGGCGAGAAGGTGGTGATCAATATCCGCAGCTTTGTTGACGGCAATCCGCCGCCGGACAGGGTTCTGCCCGGCGACGTCTGACCCGCTAGACCGGCAGGCTGAGAGCCGTGGCCGCGGTCCTGAGCGCCCGCGTCGCAAACCGGGTGTCTTTTTGCTCCGGGCAGTTCCGGCCACAGCCGTCGCACGGATCCGTCACCATAAAATCTGACAGTGTCAGCAACCTGGCCACCCGGCCGGAGGCATCCTTGTAGGGCAACATCAGCGTGCGCTGCTGCATATGCGCCTTGCGGGCCCAGGGGATGCTGCCGCCTCCGCAGGCCGGCTGTCCCCGTTCCACCACCCAGTTAAGCTTGGCAACTGCTTTGTCGAACCGGCTGGTGCCAATTTCATTTGCCCTGAAATGGCGTGGCAGAGCAGACAGAGAGCCGATTTCCCAATTGGTTAACTCGACCCCGGTTGCGTCCAGCACCCGTGACCCCGCGAGCCGGACCACCAGCCGGTCGGGTTCATGGTCCACGCCGATGATTGCCGTGGAGGGCAGAAGATGCGGTGGCAAAGCGGTCGGAACGAGGCGGCTCGTATCCGGCATGTCCTGGCTGCCCCGGTCGGCGTTCCACTGCGCATAGAAGGCCGAAAAGCCCTTCGACGGCAGATTGGCGCCCCCTTCAAGCGGGCACAGGCGCGTTGGCGTCTCAAGCATGGCGACCCCCTAACGATCGTTGGTGCTTGTGAATGAATGCGCGTCAGGGGAGAAGTCTGCGCCTGATCCGTAAACAGGACCTTGCTGAAAGGCCCTCAATCAAAACTTTGACGTGTATCAAGCGCGTATAAAGGGAGGTTGTCCCCGCAATTACCCGCGATGCGGGTCGCGGCGCAGCTTTACCCGCCGAATACGGGTATCCAGCGCATCGTAAAGCAGCAGGCTGCCCGCCATGCTGGTGCCAGCGCCGGTGATTTCCTTGATCGCTTCCATCGCCATCATGGATCCGATGACGCCTGTAAGCGCGCCCACCACACCGGCTTCCTCACAGGTGGGCACGCTGCCCGGCGGCGGCATCTCCGGCACCAGGTCGCGATAGCCCGGTCCCGGTGTGCCATCCGTATCGGTTTCCCACGGACGGAAGACGGCGAGTTGCCCGTCGAACCGGCCCACGGCGCCGGACACCAGCGGTATCTGCGCCCGCTCGCAGGCATCACTCACCAGAAACCGCGTTTCGAAATTGTCGCAGCCGTCCAGCACCATGTCATAGCCCGAGACAAGCGCGTCCACATTACCTGACGTCAGGCGTTCCGTATGCTGATTGATTCTGGTGTCCGGGTTGAGGGCGTTCAGCGTGCGGGCTGCGCTTGCAGTCTTTGGTTCGCCCACAGCAGCGGTTGTATGCGCCACCTGCCGCTGCAGGTTCGACAGCGACACATGATCGTCGTCCACAAGCCCGATCGTGCCCACGCCGGACGCGGCAAGATAGAGTGCGGCCGGCGAGCCAAGCCCGCCGGCGCCGATGATGAGGACGCGGGCCGCGAGCAGCGCCTGCTGCCCCGGCCCGCCGATTTCCTTCAGGAGGATATGCCGCGCATAGCGCTCAAGCTGGTCGCCGGACAGCGCCATGGCGGAAACCCTCTAGATGCCGTCGAACAGCGCCGTCGACAGATAGCGTTCGGCGAAGCTCGGAATGATGGCAACAATGGTCTTGCCTTCCATCTCCGGCCGCTCAGCCACTTCGAGTGCCGCGGCAATGGCCGCCCCCGACGAGATGCCGCCCGCAATGCCTTCTTCGCGCGCAGCCCGGCGGGAATACTCGAATGCCGTCTCATTGCCGATGGTGATCACTTCATCAATCAGGCTCTTGTCCATGTTCCCCGGCACGAAACCCGCGCCGATGCCCTGGATCTTGTGCGGGCCCGGCTGGCCGCCGGAGAGAATGGGGGAGTCTTCCGGCTCGATGGCGATCATCTTCACGCTCGGCTTCTTCGCCTTGAGCACAGACCCGACACCGGTAAAGGTGCCCGCCGTGCCGACGCCGGAAATCACCACGTCCACCTTGCCGTCGGTGTCGTTCCAGATCTCTTCCGCAGTCGTCTTGCGGTGGATCTCAGGGTTGGCCGGATTGTCGAACTGCTGCGGCATCACCGCATTAGGCGTGGACTGCAGCAGTTCTTCGGCACGGGCGACAGCGCCCTTCATGCCCTTGGCGGCATCCGTCAGCTCCAGCTCGGCACCCAGCAGCGCCAGCATCTTGCGCCGTTCCAGCGACATGCTTTCCGGCATCACGAGGATGAGGCGATAGCCCTTGGCAGCAGCCACGAAGGCCAGCGCGATGCCCGTATTGCCCGAGGTCGGCTCGATCAGGACGGTGTTCTCGTTGATCTTGCCCTCGGCTTCGAGTGCTTCGATCATCGCCACGCCGATGCGGTCCTTCACGCTCGACAGCGGGTTGAAGAACTCAAGCTTCAGCAGCACGTCCGCCTTGGCGTTCTTGTTCATGCGGTTGAGGCGTACCAGCGGCGTGTTGCCGATGGTCTCGGTAATGCTGTTGTAAATGCGGCCGCGGCCGGGTTTGTCCGTCATGAGAGCCTGCCTCCTGCTGTCAGCCTTGCCCGATGTCTTGCTGTCTTCGACGTGGGGTGCTGGTTCTAGATTGTAAAGTCCATGCCCACCTGCTGGGCCGGCCTGATGTTCTTTGTCTCGGCTTCCCGACAGAGATCTTCGATGGTGATCGCCTCAAGCTTCTCCATCATCTCCGCCTGAAACGCGTCCCACATGGGACGCACCACCTGCTCGCCAAGCGGCGATCCGCCGGTGCTGCCGTTGCCACCATTGGATGCGGGCACATCGCCGGAATTATGGCCGGTCCCGCTGACCGCGCCATTCGATGCGCCATTGGCTGACATGCCGGCGGAGCGTGCCTCTCGGGCCGCCTGCTTTGCCTCATCGCGGGCATCGTCTGCCGCTTCCATGGCGCCGACGATCCGCACGATCTCACCCACCGTGATGCGCCGCCGTTCGCGCGCGAGGCGATAACCGCCGCGCGGCCCGCGCACGCCTTTCAGCACGCCTTCGCGCACAAGCTGCTGCATCACCTGTTCCAGATAGCGCTGGGGAATGCCCTGCCGCTTGGTGATCTCCTTGGACTGCACGGGGTCAGGGCGGGCGTTGTAGGCAACATCCACCACGGCCTCGAGCGCCAGGAGCGTTTTCTTGGAAAGACGTAACATGCCGTTACCCGGCCTTTCTTGGTTCTGCTGACGTATCCGTTCCGGTAGAGCCGAAGCCGCCGCTGCCGCGCACTGTTTCATCAAGGGCCTCCACCACGGCAAAGACACCGCGTGTCACCGGCGCAAACAGCATCTGCGCAATGCGCATTCCGCGGGTGATGGTAACGGGCTCGGCCCCGTGATTGATCAGGATGACTTTCACTTCACCGCGATAATCAGCATCCACCGTACCCGGACTGTTGAGCACCGTGACGCCTTGCTTGGCTGCCAGGCCCGAGCGCGGCCGCACCTGCGCCTCGAACCCAACCGGCAACGCGATGGCCAGACCCGTCGGCACCATGGCGCGCTCGCCCGGTGCCAACACAATGTCGTCGCCTTCGCCGATGGCGGCGCGCAGATCCATGCCGGCCGCGTGCTGGCTTTCATAGGCCGGCAGGTCCAGGCCTTTGCCATGCGGCAGCTGCATCACTTTCACGTCGATAGAAGTCGTCACGCGTTTTCCTTCACTGCGCCGTCCGGGTTCGGTCCCGGGGCTGCTGTCATTGCTTGTCGGTCAGGGCGTCCGCCACGCGCTCGGCCAGCTTCATGGCCACCTGCGCCTTCGGCATCGGGTCCCAGTGTTCAGGGTCGCCTGCGGTGATGAGATGCACCGTATTGTCGTCACCACCCATGATGCCGGTGCCGGGTGATACGTCATTGGCCACGATCCAGTCGCAGCCCTTGCGCTGCCGCTTTGCCGTCGCATAGCCGATGACGTCGTCCGTCTCCGCCGCAAACCCCACAACAAGGCGTGGGCGCTTCGGCCCGGCAACGGAGATGGTTGCGAGAATGTCCGGGTTCTCGACAAGTCCCAGCGGCGGAATCTGTCCGGACCCGTCCTTCTTGAGCTTGGAATTGGTGGAGGTGTCCGCCCGCCAGTCCGCAACTGCCGCACAGCAGATGGCAATGTCGGCCGGCAATGCCGCCTCGGTGGCCGCCAGCATTTCGCGCGCGGTCTCGATGCGGGTAACCTGAACGCCCGCAGGGTCGGGCAGGGCGGTTGGGCCGGAAACAAGATGCGTCTCGGCCCCCAGCCGTGCCAGCGCCTCGGCAATGGCATATCCCTGCTTGCCTGAAGACCGGTTGGCGATATAGCGCACCGGGTCGATCGGCTCATGGGTCGGCCCTGCAGTGACAATCGCCTTGCGCCCGGCCAAAAGAGCGCGGCCGGAAAACTGCGCCTCGATGGCTTCGACGATCTCGTCCGGCTCCACCAGCCGCCCGGGCCCGAATTCGCCGCAGGCCATGTCGCCCTCGCGCGGGCCGACAACTGTGACGCCATCTGCCTGAAGCTGCGTGAGGTTCCGCTGGGTCGCCGGGTGCAGCCACATGCGCACATTCATGGCCGGCACAATCATCACCGGCTTGTCGGTCGCCAGAAGCGCGGTCGAGGCAAGGTCATCCGCCCGGCCCTGCGCCATCTTGGCCATCAGGTCGGCGGTCGCGGGACACACCACGAGAAGGTCCGCATCCCGCGATAGCTGGATATGGCCCATGTCGGCTTCGGCGGTTAGGTCGAACAGATCCGTATAGACCTTGTCATGCGTCAGCCCGCCGACCGAGAGCGGTGTCACGAATTCCTGGCCGGCCTTGGTCAGGATGGCCCGGACGGACGCTCCGCGTCGCCGTAGCAGGCGCGACAGCTCCAGCGACTTGTAGGCGGCAATGCCGCCGCCGATAATCAGAAGAATACGCTTGCCGGTCAGCACCCAACACCGCCTTCCACGTTGGAATTCCGCGGAAAACTGCATATTCCCCGCATCCATGTCGGCGAATATAGGTATTTACGGACCGAATGTGTAGATAGCTTGTTAAATCACCGCTGAAACGGCAATTACCGTAAGCGCGATGGCCCCGATCCATAGGGCGATCCGCCCGGGGCGCTCTTGGCGGGCCTGCGCCTCGGCAATGGCCCGCGCCGTATCCGGATGCAGGCGCAATCCCTCGCCCATGCTGTTGCCGTCCGGTCCGGCAAGGCTGCGGGCGGCCCGCTCGGCGGTTTCCAGCAATTCAGGCAGATCGCCCATCAGCCGGCCCATGCGTTCAGCGCCGCGCACTGCGTCCTGCAACCGGCCTTCCGGACCGATGCGGCTCTCCAGCCACTGGCGCAGAATCGGCTCGGCGGTGGTCCACATGTTGAACTCCGGGTCGAGATCGCGCGCGACCCCTTCCACCACCACCATGGTCTTCTGCAGCATGATCAGTTCAGGCCGCGTCGCCATGTCGAACTGGTCCGTCACCTCGAAGAGCTGACCCAGAAGCCGCGCCATCGATATCTCGCTCGCCTCGCGGCCCAGAATGGGTTCACCGATTGCCCGTAAGGCCTGCGCGAAGGCATCAACCGACTTCGTTTCCGGCACATAGCCTGCCTCAAAATGCACTTCCGCCACCCGGCGGTAGTCGCGCATTACAAAGCCGAACAGGATCTCGGCGAGGAACCGGCTTTCCTTCGGCGACAGGCGCCCCATGATCCCGTAATCCACCGCCACAAGCGTGCCCGCAGGCGAGCCGTCCGCCTCGACGAACAGATTGCCCGGATGCATGTCGGCGTGAAAATAGCCTTCGCGCACCGCGTGGGTGAGGAAGGTGTTGATCACATTGGCAGCCACCGCCTTGAGGTCGAGGCCGGCTGCCGCAAGCTGTGCCTTGTCGCCAATGGGAATGCCGTTGATCCATTCAAGCGTCATCACCCGCTTGGAGGTGCGCTCCCAGTCGATTGCGGGGGTGCGGAAACCCGCGTCGCCCCGCGTCCGCTCCGCCATTTCAGACATCGCGGCCGCCTCGAGCCGCAGGTCCATCTCGAGCTTGACCGAGTCAGCAAGGGTCTGAACCGTATCCACCAGCTTCAGACGGCGGGCCGAGGGCAGGGTGCGATCAACCAGCCGAGCCACCCAGAAGAAAGCGTCGAGGTCGTTGGCGAAGCGGCGCTCAACGTCCGGCCGCAGCACCTTGATCGCCACATCGCGGGTGGACCCGTCGGGGGCGGGCACGGTGCCCTTGTGCACCTGCGCGATCGAAGCGGCCGCAATGGCGTCCCCCATCCCGGCGAAGAGACTGTCCGCCGGCTTGCCGAGATCATCCTCGATGATCGCTTTGGCGGTGGCAGTGTCGAATGGCGGCAGCCGGTCCTGCAGCTGGGTCAGGTCCTTGGCCAGCGCCGGGTCGATGACATCCGGCCGGGTGGCGAGGAATTGGCCAAGCTTGATGTAGCTGGGCCCAAGCTCCGTCATCGCCGCCGCAAGCCGGTCACCTTCAGAGCTGTCGGCACCATGGGTCCGGCCGAAGGTCTGCCTAAGCCTGGCAACCGTACGCGCAGCACGCACCGGTGCCGGCGACTCGCCCGCATCAATGGCGAACAACGCGTCATAGCGCGACAGCACCCAGGCTGCGCGCATCAGCCGTCCAAGATTGCGCATGTGGCGGATCATCGTCTCAGCTGCCTCTGCGCCGTTAGATCTTGTAGCCGGAATGGATGGCCGCGATGCCGCCGGTGAAATTGCGGTGGGTCACGCGCGAGAAGCCTGCGTCACGAATGCGCCCCTCAAACGCTTTCTGGTCAGGAAACTTGCGGATGCTTTCCACGAGATACTGGTAGCTGTCGCGGTCGCCCGCCACCATCTGCCCGAGCCAGGGAATGACGTCGAACGACCAGCGCTCATAGATATCGTCCAGGATCGGCACCACCACCCGGCTGAATTCCAGGCACATGAAGCGCCCGCCCGGCTTCAGCACGCGATGGGCCTCGCTGAGCGCGGCATCGAGATCCGGCACGTTGCGGATGCCGAAGGCGATCGTGTAGGCGTCGAACTGGCGCGGCTCCAGCGGCAGCTTCTCCGCGTTCATGCAGGCAAAGGACAGCCGGTCGCCCATGGCATCGGTGGCTGCGCGCTTCTTGCCTTCGCCCAGCATGGCATCATTGATGTCTGCCACCATCACCCGCGCATGGCCGCCCGAGCGGTGGGCGATCCTGAGCGCGATGTCGCCGGTGCCGCCCGCCATGTCGAGGGACGTGAACGCCGCGCCGGATTTACGCGGCGCCAGCCACGAAACCATCGCGTCCTTCCACAGCCGGTGAACCCCCACCGACATGAAGTCGTTCATCAGGTCGTAATTGCCCGCCACATTCCGGAACACGCCATTGACCAGCCCCTGCTTTTCGTCAGGGGCCACGTCACGGAAACCGAAATGGGTGGCGTTGCTGGGCGGGGTGGCCGGGCCGGGCCCGCCTGCCGCCGCATCTGTCTTCATGTCTGTCATTGCGGCGGACAATAGCGCATCCCGCCCGCTTTGCGCTATGAGACCCGGGTCCGACCGGTAAAAATGTCGCTGCAGGAAGCCACCGCCGCCCATGCCCGAACTGCCCGAGGTTGAAACCGTCCGCCGCGGCATTGCGCCCGCAATGGAAGGCCGCCGCTTCCTGCATGTGGAGGCCAAGCGCCCGGACTTGCGGTTCCCGCTGCCGGAGGGCTTTACCCGCCGGCTTGAGGGACAGGCACTCGAGAGCCTCGCGCGGCGCGGCAAATATCTGGTAGGGCGGCTGACTGATGGGGCATTGCTCATCATGCATCTGGGCATGTCCGGCCGCTTCGTCGTTGAAATGCCCCAGTCGGCCGGCTCAGGCGATGACATGCCCGCCGCCCGTCCCGCTGCCCGTCCCGGTGCCTTTCATCTCGATACCGGCGCCAACGCCCACGCCCTGCACGAGCACATCATCTTCCGCATGGAAGGCGGGGGCGTCGTCCGCTATTCGGACCCGCGCCGCTTCGGCTTCATGACCATCGAGGAAACTGGTGACGAAGGGCAAAACCAGTTCCTGCGCGTGCTTGGCCCCGAGCCGCTTGAAAAGGCCTTCAAGCCGTCGGTGCTCGCAGCAGGTCTGCACAAGCGGAAATCCCCCATCAAGACTGCCCTGCTGGATCAGGCCGTGGTGGCGGGTCTCGGCAATATCTATGTGTGCGAGGCGCTATTCCGGTCGGGCATATCGCCCAAGCGCGTTGCGGCCACGCTTGTCAAACAGTCAGGCGAACCGACCGACCGGCTCAAGAAGCTGCACAAGGCCATCCGCGAAGTCCTGGCTGAAGCCATTGAGGCCGGTGGCAGTTCCCTCCGCGACCACGCTCAGGCAGACGGGTCGCTCGGCTATTTCCAGCACACCTTCCGGGTTTATGACCGCGAAGGCATGCCTTGCACGACGCTGGGCTGCGACACTGATATTCGCCGCATCACCCAATCAGGACGCTCGACATTCTATTGCGGGAAATGCCAAAGGTAGCGGCACGAAATTTCCGCCGGCCTTGACGGCCGGCGCGACCAGGAGACGTCCAGCACATGGCTTACGACACCATCAAGACCGAAAAACGCGGCAATGTTGCGCTCATCACCCTCAACCGGCCCGACGCGCTCAATGCCCTCAATTCACAGCTGGTGGATGAGCTGATTGATGCGGTGCAGGCCTTCGATACGGACGACGCCATCGGCTGCATGGTGCTGACGGGCTCCGAGAAGGCATTCGCCGCAGGCGCTGACATCAAGGAGATGCAGCCGAAGTCCTACATGGATGCCTATAAGGAAGACCTGTTCGAAAAGGCCAACCGTATCGCCGAGGCCCGCAAGCCGATCATCGCTGCGGTGGGTGGCTATGCCCTTGGTGGTGGCTGCGAGCTGGCCATGATCTGCGATTTCATTTTGGCAGCAGATACCGCGAAATTCGGTCAGCCGGAAATCTCCCTGGGCGTCATGCCCGGTATCGGTGGATCTCAGCGGCTCACCCGCTTCGTGGGCAAATCGAAATCCATGGAAATGTGCCTGACCGGCCGCATGATGGATGCCGAGGAAGCCGAGCGCGCAGGACTTGTCAGCCGCATCGTCCCGGCAGCCGACCTGGTGGAAGAAGCCGTGAAGACGGCTGAAAAGATCGCCGGCATGTCCCGGCCCGTCGCAGCCCTCACCAAGGAAGCGGTCAACCGGTCCTACGAAACCACCCTGTCCGAGGGCCTGCGCTTCGAGCGCCGTATCTTCCATTCCCTGTTTGCGATGGAAGACCAGAAAGAGGGCATGGCTGCCTTCATCGACAAGCGCAAGCCCACCTTCAAGCACAAATAGACAGCGACAACCGGCTATCGATATTCCGGGTTGGGGGCGTCGAACCGGCAGCCATCTTCCCATTTGTCGCGCTGATTGCCGTGTGCCGGGATACCGCCTGCATCCTTCAACATGCGGGCCATGTGCATCAGGTTCCACGTCATGAAAGTGGTGTTGCGGTTGGTGAAGTCGTTCTCCGGCCCGCCTGACTCCTCATCCAGATAGCTCGGCCCGGGGCCGATCTCGCCGAGCCAGGCAGCGTCTGCCTGCGGCGGGATCGCATATCCCAGATGGCCGAGCGAATAGAGCATGTTCATGGCGCAATGCTTGGCGCCGTCCTCATTGCCCGTGATCAGGCAGCCGCCGACACGGCCATAATAGATGGACTGCCCCTGATCATTGCGCTGGCCGGACGCTGAATAGAGCCGCTCGATCACCTGCGTACAGACGGACGACTTGTCGCCGAGCCAGATGGGCGTCGTCAGCACCAGAATGTCGGAAGCCAGCACTTTTTCTAGGATGCCCGGCCAGGCATCCTTGCTCCAGCCGTGCTCGGTCATGTCCGGGCTCACACCAAAGGCAACGGCGTGGTCCACCGGCCGCAGGACCTCAACCGACACCCCATTGCGTTCCATGATCGTGCGCGACATGTCGATCAGCCCGCAGGTGTGGGATTTCTCAGGGCTTTTCTTCAGGGTGCAGTTGAGAAACAGGGCGGACAGATCCGAAAAATCCGTCTCGTTCTCATCGCACTGCTTTGATTGAAGGTCATTCAGCATGGGTCTGGCCCTTTTCCTGGCGTGATGGGAGCGTGGCGCCGGCAGACATCAGGCAGGTCAGGGGCGCAAAATCAGGGGCCGCGTGTGTGCAGGCCCGTAGGGGGAACCCCTCGCCGGCCATAGGTTCCCATTGCCGCTGATTGAGCAGGATAAACTTTGTGTCAGGAGTCCCGGATGCGGACCTCAACCACCGCCTGAAACCACGCTTGACCGGGCAGGGGCACGCGGCTATAACGCCGCCTCTTTAATTCCCAACGTCCAAGCGCTGTTGGCGCGGCCCATCCCGCTAATCCGGCCCGCCCTCCTAGCCGCTGGCAAGAAATGGTTTGAAGCCCTATGGCTAACACGTCGTCCGCCAAGAAGATGGTGCGCAAGATCGCTGCCCGCACCGAGGTCAACCGCAACCGCCGCAGCCGCATGCGCACCTTCATCCGCAAGGTTGAGGAAGCCATCGCCAGCGGTGATCAGGCTGCCTCCCAGGCCGCGCTCAAGGCTGCTCAGCCGGAAATCATGCGGGCCGCGTCCAAGGGCATCCTCCACAAGAACACCGCGTCCCGTAAGGTCTCCCGCCTTGCCAGCCGCGTGAAGGCCTTGGGCCAGGCCTGAGGCTGATCGGCCTGGCGCTTCTGCGCGGCCGACATCAAGCACCGACGTCAAAGGCGCCTTCCCGAACGCGGGGAGGCGCTTTTTCGTTGCGGCAGGCCTTCAGGACATACGCCGCAAAGAGCGGATCGTTTCCACTGGGGAACGGTTTTATTTGCACTTGACTTAAAGGCGGCTCGTCGTTCCGCCTTCCTCTAGCCGCCATTGCCGGCGCGCGGCGAAGACGCTCTCTGTGCGTATTTGGCCACGATGGTTAATTTTTCCTGCCTGTGGACGAATCAGTCTTGCACCGCCCCAAATGCCTTGCTTACACTGGGTTTTCTGCGGTCAGGCAAGGCGTGCCCCGGGGCGCGCCGGCAGGGCGGGTGGTGACAGTCGGATTAAAGATTCGCGACGTTCACCAAATGGTCCGGTTGATGTTTGGGGCGCAGGGGGGTTAATCTAGGCGTCTCTTGTGGTGGTGATAAGTACTTGGTGAGCAAGAACAGATATCGCTCTGTACTTTCCGGTTGTGTAAAGGCCAAGGTTTGGTTGACCGGTTTTAAGTCAAGTTTTCACCCTGCTTTTAAAAGTACCGTGGTGAGTGTTTAGCGCTCACACCTCTCAAAATTTGGTGTCGCAACCAGCACCGCTTGGCCGGTCTTCGGTCTCGTGGGCGAAGAGAGGTTTTGTCTCTGCCGGACGGCGGAACCGGGCCGCGGTCCGGGCGTGAGTGAGGGGATAAGGCTGTCCATGAGCGGCGGTTATGCAGGGGATGTGGACGTGCAGGAGGCTTGGCGCCTCCTCAACGAGAACAGCCAGAGTGTACTCATTGATGTGCGGACCGAGGCCGAGTGGGCCTTTGTTGGTCTGCCGGATATCAGTGCCACCGGGCGGCCGCTCCTGACGGAGGAGTGGCAGGGCTATCCCGGCGGCACGCCCAATCCGCGTTTCGCGGACGCTGTGGCGGCCAGGCTCGATGCGGCGGGCGTGGCAAAGGATGCGCCTATTCTGTGCCTGTGCCGGTCCGGCCAGCGCAGCATCGGTGCGGCGACGGCACTCACGGCCCTGGGCTACACCGCCTGCTTCAATGTGGCTGGCGGGTTCGAAGGGCCCCTCGATGCGGACGGGCATCGCGGCCAGGCCGGCGGATGGAAGGCGGCAGGTCTTCCCTGGCGGCAAAGCTAGTCGCACCGGCGGCAGCTTGAGCGCTTGCAGGGGCATGAAGCCTGCTGCAGGCGCCGGACACGGAATTGGTTATTGACGAATTGGCCTCCCCGGGCGGCACGGGGAGCAGGGGAAACAGATGATCAACAGCAAGGCAGGCAGCCAGGGCCACGCGCAGGAGCATGCGGACTCCCACGCAGAGGCGCACGCAGTCGAGGCGGGCGATGTCCGCTCCCAGCAGATGATGCCCGGATTCGACGCGGCCGACGGCCAGTCGGATGGTCAATCCGGCGTGGCTGCCCAGTGGGCTGCTGTGCAGGCGAAGCTGCGCGGCAGTCTTGGTGAGGCCCGCTTCAAGAGTTGGTTCGGCCAGGTGCAGCTTATCGGCGTCGGCGATGGCGCGGTCAGCTACGCGGTCCCGACGTCATTCGCGCGCGATTACATCCAGCGCGAGTTCGGCGACCATCTTCTCGCCCTGTGGCGGCAGGAGGATCCTTCTGTTCGCCGCATCACCCTGATTGCTGAAGGCACGGCGACTGCGGCTGAGGCGGCCCGCGCCCTGGCGGCCGATGCTGCCGCCACACCGTCTGCCGGGTCGGCAATCAACGGTGCATCGCGCAATGACGGTCTTAATGGGCCTGCCGCGGGCCTCGACGCCGTATCCGCCCAGCCGGGGGCACCGCGCGCCGCTGCCAGCAACCCGTTCCAGACCATGGATGCTGGATCCGCAACCGGCGGGGATGTGCCGCTTGGCACGCCGCTGCTGCCGCACCTGACCTTCGACAATTTTGTTGTCGGTAAGTCCAACCAGCTCGCTTATGCCGCCGCCCGCCGTGTGGCCGAGGCTGATGGGGCTGTGCCCTTCAACCCGCTCTATCTCTACGGGCCGGTCGGTCTCGGCAAGACCCATCTGATGCATGCGATCGGCGCGGAAATTCTCCGCCGCGATCCTGGCAAGCGGGTTGTCTACCTGTCCGCCGAGCGTTTCATGTACCACTTCGTCAACGCGCTCCGCCACAAGGACACGGTGGCCTTCAAGCACGCTTACCGGTCGGTGGATGTGCTGATGGTGGACGATGTCCAGTTCATCGGCGGCAAGGATTCCACTCAGGAAGAGTTCTTCCACACCTTCAATGCGCTGGTGGACCACAACCGCCAGATCATCATTTCCGCCGACCGTTCGCCGTCGGATCTTGAAGGGATCGAGGAACGCATCCGGTCCCGCCTTGGTCACGGTCTGGCCTGCGATATCCTGCCGACCGACTATGAATTGCGTCTTGGCATCCTGCACGCCAAGGCCGAAACCATGCTGCCGAACCACCCCGGCGTGCAGCTCAGCGATGACGTAATCAACTTCCTGGCCAGCTCGATCTCGTCGTCCATTCGCGAACTCGAAGGTGCGCTGACCACGCTCATCGCCCATGCTGAATTGATCGGCCGCCCGATGACCGTCGAGCACGCCCAGGACATCCTGCGCCATCTGGTGCGCGCCAACGAAAAGCGCATCACCATCGACGACATCCAGCGCAAGGTCGCGGACTACTACAATCTGCGTCTGGTTGACATGTCATCGCCGCGCCGGTCGCGCTCGGTGGCCCGCCCGCGGCAGGTGGCGATGTATCTGTGCAAGCACCTCACCACCCGGTCGCTGCCGGAAATCGGCCGCAAGTTCGGCGGCCGCGACCACACCACCGTGCTGCACGGCGTCAACAAGATCGAGCAGCTCCGCGCCGAGGACAAGGCACTGGACGAGGATATCGGCCTCATCCGCCGTGCCATCGAGGAGCAGTAGGCCCCGGCGCTTTCGGTGCTGACCATGCGAAAAAGGCCGGGGCTGCCATGCCGCCCCGGCCTTTTTCTGTTTCGTCGGCTGTCGGGCCGGTGCCCATCGTGATCAGGACGGCAGCCGCCTGTCGATCCGCATATGCGGCCAGCCGTCTGACGTCCGGGCAGGGGCGGTCAGCTCTTCGTCCAGCGTGCAGGATACCCGCTGACGAAAGGCCGAAAAACTGTCGAACCTCACAACGTCAACCGGGCTGTCAAAATGCAGGGTCACCCGCACATGGCCGCTGCCCAGTCGCTGCACGGCAAGCACCTCGCCGCTGAAGGCCTGGCCCAGATAGGTTCCCGCAACTCGTTCTCCGAGTTGCAGCTGCTTCTGGTTGTGCCGCCGCACATCCTGCGCCGCGGCGGCGGTGGACGCCGCGCTCAACGTGTTCCAGTCCCGGTAGCCAAGCTGGTGCGCCACCAGCTCCAGCGCCCTGGCGTGGCTGATTTTGGTGCCTGACTTGTCAAGCTCCTGACGCAGGCGCCGGGCCTGGTCCTTGAGCGCGTCGGGCGACGGGAGATCGGCCGCGGCGGGGGGCGTCGGGCCGGCCTCGGGATCAGGGGGAAGGGGTGTCGTATCGACCATGCGAAATGCCTCACATATCCTGGGTCATGCTGCATCCGGGCGTGGCCGGTGCGCGGCTGGCAAGGTCTGATGGGGCCCGCATTGCCACCAGGCAGCATGACGTGACATGAGCTGCATGGGGTGAAGACGCACTTTTCCGGTGCGTTTTCGCGACAATTCTCAAGGCTTCACCATGGGCTGTCTGCCCGCGGGCGGCAGGGGCCTTGTCCCTTGGTGCACGTCCTAAGCCCCCGGTGGCGGATTGGCAAGCGCATCCCGGCATGGCAGGGCTGTGCCGGGCTCCCGGCGCGGCTGCCGCGAGGTGGGTAATGGCCCGTACGCCCGGCAGCCCGCTTCCCCGGAAAACCCAGTAACCAACAGCGGTTTTTGTACATTCACGTGTTGAAACTGCTATAAGTTTGGGGCTGATTCTGCCCTTCTGGTGAAAGGCTGCGGGGGAAGTCAAGCAGGCTGTTGCGGGCATCACCGTGGCCCGGACGGGTCCCGTGCCGCAAACGGGAGAATCCCGGCCTGTCCGCATCCCTTTCCGCCGGAAGAGACCCCGCCCGACAAGCCGTTTCCGGCTCCGCAAGAATGGATAATCCGACCCCATGAAGATCACGATCGAACGCGGCGCGCTCCTCAAGGCCCTCAATCACGTGCAGAGCGTGGTAGAGCGGCGGAATACCATTCCCATTCTCGCCAATGTGCTGCTGACGGCGGAAGACGGCCAGCTGAGCCTTACCGCTACTGACCTGGACATCGAGATCGTCGAAGGCGTGCCCGCCGATGTAGCGGTCGGCGGCGGCACCACGGCCCCCGCCCACACCATGTACGACATTGTCCGTAAGCTGCCGGACGGTGCCCAGGTGGAAGTGAACCATGATACCGAGACCGGCAAGGTCACCGTTGTGGCCGGGCGCTCCCGCTTCGCCCTGCAAAGCCTGCCGCGCGAGGACTTCCCGGCAGCAGCCGCCGGCGATCTGCCCTACAGCTTCGAAGTGTCCGCCAAGGACCTGTTCCGCCTGGTCGAAAAGACCCGCTTTGCCATCTCCACCGAGGAGACGCGCTATTACCTGAACGGCATCTACCTCCACACGGTGGACGGCAAACTGCGCGCCGTGGCCACTGACGGCCATCGCCTGGCGCGGGTGGACATGCCGCTGCCTTCCGGCGCCGACGGCATGCCCGGCATCATCGTGCCGCGCAAGACCGTGACCGAGTTGCTCAAGCTCCTCGAGGCCGGCGAGGAGAGCGTCAAGATCGCTGTCTCAGACACCAAGATCCGCTTCGATCTCGGCAATGTCACCCTGACCTCCAAGCTCATCGATGGCACCTTCCCCGATTATGGCCGGGTGATCCCGTCCGAGAACAACAAGTCCATGGAAGTGGACGGCAAGCTGTTCGCCTCCGCCGTGGATCGCGTCTCCACCATCTCCACCGAGCGCAGCCGCGCCGTGAAGCTTGATCTCGACGAAGGCAAGGTGACGCTGGCTGTCAACAATCCGGATTCCGGATCGGCCACCGAAGAGCTCGGCATCGACTACAAGGGCGATGCCCTGGAGATCGGCTTCAACGCCCGGTACCTGCTCGACATCACCCAGCAGCTCGATGGCCCGACGGCGCATTTCGAGTTGTCGGATTCAGGCTCGCCCACCGTCGTGCGGGACGGGGACGATCCCGAGGCGCTCTACGTGCTGATGCCCATGCGCGTCTGACGCACCACCTGAAATCGCGTCAGGGGCAGGGGGGCGATCCCATGTCCCCGGCGCGCCAATCCGGACATCGCTTGATTGACCTTTGCCGACACCACGCACAAGACAGATGCTCTGACCCCGGACATGGTTTCCATGTCTGAGGGGGCGCATGCGGCTGCGCGGCTTGCGGTGTTGCGGCTGGTGGTGACGGGCTTTCGGAATTACGGCCGTGCCGCGATGGCGCTGGATGCCCGCCCGGTGGTTCTTGTGGGCGAGAACGGTGCCGGCAAGACCAATATCCTCGAGGCCCTGTCCTTCCTCACCCCGGGACGTGGCCTGCGCGGCGTGCGCCTGTCGGATGTGTCCACGCGCGACATGTCGCGTGACGAAGCCGGGCAAACAACCCAGCCCTGGGGCGTCGCTGCCACCGTGATGACGCCAGATGGCACCGTCGATCTTGGCACGGGCATTGGCCGCACCAGCGATGGTGACAAGCGCGTCGTCAAGGTGGATGGGGCTGCGAAGTCAGGCTCCGGCGTGCTTGGGCAGTTCGTGCGCGCCCTGTGGCTCACCCCGCAGATGGACCGCCTGTTCATTGAGGGCGCGGGCGGACGCCGCCGCTTCCTCGACCGCATGGTGCTGGGCTTCGATGCAGGGCATTCCTCGCGCGTGTCGTCCTATGAAAAAGCCATGCGCGAGCGCACGCGGCTTTTGGCTGAGGACAACTGGAACGCCTCTTGGCTGTCGGCACTCGAAGGCCAGATGGCCGAACACGGCGTTGCCATCGCGCTCGCCCGTACCCATCTGATAGGGCAGCTCAAGGCCGCCATTGCGGAGCATGAGGGCCCGTCGGATACGGCCTTTCCCAAGGCGCAAGTGGCGCTTGCATCCGGATTCTCCGATGAGGTCGATGCGCTCCTCGGCAGCGCGGCGTCTGTCGATGTGGAAGACGCCTATGCGGCACGGCTCAAATCCGCGCGCGGCCGGGATGCGGCTGCGGGACGCGCGCTGGAAGGCCCGCATCGGGCCGACATGCTGGTACGCCACGCGCCCAAGAACATGGACGCCCAGGCCTGCTCGACAGGCGAACAGAAGGCGCTGCTGATCGGTCTCGTTCTGGCCAATGCACGGCTTCACTGCGCCAGCTTCGGCGCCCCGCCCTTGCTGCTGCTGGACGAAGTGGCTGCCCATCTGGATGCCCGCCGTCGTACCGCCTTGTTCAACGAGCTCGAGCGTCTCGGGGCACAGGCCTGGATGACCGGCACCGACGCCAGCCTGTTTGAAAATCTGGGTGACCGCGCACAGCTTTTTAACGTCGCCCATGGAGAAATCACGCCCCAGGCCTAGGGCCTTTGAGCCCGGCCTGACGGTCCAACGAACCGACACCAACACATACCGCCCGACTTCTACCGGAGACACCGATGTCCAACATGACGCTTGATGCCGACCCCGCCGATATCGCCAAATCCTTCACCACCCCGCTGATGGAAAATGCGCTGTTCAATTCGCGCACCGTGCTGGTGGTCGGCGAGATCAACGACCGTATTGCCCGCGCCACCACCGAGCGCCTGCTGGCGATGTCCGCCGAAAGCGACGACCCGATCACCATGATCGTGTCCTCCCCCGGCGGCCATGTGGAATCCGGCGACATGATCCACGACATGGTGAAGTTCATTAAGCCGGAAGTACGCATGGTCGGCTCTGGCTGGTGCGCCTCTGCCGGTGCGCTGATCTATGTGGCCGCCAAGAAGGAAAACCGCGTCTGCCTGCCCAATACGCGTTTCCTGCTGCACGAACCGCGCGGCGGTGTTGGCGGCTCGGCGTCGGACATCGACATCCAGGCCCGTGAGGTCATCAAGATGCGCGAACGTCTGAACCGCATCTTCGCCGAAGCCACCGGCCAGTCCTACGAGCAGATCGTCAAGGACACTCACCGCGACTACTGGATGAGCGCCGAGGAAGCCAAGGATTATGGCGTCGTCTCGCGCATCATCACCAACATCAGCGAGCTCTGAACAGACGCCCGCGCATTTCCTCCGTTCACGGAAGAATGAAAGACAAGACCATGAGCGACGAAACCCCGAACCCGGATGAATATGGCGCAGACAGCATCAAGGTCCTCAAGGGCCTTGATGCCGTGCGCAAGCGTCCGGGCATGTATATCGGCGACACCGATGACGGCTCGGGGCTTCATCACATGGTCTACGAGGTGGTGGACAACGCCATCGACGAAGCGCTGGCCGGCCATTGCGACACGGTGAACGTCACCCTCAATGCGGATGGGTCTGTTTCCGTGCGCGACAATGGCCGCGGCATTCCCACCCAGATGCACGCCGAAGAAGGGGTGTCCGCCGCCGAAGTCATCATGACCCAGCTGCATGCGGGCGGGAAATTCGACCAGAACTCCTACAAGGTGTCCGGTGGCCTGCATGGCGTGGGCGTGTCTGTGGTGAATGCGCTGTCCGTCCGCCTTGATCTCACCATCTGGCGTGATGGCAAGACCCACGAAATGCGTTTCGTCCATGGCGACAGCGAAGGTCCGCTGACCGTCACGGGTGACGCACCCCATGATGACGCGCGCAACAAGCCGCGCACCGGCACGCAGATCTCGTTCCTGCCGTCGACGGACACGTTCACGATGACCGAGTTCGATTTTTCGACGCTAGAACACCGCCTGCGTGAGCTCGCCTTCCTCAATTCCGGCGTCCGCATCACTCTGGCCGACCACCGCGGCGTTGAGCCGAAGGAAGTGGACCTGTTCTACGAAGGCGGCATCGAGGCATTCGTACGTTATCTGGATCGCAGCAAGGCGGGCCTCTTCGAAGCGCCGATCGCCATCCATGCGGAGAAGGACGACATCACGGTCGACGTCGCCCTGTGGTGGAACGACAGCTTCCATGAAAACGTGCTGTGCTTCACCAACAACATTCCCCAGCGCGATGGCGGCACCCATCTGGCCGGCTTCCGCGGTGCGCTAACCCGCGTCATCAACGGCTATGCCAATGAGCACGGCCTTCTGAAGCGCGAGAAGGTGTCCCTTACCGGCGATGACGCCCGCGAAGGTCTCACCTGCATCGTTTCGGTGAAGGTGCCGGACCCGAAATTCTCCTCGCAGACGAAGGACAAACTTGTCTCGTCCGAAGTGCGGCCCGTTGTCGAGAGTATCGTCAACGAACAGCTGTCCAGCTGGTTCGAGGAGCATCCGGCCGAAGCCAAAAACATCATCGGCAAAGTCGTGGATGCCGCCGCGGCCCGCGAAGCCGCCCGCAAGGCGCGTGAGCTGACGCGGCGCAAGGGCGCGCTCGATGTATCCTCCCTGCCGGGCAAGCTTGCGGACTGCCAGTCGCGCGACCCGGCCGTCTCCGAACTCTTCCTGGTGGAGGGCGACAGCGCCGGTGGCTCCGCCAAGCAGGCGCGCGACCGCGCCAACCAGGCCGTACTGCCCCTGCGCGGCAAGATCCTCAATGTGGAGCGCGCCCGTTTCGACAAGATGCTGTCATCCAACGAAATCGGCACGCTGATCACGGCTCTCGGCACCGGCATCGGCCGCGACGACTTCAACATCGAGAAGCTGCGCTACCACAAGATCGTCATCATGACTGACGCCGACGTGGACGGTGCACATATCCGCACCCTGCTGCTCACCTTCTTCTACCGGCAGATGCCGGAGGTGATCGAAGGCGGCTATCTCTATATCGCCCAGCCGCCGCTCTACAAGATCAAGCGCGGCCAGTCCGAAACCTATGTGAAGGACGAGCGCGGATTGGAAGATTATCTCATCGCCACCGGTCTCGATGGCGCCGTGCTGACACTTGATTCAGGTGAGCAGCTCGCCGGGGCCGACCTTGAGGCGGTGGTGCAGGAAGCCCGCAAGGCTAGGTCCGCACTCGACGCCGTACGCGCCCGCTACCCGGTTTTCATCGTCGAGCAGGCCGCCATAGCAGGTGCCCTCAACACCGATCTCATGGCGGATGCTGAGAAGGCGCAAGGCGCAGCAGACTACATTGCCCGCCGCCTTGACCTGCTGTCGGAAGAGACCGAACGCGGCTGGGAAGGTCAGCCCACGGACGATGGCGGTCTCACCTTCGAGCGCGAAGTGCGTGGTGTGCGTGAAATCCACGTCATCGACGGCCGCCTCATGGGTTCCGCCGATGCCCGCCGCCTCGACGGCATGTCCGCCCGCCTGCAGGAGGTCTATCTCAAGGCTGCCACCTTCGAGCGCAAGGACGCAAAGACCGAGATCCGCGGCCCCATGGCGCTGCTTGAGGCCATCTTCGATGCCGGCCGCAAGGGCATCGCCGTCAGCCGATACAAGGGACTAGGTGAGATGAACCCGGAGCAGCTTTGGGAAACCACCCTGGACCCCTCCGCCCGCACCCTGTTGCAGGTCCGCGTCGAGCACATGGACGAAGCAAACGACCTGTTCGAAAAGCTGATGGGCGACGTCGTCGAACCCCGCCGCGAATTCATCCAGGACAACGCCCTTCAGGTCGCCAATCTGGACGTTTAGAACCCTCTGCCAATTCAGGTCTTGAGCGCCGGCGGCGGGAGTGCCGACGGATGCACGCTCCTGCCGCCCCCAAATTGCCCCTTTGGCGCCGCACCGACGCCTTCACCTCCCGTTAAGAGATACGGTCAGACAATAAGGTCTTGTTAACCAAGGGCGAAGGGCCTTCGGGCCCGGCGGTGCCATGACGACGCGAAAATCGGCAGAAAACAGCGGTTCCCGCGGCGGCGGGCGCCGCCGCAACGGTAATGGAAAAAGCCCGCAGGCGCCCGGCGCCGACGCGTCCGCCGTGCCGCCTGCCCGCATTGCCCGGGCCGTGACCTCGCGCAACAGCTCAGGTCCCCGCATTGTGCGCCCCCGCGCTACCACGCCGCGTGCCATGCTGGACGACGTTGCCCGCCGCCGCGAGGCGGCAGCAGCGGCGACAGCTGAGACAACCCCAACGCCGCCAGGCAAGAAAAGTCAGCCCCCGACAGGAACCCCCAAGGCCACGCGCAAGGCGCCGAGCGCAGAACCCCGGTCACGCCGTCCGGGTACCGGATCTGGCAGTGGCGGGAGCGCCGGTGGCGGCGGTGGCGGAAACCGGGGCGGTGGCCGTAGAGGCGGCGGCAGTTCCAGCGGATCGCCCTTCGGGCCCTGGATTCAATCCCTCCGTGCCCGGATCACCCCGCGCCGCGTTGGCTACTGGGCGGCGGTTATTGCCCTGTGGGGTGGTCTCGGTACCACCCTGCTGGCCTTTTCATGGGCACTAGAGCTTCCGGACACGCGCGATCTCGCCGTACCCGCCCGCGCACCCACGGTCACGATCCTGGCGCATGACGGCACCGTCCTGGCCCGGCGCGGCTCGGGCTTTGCCGGTGCGGTCGATATCGACGCCTTGCCGCCCTATGTTGCCCATGCCTTCATCGCGATCGAAGACCGCCGGTTCTATGACCATGTTGGCATCGATCCCCTCGGCATTGCCCGTGCCATGGTGGCCAATCTCAAGGCCATGGATGTGGTGCAGGGCGGCTCCACCATCACCCAGCAGCTGGCCAAGAACCTGTTCCTCACGCCGGAGCGCTCCTTGAAGCGCAAGGTGCAGGAAACCATGCTCGCCCTGTGGCTGGAGAGCGAATACGACAAGGATGAGCTGCTGACGCTCTATCTCAACCGCGTCTATTTTGGTGCCGGAGCCTATGGCCTCGAGGCCGCGTCCCAGCGCTTCTTCGACAAGCCAGCAACCGACCTGACCGTGCCGGAAGCCGCCATGCTGGCCGGTCTCGTCAAGGCGCCCTCCCGCCTGGCACCCACGAACAACCCTGAAGGGGCTCAGGCCCGCGCTAATGTGGTGATCGACGCCATGCACCGCTACGGCTTCCTCGCCGGGCCTGACGCGGATACGGCCGCTGCATTCCCCGCCGAGCTTGCCGCTCGCGCCAGCACCGAGACCGGCTATGCCGTTGACTGGATCGAAGAGCAGCTGGCCGATTTCGTCAGCGCATCCGGCCGCGACATGACCGTCCACACGACCCTTGATCCCGCCATGCAGATGGCCGCTGTTGGTGCCATCAAAAGCCGTCTCGCGCTGTCGGGCGAAGTGTCCAATGTCAGCCAGGGCGCGCTCGTTGCGATGACACCGGATGGTGCGGTGCGCGCCCTTGTCGGCGGCCGCAATTACCGCGAAAGCCAGTTCAACCGCGCCACCACAGCACTCCGTCAGCCCGGCTCTGCCTTCAAGACCTTCGTCTATCTCACAGCACTCGAGCGCGGCATGACACCGCTTACCATCCGCCGCGATGCCCCGGTGCGCATCGGCGGCTATGCACCATCCAACTTCAGGGACAGCTATGAGGGCGATGTCTCCCTCATGCACGCACTCGCCCGGAGCATCAACACTGTTGCCGTCCGCCTCACCCACGAGGCGACGCCGGGCTCCGTCGCGCGCACCGCCCGCCGCATGGGCATCACGTCCGAACTCGCTCCCAACCTGTCCCTGGCGCTCGGCACTTCTGAAGTCACTTTGATGGAGCTCACATCGGCCTATGCGCCGCTGGCCAATGGCGGGCGGGGCGTCATCCCGCACATCATCACCAAGGTGACATTGGGCCCGGAGCTCGACCCTCAGCCCACGGAAGGGTCAGAGCCACCCGGCCGGGACGGCGACCTGCCGCTTGCCGATGAAGTGGTTTATGAGCGTGAGGGAGGTGGCCTTGGCCGCGTTCTCACCCGCACCAATGTCGCGCGGATGAATGCCATGCTGGCCTACACGGTGACAAACGGCACCGGCCGCCGCGCACAGATCGACAGGCCCGCCGCCGGCAAGACCGGCACCAGCCAGGAGAACCGGGATGCCTGGTTCCTCGGCTACACGGCTGATCTGGTCGCCGGCGTCTGGGTCGGCAATGACGACAGCTCGCCAATGGTTGAGATAACCGGCGGCCGCTTACCCGCAGAGATCTGGGCCGGGTTCATGACCGCAGCCCATACCGGCCTGCCCGCACGTCCTCTGCCAGGCGACTGGGAACCGCCGGTGGCCGTTGCGGCAGCCCCCCAGCCCGTCGAGGTCAATGCAACTGCGCCGGCCTATGACCCGCGCTTCGGCCCGCCCGGCTACACGCCGGACGGTTATCAGCGCCGCGCGCCGAAGGAAGACGACGAACCGGGTTTCTTCTCCCGTCTGTTTGGCAGCCGCAACTGGGCGGACTGAAGCCGGGCAGCCTGAACGAGGCAGGCGGCTTCAGTCGGTCTCAACCGTATCCATGATCGCTTGGGGATAGCGTTCGCCGGTCACAGCATCCCGGGCGAAGATCGCATCGAGCTCACCCAGATCCTCCGCAGACAGAACGATGGCGTCGGCTGCCGCATTCTCTTCAAGGTAGGTCCGCCGCTTGGTGCCGGGAATGGGCACGATGTGGTCACCGCGGGCCATCACCCAGGCCAGCGCTATCTGTCCGGCTGTCACCCCGCGCGCTGAGGCCATCTCTTCTACGGCAGTCACCAGCGCCCGGTTCGCATCGAAATTGTCGTCGCTGAAACGCGGCAGCATCTTCCGCATGTCGCCCTTGGCCAGATCGTCTTTCTTCAGGGCACCGGTCAGGAAGCCGCGTCCCAGGGGTGAGAAGGGAACAAAACCAATGCCCAGCTCCCGGCAGGCCGGCAGCACATGGTCTTCCACCTCGCGGGTCCAAAGGGAGTATTCCGACTGGATGGCGGTGATGGGGTGCACCTCATGTGCCCGGCGGATGGTCTTGGAAGAGACTTCGCACAGGCCCAGATGCCGTACCTTGCCTTCTGTCACCAGCTCCGCCATTGCGCCGACCGTTTCCTCGATGGGCACATTGGGATCGAGCCGGTGCATGTAATAGAGGTCGATCACATCGGTGCCCAGGCGCTTCAGGCTCGCGTCGCAGGCTTCCTTTACATACGCAGCATCACCGCGCACCCCCATCAGCTTGCCGCCTTCGCCGGGGCGGATCGCAAACTTGGTCGCAAGCTCAATGCGGTCCCGGTGCGGCTTCAGCACCCGCCCCACAAGTTCTTCATTGTGCCCGGCGCCATAGACGTCGGCGGTGTCGAAGAAGGTGATGCCCAGGTCCAGCGCCCGCAGCAGGGTTGCTTCCGCCTCTGCCTGGTCGGCCTCGCCATAGGATTGCGACATGCCCATGCAGCCCAGTCCCTGGGCAGACACGTCGAAATTATTACCAAGTACGCGCCGCTTCATGGGATGCCCTCCTCGATCCAGTCCAATAATGACCAATGGTCAGTTAATTGGATATAGGCCCCGCCCCGTAGCGATGCAAGGCACTCCCATTGGCATTGAGCCAGTTTTTTGCCTGCTCAATGTCATCGATGCGCGTGCGCACCAGCGCCCAGAAACGGGGGCCATGATTGTGCTCGACGAGATGCGCGGCTTCATGTGCCGCCACATAGTCCAGCGCGAAGGGCGGCGCGAAGATGAGCCGCCAGGAGAAACTGATCACCCGCGAGGTGGAGCACGATCCCCAGCGGCTTGCTGTATCGCGAAGGCTGATCTTCGAGGGGCTCATGCCGAAGGCTGCCGCATGGCCCATGGTTGCGTCGGTGAGATCGCGCCGCGCTTCCTTCTTCAGCCAATCCGTTACCCGGCGCGACAGATGCGGCGCTTGGCCCGACACCACAAGCCGGGGCGGGGCGTCGTCTCCCATCTCGATGCGTACTGGCGTCCGCGCGCTGCCGGTCGCATCATGCACAATTTCGTGCACCACCCCGCGCAGGGGAATATGAGCACCAGGCGCGAAGGGCACGGGCTCCGGCACGGCAGCCAGCCGCCGGGCGATCCAGGCTTCATGCTTGGCGGCGAAGGCCAGCGCCTGAGAGAACCCCTTGATGGTTGGACTGGTGATGACAACCTCGCGCGACACCGGGTCCACCTTGAGGATCATTCGTCGCGCGCGCTTGTTGGCACGCAGGACGACAGGCACCTCGCGTCCCTTGATGGAAAGCGTGGCGCGCTGCAGGCGGTCGCGTCGGGTGAGTGTTTGGGTCATCAGGTGGTGGCGGCTGCGGGCGGGACTGGCCTATAGAACACGAAGCAGCATCATAGCAGATCAGGAGCTTGCGCCGTGAGCATCGCCCGGACGAGCCAACCACGCTTCCACCTTGCTTTCCCCGTTGATGATTTGGCACGGGCGCGCGCCTTCTACGGCGACCTCCTGGGATGTGCCGAGGGACGTTCGTCAGATACCTGGATCGATTTCGATTTCCACGGCCATCAGATCGTCGCCCATCTGGCACCCGAGGAATGCGCTGCAGCCGCGCGCAACGATGTGGATGGCCACGACGTGCCCGTCCGCCATTTCGGTCTTATCCTGGATTGGAAGTCCTGGGAGGATCTCGCCGCCCGCCTCACGCATGCCGGCACCGTCTTCGTGATCGAACCCTATGTGCGTTTCGCTGGACAGCCGGGCGAGCAGGCCACGATGTTCCTGCTCGATCCCGCCGGCAACGCGCTTGAGTTCAAGGCATTCCGCGACGAGGCGGACATTTTCGCCAAATAGGCCTCAGAGAAGCTGCCTCAACCGTGCCGCCATGCGCTCCGGCTGCGTCTCGTGGGTGAAGTTGGCAAGATACTCATTGTCCTCGCTCATCAGATAGACCACCGAAGAATGGTCCATCGTGTAACCCGCAGACGACGAGGCATCCTCTACCTTGCGGTAGTAGACCTTGTAGGCCTTGGCTGCGGCGGCCACTTGCTCCGGCGTGCCGGTCAGTCCCACGAAATCATCGCCGAAATGCTGCACATAGGCGGCCATCGTCTCCACATCGTCCCGCTCCGGATCGACCGTGATGAAAACGGGGGTCACCTTTTCAGCGTCTTCGCCGAGGTCGCCAAGGGCAACGGACATCACCTGCAGTGCCGTCGGGCAGACATCGGGGCAATAGGTGAAGCCGAAATAGATCAGCGTCTTCTTGCCGGCGAAGTCAGCTTCCGTCACCTCCCGGCCCGTATGGTCGGTCAGGGTGAATGGCCCGCCGATATTCGGCACGCCGGTGGAACGCACCGGCGTTGTCTGCGACAGCTCGGCCACCTGCGGGCTCGACAGCCCGCCGGTGAGAATAAGGCCAAGCCCCGTCAGGGCAATGACGGCAGTGACGGCGGTGGCGATCAGCAGCAAGCGGTTCATGGGCTGTTCAGTCCCTTTCCCTCAGATAGTCGTGATGCGGTTGGCTTTACCGGGCCATGCAGAAGGCTTGACGCCATGCCCGCAGATGTCTTTATGAAGTCCGTCAGCACCCTGGGTCACGTCAGAACAGGGCGCTGCCAGCCTCCATGGCTGGGAAGTCTAGTACGAGTGAGGACCTCGATCATGCAGACCAAGCGTCGCACATCCGCAGGGTATCGATCCATGGCGGCCCGCGCCCTTGCGGTTGCACTTGTTGCCTTCTCCGCGATGGCCGGTGCGTTGGTGCTTCAGCTGCCGGCGGCGCAGGCCCAGCTCGTTCCCGAAAACGACATGGTCGTCGCCATCCGCACTGGTGAAGTATCCGCGGTAGAGGAAGCTTTCCTCGCAGGCCTGTCAGCCAATGAGCGGAGCCTGAAAGGTGAGACGGCCCTGATCGAAGCCGTGCGCACCGGCAGCCGCGCTCTTGTGGAGCTCTTTATCGACCGCGGCGCACGCATCAACGTCGCCGCCCGCCGCTCGCGCCTGACGGCACTCGAAGAATCCGTCCGCATCAACCGCCCCGACCTCACACGCATTCTGATCACCGCCGGAGCGGATGTGGACAAGGCGGGCACTGACGGTGAAACGCCCGTCCTGATCGCCGCCAAGCTGGGCCATGCCAATGTGGTCGAGGCGCTCATTGAAGCCGATGCCTATCTCAATGATACGGACAATACGGGCCGCACGCCGCTCACTTTGGCCCGGGAGCGCCGCCACACAGCCGTTGTCCGCATGCTCGAGGCCGCCGGCGCCGAATAGGCCCCTGCTTGTCAACGCGCCTGAAGTGCGTATATGGCAGGCATGGCCACCAAATTGCCGCGACCCGGCTCCAAACGCGAAAAACACCGGACACCCGAGGGTGATGCCCCCTGGCACCACCTGCCGGACGGCCGGTTTCGCAATCCGCCGGGCAGCCCCAACCGCACTGCCGGTCTCAAGGACATGCTGCCCTTCATGGAGCGCATGTTTCGCCAGAGCTTTCGGGACATAGACGTCCCCGATCACCATGTGCTGCCGCGCCCCCAGGCACTGGCGTCGCTTGATCGTGCGCGGTCCCGCGAGCATGAGGACCGCGGCGTCGTCACATGGCTGGGCCATGCGTCTTTCTTGCTGCGTATCGGTGGCAAGACGATCCTCACCGACCCCTATCTCACAAGTTACGCGGGGCCTGTCGGTTTTGGCCCCAAGCGCTATGTCCCCTCCGGCATCGCCATCCGCGACCTGCCGGAGATCGACATTCTCGCCATCAGCCACAACCACTATGACCATCTGGACGAGACGGCGATCCATCGCCTGCCCGGCAAGGAGACCATGACAGTGGTGGCGCCCTTGGGCCTGGGTGATTTTTTCCGCGAGCGTGGTTTCCGCTATGTGGTGGACATGGATTGGTACCAGTCGCTGACGGTCAACGACCTCACCGTCAAGGCGCTGCCCTGCATCCACTGGTCACGCCGGTCCGGCCTGGATACCAACAGATCCCTGTGGGCGGCGTTCTCCTTCGAAGGGCCTGAAGGCCGTGTGTTCTTTGGCGGGGATACGGCATATGGCCCCGTCTTCGAGGAGATCGGCTCCCGGGAAGGCCCATTCGATCTCGCCCTCATCGGCATCGGTGCCTATGAGCCTCGCGCCATCATGAAGGCAAGTCACGCCAACCCGGAAGAGGCCGTGCAGATCGGCATTGATATCGGCGCCCGCACCTTGGTGGGCATGCACTGGGGTACGGTTGTGCTCACGGAGGAACCGCCTTTCGAGCCACCCGAGCGCTTCCTGCGCGCCGGGCGTGAGCGTGGCTTTGCCGATGATGATGTCTGGATCATGCGCATCGGCGAAACACGCTTTCTGCCCCGCAAGCACGGTGGCACGGCCGAGAACGACTGAGCCTCTCCCTCTCTATTCGCCGATCGTCAGCAGCATGCCGCGCTCCTTGGCGGCCCGGAGGAATGCCATGAAGATGGCATAGCCTGCTCCGAAATAGACGATGTTAAGACCGGCTGCGAAGGCCAGCCGGCTCCAGTCGATCACCTGATCGAATAGAATGCTCCGCATGCCTTCGAAAACGTAGGTAGGCGGCAGGCATAGGGCGATTGCCTCGAGCCAGTCAGGCATCACGCTGACGGGGTAATAGATGCCGCATAGCGGCACGAAGATGAACGGTACTGCCCATGCCAGGCTCTCCGCCCCCAGCCCGTTACGCAGGATGATGCCGGTGACCACGAGCGCCACGGCCCAGCCGAAGAAGACGAGATTGGCGAAGAAGGCAACAAGCGCAATCCCCAGGTCGAACAGGTTGAACCCGAAGAACCAGATCGCGATGGCAAGGGCCGGTGTCATGCCCACCACCATGCGGATCAGGCTCATGCTCACCAGCGCGGTTACAAACTCGGACGGCCGCAGCGGTGTCACCATCAGGTGACCGAAATTGCGGCTCCACATTTCCTCGAAGAAGGAGATCGTGAAGCCGAGCTGGCCCCGGAACATCAGCTCCCACAGCAGCACCGACCCCACCAGCACACCGCCCGCCTGGGCGAACACATCTGTCGTCTGCGCCAGGAATGTCTGGAGGAAACCCCACATGACGAGGTTCATCGCCGGCCAATAGGCCAGCTCCAGCATGCGCGGCCATGAGCCCTTGAGCAGATACCAGTACCGCAGCACCATGGCGCCGACACGCGCAGCAGAGAAGGGCGGATTGTGCCGGACAATCGGCGGCAGATCCTGCATGTGCATGCTCATGACGTAGCCCCTTCCGTGTCCTGCTGCGATGCGGTTGCCAGATCGGCGGCGCGGATACCGGTGCCACGCGCCACATCCAGAAACACTTCTTCCATAGTGGTGCGGCCATATCGTGCAAGAAGATCAGCCGGGCTGCCCCGGTCGACAATACGGCCGCGTGTCATCATCAGCACGCTATCCGCCAGCCGTTCCACTTCTCCCATGTTGTGGGACGCAAGCAGAATGGTCGCGCCGGTACGTGCCTTGTAGGCCTCGAAATAGCTGCGCACCCAATCCGCGGTGTCCGGATCAAGCGAGGCTGTGGGTTCATCCAGCAGCAGTAATTCCGGCTCGTTAATCAGCGCCTTGGCCAGCCCCACGCGCGTCTTCTGTCCCGCGGACAGTTTGCCGGAAGGCCGGTCCAGGAACTCGGTCAGCGCCAGGTCATCGGCAATCGCCCTAACCCGTTCGCGCACATGCGACAGGCCGTAAAGCCGCGCATAGACGGTCAGGTTCTCCCGCACCGTCAGCCGCATGGGCATGTCTACATAGGGGCTTTCGAAATTCATCAGCGCATTTGCCTGCCGCCGCTCCGTCGCAAGGTCATACCCCAGCGCATGCAGGCTGCCGGCGGTCGGCGTGACAAGCCCGAGGACCATCGCAATGGTCGTGGTCTTGCCTGCGCCATTGCCGCCCAGCAAGGCAGTGGTAGAGCCACGCGGCACCGTGAAGCTGATGTCGTCCACGGCGGTTACCGGGCCGTAGCATTTCCTCAGCCCGCTGATTTCCAGCGCCGGTGTGTCCGCGCCTGTCATGTCTTCCACCCTGTTTCATTGCGTAGCTGAAAACCGCTACCCAGCTTGATGCCGCATGGGCTGTTCCGAACCGCTGTGGCATAGTTTGGAACCGAGCCGGACTAAAACAAGCCCGGCATCATGAAGGGTCAGGGCGCGTGGCGCAAAGGCCCGAGGTTCGATAGTGCGACTACCGGAAAGCCCATGACCGAAGTCCCAGCCCGCCCCATGTCCCCGGCATCGCTCGATGATGATGGCGGGGCGCTCAACCGTGATGTGTCCGACATCTTCGAAGCGGGCCGCATCCGGCTGCAGACACTCATCCTGCTCCGCTGGCTGGCGGTGGGCGGACAGGCAGCAGCCGTCCTCTTCACAGCGCTGGTGCTGGGCTTTGAGCTACCCCTGGAGCTGTGCCTTGCTGCGGTGGCCGCATCCGCATGGCTCAACATCATCCTTACCCTGCGCTATCCCGCACCGCGCCGCCTGGGCGAGATGGAGGCGGCGGCCTATCTCGGCTACGACATTCTTCAACTGGCCGTTCTGCTCTATCTCACAGGCGGTCTCGAAAATCCGTTTGCCTTCCTGTTTCTGGTGCCGGTCACCATTTCGGCAACTACCCTGTCTCTGCGCGCCACCATCGCACTGGCAGCGCTGGCGCTTGTGCTGGTCACCATCCTTGGTCCCTATCACCTGCCGCTGCCATGGTTCTCCGGCGAGCATGTGCAATTTGAGCCCATGTGGATCCTCGGCATGTGGGTCGCGCTGGTCCTCGGACTGGCCTTCATGACGGCTTACGCCTTCCGGGTTGCGCGGGAGGGACGGCGCATGTCCGCCGCCTTGTCCGCTACCCAGCTCATCCTGGCGCGAGAGCAGCGCCTGTCGGCACTTGATGGTCTGGCCGCCGCTGCAGCCCACGAACTGGGCACGCCGCTGGCCACGATCTCGCTTGTCTCCAAGGAGCTGAAGCAGGAAGCCGGCAATCTGTCGCCGGACCTCGTGGATGATTTGGATCTGCTGCACAGTCAGGCTGAGCGGTGCCGCGACATCCTGGCCAAATTGTCGGCCCGGGGTGAGGAAGGCGATGCCCACCACGCACGCATTCCCCTGCCTGTCATGCTGGACGAGGCCGCTGACCCGTTCCGCGGCCGCGGCCGCGATATCGCCATCGAGCTGTCGCCGGAAAGCGGTGCAGGTGCAGGCGAGCCGCCGGACTTCATCCGCCGGACCGAGATCATGTATGCCCTGCGCAACCTGATCGAGAACGCCGTCGCCTTTTCCCGCGAGAAGGTCACCGTCGGGGCCCGCTGGTCAGAGGACAGTGTGGAAATTTCTATCAGTGACGACGGGCCTGGCTTCTCGGCGGATGTGATTGATCAACTCGGTGAGCCTTATGTCTCCACCCGCCGCACGCTGCCCGGAAAAGCCAAGTCTGAAGACGGCGACGGCGGAGGCATGGGCCTTGGCTTCTTCATCGCCAAGACCCTGATCGAACGTACCGGCGGCCGCCTCATTGCGGCCAACGCGGCACGCGGGGAGGCCGGCGCCATCATCCGTCTCATCTGGCCGCGTGACCGGGTTGAGCCGGATCACGGATAGGCTCTGCGGACGTGCTTGCGACAATCCGCCCTGAATTGGGTTAACCCTTTGAAGTCAGACGGAAATGGGCGTCTGGGATGCGCAAACTACATTGATTGGTGCATAATAGCGGTCCTATAAACGGGCACCGGTCGGCAGCCGTTTCGGCGTCCGACACCGGGCCCGTCAGGACGAGCAAGAAGGCATCAGCCCATGACCCCCACAGACACTCCGGATCTGCCCCGCGATACCTCCGCCGTAGACGCCCTGGCGGACAAGTCGCTGCTGATCGTGGACGATGACCAGCCCTTCCTGACCCGCCTCGGCCGCGCGATGGAGCGCCGGGGGTTTGACGTGCGTCTTGCCTCCAGCGTCGGTGAGGGTCTCGCTGAAGTGCGGCGCGCCGCGCCAGCCTATGCGGTGGTGGATCTGCGCCTTGAAGATGGCAATGGTCTCGACGTGGTCCAGGCGCTGCACGGTGCCCGCGAGGACGCCCGTGCTGTCATGCTGACGGGCTACGGGAATATCACGACGGCTGTTGCCGCCGTAAAGCTTGGTGCCGTTGACTATCTCGCCAAGCCTGCAGATGCGGATGATGTGGAATCCGCCCTGCTTGCCAAGCCGGACACACTGCCCGAGCCGCCTGAAAACCCGATGTCTGCTGACCGGGTGCGCTGGGAGCATATTCAGCGGGTCTACGAGCTGTGTGGCCGCAACGTGTCCGAGACCGCCCGCCGCCTCAACATGCACCGCCGTACCCTGCAGCGCATCCTCGCCAAGCGGTCGCCGCGCTGATCAGTCGGCGCAACAGCCTCTAGCGGTATGGGTCCTCAGCTTCCAGATAGGTGCGAACGTAGTCTGCGACACCCTCTTCAAGCGAGGTGAAAGGCGCGTGATACCCCGCTTGGCGCAGCCGGTCCATGCGGGCTTCGGTGAAGTACTGATATTTGTCGCGGATCTGTTCGGGCGTATCCACATAAGTGATGGAGGGATCCTTGCCCAGCGCGGCAAACACTGCGTGCGCCAGATCCTTGAAGCTGCGCGCTTCACCGGTTCCGAGATTGAAAAATCCGCTCACGGACGGTGTCTCCATGAGCCATGAGACCACCCGCGCGCAATCCTTCACATAGACGAAGTCACGCAGCTGCCCGCCATCCTCGTAGTCGGGATTGTGCGACCGGAAGAGCCTGACGGGCCCGCCTTCGCGGGCCGACGGATGGATGTGCGCGACAACGCTTTTCTGGCCACCCTTGTGGTACTCGTTCGGCCCATAGACGTTGAAGAACTTCAGGCCCACCCATTGCGGTGGCGTGGTGGCACCCATGGCCAGCCGCCTCGCAATGCGCCTGTCCACCATGTGCTTCGACCAGCCATAGGCATTGAGCGGGCGTAGCTTCGCCAGGGCCTCGGCATTCATTTCGTCATCAAAGCCGGCCTCGCCACCGCCATAGGTCGCAGCGGAAGAGGCGTAGATCAGGCGTGTTCCCGTCTGGCAGCACCAGTCCCATAAATCGTTGGTGAGCCGGATGTTCGAGCGCACGATCAGGTCCGCGTCAGTCTCCGTGGTCGACGAGATGGCTCCCATGTGGATCACGGCATTGATCTGCCCCGCATTGCGGGCCAGAAAATCCATCAACGCCTCCGGCGCGATCACATCTTCCAGCTCGCATTTGGCAATATTGCGCCACTTGTCGCCGGTCTCCAGCCAGTCGCAGACCACAAGCCCCGTATGTCCGTCCTCGGACAGTTGAGCCAGAATATTGGAGCCGATGAAGCCGGCGCCGCCGGTAACAACAATCATGGAAGCCTTGTATATCTCTCACAGGAGGGCGGGGCGCTTGAGGCCCTGGAATTCTTCGGGATCACGAACCCGTCATGCGCGCGATGGTGTTTGTGGTGCTTTGGCCGGCCACCAGTTCGGCCAGAACCACTCGGCCGCCATTCGCCTGCACGATGTCGGCCCCCACCACGGTCTCCACCGTATAGTCGGCACCTTTCACAAGCACGTCGGGTTTGAGTGTGGAGATCAGCGTCAGCGGCGTTTCGTCCGAAAAGATCACCACCATGTCCACGTCCTCGAGCGAAGCAAGAACAAGAGCACGCGCCAGTTCGCCTTGCAGCGGGCGGCTCTCTCCCTTCAATTGTTTCACTGAGCTGTCGGAGTTGAGCCCGACGACAAGCCGGTCGCACTCCGCGCGCGACTGGCGCAGCAGCGACAGATGCCCGGGGTGAATGAGGTCAAAGCAGCCATTGGTGAAGCCGACGCTCTGTCCCTGGGCCCGCCAGCGTTCCACCCGGTCCAGGGCTTCCGTCAGCGTACAGATCTTCTGATCCGCCTTGTTGACATCCGCCGCGTGAAGCGCGTGAGTCAGCTCTCCGGGATAGACAACAGCCGTCCCGATCTTGGCCACCACCAGCCCTGCAGCCGCATTTGCTATGGCGGCTGCCTGGGGCAGGTCCGCGCCCGCCGCGATGGCGAGGCCCAGAGTTGCAAGAACCGTGTCGCCGGCACCAGAGACATCGAACACTTCAAGCGCGCGGGCCGGGAAATGATGCGCCTCGATCCCCTCACCGGAAGGCGCGCGCATCACCAAGGTCATGCCTGCCTGCGACCGGGTTACGAGAATGGCATCCGCATTGGCATGGGCCAGCGCCTCGGTTGCCGCATCAAGCACTTCCGCGTCCGTGCCACAGGGCATGCCGGTCGCCAATGCCAGTTCCTTGAGGTTCGGCTTGATCATGGTCGCGCCGCTGTAGCGCGAGAAATCCGCCGACTTCGGATCAACGATCACCGGCAATCCCATGTCGCGGGCCGTGCCGATGATGGCCTGCAGCACATTGTCCGAGAGGCAGCCCTTGGCATAGTCGGACAGGACAATCACGCCCGCATTGGCCATATCCTCGCGGGCGGCTTCAACGATCGCGTCGACGCTTTCACCGGACAGGGGCAGCGCGACTTCCTGGTCTGCCCGGAGCAATTGCTGCGCGCCTGCCACGAACCGCGTCTTCACCGTCGTGGCGCGGCCGATATCAGTAATCAGGTCGGGCTCGATGCGCTCTTCTTCCGAGATGAGCCGCAGCACCTCGCGCCCGGCCTCATCGTCGCCGATGGTCGCCAGCAGGCCCGCGGTGCCGCCCAGGGAGGCTACATTGCGTGCCACATTCCCCACACCACCAAGCATCGCCGCCTCGCGCTCCACCGCGATCACCGGGATCGGCGCTTCCGGCGAAATGCGATCCACGCGACCATAGACATAGCGGTCGAGCATGATGTCGCCCAGACACACCACCCGGCCCTGCGGAAAACGCGCAAGGATGTCGAGCTCGTCGCTCATGTCGGTGGACGGAACGCCAGAGGCGGAACTGGAAGCACTCATTTAGGGCCTTCGGGTCGCATCGGTCGGGAAGTCCGGGATCATAGGGCGCCGATGGCGGCGCTCAAAGGCCGGGATCGTTAGTCCGGTTAATAGGCTGCGCATCCGGGAGTGTCTATCCCGGGCCGCCCCAGGCCGCTGGCTCTCAGACAAGCCCGGCCTCCGGATCCGCCAGGCGCGACAGGCGCAATGCGCTCGCACGGGCAAGACGCACGGTCACGGCCTTACGGCGGGCGGCGGACAGTTTGTGAACCGGCGCATCGCGCAGGGGTTCAGCGCCATACCGGTCGGCCACCATAAGGCCTGCATCCGGTGGCAGGTGCTGCATCGGGAAGTCTTCGGGCACCGCAAAGAACAGGCGGTCGCAGAAGTCGCGATATTCCGGCCACTTGGTGTCAGCCCTGAGGTCCGCAAGGCTGGTCTTGATCTCAATGATGGTGATGTCGCCATTGCTGGCAAGGGCGATCACATCCGCGCGCCTGCCGCTGGCGAGCGTGAACTCGGTCAGAGGCGCGAGTGACAGTCCCATAAGGTGGCGGCAAACCCCGCGCTGCACATTGAGGGCGCGCTCCGACTGGCGTCCGTCGGGGGGAAGATCAAGCTCGGTCCAGGAAAGCGGGTGCGGCATGGAGGCAGGATAGGCCAGCCGGCAGGCCGGTGTCAGCCGCTTCTGCCGCGCAGCCGAAATCGGTTTGGAACCACCGGCAGGGCGATTGTGTTTTCCCCGCATCGACCACAGCAGGAGACGAATAATGCATTATGCGAAAGCCGTAATCCTTGCTGGCGTACTGGGCATGACCGCCGCGTGCAGCAATATGAGCCACACCGAGAAGAATGCTCTGGGTGGCGCAGGTATCGGCGCTGCTGCCGGTGCCGCAATTGGTGCCGCCACCGGCGGATCTGCCGCCGAAGGTGCCGTGATCGGCGGCGCGGTCGGTGCCGGCGCCGGTGCCTACAAGGGCTGCAAGGAAGACCCGAACTGCTAATTAGACCTCGCAGTCAGGACGCATCCCTCCAGGTGTTCTGATGGTGCGAAAGACAGACGGCCCGCCGGCATCCTCCCCCGGCGGGCCGTTTTTCGTCTGGAACCTCACCCAAGCTTTGCAAGCGCTGCCATCGCAGCCTGCCTGGCTCGACTTTCATCAAGCCCCGGCACGGTGCCCAGGCGGGCAATCGCCAATGTCCCGAGTGTGTTGAGGCAATAGGCTGCCGTAAGCAGTTCCGGCCGCGGTGTATGCCCCGTAGTAGCGGCATATCCTTCGATCATTGCGTCGGCCATGCCGTCGCTCCGAGCATCGGAACTGGCGATGTCGTGAAGGTGGCGCAACTCGATCTCTGTGACCCCGCATTGGGCTTCGCCCAGGTCAATCAGCCCGATGGCACTGGTGGCCGGGGCCGCCGGGTCGGCAAAAAGCACGTTCCCGCCATTGATGTCGCCATGCAGAAAGGGATGCGGGTCGGCCCCCTGCAGGACCGCATCCACACGCTCACAATAGACCCTCATGTCCGGGACAATTTCGGAGATTTCCGACAGCCGCCGTGCGGTCAGGTCCGGCAGGCCGGCACCTTCGGGCACGAGGCTACCGCTTTGCTGATGAAATTGCCCTGCAGCCTCTCCGATACGCCGCATGATCGTAATCCGGTCATCGCGGCTCCGCGTGTCCGCAAGCAGGGCAGAGGCGGTCACTCCCGGCAGGCGGCCCATCCGTATCCACCCGCAGAAATCCTCAAGCGCCGGAGCGTCCGCATCGATCTCGCCAAAACCATGCAGCGCTGCGGTGGTCACCGGGCTCGTCAATCCGCGCAGGAGGTCGAGCGCTCTCACCTCGCCGAACAGGATGTCACGCCCGGACCCGATACCGCCGTGATGACGCACCAGCTTGAGGACGCTGCCATCGCCGAGATCAAAGACGTCTCCCCAAACACCGTGACCGATCCGCCGCCAGGGTGGGGCAGGCAGCCGGGCATTCGGCAGGCCCGCATGTATCGCTGTCTCGGTCACCATGGAAGAAGCCTAGGCGCGGTCAGGGGAAGAATGCCAGCACCGCATCCTGGTCTGCGACACCAAATGAAAACGGCCCGCCGGGTTTCCCCGGCGGGCCATCAGATCAGTGGGCAGTGCCCGCAGCCTTACTCGGCAGCGGAAACCTGCTTGAGGGCGTCCTTGTTGGTGCCGAAATTGATCGTCTGAAGGTACTTGATGCCTTCCTCAGCGATGTCGTCACCCACCATGTGGTCGCCTTCCGACTTCAGCTCGTCCATGTCCACATAGGTGGAGTAGAACGGCTTGGTACGGTCGGTGATGATGCCGGCCTTGAGCAGCGTCTTGATCAGCACACGGAAAATGTCGGTGCCGTTCTTCATGCGCTCGCGGCGGTCATCGTCGGTAAAGGCTTCCAGCATCTCGGCCTGAACCTGCTGCCAGTCGAGACCGAAGTCGGCGTAGATCACCTTCTTCTGTTCCGGGTTCACCAGGTTGAACAGCAGGGTCTGGAAGCATTCGGCCGCCCAGTCCTCGATGATGTGCTGCTCTTCTTCGGAAAGGTTCGGCACCGTGCGGTCGGCCCAGATCTTGCCGAACTTGTGGTGGAACGCTTCGTCGGTCATCACCAGCTGCGTGAGGCGGACAAGAAGCGGGTCCTTGGCGTTGGTGTAAAGCGCGGCGAACGCGCCCATGGCCAGGCCTTCCACAAGCATCTGCATGCCGACGACCTTCTTGTAGACTTCCGGCGCGTTGACGATGTCGACGAGCAGGTTCTTCAGCGTCTCACCGCACGGCAGCGGCGTACCCCAGCGCGCCTTCACATAGGCGGCGAATGCCGTCACGTGGCGGGCTTCTTCGCGGGTCTGGTTGGCGGCATATTCCTGCGCGCCCGGGTCACGGAGAATGTGGCAGAGCGAGGCAGAGAGGCCCAGCGCGCCGGCTTCACCGTGCAGAATGGCTGACAGCATCCAGCGGGCGGTTTCGTTGACGAAACGCACGCGGTCCTTTTCGGAGAGGTTCTGGAAGCTCGGCAGCTGCAGTTCCGGAACCATGTCCTCCGGAAGGATCATCTCGTTCTCGTAATCGAACGGTTCCGTGAAATCGATGTACTTGGTGTCCAGCGGATCCCAGAAATGGTCGTGGGTCGCGGAAATGATCTTGTCGAACGCTGTGGAGCGGGCGCCGTAGCGGTCCACTTCAATCATCGCCGCGAAATCGTCCGGGGCGCATGCGTCATAGGCGGCGTCATAGGTAATCTGGCGCGTCATGGCAGAGTTGTCTCCTCCAAGAAACCGCATATCGGCCCGGCCAATCGGGCAGCGCGGTCAAACAGCTCTATGTCAGTCCATCCGCGTAGGGAGGCGGGCTGGACAAGGCAAGGGGCATCGGGGCTTGCCGCCCTGACACCGCTCTTACTGACAAAAAGGTAGGTCTCTGTCAGCGGTCCCGCAAGCGAAAAGTGACGCCAGTGTCATCTTTCCTTATCAAAACCCTACACCCGCGACGTCAATCAGGCCTCGAACCGAGTGGAGCCGACTTCCCCCATGGGTTGTCTTGCGGGTGTAGGGTGGGGTGTTTGGTTAACCATGTTGCCGCACGAAAAATCCGCGCCTGTGCATATTTCTGGCAACGTTCCGGCAAATTTGCTCAGATTCATGTCAGGTTTTTGTACCACCCGCGACGTACCCGTGCTATCGGGGACGCTTGCGGGACGTATGGCCTGCGCCGCTTGCGTAAACCTTCCGGTTGAACGCGGCAGCGTTGGGGACGGGCGGCCCGGTCAAAAGAAGCCGGTAACAAACTGGTCGTTATAAGGAAGAAACCATTGGGGAGGGTGCACTGTGGATCTCACGATCCGAGTGCAGCCGGTCACCGGGGGGCGACGCGCTCTAGAAGACGCCCGGCTTATTGCCAGGGCGCTGAAGCGCAACAGTCGCAACATTAGGACCGGCATCAAAGCCTCTGACATTGGTGTGGTGGAAATCTGACGTGGCCGGGGCGCTGCACCCAGGGCCTGCGCTGCGTCAGCCGGGGATGATATCGCACTCTCGCCGGCCCGATCCGGGCGCAGGCGGATCATTCGCAACGAATGGTCAGGCGTCGAGAGCGCAGGCAATTTCCGGCTAAGGACATTGGTTTTGAGTTCACGGGGCTGCCGCGCCCGACCAAGCACGGCAACCTCATGTGGCGTGGAGTGAAACGGAAAAAACATGATCAAGCTGCTGGAAAATGTGCTGTTCAGCGCGAAGGCCATCATCCTGGCCGTCTTCGCGGTCATCACAATCTACTGTGCGTATTATGCCTTCCAGCTGCGGATGGACGCCGGCTTCGAGAAGCAGCTGCCCACCGGCCACGAATACATCCAGACCTTCCAGGATTACCGGGACCGGCTGTTTGGCTCCAACCGCGTGATCATCGTCCTCGCCCAGCGTGAAGGCACGATCTGGAACAAGGACTTCTTCACCCGCTACAAGGAAGTCACCGACGAGTTGTTCTACCTGCCCGGCGTTGACCGCCGCACGGTGACCTCGCTGTGGACGCCCAACACGCGCTATCTGGAAATCACCGAGGAAGGCATCAATGCCGACGACGTGATCCCCGGCACCGTGACCGTCAACAACATGGACGATGCGGCGCTGGCGCGGATCGAGAACAACGTGATCCGGGGCAACTTCCTCGGCCGTCTCGTCGCTGAAGATTCCACCGCCGCAATGGTGGTTGCCGAACTCCTCGACATCGACCCGCAGACCCAGCAGCGCCTCGACTATTTCGACCTCGCCGACCAGCTGGAAGAAAAGATCCGCGGCAAGTACGAGGACGATCAGTACACCATCCACATCATCGGCTTTGCCAAGCTGATTGGTGATATCGCCGACGGCGCTCAGACGGTGGTCATATTCTTCGCCATCGCCTTTGTGCTCACGGCCCTGTCGGTGTTCCTCTACGCCCAATCCTGGACGCTGACCTTCCTGGCGCTGTTCTGCTCCTTCACCTCGCTGATATGGCAGTTCGGCGTGCTGCATATCCTCGGCTACGGCCTTGATCCTTTGGCCATCCTGGTGCCGTTCCTTGTCTTCGCCATCGGCGTGAGTCACGGCGTGCAGCAGATCAACCTGATCACCAAGGAAATCACGGCAGGGTCCAGCGGCGAGGAAGCGGCGCGCGCCAGCTTCCGCCTGCTGTTCATCCCTGGCTCCATGGCGCTGATCACCGACCTCGTCGGCTTCGGCACCCTGATCCTGATCCCGATCGGCATGATCCAGGAACTGGCGGTCACCGCCTCCATCGGTGTGGCGCTCAAGATTGTCACCAACCTGGTGATGCTGCCGCTGCTGGCGTCCTACTTCTCCTTCGACGAGAAGTTCGTGGACCGGGCCAACGCAGCGCGCGATTTCCGTATCCGGATGATGACCCATGTGGGCAAGCTCGCTGAACCGCGCGTTGCCATCATGATCTTCGCCGGCAGTGTTGTGCTCTTCGGTCTCGCCGTGTGGCAGAGCCTTGGCCGCCACGTGGGTGACCTGCATGCAGGCGCCCCGGAACTGCGTACCGAAGCGCGCTACAATGAGGACAGCCGCTTCGTGGTCGACAAGTTCGCCCTCGGCCTCAACCTGTTGACGGTGGTCAACGAGACCCCGTCTGAGGCCTGTATCGACCACAATGTCATGAACTATCTCGCCCGCTTCTCCTGGTACATGCAGAACCGGGAAGGCGTTGCCGCGGTGATCTCGCTGCCGACTGCTGCCAAGGGCTCATCAGCCGGCTGGAACGAGGGCAACCTCAAATATCAGACCCTGCCGCGCAATAAGTTTGCCCTCGTGCAGGCTGTGGGGCCTGTGCCCACCTCGTCAGGTCTTCTTGATGTGGATTGCACCACCCTGCCGCTTCAGATCTTCACCGACGACGCAAAGGCCACCACGATTGAAAGCGTGATCGCCGGTGTGAAGACGTGGCGTGCGGCCTATCCCTATGTCGATCCGGACGGCAACGTCTTCGTCGACCAGTGGGGCAACCGATACCAGACCGAAGACGAAGCCCGCGCGGCCGTCAGCGAGCGTCTTGCTGCTGATGCCGAGAAGGCTGCTGCTTCCGAAGATGGTGACGCGTCCGCCGCCAAGGCTGATCCGGACGACTACTTCCGCAACATCGTCAATGTCCGCCTTGCCTCCGGCAATGTGGGCGTGCAGGCGGCCACCAACGAAGAGATCGAAACGGCCGAACTGCCGATGATGCTCTACGTCTATGTGACCATCATCCTGCTGGTGTATCTCACCTACCGCGACTGGCGGGCCACGATCTGCTGCTGTGTGCCGCTGACCCTGGCAACCTTCCTGGGCTACTGGTTCATGAAGGAGCTGGAAATCGGCCTCAAGGTGTCCACCCTGCCGGTGATGGTGCTGGCTGTTGGCCTCGGCGTGGACTACGCCTTCTATATCTACAACCGTCTCCAGTTCCACCTGTCCGAAGGCCTCAACATCACCGACAGCTTCAAGCAGTCGATGTTCGAGACGGGCATGGCCGTTGTGTTCACCGCCATCACCCTGGCTGTGGGCGTCAGCACCTGGACCTTCTCGCCGCTCAAGTTCCAGGCGGATATGGGCCTGCTGCTGACCTTCATGTTCATGACCAACATGATCATGTCGATCACCGTGCTGCCGGCCATCGCCGTGGTGCTGGACATGGTGTTCCCGCGCCGTGCCCCGGTGAAGGCCGCGTCGGGCATCCTGGCCCATTAGGCGGAATAATCACGAGACGGGAGTGCAGCTGTCACACAAGGCTGCTGCACTCCCGGACTTACCGGACCGATACAAGAGCCGGATTGCTCGCTAGAGGAAACAAACCATGCTGGATCGAATTGTTGCTTTTCTTGATCAGCGCAAGGCGCCGGACGGCGAAAGTGCTGATCCGTTCTCCGTCAAGCAGGTCGCTGCCGCGGCACTGATGGTCGAAGGTGCCCGCCTTGACCGTGACTTCGACGAGAGCGAACGCGCTGCCATGGAGCGCATTGTGGCAGAGCGCTTCGGCCTTGCCGCCGATGACGCTCAAACGCTGATCGACATTGCCGCCGCCCGCCAGAAGGCCAATTACTCCGATTGGCAGTTCACCGAAGCGGTGAAGAAGAACTTCTCCGCTCAGGAGCAGATCGACATCCTTTCCATGATGTGGGAAGTGGCCTATGCGGACGGTGAGTTGCACCGTTTCGAAGTCCATCAGATCAAGAGCGTCGCCCGCCAGCTCGGCCTCGGCGATGCAGAACTCGAAAAGGCCCGTGCCGACGCACAGACCCGCCTCGGCATCAGCAAATAGGCTCCTGCCGACCTCAACAACAAAAGCCCCGGCGCATGCGCCGGGGCTTCTTTGTTGCACCACCTATTGCAGCACTGCCTAGCGGAGCGAAAAGCCAACCGCCTTTTCCAGGTCGCTGATGGCCTGTTCGGCGCTGGTTACCTTGATGGCCGCCATGCCCTGCTCATGCGCTGCCTTGCAGTTGATTCCCAGGTCATCGAGATAGACCGCGTCCGGCCCCTCAATCCCGAGCGCCTCGAGTGCCATCTGGTAGATGCGCGGATGCGGCTTGCGCACGCCGGCCTTGCTCGATTCGATGATGTGCTCGAACTCATCCATGATCGATTTCACGGCCAGCGCCTTTTCATGGGTCGTGGCCATGCCCGCGCCTTCCCCGGCGGACACATTGTTGGTGATGCACGCAACCCGCAGCCCGTTTTCCTTTACAAGCTTCAGAGCCCGCACCATTTCCGGTCGCACATCACCTGACAGCAGCGCAATCACGTCACGGCCACGCACCTCGTGACCCAGCGCGCGCGCTTCCTCGGCAAACAGCTCGTCGAATTCGTCCATGCTGACATCCGAGCGCTCGAACTTTGCCCAGGCATTGTCCAGGTGATTTGTGGAATTGATCTTGCGGATGAAATCCTCCGGCAGACCCTTCTCCCGCTCAAAGCGCGCGAATGCCTCGAAGGGGCTCGTCGTGAAAACCCCACCGAAATCCCAGATAACTGCCTTGACCATATGTGCGTCAGCCTTCCTGTTGCGTTTTCCCGCCCCACAGCCGCACCACATCCACCATGGCGGTGGTAAGAGTTCTCAGCTCCTCTGGTGAAATCACCAGCGGCGGGGTTGTATAAATGATGTAATTGTAGGGTCGCACCCAGACGCCGCGCCGGATGAACTCGGCCTTCATCCAGCCATGGTCCGAATGCGGATCAAGCTCGATGACACCGATGGCACCCAGCACGCGCACGTCGCGCACGCCTGGAAGATGCCGCGCCGGCTCCAGCTCAGCGGCCAGCTGCGTGGCAATTCTGTCGGCGCGCGGGCCCGGCGGGTCCTGTTCGAACAGGTCCAGCGCCGCATTGGCGGCCGCACATCCCATCGCGTTACCCATATAGGTCGGCCCGTGCATCAGCGCGGTGGAGGCGCTGTCCGACAGGAAGGCGTCGAAGACATGCTGCCGCGCAATGGTGGCTGCCAGCGGCAGCGTCCCGCCGGTCAGCGCCTTGGACAGCGTCATGATGTCCGGCACGATCCCCGCCTGGTCACAGGCAAACAGTGAGCCCGTACGCCCGAAGCCGGTGAAGATCTCATCGACGATCAGCAGCACACCATGCCTGTCGCATGCCTCGCGGATGAAACGCAGCGTCTCCGCGGAGTGAAACAGCATTCCGCCGGCGCCCTGTACGAGAGGTTCAGTCACCACCGCCGCGATGTCGCCCTTGCGCTCCGCCAGCAAGTCGTCGAAAGCCTGCCGCGCCGCCTCGCTAGTCGGGAGATCCGTGAGGATCTGCTCTGCCAGCAGACCGGCGAAAAGCGAATGCATGCCCTCTTCCGGGTCGCATACCGACATGGTGGCGAATGTGTCGCCGTGATAGCCACCGGTGAAGCTCACGAAGCGGGAGTGCCCGCGCTCGCCTTTGTTGATCCAATACTGCACCGCCATTTTCATGGCGATCTCGACGGAGACCGAGCCGGATTCAGAAAAGAACACGCGTGTGAGGTCGCCCGGGGTGAGGGCCGCCAGCCGCGTCGCAAGCCGGTAGGCCGGCTCATGGGCCAGGCCGCCAAACATGACGTGGGGCATGGTTTCAAGCTGTTGCTGCACAGCCTGGCGAATATGCGGATGGTTGTAGCCATGCGCTGCCGTCCACCAGGACGCAACGCCATCCACCAGCTCGCGGCCATCCGCCATGATCAGCCGGCACCCCTCCGTGCGCGCGATAGGCGCAGGGAGTGCAGCATCTTGCATCTGGGTGTAGGGCAACCAGATATGGTCAAACCCCTGGCGCAGCCAGTCGGGCGGGGTGAAGGGGGTATCTGCCATGCATCTGCCGGGAACAACTTGAGGCGGGTGAAGCGCCAGAGCATAGTGGCCCGCACGCACATCACAAGTGCTGCAACCGGCCTGCGTCACGTTGGGCGCAGAGCTGAAAAGACCGTACAACGAGAAGGGAGAGATATCCCCGCATGCCCAGCCTCAACCAATTTGCCAGCCGCAAGCTTGCCGAGCTGGAAACACGCGGCCAGCGCCGTGAGCTGGTGGATACGGGCCGCGGCATGGCAGGGCGTGCCACGCGCGATGGGCGCGACGTCATCTCCTTCTGCTGCAATGATTATCTCAACCTCTCCCAGCACCCGCAGGTAAAAGCGGCCGCCGCTGAAGCGCTTGAAACCTATGGCGCAGGCACCGGCGCCTCGCGCCTTGTCACCGGCAACAATCCGCTTTTCGCCGAGCTTGAAGCGCGCCTTGCCCGCATCAAGGGCGCGGAAGCAGCACTCATCTTCGGGTCCGGCTATCTGGCCAACACCGGCATCATTCCCAGCCTCCTTGGCGAAGGCGACATCATTTTCGCTGACGAGTTGAGCCACGCCTGCATCATTTCCGGCGCCCGCATGTCGCGCGCCCGCGTGATCATCTTCAGGCACAACGACATGGCCCATCTTCGCAGCCTCCTGGCCGCGCACCGGGCAGAGGGTGCCAATGCTCTCGTGGTCACAGATGGTGTGTTTTCCATGGATGGGGATCTGGCACCGTTGCCGGAGATGACCGCACTGGCGGAAGCGCACGACGCCTGGCTGATGACTGATGATGCCCACGGGCTCGGTGTCATCGGTGGCGGCCGGGGATCTTCCTTCGCCTTCGGCCCGCAGAAGATGAATGTCCCCTTGCAGATGGGCACGCTCTCAAAAGCTGTCGGCGGCTACGGCGGGTATCTCTGCGCGGATCAGCCGGTCATCGATCTTCTGAAGAGCCGTGCACGCACGCTTGTCTATTCAACGGGCCTGCCGCCGGCCAGCGTGGCAGCTGCCCTCGCTGCGCTGGATGTAATCGAGGCTGAGCCCGAGCGGGTGGTGCGTCCGGTGGCCAATGCCACGCAGTTCTGCCGGGAGGTGGGCCTGCCGACGCCTGAGAGCCCCATTGTGCCCGTCATCATCGGTGAAGAGACCAGGGCGCTCGACGCCTCGCGCCTGTTGCTGGACGAAGGCTATCTCGTCACCGCCATTCGTCCGCCGACGGTACCGCCGGGCACCGCGCGTCTGCGCCTCACCTTCATGGCCGAACACAACCCGGCCGATATCACTCGTCTGGCGTCACTCGTCCGTGACCGGATCATAAAACGGCCTGCCGCATGACCGCCCTGTCCCTTTTTGTCACCGCTTCCGGCACCGAGATCGGCAAGACCTACGTGTCCACCGGCCTCATCCGTGCGCTGCGCGCCCGGGGCCGTGAGGTGATGGCCCTTAAGCCGCTCATCACCGATTTCACCGACGAGACAGCTCCGACAAGTGATACGGCGCTGATGCTCGAGGCACTGGGGCGGGAGGTGACCGGCGAGGCTATGGCCGAACTGTCACCGTGGCGATACGTGGCGGCGCTCGCACCTGACATGGCCGCCGCACGCGAGGGCAAGGCCGTGCCCTATGACGAGGTGATCGCTTTCTGCGCTCGCCACCGTGATGCGGCAGGGGATGGAACGGTGCTGATTGTCGAAGGCGCAGGCGGTGTGCTGGTGCCGGTGGATGGCACCCACACTATGCGCGACTTCATGAAAGACCTTGCCGCCACGCCTATCCTTGTTGTGGGCAGTTATCTGGGCACCATCAGTCACACACTTACGGCGCTTGAGGCGCTTCAGTCGCGCGGTCTTGATCCGCTGGCCATCATGGTCAGCGAGACGCCCGATGCGGGCATCCCCCTTCAGGACACCTGCGACGCCATCCGCCGCTTCACCGGCGACGTGCCAGTGATCGCCGTGCCGCGCGATGACCAGGATGCCTTTGCCAGGCTCGCTGATCTGGTGCCAGCCTGAGCCGCACCTGCAACACCTGACGAAGCGCAAAGAAAAGGCGGATCAACCTGCAAGTTGATCCGCCTGATTTCTTACTCGTCAGCTAGTCGCCGTAAATACGCAGGCGCCTAGTGGTGGGGGTGGGCCTTGTAGAAGGCCATGCGGCGAGAAAACGAACGTTCGTCCTCACGAGTGTGACCGCTAAACACACGGCGGTCTTCGCGCTGCTCCCTCCGGGGTACGAGCCCGAAAGAGAGCCAGAACACCATATTCCTGGTCATGATCGACTCTCCATTCTTTCAGGTCTTGATGCTTCGCCGCCAATCGGCGATGTCATAAAACCGTAATGTGCATCCTATATACGCACGGGGTGCGCAATTGTCAATGGAGTTGCGCACACAGTGCGCAAACAAGGTGTTCGCGGTCGCGACCGCAGAATCTGGATGACAATGGAAGCCAAAGATTTCAAGCGGTGGCGCAAGTCATTGGGCATGTCGCAAAAAGACGCAGCAAAAGCACTTGGGCTAAAGCCCAGAATAATTCAGTACTATGAGAAAGGTGAGAGGGACGGGGAGTCCGTTAAAGTCCCGCGTTCCATTAGGCTGGCGTGTTATGCGCTCGCCCATGGCATTACCGACTACCATGGGCCAAGGCCAGAAGAAGAAAGTTAACAAAGTTAATCAAGACATGGGGTGTCACAAACCCCTGAAAAAAGTCACTTCACACAGTCGAGAAGTGGCCCCAACTGGCCAATCCGGCGCTCTACAATACCCGCCTGGCGCACAACATGGCCTGTGGAGGCGGTGGCGTGGAGCTCTCTCGGGTTCGGCAGGATGACCGCCAGCCGCGCCGCCTCGCGCTGGGTCAGCTCGCCGGCGCTGACGCCGAAATGGTGCTGAGCAGCAGCTTCGATGCCGAAGACACCGGGCCCCCATTCCGCGATGTTGAGATAGACCTCCAGAATGCGCTTCTTTGGCCAGAACAACTCGATCAGCGTCGCCACATAGAGTTCCAGGCCCTTCCGGATATAGCTGCGCTGCGGCCACAGCATCAGATTCCGCGCGGTCTGCATCGTGATTGTGCTGGCGCCGCCCTTGCCCGCGCCCTTCACTTCTGCGTCCATCGCTGCCTTGAGCGCCGGCCAATCAACGCCCGAATGGGTGCAGAAACTGTTGTCTTCCGACGCCAGAACCGCAGCCCTCACGCTTGGGGCGATGTCCTCGAGCGGCACCCAGTCGCGCCGCACGCCATCACCTTCGAAGAAGCGGATGACCATAACGCTTGTGAGCGGCGGCGGCACCACGCGATAGATCAGTGTTAGCCCCACGGGCAGGACAATGAACATGGTCACCAGCCCGGTGGCTAACCATTCAACGACGCTCAGCCGTCCCCGCCGCAATCGGGAAAAGAACCCCCGCGCTTCACGCCGCAAGACGTGACGGAGCTTGTGATGGGATGAAGCCAAGGGAGATTTCCTGACGCGCTGAGACACTCGATTGTCTGCACTCTAACCGCAAAGATGGAAAGATTTTGCAGTCAGGTGCGGGCAAACGAAAAACCGGGGCCTGCAGCGTGCAGACCCCGGTTCATGCTGTCCCGAAGTGTTCCGGTAATCAGGCGGCGTTGAGCTGGCGGAGGAAGTCCTCCACGTCGTTGCGCAACTGCACGGCATGTTCCGACAGCTGCCCGGCAGCTGACATAACTTCCTGCGCGGATGCACCGGTCTCGCTCACCGATGAAGACACACCGGAGATATTGGACGACACTTCCTGGGTGCCTGCCGCGGCTTCCTGCACGTTGCGGGCAATCTCCTGAGTGGCGCTGCCCTGCTGGTCCACCGCACTGGCGATCGCCGTCGAGATCGTGGAGATCTCATCGATGGTGGACTGGATCGAGGCGATGGCTTCCACGGCACTCGATGTCACGTCCTGAATGGCCGTGATCTGGGTGCCGATGTCTTCCGTCGCCTTGGCCGTCTGGGTGGCGAGTGCCTTCACTTCTGACGCAACGACCGCAAAGCCCTTGCCCGCCTCACCGGCGCGCGCGGCCTCGATGGTGGCATTGAGTGCAAGCAGGTTGGTCTGGCTGGCAATATCGGTGATGAGGCTCACCACGTCGCCAATACGGCCGGCGGCCTCTGCAAGGCTCTGCACCGTCTCGTTGGTGCGGGTGGCTTCCGCCACGGCGCGCCCGGCAATCTGGGACGACTGGGCGACCTGGCGTCCAATCTCCTGAACCGAGCTGGCCAGCTCCTCGGCCGCTCCGGCCACCGTTTGCACATTGGTCGAGGCTTCCTCGGATGCCGATGCCACGGTGGCAGAACGCGTGGAGGCTTCCTCAGCCGTGCCGGTCATGCTGCGGGCAGTCGAGTCCAGTTCCGTGGAGGCCGCGGCCACAACGTCGACCACATTCTTCACCTTCTCGGCGATTGCGATCTGCGAGGTGACGACGCTCCAGCTCACCATCGGTCCGGCATAGCTGCCGTCCGAGTTGTGAATTGCCGACACGTTCAGTTCGAGTTTCTCCGGCCCGACCTGGATCAGGGCCTTGTGCGGCAGATTGGACGGGTCGGCCAGCATCGTGCGCTGGTGGACCGGGTTCTTGTGGAACACGTCGATGCAGGCGCCTTCGAGTTCATCAGCCGTGATCGGCAGATGTTCTTCGATGGAGCGCAGGGTCTCCAGGCTGGTCTTGTTGATGTAGTTGATCCGGAAGTCCTCCGGGTCGCACATCATGACATTGATCGGCATCACATCGACCATCTGGCGCAGCTTGCGTGCCTGGCTCAAGGTAGAGGCGATTTGCGCAATGGCGTGCCAGGTGCTGCCCAGTTCGCCTTCGGCTGCCCCCTCGGGCAGGCGCACGGGCGTATTGGCGGCCATGATGGCGAGGGCCTGTTCAACAGTCTTGGCCGTCGTGTCGTCTGACTCAGCCGCCTCTGGCGCAGGACCATTCCGGCGCTTGGCGGTTTCTTTTACGCGATCCATGAATCCCATGATTCTCCCCTCTCATGCGGTGGCCGCTCCGAAAGCAGACGCATGAGACACCCAAGACTCTAAAAATATCGTAAAAGTTGAAGCATTGGAGAAACACTCGCAAAAGGCGTGAAAACTGTTTGGAAACTCGCAGATTTCCGAGTGTTTTGGCGCTAATGCTGGAAAGCATGTAATAGCGGTCGGCTTTTACTTCTTCAGCGATCCCAGAATGCCGCGAATGAGTTCGCGCCCCAGCGTGCGGCCGACCTGTCGCACCATGGATTTGATGAAGGCCTCGGTCGCACCTTGTCGGCGGGAGGTCCGGGGCCGCATCCGCGCTTCGGCCTTCTCTCGTGCCTTTCGCTCCTTTTCCGCCTGTGCGGCCTTCTCGGCGGCATCGCGCTCCGCCTCGATCTGCTTGCGGCGCACTTTCAGCACTTCGAAAGCGGATTCCCGGTCAACCGCCATGTCATAGGACGTACCTACCGGGCTGGCCTGCATCACGGCCTTGCGCTCTTCCGGCGTTGCCGGACCCAGCCGCGACTTGGGAGGGCGGATGAGGGTGCGCTGGACGATGCCCGGCACGCCCTTCTTGCCGAGGGTTGATGTCAGCGCTTCGCCGACCCCGAGTTCGGTGATCACCTTCCTGGTATTCAGCTCCGGGTTCTCCCGGAAGGTCTCCGCCGCCACGCGCACGGCCTTCTGGTCGCGTGGGGTAAACGCGCGCAGCGCGTGCTGGACGCGGTTGCCGAGCTGGCCCAGCACCTCATCAGGCACGTCGAGCGGGTTCTGCGTCACAAAATAGATGCCCACGCCCTTGGAGCGGATCAGCTTCACCACCTGTGCAATGCGATCCACCAGATGCTTGGGGGCATCATCGAACAGCAGATGCGCTTCGTCGAAGAAGAACACGAGCTTGGGCTTGTCCGGGTCACCGACTTCCGGCAGTTCCTCGAACAACTCCGACATCAGCCACAGCATGAAGGTGGCGTAGAGCTGTGGCGCCCGCACCAATATATCGGCTGCCAGAATGTTTACCTGTCCACGCCCGTCATAGGTGAGCCGCATCAGGTCCTGCAGCTTCAATGCCGGTTCACCAAAGAACTTGTCCCCGCCCTGGGTTTCCAGCGTCAGGAGCCTGCGCTGGATGGCACCAATGGATGCCGCCGTCACATTGCCGTAGCGCGCCGAAATCTCTTTGGCGTTCTCCGACATGAAGACAAGCATCTCGCGCAGGTCCTTCAGGTCGAGCAGCAGGAGCCCATCCTCGTCTGCCAGCCGGAAGGCGATTGTCAGCACGCCTTCCTGCGTATCGTTGAGACCAAGCTGGCGCGACAGCAGGATCGGGCCCATCTCCGAAATCGTGGTGCGGACCGGGTGCCCCTGTTCGCCGAACACGTCCCAGAAAACGACCGGATAGCGGGTGTAGTGATAGTCTTCGAGGCCTATCGTCCGGGCGCGTTCTTCCAGGAAGTCTTTCTCCACGCCGGATTGGGACATGCCGGACAGATCGCCTTTGATGTCCGCCATGAAGACGGGGACACCCGCTTCGGAGAAGCCTTCCGCCAGGATCTGCAGCGACACCGTCTTGCCCGTGCCCGTCGCTCCGGCGATCAGCCCGTGCCGGTTGGCGAGCTTGAGCGAGAGATGCTGGTCAACCGCGCCACGGCCAATGAATATCTGTTCTGTCATGTGATTGGCCGTATACGGAGGATCAGTCCTTGAGGAAGTCGCGGGCGAGGGGGAGGAACTCTTCCAGCTTGTCATGGTGCACCCAGTGACCCGCGCCGTCGATATTGACAGACGTAGCATTCTGGAATGCTTCGATCCGGCCGTCCTTCACCGGGTCGGACGCCCAGCTCTCCGTGCCGCGCACCAGCATCACCGGTGATGTGATGCGGCCCCACAGCGCGCGGGTTTCCTCGGCCGGCCACTGGTCCGGCGGGAAGGCCCGCACATAATTGTCGAACTTCCAGGACCAGGTGCCATCCTCATTCTGGTTCATGCCGTGTTCGGTCAGATGCCGCGCCCGTTCGGGACTTAGATGCGGGTTTTCTTCCTGCATGCGCTTGAACGCAGCATCCAGGCTCTCGTAGCGCCGTGGCATGCGTGACGAGAGTTTGCGCATCTGGTCAACCCAGCCTGACAACCGTTCATGGGGCGCTGTCTCCGCTCGTTCCGCCAGCATCTTGGGCGACGGGCCAAGCCCCTCAATGGCAATCAGCTTTTGCACCGTATCCGGATAAACACCCGCATAGCGAAGGGAGATGGCCCCGCCGAACGAATGGGCGAGAATCTTCAGCGGCGCCAGGTCCAGCTGATGGATAAGCTGGGCGATGTCATAGACGTAGTCATTGATCATGTAGGTGCCGCCGACCATCCACTGGCTGTCGCCGTGGCCGCGCAGGTCAGGTGCGATGATGTGATAGTCGTCGCGCAGGGCCTCGGCCACCCAGTCCCAGTTGCGGCAATGGTCACGCCCGCCATGCACGAGCAGCAGCGGAGGCGCGTCCGGGTTGCCCCAATCCACGTAATGAAGTCTCAGGCGCTGCGAGAAATAGGTCCGGGAAGCCGGGCCGATGAAGCTGGTCGGTGATTTTGTCATGGTGCGCAGTTTATCCGCACCCGCGCCGGAAAGGGAGGCTTCAAAGGCGCGTGCTGCGCTGCGGAATCGAACAGGTCATTAGTGGCTGCGGCGTGCGCCGTGCCTGCGTCAACCCGCGACCTGCCTAGGTGACCGCGTCACTGCTTTTGATCGGAATGGGCTCCTGTTTAAAGCAGGAGGCTTAACAATGATTGAATGCATGACATTCACAACCGCAGGTGAATTCGGGGATGCATTGGTGGACTACCACCGCATGCGCTACCGGCTCTTCATAGAACGTGAAGGCTGGAACATTCCGCATTTCGACAACCTGGAATATGACCAGTTCGACACCCCGGCGACCGTCTATCTGATCAAGCGGCGGCCGGAGACGGGGGAAGTGATGGGGGGCATGCGCCTCATTCCCACCACTCAGCCGTACCTGGCCGAGCATGTCTGGCCGGATCTCATCCAGACCCGGCCGATTCCCAAGGATCCCAAGGTCTGGGAAGGCACGCGCATGAGCGCCGCCCCGGAACTGTCGGTGGATGAGCGCCGTCAGACCCTGGGTGAGCTGGGGGCTGCTTTCGCGGAGTTCCTTATTGGTGTTGGCGCCAACCGGGTCATCTTCGAGATGCCGCCGAAGCTGCTGGAATTCCAGTCCCGCAACAATCCGGAGTTTGTCGAGATGCTGGGGGAACCCATCACGCTCGACGATGGCACGCTGCTGGTCGGCGGCTGGGTTCATATCAACGAAACGACGCTGGCGGCGTATCGCATGGGTGCCGGAGTGGAGGGCAATATTATCCGTTATCCGGAAGCAGCCTTCCCCTACGAACGCGCCGCCTGACGGATATTCGTCCAAGGGCGCACCGCGCATGACAAAGGCCTGGATGGTCACACCCATCCGGGCCTTTTGCGTGTCCGGCCCGCTGTCTCGTGTCGAAGCCGGGTGATTTTCGGTGATTTGTTCACGACTGGTTGTGGAAATCTCAAAGAGACTCTCTTACCCATTGGTACCTGGCAGGGCGCGCATGCCGGGTCCCGCCGGGAAGGGAGCGCCCATGCGGGGGCCTCCGGACAGACAGGAAGTGGATCCCTGGATGCTCGACGAACGCACCAAGAGCCTGTATCGGCAATGGCTGATCGATACCACGCCCGCCCCCTGGGGCGTGGCCCACGACCGGGAGACCGGCACCTACAAGATTGTCGCCCGGGATGCGGAAGGCCGCCCGCGGCTGGATCAGCGCGGTGTGCAGATCGTCATCGCAGAGGGGCTGACCCGGTCCAACGCCGCCATGATCGTGCAGTTGCGGACCCTGCTCGACGAAGATGAGAGCCCGCGCAAGGTGGTGAGCCTCTTTTAGCGGTACGGACCTGAAGCGGCACATGTCAGGCGTCGTTGACACCTGACTTGAGGCGGGACTCCCGTTCTGCCCAGCCGAAAATGCCCTTCGACATGAGCGACAGCTCAGCGTGCCGTCGCGCCCCGTAAATATCGGCCCGGGCGGCATGGGCATCCCGGTTTTCCGGTTCGGCCAGGGCCGCCGCTTCGGCAAGGTGGCACGCGAGCCGCATGTCTTCCTCCGTCCCGGCTTCCGCCAGCATGCGCGCCCGCGCAATGACCGGCCCGACGCCGCCAGCCAATTGCACCATCTCCTGTGCTACACGCGCATCCGGCGCGGGCTTGAGACGCGCAGGATTGCCGTCATACCAGCCGCCATAAAGCCGCCAGACATTGTGCAGGATGAATTCCGGCTCATCATAGACGGGCTTGAGGTAGGGCTTGTCCATGAAATGCGACGGCAGCTTCACCCCGTGCAGGATGTCATCAAAGCGCGCGCCGTTATTCATCATCTCCAGCGATTGGCTCACCAGCGTTTCAAGCGCCGTGGCGATAGTGTCCAGTACCTCGGCGATGCGCGCCTTGCCTTCGATTGGCAGGCCGTGCGCCGGCAGCAGCAGCTCCGGCTCCTTTGCTGCCATGTCGCGCAGCGCCTTGGCCCATTCAAGCGGATAGCGCTGAACCTTCTGGGGGTTGCCGGCATTGGGAAACACCCAGGTGACGAAGTCACCGGAACAGATGGCCTTGTGTTCGGGAATCCACGCCCACAGATGGTCATCCGTCTCGCCGATGGCGTGATTGAGCTGGAAGGTCAGGTCACCGGCCCGCAGGCTCATCGCCTCGCGAAAGGTCGTGTCCGGATCAACCCAGGGGTCGGGGCCGAACCGGCGCGGTGCCGGCGGGCCGTCCTTGTTGTCCGCTCCCGCGCCCATGCGGAGTTCGGTTGCCGGGGCGAACTGCCGGGCATTGATGGTGAAATTGTAGCCGTTGGTTAGCTCATAGCGGCGGAAGCGCGGGCTCACATTCTCATGGGCCACCACCTTGGGCCGTGTATGACCTCGCTCGCAAGCTTCGCAGAGGATCGCGCCTGTACCGCCCACATGGTCCGCGTGACCATGCGTGTAGCACACATGGGTCACCGGTTCGTCCGTCCAGCGGCGCAATGACGTCAGCACGCCGCCTGCGAAGGCTTCGAGGCTGGTATCGAACAGCACCAGCCCGTCACCGGACCGGAATGCAACCACATGCGAGAAAGCCTCGATCAGGGCAACGCCGTCACCAACCTCCGACAATTCCGTGGACGGCCGGTTGATCAGCCCGGCGCCCTCATAGACCCCGTTGTCGATGTAATGCGCGGCCCGCGCCAGAATGTCGGCCATGGTCGATCCGTCCCTGATGTCATGTCCGCCGAAAAGGGGCGGCCTGTTTCTGTGCGCATCGCAGCTGGGGCAATACGATTTATTAGAAACTATCATTAATCAGGGGTGGGGAGGCAAGTCATGCCCGAGGCGGTGGGGCCTTGATCGCTTGGCTATCAGGCGCCTGGCCCTCGAGTACCGCGGCAATGCCGATGGACGCGTGGTGCATCACGGCTTCCTCGTCTGTGAAGCCGTTCTCGAACAGCATTTCGATCACGCTGTAGAACATGTCCGTCGCCACCCGCGCGCGGATGGCGAGGTCACCTGGAGGTACGCCCGGCAGCAACGGCGCGATGTTGCGCGCCACCATGGCTGCAACAGATGCATGGGAGTGAAGCCGCACGCTCCGCAATTCGGGCAGGGCGCGCATCAGCACCATGATCTGCAATCCGGCGGGAAAGGTGCGCGTGGCGGCCACATGGCCGTGCATCAGCGCTGCAATGATCTCGCGCGGGGTTGCGCTGCGCTGGTTGGCTGCCGCGAGTGACGGCGCCACAAGGTCATTCTGTGCAGCCATCAGTCGATCACACAGCACCAGCATCACGGCATGTTTGTCCGTGAAGTAGCGATAGAAGGCTGGCGGAGTAACGCCTGCCGCACGCGCGATGGCATTCGAATTCAGGGCTTCGAAGCCGCCCTCCGCAAGGATCGTCTGGGCTGCGTCGAGAAGCTTTTCATATGTCTGCTTCGCCCGCGCCTGCAATGGCGGCGAGTGGCGTGACGTATCGGGCATAGGCCTCCGGGGCTTATCATGCCGTGGCCCGATGCAGCTTCATCCTCGCAGGTCAGACAGCACCGCATCGGCTGTTTCCACAGTATACTGAATGTCATCTTGTGTCATCGCCGCACTGATGAACATATTGTGGAAGGGGTGGAAGTAGACACCGCGCTGAAGCATGCCGTTGCAGAAAGCTTCACCAAGTTTGTAGTCCACCTGTCCTTCCTCTCCATCAAACATGATGAGCGGCATCTGAGACGGTCCCGTCTGGCGAATGCCTATATTGTGGGTGCGGCCGACTTCGGCCAGGCCCTGGCGCAGGGCATCACCAAGCGCGATGGTGGTCTCGAGATAGTCGCTGGTGCGGATGATCTCGAGCGTCTTGAGGGAGGCGGCCATGGCGGCGGCGGCAAACCAGAACGATCCGGTGACATAAAGCTGCTCGGCTGCCGCCCGGGCGCGATCGGATCCGAGCAGACACGACAGCGGATGGCCGTTGGCAATTGCCTTGCCCCAGCTTGAAAGGTCCGGTGCCAAACCGATGGCCTGCCAGCTGCAGTCGCGCGCCATGCGGAAGCCGGCCCGGATATCATCCACGATCAGCAGCGCGTCCTTCGTGTCACAGATGCGCCGTGCGGCTTCCGCATAGGCCGGGTCCGGAAGCTCCTGGTCCACGAAGACATCGTGCTTGAAGGGAGAGGCGAAGATGCCCGCGAGATTATCTCCGGCTTCGGCCGCCGCCGCCTCGAGGCTCGCCACGTCATTATAGGTGTAGTGTATGAAATGCGCCCGGTCTTCCGGCGTTGTGCCCGCCGGCGCCGGGGTGCACCAGGTAGAGGCGCCATGATAGGCGCCCTGGGCCATCAGCACCTTGCGCTTGCCCCGATGCGCCCGCGCCGTCATCAGCGCCATGGTGGTCGCATCCGTACCGTTCTTGCAGAACAATGCCCAGTCCGCATGGCCCACCTGGCCGCAGAAGGCTTCCGCCAGCTCGACCATGCAGGCGCTCGGCCCGGTGGCCGCATCGATCTTCCGGAGCTGGTCGATATAGGCGGCGTCAATCTCCTCATGCCGGTAGCCCAGGAGGTTGGGGCCATAACCGCACATGAAATCTACGTAGCGTTTGCCGTCCACATCCCACAGATAGGCCCCTTTAGCCTCGGCAAAGAATTGCGGTGCGGCGGCAGGCAACATGCCGACCGACTGATGGCCGTACATGCCGTTGGGGATTACCTTCTGCGCCCGGGCGCGAAGGGCTGTGTCGGCAGGGCCGGTGGCAGGTGCTGCACTCATTGGTCAGGCTCCTTCGCTGGACGATGCGGCATCGACCGTACATTGCAGAAAAATAGCAATTACTATAATTGTGAAATCGACCACTGCAAGCAGGGGTCGACATCGGGGAACACGCACAATGACCGACCTCACCTGCATCGGCCTCACCACGCTCGACATCCTGGCGCGCGCGATCGATGCGCTGCCCGACGGGGAAACCACAAACCTGATCGAGGAAATTGCCCTTGCGCCGGCGGGCACAGCCGGCGGTGCGGCGGTGGTTGCAGCCCGGCTGGGGCTGGATACGTCGCTGGCCACGGTCATTGGTGAGGACGTGAATGGCGCGGTTCTGCGCATGCTGCTCGATCGTGAGAATGTGAACGCGGACTGTGTCAGCACCACTTCGGCCATGCCCACCTCCACGACCGTACTGGCCATCAATGCCAGGGGTGGCCGGCCCAATTTCCACATGCTCGGCGCCAGTATCCTGACCTCTTTCGCAGGGGATGTGATGACCCGCGCGCGCGGCAGCCGTTTTCTCCATTTTGCGGGCCTTGGCTTCCCGGAGCTGTCGACGCCGCAAGCCGTCGAGGCGCTGGCATCGATCCGCGCAGGCGGCGTGTTCACCACCTCCGATCTCATCATGCCGGATCCCAATGTGTTGGCACTGCTGGAGCAGACCCTGCCGCATACGGATCTCTTCATGCCCAGCGCCGCGGAAGTCGATGTTCTGGTGCCGGGCATGGGCCATGCGGAGGCTTTGGCTCATTTCGTCGCCATGGGTGCAGGAGCCTGTATCATCAAGCGGGGGGCGGAAGGTGTGCTTGGCCTGATAGACGGGACAGTGACGGCAATTCCGGCCCGCGCGATCGACGTCGTCGACACGACGAGCTGCGGCGACAGTTTCTGTGCCGGCACCATTGCCGGTCTGGCGCGTGGCATGGCGCTCGTCGATGCCGCGGCCTATGGCATCGCCACGGCCTCTCTGGTAGCTCAGGGGCTTGGGACGACGGGGCTGCTTGAGAATGCAGCCCAGGTTGATGCGCTCATGGAGACGGCAGCATGACGGCGGATGAATCGGTTCTGCGGCGCGAAATCGTCGCCGCCATGGTCGCGATGGATGAAAAGGGCCTCAATCACGGCACTGCAGGCAATGTGTCGGCCAGGGTCGAGGGCGGCATGCTTGTCACTCCGTCAGGTGTCCCGGCACATCTTCTGACGCCGGACAGCATCGTCCGCATGAGTTTCGATGGTAAGCATGAAGGCGCGATGCGGCCCACCAGCGAGTGGCGCATGCATGGCAGCATCCTTGCCGCCCGGCCTGATGTGAACGCCATCGTGCACTGCCATTCGCGATATGCCACGACCCTTGCCTGCGCCCATCGGACAATCCCGCCCCTGCATTACATGACCGCCGTCACCGGCGGCGGCGAGATACGGCTTGCGCCCTATGAGCCTTTCGGCTCTGAGGAGCTGGCGCAGGCCATCGTCGAGACGCTGGATGGACGCCTGGCCTGCCTCATGGCCAATCACGGTCAGATCGCCGTCGCGCCGACCCTCGATTTTGCCATGATGGTAGCTACGGAAGTCGAGGAGCAGGCCGCCGTCTATCACGGCACATTGGCGATCGGCGGCGCGAAGATACTTTCGGATGCGCAGATTGACGAGGTGATGCAGCGCTTCGCCGGATACGGCCAGAAGAAAAAGGGCTGACGCCTCTCCGCACAATCAGGTGCAGAGCACCATCTGCGCACACCGGGCAAGATCCGGCAGATATGTTTTGGGTGACTGGCTGCGGCGGCCCGACAGCCAGGCTCGACATAGCATCTGGGCAGGACCGACGAGCTGCGCCATGAAGACCTCGTCCTCAAGGTCGGCCAGCGCCCCCTCCGATACGTGGCGCAGGCGCCAGCCATTCAGGGCATCGCGATACCGCGCATTCTCCGCCTGCTGCGCCTCGCGCAGGGTGTCGAGCCATTCCGCGCGCACCTGCTCGAAGATGAAGGTGGCCAGCCCACGCTCCCGCGTTACCCAGTTCACATGGGCCCGCACCAGCGCCGCGACGCCATCCGCAGCTGAAGGGTTCCCGCTGACCGCCTTCACCATTGCCGCGTGATAGCTGGCCAGGGCCGACAGGTAGATGTCGCCTGCCAGTGCATCCTTGGTGGCGTAGGCGTGAAAGAAGCTGCCATTCGACACCTGTGCGGCGCGGCAGATGGCGGCCACCGAAGTCGCGTCCACCCCATCCTGTTCAAACAGCGCGAACGCCGCTTGGCGGATACGGTCCGTGGTTGTCGTTTCGATCATAATGGAGTAACACTCTAGAGTAATAGTCTAACCCACGGACACCTTAGCAACCACAAGCGAGGCTGCAATGATTATCGATGCCTGGGGCCAGCACCCCACGCTCCGCCACAGTCAGGATCCTATTTTTGACAGTCTGCGGCGCTGGACGAAAACAGAAGCGCCGACCGAGCAGCTGCCTGTGTCCGTCACTATTGCGATGATGGATCAGGCCGGCATTGACCGGATGCTGATCTCCGCCTGGGTGGCGCCCCGTAATGTGATGATTTCCAACGACGAAGTGGCAGGCTTCGTTGCCGAGGCGCCGGACCGGCTCGTTGGTGTGGGCTCCGTGGATATCTCCCATCCCATGGATGCCGTGCGTGAAATTCGACGCTGCGTGCGCGAGCTCGGGTTCCGGGCCATTCGCGTGCTGCCATGGCTGTGGGAAGTGCCACCTACGGACCGGCGCTTCTACCCCGTCTATGCGGCCTGTGTGGAAGAGGGCGTGCCGTTCTGCACCCAGATCGGCCATACCGGCCCGCTGATGCCGTCCGAGGTTGGCCGTCCCATATATCTCGACCAGGTAGCGCTCGATTTCCCCGAACTGGCCATCGTGGGCGGCCATATCGGTTATCCGTGGACGGATGAAGCCGTCGCCGTCGCCACCAAGCACGAGAATGTCTATATCGACACATCTGCTTACACTGCCAGGCGCTACCCGGACCAGCTGGTCGCCTATCTGCGCGGCAATGGGGCCCGCAAGGTGATGTTCGGCACCAACTATCCCATGTTCCCGCCTGCAGCAGCTTTGAAGGATCTGGACGCATTGGACCTCAGCGACGAGACACAGGCTCTCTTCCTGGGCGGAAATGCCAGGCGTGTCTTTGGTCTCTAGCCGGGCGGATTCTGTACGGCCCGCCGAGGCTCAGATCAGCCCAAGCTCGCGCAGCACCATGCTGCCATCATAGTAGGGGCGTTCGCAGATGATCTTGTCACTTCCCGTGGCGAACTCGAACGTGGCAGCCATCCGAACGCGAAAGCTGCGGCCAGTCGGCTCGAAGGTGCCCATGGGGGTGGCGAGCGGGCCGAGATGGGTGCCGGTGAGAAAGAACTCCACATGCACTGTGTCATCATCCCCGGCTGCCAGCGAGATGATTTCGTTGGCCTGGTCGGGGAAGGGCGTGCGCGAGGCTGCGAAATAGCCGCGCACGGCGTCTTCGCCGTCAAACACCTGCCCGGTGCCATACATCTCGTAACGCGGATGCGCGAAGGTCGCGATCACCGCATCCCAATCACAGTCGCATTCGAGCGCCATGTGGTCGCGCACCGTCTTCAGACGGCGTTGCGTCAGATCATCCATACTGTCAGTCCTTTTTTGGCGAGAGCGTCCTGGGGGGTATCAAGCCTTGCCGGCAAGACTTAGCCGACGCGCCGCACCGGGTCTGTCCCATCCCACCCGCGGGCCGTGTCGCGGATATGTGCAAAGAGATCGCCCTTCGATCCGCTGATGTCAGATATCTCGATCACGCTGCCGGGGTGCCCCTGCTGACTGAAATACGCAAATCGACCCTTGGGTCCGCCGATTTGCCCCTCGTGGCCGAGTGTGAGCCCTGAGCCGAGCGCCCGCTGGAAGAGGCTGTCGAACTCGGTTGTCCAATAGGCCACATGCTGCAGGCCTTCATGTCCGGCGTCGATGAAATCGCGATACATGGAGGGGGCGTCATTGCGCTGCTGGATCAGCTCGAGTTGCAGGTCGCCCGAATTGGCGAGCGCAATACTCATCTCGACCGGCGACGCTTCGCCGCGATAGAGGAAGTGGTCTGTCTGTACCCGGTCCACATAGAACCATGGCCCCACACCATGGACCTCTGTCCAGAAGGACATCGCGGCTTCGATATCGCGCACCACGTAGCCATTCTGACGTATCGGTCCAAACAGCCGACTCATGACCGCCGCCTCCCTCGCGAGCGTTTCTATATGTAATGAGTCATTACATCACATTTGCCGTATGACGGGGTCAAGCAAAATGTTATGTGTCATTACATGACGGCGACCAATACATCTCAGCGTAAGCCGAAAGGCCGGTACCATCACGGAGACCTCCGCGAAGCGTTGATAGAGGCGGCACTGGCTGAAGTGGCAGCAAATGGGCCCGAGGCCGTGTCGTTCAGTGAGCTCGCACGTCAGCTTAAAGTGTCGCAGGCCGCTCCCTATCGGCATTTTGCCGATCGCGACATGCTTTTGGTTGCGGCTGCAACGCGCGCTTTTGCTGACTTCAATGCACATCTGCAGGCCGTGGTTGCGCGTGGGCGCAAAGGGTCTGACCTTGCGCGGATGGCCCATGCCTATGTGGCTTTCGGCCTTCGGCATACCGGCACCTATCGCCTGATGTATGCGTCCCGCCATCTGGCCGATGCGCCGATCGACAGTCCCCTGCATCAGGCTGCTGAAGCCGGTTTTCTCTATTTCATGAGCCTTCTTGATGTGGGGGAGGCGGGAGCGGAAAGAGGTGAAAAGCGCCGTGCCCGCGTCGCCATCAAACTGCTCGCAGGTCTGCATGGCGTAGTGATGATGGCAGAACAGGGCCTGCTGCCGCCCCGCGTCCAGAAGGTGACGATGGCCGAGCTTGTGGATGAGCTCGTACGGGATGCGGAAACAGCAATGGAACAGACGGCGTAGCCACCTAGCGGCTCGCCCGCACAACTCAGTTGCAGGCGGCAGCATCCATCCGTTTGGGGGCGGGTGCGAGACTGCGCTCAGCGGGCAGGACGAGGCGCATGCGTGTGCCTTCGCCTTCTTCACTCTCGATGTCGACCTTGCCATCATGGGCGGCCATGAAAGCTGAGACGATGGTGAGGCCGAGACCGGTGCCGCCGCTGGTCCGGTTCCGGGAGGAGGCTACCTGCTGGAACGGCATCAGGATGGAACTGAGCATCTGGCGGGGAATGCCGGTCCCGAAATCCTCGACTTCCACAAAGAGGGAACCGTCGCTTTCCGTGCCGGTACGGACGATAACCTTTTTCTCTCCGTCGGAAAATTTCAGCGCGTTGGAAAGAAGCCCTTCAATACAGCGCTGGATCCGTCCCGGGTCTGCCAGCACTTCCGGCAGGGCATGGTCGAAGTCGGCGACAATCTCCCGTCCCTCATGCTCCGGCGCGCGCCGGCAGGCGGATATCGCCGCTTCGGCAAGCTCGTTCAGGCACGTCTCGTTTTCATTGAGCGCCAGATCACCCATTTCACTGCGGGTGATATCTAGGATGTCGTTCACGATGGATAGGAGATGGCGGCCGCTGGTGTGGATGTCACCGGCATAGTCGCGATAGTCATCATTGCCGAGCGGTCCTAGTGCCTCGCTTTCCATCAGTTCCGCAAAACCGATGACCGCGTTGAGCGGCGTGCGTAGCTCGTGGCTCATATTGGCAAGGAAGTCCGTCTTGGCGCGGTTGGCACGCTCGGCCTCCTCGCGCGCGGCCTCGGTGGCGCGCGCAGCGACCACGCGATCAGTCACGTCGCGTACCGTGAGCCCGTAGACGGTGCGCGTTCCCGCCCCGCCATCGCGTGAGAGCTGCGTTAGAGGCACTTCGCTCCGGCTCACCGTCAGTTCCACATGCCGCACGCCGTCGGCGGTGTCACACTGAGCCAGTGCTGCCTCACCGGCTGGCAGGAGGTGCCAGCCGCCTGCCGGACGGTCCCGGCTTATCGTCAGGGTACCAAGCAAAGCGTCCACATGGCCGGGCCGCTCCGCCCCATCGGCACCACACAGCTCGAAGGTCCTGTCATTGGCCTTCTCGATCTGCCCGTCGGCATCCAGGATGGCGATACCATCGAAACTGTCCGCCACCACCCGGTCGAGCAGAATACGCTGGCGTGCGGCCACCCGCTTCTGGTGCGCGGCAGCCTTTTGCTGTGCGTCGGCGAAAAGCGACATCTGCATGCCGAAACACACGATGATGAGCGTGATCCCGGGCACCACGTCCACGCTGATGCAGACCAGTTCCTGCACCACAACGGAAAAAACGAGCAGGGTTCCGGCAGCGCCCAGCGCCATCAGGCTCTGCTGACGCCAGCCCCAGCGTTGCGGCATGATCTGCGACAGCACCAGAATGACGCCGAGCATCAGGATCACGGCCATCGGCCCGGTACGGTGAATCTCTCGGCGCTGGCGCAGGGTTTCAAAGCCCATGGCCTGCACCATCGGGCCCGACATCACGCCATAGCGGGGAACGGAGAAGTGGTCGCCAAGCTCGACAGCCGTGCCGCCAATGATGACTTTCTTACCGCGCAGGGTTGCCGGATCGAACCGGCCGTAGAGCACATCGGCAAAGGAAACGCGCGGGATCGACCGGACGTCGATCCCGAAATCCACATAGAAGGGAGCCGCGGACGGGCGGGCTCGCTCGGCGAGCAGCGCGAACATCGAGTAGCGGAAGTCTCCGTCCGGCGTGTCCATGCCGAAGATGAGCCGCCGCAGGCGGCCGTCCGCGTCGGGAACCACATTGACGCTGGCAAGCCATGCATGCGGCAACAGGCTGTCCTCGGGCCGCGTGTCCATCAGGGCCGCGCCGTCGGGCCCGGCGCCGGCTTTCTGGATAAAAGCGGGCAACAATACGTGGCCGCCGGCCGCCTCAAGCGCCGCCGCCAGAAGGGCAGTGGCATCCGGGTCCGAGCGGGCGCTCATGTCGACATCGATGGCGATCTCGTGCACGCCTGCATCGACCAGCGTCTGTACAACAAGGGCATATTTGGATCGCGACAGCGGCCACTCGCCAAGTTCCTGAATGGAGCGGGCGTCGATCTGCACGGCGACGAGGTCGCCGGTGGCCGGGCGGTCAAGCACGCTGAAACGCGTCTCGAGCAGGCCGAGTTCGAGCGTTTCCAGGGCGCCTGCCATATAGGCGCCCATCGCAACAAGAAATGCGATCATGGATTGCAGGATCGGCCGCACACCATTGCCCCGGAAATAGAACAGCCGGGGACTGGAGTCCCCGGCTGGAAAGTGTGGCGCATTGACCGCTTAGGCTCGGTTAACAACCCCGAAGCAATCAGTCGTCGTCGCCGTCATCGTCATCATCATCATCATCATCGTCATTGCCGCCGCCGAGACTCAGCCCCAGAGCAAGCCCGCCGCCATTGCCATTGCCATTCCCGTTTCCAAGATTGAGGCCGAGGGCGAGGCCGTTTCCGTTCCCATTGCCACCGCCGCCGGAGTTGCCGCCGCCAATGGACAGCCCGAGTGCGAGACCGTTGCCGTTACCTCCAGCATTGTTGCCGGAATCACCAAGTGAAAGGCCAAGGGCAAGCCCGCCGCCATTGCTGCCGCTGTTTGCACCAGCGCCGCCGACGGATGCGCCCAAGGCAAGTCCGCCGCCGGAGTTACCATTGGATGCGCCCAGAGCGAGGCCGCCAGCGGAGTTTCCGGCGGAAGCCCCAAGGGCAAGACCGCCTCCATTGCCGCCGCTGTTACCACCGGCGGAGTTGCCTGAGGAGCCGAGCGCCAGCCCGTTGCCGCCCCCGCTGGTTGCCTGTGAGCCCAGCCCGGCAGTGGCACCGAGCGCGAGGCCGTTGCCATTTCCATTCACCGCATCCGAAGCAGATGCCGCAGAAAAACCGGTGGGTTCAAGCGAGGCCTGGCGGACAAGGCCGCCCGTCGCCGCAGTCATGTCCGGCGCGGTGACGCCCATGGGCGCGTTGATCCGTACCGGTGCGGGCATTGCTGCAGGTGCAGCGGCAGCATCCTGGTTTGCATCGGCCGCTTCAGGCGCTGCCACGCGCGGTGTCCGGCCGGTGCGCTGTGCTTTCGTCGGTGCGATCGCGCCCGGACCGGTCACGGTCAGGCCAAGGCCGGACCCTGAAATCACGTCGGCCGTTTGGCCGGGGCGCACCATGCCTACGTCACCGGAGGCGAAATCCAGAACCTCGACAGCGCCCTGCACCACATGGACGGAAGACTTGCCGTCCGCCACGGTCACGGTGAACTTGGTGCCCTTCACAACAGCGGCGAGATACGGGGTCTCAACCTCGAAATGCTGCTGTTCCTTCTTGTCCACCGACAGAAGGATGGTGCCGATCGATTGAATGATGGTGGTGGCGAGGCCCTGGCGGCTTTCCGGCGCCAGTTCGATGGATGTGTTGGGCGCAACGACAATGGCTTCGTCGCCGCGGCGCAGAACCATGCGTCCGGTGGAGCCGGTGGAGATACGGGTCCCCGCAGGCAGCGTGCGCGCATCACCGAGCGACACGAGCGTGACGCCTTCAACCGCAACGCGAACGTTGCCGCTTTGCGAGTCAACCTGCCACAGGCCGTCCGCGTGCGCCGCTGAAGCCATCATCATCGCGGTCACCAGGAACACAATGACGGCCATCCCGTTCTGGATGTGCCTGATCATCACACTCGTCTCCTACTCGTGACGCACCGAACCCGGGCGAACACTCGCAGATTGATCAAATTTTGGAACAAAGCACCGGAATCAAAGGAAAGAATCGCTTAACGGATTTCGTAGTAATTGAGTGGGTAGCAGTTTCTTAAACATGCGGGCGGGCCGTGCAGCTTGTGTCTTTGCACCGCTGTCCGAAAATCGAACTGGACCACGTGATGGCCTTTCCGGAGGCCGTCACACCCCTCAAGAATGGCTCTTGCGCGCAGATTGACATTGCCCAAGGCGGCTTCGCTTTATGCGTGTATAGCCGTGTGCCCGATTCTTGCATCCGCCCTGCTGCCTGCCGCGGCCTATGCCCAGGCCTCCCAATCCGCTGACCCGTCCCGCATCGAAGAACAGGTTCGTGAACGCGTGCAGCCGGACAAGCCGGAGCCTGTGGACGGATTGCGCCTGGGCGTATTCGACCGCTCTGCCGGGAGTGTCGAAGGCGGCAGGTTCATCCTGACGGGGATCACCGTCGAAGGGGCCAATGTCATCTCGGGCGAGGCGATCGCCGCCACCTACTCGGATCTTCTTGCCACTGAAGTGGGCCCTGCCGAGCTCGAAGCAATCGCCGGCAAAATCACGGCGCTCTATCGGGATCGCGGCTATGTCCTGTCTCGCGCGATAATTCCGCCGCAGGACATCGCCATGGGCCTCATCACCATTGAGGTCATTGAAGGCCATGTGGAGCAGGTGACGACCTCCGGCGCCGTGCCGGTCTGGGCAATCTCCGGCTATGCGGACCGCATCACCGCTGAACGGCCGCTGACGCTTGCCACGCTGGAGCGCAACATGCTGCTTATCAATGACCGCCCCGGTACAGCCCTCGAAGACGCGGTGCTGACAGAGGACAAGGCGCGCCCCGGCGCATACACACTTGATCTCAAGATCGGTCTCGACAGGTTCGGCGGCGCGTTCTTCACCGATAACCGCGGATCAGCCGAGGTGGGGCCGATACAAACCGGCCTCAGCGCTGAGATCCGCAACGCGCTTTCATTCGGCGACGCCATCACCCTCACGGCTTTCACAGTTCCTCAGGATACGGAAGAACTGCGTTTGCTGAGGCTCGCCTATGCAACCTCGCTGGGCTCAAGCGGCTTGCAGGGCGGTATCCAACTGACCGCCAGCGAGATCGATGCGGGGGGCACGAATGCTGCCTTCGGGGATGAAAGCTCCCTGCGCAAGGCATCCCTTCAGCTGTCCTATCCGGTCATTCGTGCCCGTGAACAGGCCCTTTGGGTGAACGGCCAGCTGGACATCCGCTCCGCAAACGAAAAGACCCGCTTTGGTGAGGTATTCGATGAAAACCTCGTGGTCCTGCGCGGCAGCATCTCCGGCATGGCCACCGATGGGCTCGGAGGCCGCACCTATGCCACCTTCAAGGTTTCAAAGGGGGTGCGCCTCCTCAACAGCGCCAAGAAGGGCGACCCGCTCCTGTCACGCAGAGACGCAGACCCCCAGGCGGCGAGCCTCGAACTCAGCCTGTCACGTCATCAACCCATTATCGACGACTGGCTCTCCCTGACTCTGTCCGGCCGCGCCCAGCGGGCAACCGGCCCTCTCGTCTCGTCTGAGGAGTTCAGCCTCGGCGGCGCGCGGTATGGCCGCGGATATGAATATGGCGAACTGACGGGGGATGACGGTATTGCCGGCTCGGTCGAACTCACGCTCGCCCCGGATCTCAGCCTCGGTCCGGTCACCGGCCCCGCGCTCTATCTCTTCTATGACACGGGCGCCGTCTGGAACCGCAACATCGTCTTCGGGGATAGCCGGCAATCCCTGTCGTCAGCCGGCGCTGGCATCCGCCTCACCCTGGCGGAGAAGGTAAGCGCCGGGTTCGAGCTGGCAAAGCCGCTCGACCGCGACACCAGCCGCACCAACACCCAGGAATGGCAGGGCCTGTTCTTCGTGTCCGGCGAGCTCTGAAACCGCGCAATTCACGCGTCGTGCAGTCAGCTCTTCAAGCAATGAAGGAGTGGCGCGCCGGGGATGGGGAAGGTGCGTACTGGTGCCTGATTGTTGATAGATAAGATCGGCCACGCAGAAAGGCGGGCTTCGCGCCCTCAGTCTCAGCGCGGGCTACCATCAGAAAGACGAAATCGATTAGTCGGAGCGGACTTGGACCTTATTAGCTGCATTTTTGCATGCCCCAGTCCCTCCTAGTCCATCACCCGGAGCCCGGAAATTTGGATAGGGGTCTTCGGCTAGCTTCGCTTGCAGGGTTCGGCTAACGCGCAAGTGGGTAGGTTCCATCCACACAAAAAGATTTGGATCAATGATTTCATCAGTCAAAAGATCTACGTATTCGTTGTGACGTGATCCTATGTATAAATCGTTCTTGTTTTTGAGGTCTTCCACGAGACTGTCGAATGAGATGATCTTGAAATTTTCGCTTTCATATGAGGCGATGATTGATCTTCTTATCTGATTTTCGGCGTATTCCTTCCTTCTTCCAAAAACAAGAACGTACTTATTGTGAGTTGGATTCTGGGCCATCTCTATCGGGACCTGAACTGCGCTTAATGCAGAAAGGAAATTATGTTGGTTGTCCCGACTGAACCAAGCCTCCCATTTTTTGATTTGATGCAATGCAGTTTTGAAGTCGGAATGGAGCTCATTTGTATTTCCTCTGAAGAATTTGGATTGGGGTTTCTCTATCTCTACGTGAATAGCATTCCAATCGTCGGAGCTCTTGGAGAAATAGAAAAAATCACTTTTGTAGTCTGCTCCCAACTGTAACTTTCGAAGTACAAGAGATAAATGCAAACCATGGTTTTGGACAAATTCCCTTGGAATTAGACGTGAGTTTTCCTCCAGAAGTGATTGGTAGACCTGTTCACTGTGCTCGCAGTCGAGGAGGTTGAGATATTCATCTCGAAGTAATCCCACATCCTTCATCTTTAACTCTCTTTGTTAATTGCTTTGGTCTTCGAATTCCAAGGTTCACGCTTCGGTAGTGACGCGCGGCCAGCGCAAAGTCTTTGGGCCGACGTGTGTTGCTTCCACCAACCTCGTGCGCTTTCGTAACCGACCGGACAAGAGGCCAGGCTTGGAATCGACGGCCGCATTCTCAAATACAGCGACCATTCGAAAGTCCGGCGTAAACAGCCTAGTCCGCCCGTCGCCTTCATCAGTGATAACCCGATAGAGGCCAGCCGGCAGGCCAGCCGCGGTATTGAGCAAGCGCTTGTAATGTTTGACTGACCATTTCTGAATGCCACCGCTGAGCGCTTCGTTTCGGAACCGCGCCCATAGCGCTGCCGTGTCGGGGGTCGGCCAATCTCCAGCATCGGTGCAAGCCGTGATTTCGTTAGATTCGAGCCAGGCCCGCATATCCGCGGGCGTGAAGAAGACCGGTTCGGCATCCTCGATTGCTGCCATGGCTGCACGCCGTGATGGAAGTCCCGCGCGGATCAGCATCGACATCATGAATTGCGGGACACCGGTTTCGACCGCTGCCGCAGCGCCGCCCGCCACTATCTCCGGCGACCAGCCGAGGGACATGCGGCGAGTGCGAACGGCTTCCAAGGCCCAGACCAAGCGATAGGTGAAGGCTTCTTCGACGGACCGCATATTCTGTGGCCCGATCTTTGCGATATCGTCACCAGAGACCCAACAGCGAAGGATGTCCTTCCAATTTGCCGGCAGCGCGTTCTTCTTGTCGGGGATGAAAGGCCGCATGAACAGCAGGCGTTCGCCGAGACCACCAAGGGCGTCGACAAGTTCGTCGACATCGCCACTCAGCGCTGCAGAGTCGGCACAATCCAGAAGCTCGGCCAGTTCATCGGCCATGGCATCAATGGCGAGGCCAGCCTCGAGCCCAACCCCCATTGCGAAGTGTCCGCGCCGCGCCTGCCCTGTAGTGGTCTTCCAAATGAGATCGGCGCGCGCCTCGAACACCATTTTATGCAGCGGGGCGACGTCTTCATCCTCGCGGGCGATCTGGCGAGCCCAGAGCGATCCCTTGAGCGCCTCGTCCAAGAGCTTCGGTAGATCTGCGCGGTCGGAATCCAGTGCTTCGACCAGTCCGAATACAGTCGCATCGAGGCGTTCGACGATTTGCGAAAGCGGCTCCTCGTCAATCGTTTCTTCCTCGTCATCGCCGCTTTCATCACCATCGTCATCAGCGTTGTAATCCGCACCGGCAGCCAAGCGCTCGGCGACGGCGGCTTCTTCCTTAGGCGATCTCCAGGCTTCACGCGCATTGGCGAGATATTCCCAAGCGTCATCGCGCTCCAGAACACCTTCGCGGGACAGGCGCTCAAGGATCTCTGCCACGATCTGGATGAGGCCGCTCTTCAGTGTGCGGGCCTTGGCGGAGGCAACCAACTCACGCCACTCACTCTTTCGCCATTTGATCTTGTCGAACATCACATGGACGATGAGGCCTTCGACGTCCACGAAAGCGCGCCCTGCTCGCCCGGCGACGTTCGCGAACTCCTCCCCCTTGATCTTCTGGCCTTTGCGGACCAGATAGGGCAGCAGCATGACTGCAGCGTTGAGATTGAGACCCTGCGAGAGCGTCGGCGATGCAACGATGACCTTCAAGACGCCCTCGGACAACAGCGCTTCCAACTCGCGCAGGAATGGGCTCGGAAGCCGACCGTGGTGGATTGCAACGCCTGCCTTCAGGCTGGCGACGGCGGGGTGGTCTTCTCCCAACCACTCTTTGCCGACCTCAAGAGCGCGGGCAATCGGTGCCTCATCCTCCAGCAGTGAGTCCAAATAGCCACGCTTGCATAGGTCCACGACTTGTTTGCCGAAGCCTTCGACCCAATCTGCTTGGGTCGAAAAAATCAGCGTCCTTTTACCTCGGCCAGCGAACTCCCATGCAGCGAACAAGGTGAGATGCGACGTCTTGCGCGGATAGGGTAATTGCTCTTTGCCTCTAGCCGGTTTCTGCACGACGAACTTATCGATGAACGGACCATCGCGATTGAGGTCGAGTCGGAGCAATGCGTCTTGGCCCCGCCAAGTGAGCGTGCCAAATCGTTGTCGCGTCGGACGCCAGTCTGACAGCACCGGCGCGCCGGGGTCGTCGGAGCGTATCCATGCCGTAAGATCGTTTAGCTCTTCTCCGCTGGGCAGGATGGCGGACAAACAGACAATCCTACGGCTCTCCGCGTCCGTGCGCCGAAGCAGGCGTTGGACCAGCGTCTCATAACGGATTTCACGCTCGCTCGGACCAATCATGTGGCCTTCGTCGAGGACGATGAGACCGACATCGTCGATCAGCGATGGGTCGCTTCGCAGCGCGAAATCGAGCTTTTCAGGCGTCGCGATGATGACTTCGCGAGTGCGCAGTGCGTCTTCATCGCCAGCCGATAGGCCGCTGGCACCATAGAGGGAGGAGACGCTGAAGCTGAGGGGCGCGAAGGTTTTTCTGAAGGAACGCTCGGTTTGTGCCGACAGCGCGCGAAGCGGCGTGACGATCAGTACCCGGCGCGCCGACGACAGGGTCATCAATGCGGCGATCTCAGCCACCCGCGTTTTGCCCGCACTGGTCGGCAATGCGACAACCAGATCATCCGTGACGTCGGTGGAGCGTCGGGCTGCTTCGCGCTGCGATGGCCACAACTCCACCTCGGATGTCTTGCGCGCATAAAGCGATGAGATGAATAGTCTGCGCAGGTCCGGGTATCGTTCCTCCGTTCCTTCCGGTGGCTCGGTCGGCAGATTTTCGTGCAGCGAATGCTGCCACAAGTCATCGATAAGGTGACGACAAAGGTTCGAGATCCACCACAGGGGGACATTCCCCGCATTGTCTGCAAGACTGACCGCGGCGTCGAGCAACGCCCTCGCTGTCTCGATCGGCTCGGTTTCGCCCGTCTCAAGCGCAAAATCAAAATACGCCAGCGCCCGGCAAATCGTCGTGTTGAGGATGGTCGACAGAACCTCATCGACATCGGGCTCTTCCCCCCGCAGCACCTCGGCGATCTGCTCATCCTTGTGATCGTCGCGGTCCAGCCATTCGCGAACGAAGCCGCGCAATTGGCCGAGATCGCGCAGGATCAGATGTTGGATCGCTGCTTCACCGGGTGAGGTGTTGAGATCGCCCGTGGTCTCGTTGAAGAGCGAATAGGCTACGGCGGAAAATCCGGCGAGATGATAGGCTGCGGCAGCGATGGTGCGGCGGAAGCCTCGATCAGGCGACTCAGGATCACCATTGCGAACAAGGGCTTCGAAGGCATTGGCAGCGCGCTCGAACGCCTTGCTGGTCAGTTCCGAGGTGCCGGCCTGAGCGCGCAAGGCCATAGCGCCCCGAAGCAGGGCGAAGCCGTGTTCGGCGAGATCCGTTTCTATTGTCGCACCGAGTGGCGGCGCATTCGGTGGCAGTACACCGTTTTCGCGCATCAGTGACCATGCTGCGCCGCGATAGAGGAGGCGCCCGAGGATGCCGTCGACGGTCGCGGTCGTGAGGAACGTGGTCAGTTCGTCAATCGTCTCCAAGGTCTTCCGCCTCCTGGTACATGGCCGCGATGAAGTCTTGGTGATCTTCGACGTGTATATTCACGACATATTGGTCTCGATTGGCGCCCGACGCCGCGAGGTCCTGTTTCAACGAAGCATGAGGCCCATTGCCCGACACAGTGAACAGCATATGGTCGATGCGATCCGCGCGGAGAGACTTCAGGCCAACCTCGTCGCGTAAGCTGCGGCCCAGTGCGTTGTCGTCCGGGTTGTTGCTCTCTAGCAAGCGGTTAGCAACGAACAGCAGCGAGTCGGGCGTGCAGCGACCGCTATCGCGGTTGAGTACTTTGCGAGCGCTCGTGACCGTTGACTTTCCCAGTACCTTGTTGCTCTTAGCTTCCCCTTTTAAGAGCCAAAGTTTCTCACCCTTGCCGCCATACCCGGCGCCGATAAAATCGTCACCACGCATGGCCATGTTGCGTCCGTCCTTGTAGCGAAGACGGCGCACGGGGACGCGCAGACCGATCTCTTCCTCGACCAGTTCGGTCGCGAGGATTTCCCCAAGGTCGCCAGATCGGCCCTTTTTTGTCTGGGGCATTGCTTCCCTGAGAATGTTGGCGGCTACCTTGTATCCAAGCCGATCCACATCCTCTGCGATGCGTTCCAGCCTGTCGTAGTGCGAACGAATCCTCTGGACCAGATCATCTTGGATCTCGTCTCGGCCAGCATCCTTTTCAACATAGGTCCAGTAGTGCTTGCGCTTGTTGTTTTCCTTAGCGGCTTCGCACCAACTTTGAAAAAGCCCCACCCTGCCCACAATCCTCTTTGAAACACTAGTTGATGGGTTACCCCCATGGTCAGTAACACGGGGGGCTCTCAATACATCACACCCGTACAACTTGGAGCAACTTTCGGGTGCTCAGCCGAAGCGGCTGAGCGCTTGGCAGCCAATCCGCGTTGGGGAGAGCCGGGGTCAAGGCCGCGCAGCGGCGCGGGACGCGCCTTGGCCTTGAGGCCGGATCGACCCTGCGCGACAGGGTTAAGTGTCTGAGTGGGGCGAATCGATTTGGTGGTTCGGATGCAAATTTCAGGGACTGTGCGGGACCGCTGAACCGGGATTCCCTTAAATAAGGAAACACGGTTTTTCTGGTCAGACCCGCTTAGGCGATTCCAGCTTCACGACACAGCCAGCAACGGCTCGGATCACGAAGCAGGAGAATTACCCATGCAGCCAGGTATCCCCATATGGGCAGAATTCCATATGCAGGACGGCTCCCTGTTATGGAATTCCCGTACGTACGGAATCTGGGTTTTTCGGGCCATTACGCCGTATCGAGTCCAGCTTCGCGTAACTGCCCTTAAGGGCGCTTCTGCGGAGCACATCTCATGACCACTCCAGCGGCGATTGATCCGGCCACCCCTGTTCCCTGCCTCGCCTCCGGTCTGGACACGCTGGAGATCGGCTACAGCCTCGACCTGGCCTCCAGCCAGATCGACTTCCCCGAGCTGGAGTATCTCAAGGGCCGGGTGCGCGACGGGGAGCGGGATCAGGAGATCGTCGTGCTGGGGTCCGAGCGGTTCCAGCTGGGGGCGTCGGGCGCTTTCCCCTATCGCTACGTCCTGCGCAATGAGGCGCTGACCGTCTGCCTGGCCGAGCGCATGCAGCCGACCACCAAGGTCCGCTTCTCCAGCAAGGCCCTGTGGCACGACACGGCGCTGGCGCTGCACAAGCGGGTGCTGGCATGGGCGGACAGCATCGGCGCGCGGCCCGTCCAGCCTGAGAAGATCATACGGGCAGACTGGGCCTTCGACTTCGCTCTCGATGATCCGGACTTTGACCAGTCGCACTTCCTGACGCGGGCGCAGAAGGAAGGCACCCATGGCACCAGCGGCTATGTGGAGACCTTTACCTGGGGGCGTGGCCCGCTGGTGGTCCGTATCTATGACAAGGTCGCGGAGATCGAGCAGAAGAGCCAGAAGGCGTGGTTCTATGATCTGTGGGGCCAGCGTCAGGGCGTCTGGCGTGTCGAGTTCCAGCTGCGCGGGGACCGGCTGAAGACAGCGGGCATACGGTCCTTTGCCGATTTAGTGGATTTGCAGGGTGACGTGCTGCGGGAGCTGTCCCATCGCCATACGACGCTGCGGCGGCCGACTGGTGACAGCAACAAGTCCCGCTGGCCTCTGCACCCTCTCTGGCAGTCGCTCCAGCAGATTATCCATACGTATGACCAGACGGGTCTCGTACGGGCTCTTGATGAGCCTGCCTTCCTCGACTATCGCCTCGACAAGAACGCGCAATCGCTGCTTGGCAACCTCAAGGGCATTGCCGCTTTGCTCCATCTCAGCAAGCCCGCGCAAGCCGACCCGCCAGACCTGGAGGCAACGCTCAAGGCGATCCCTGCCCTTGTGCAGCGCTATCACTCGGACCGTATGTGGCAGCAGGACGTCGAGCAGCGGCTTAGGGACTATGAGGCGGGCCGATGGTAGACGCAGGCGAGATCAACAGGCGCATCATGACGCGCGTGGGCCGGGTGCTCGACTATGCAGAGCTTGCGGTCCCCAATGACAAGATCAACCTCTTCCGCAAGCTGGTGCTTGATGAGTTCGGCCATAGCGGCTTGCGGAGCGAACTGGCCGGGCTTCTGGATCACGGTGACCAGAGCGGCGAGGACGGGCGAGGCAAGGAGCCGGTGACCGGCAGGAAAGGAGGTGCGCCATGACAGTTGGCACAGCCCCTTTGTGACCTGATGGTCATTGATGACTTGCCGGAGGAGATTCCGGTGTCTGAAGATGAGCTGGCGCTGATCGAGACCTATCTCGACAAGATCATCGCCGAGCTGATGAACGACGCATAAGCACGACAAGCTTTGAGGGAGTGAGCCATATGGGCAAGCGGGCCATCGCATATGTACGGGTGTCCACAACCCGGCAGGCAGACAATGAACTGTCTATCCCGGACCAGCTCACTCGCCTCAAGGCATATTGCGAGCAGCACGGCCTTACATACGTACGGGAGTACATTGATCCGGGTGCGTCGGCGCGGGATGACAACCGGCCTCAGTTCCAGCAGATGCTGGCCGATATCAAGAGCGGCGCGGTCAAATGCGACCTGCTTCTGGTGCACAGCTTCTCGCGCTTCTTCCGCGACCGTGTCGGCTTTGTCTACCATCAGGCGAAGCTGGCAAAACTCGGCGTCCGCCTTATGTCTGTCACTCAGCCGACGGAAGACAGTGCAGAGGGCGACTTCGTCCGGGACATGTTTGCGTCCTTCGACGCGTATCAAAGTGCGTCGACCGGTAAGGACGTGCAGCGCACGATGCTGGAGAATGCTCGGCGCGGCTTTTGGAACGGGTCAATGCCTCCCTATGGCTATGTGACCACGGTAACCGAGCGGATCGGCAACAAGGACAAGAAGAAGCTCGCCATCGAGCCCAAGGAAGCGGAGGTCGTGAAGCTGGCCTTCAAGCTCTATCTGCATGGCGACGGCAAGAGCGGGCCGCTGGGGATCAAGGACGTGACGTCCTATCTCAATGAACGGGGGTTCAGGAACCGCAACGGCAACCCGTTCCGGGTGCAGGTCATGCAGCAATTGCTGCGGCGGACCGATTACATAGGCGAGCACTACTTCAACAAGCTTGACTCCCGAACGGGTGCGCTCAGGCCGCGCGATGAATGGGTCCTGATGCCCGTACCCCGCATCGTGGATGACTACACCTTCCACCAGGTGCAGGCGCAGCTTGAGATGCGCAATCCGAAGATGACACCACCGCGCGTGGTCAACACACCCACACTGCTGACCGGTGTGGCCAGGTGTGAGAGCTGCGGCGCACCCATGCGGCTGCGCACGGGCAAGGGCGGGCGGTATCGCTATTACACCTGCTCGCGGAAGGCGGATCAGGGGGCGACGGGCTGCAAGGGCACAACGGTCTCCATGCCGAAGCTCGACGGGCTGGTAGTGGAGGCCCTGTGCGACAAGGTGCTGAGGCCCGACCGGCTGACAGACATGGTCGCCACGCTGATTGAGCGGAACTCGGACAAGCGGCTCAAGGACCGGACGGCGCTCAAGGAGCTGCAGACCAAACGACGGCAGCTTGAAGGCGTCATAGACCGCTTGATGGACCAGTTGGAGACCTGTGACCTCAGCGAGGCGGACATCTACCGCAAGCGCATCTCCAGGCGGAATGGCGATCTTGATCAGATAAAGCGGCTGATTGCGATCAAGGAGCGTGATCTCAACGCGCCCGCGCAAGCCGTTACGTCCGACAAGCTCGACAGCTTCGCCAGAGCCTTGCGGACCCGGCTTGCCGATGACGCCGATCCCAAGTTCCGCCAAGCCTATCTGAGGCTGCTGCTGAGTGAGGTGGTTGTGGGCAAAGACACCGTGCGCCTCAAGGGTTCCAATGCCGTGATCGCCCATCAGCTCGCAAGCGATAAGCCACTGGTGCCGTCAATGGTGCCCACTTTTGTAGAGGAGTGGCGCGCCGGGGAAGATTCGAACTCCCGACCCCCAGATTCGTAGTCTGGTGCTCTATCCAGCTGAGCTACCGGCGCAGGCTTCGCTGTTGGACTGCCGGGTGACCCGGCGGGACGGTGTGTGACCGTCTGGCAGGGGAGCTACTCGCACGCCCTGCCCGCGAAGGCGTGAACGTTTATTGCACCCGGGGGCGGAGTGCAAGGGCAAACCGACAAAAAGCTCACAAAGCTGCGTCTTCCCGACGGCGTAGAGCCGTGTGCCGCGGGGCTGTGTCAGGTCATCTGATTCGCTGCATGCCTGACGGTGCCTGGTTCCTGTGCCGGTGACCGGTATCTGACATGTAAAGACTCTCTTAACCCCTTCAAATTCACCATAAAAGCCAAGCTTGTAGGCCGATTCTGCATTGGCTAGAGTGACTTCGGTTTCGCGCTGCACTATTAAACGCAGGGCAGGACTGCTGGAGGAGCGGTCAGAGAGCCGATTGCGGCGGCTTTCATCGTGCTCATCCGCACCATTCATTGAGCCGGCGTGGGGCGACAGGGGCCAGGATGCGGTCTCGTCCCGGAAAACCGGCAATCGTTGTCAACCGGTCGTCCGCCATCCCGGCGGCTGCGGCCAGTTTCAGGGGGCTGATCTTCTTGGATGGCGGTGCCGGCGCACCATGCCGGTTGGAACCGGGCCATGCAGGCAGGCTTCCCTGTCAGAACCAAAGGGTAACAAGAGCGCGCGATGACCACCCCCATTTCCAGAACTGCTCCCCGCGCCTACTCCCTCTCATTGACTTCGCTGGTCCGCACGGCAGGCGCGCTGGCTACCTCGGCGCTGCTCCTTGGCGGCTGCGCGGCGATCCAGGACTCAGACCTGTTCGGTGAAGGCAGCCGCAACGTGACGTCGGCCTCCAATGCCGCAGGCACCACTGCCGTCTCCACTGATGTGGGCGTCTCCGCCCGCAGCTTCGAAGCCCTGAGCGTCACCGGCGGCCGGGCCACCGGCACCAGCGTTGGTGCAAAGGTCGAAAGCCTGCGCAACGAGCTGCGCAGCCTGCAGGACACGATGGTAGGTCAGACCTCCCGTGTGAACACCGCCCGCGCCGAGGCCACGGCCAATGCGCGCGATTATCACGCGACCCGCGCCGCCATCACCGCCCGCCTGCAGCGCGGCACCACGCCGGGCAACCCGGAACTGGTGTCACAGTGGAATACCGCGCAGGCCCAGCTTGACGCTGTCTCCGCCGACATCAACGCCATGTCCGGCCTGTCCACCGAGATTGCGACCAACGCCTCCACGGCGAATTACCTGTTGGAAGCAACCGCCGCCACCTTCTCGCTGTCCGGTGCCGTTGAAGACGATCATCGCCAGCTCCGCATCCTGCAGGACGAGGTCCGCCAGACCACGGTGCTGATCGAACGCTTGCTTACGGAACTGCGCGACGACATCGCCCGCCAGACCACCTATGTGGCCAATGAGCGGTCGAGCCTCACCACCCTGGCCAATGCCATCAAGGCCGGTGAGCTGTTCGGGTCCGGCCTTGCCGTGTCCAACATCGCGCCGCCCGCTGCCACCGCGGCAGCTGCTCCGGCCCCCGCCGCCGGCACGCCGGCGCTGGTCACCATCCGCTTTGACCGTCCGGACGTTCAGTATCAGCAGGCCCTGTACACCGCCCTGAGCCGGGCACTTGAAGTGCGTCCGGCTGCCCAGTTCGACGTGGTGGCCGTGAGCCCCGCTGCCGGTAGCCCGGACCGGGTGCAGCTGGCACAGAGCCAGTCCCGCCGCAACGCCGAGACGGTGGTGCGCACCATGAACGAAATGGGTCTCCCGGCGGACCGCATCCGCCTCTCCGCGACCACCCGCGGTGATGTCACCGCCAATGAGGTGCGCGTCTACGTCCGCTGATATGTCCTTATCCGGACGAGGACAATCAGTACGCTGAGAGACCGAACCGGGGAGCGCGATGGCGGATAACGACACAGCCCCCGGCAAGCCGGATTTTACCCAGCAGTCTGATGCAACCAGCCACGGCCATCTGGCCGCCGCTGCTGCAGCCGGGTCTCCGGCGCCGCATCACAGGCGCCTGGGTCTTTTTGGCGGTATTGCTGCATTCGTCGTGCTTATCGCCATTGGTCCTCCGGAGGGCATGCCGCCCGCCGCCTGGAAGGTTCTGGCGGTCGCTGCCCTCATGGCCTGCTGGTGGGCGCTCGAGGCCCTGCCGCTCGCCGCTACGGCCCTCGTGCCGCTTGTTGCTTTCCCGCTCCTTGATATTCAGCCCATCCGCCCGACGGCTGCATCCTATGCGCATCCGCTCATCTTCCTGTTCATGGGCGGTTTCCTGGTGGCGCAGGCTATGCAGCGCTGGGATCTGCACAAGCGCATCGCCCTCACCATTGCCTCGCGGGCGGGCTCGGAGCCGACCCGGCTGATCGCGGGCTTCATGGTTGCGACAGCCTTTCTCAGCATGTGGGTGTCGAACACCGCCACCACCATCATGATGCTGCCTATCGCGGCGTCCGTGGTCAGCGTGGTCATCCTCAACAGCCCGCACGCCACGCAATCGAATGCCCAGCGCTTTGGCCTCGCCACCATGCTTTCCATTGCCTATAGCGCCAGCGTAGGCGGCATCGGCACGCTGGTGGGTACTCCGCCGAATGCTCTGATGGCAGCCTTCTTCGAGCAGGAATTCGGCATCGAGATTTCGTTTGCCGCTTGGATGCTGCTGGCCATGCCGCTGGTGGTCATCATGCTGCCGGTCATCTGGCTGGTGATGACGCGCGTCGTCTATCCCTTTGATCTTGGCAGGTCCGCCGAAGAGGCTGCCCATGGCCAGGAAGAAGTACGCAGCCAGCTGGCCGAGCTGGGCAAAATGACGACGCCCGAAAAACGCGTGGGCATCGTCTTTGCCACCATGGCTGGCCTCTGGCTTATCCGGCCATTGCTCGATGACCTTCCCTTTGTCTCGGGCTTGTCGGATCCGGGCATTGCAATTGCCGGCGCGCTGGCGCTCTTCATCCTGCCGGCAGGGGTGGCACAGGCGTCGTCAGAAGAGGCGCCGCATTCCGAACGTCTCCTGTCCTGGGCTCAGGCGCGCAACATTTCATGGGACGTGCTCATTCTCTTCGGCGGCGGACTGGCGCTCGCCGGAGCCTTTTCGAGCACCGGACTCGCGGCGGCCCTAGGTGATGGCCTTGGCACGTTGTCATGGTTGCCGCTCTTCGCCTTTGTCGTGGCGGTGGCGGCGATGGTCATCTTCCTGACGGAACTCACGAGCAACACCGCAACTGTTGCAGCCCTCCTGCCGGTCATCGCTGCCATTGCGGCGGCCACCGGCCACCCGCCGATGGTACTGGCCGCTGCCGCAGTCATGTCGGCGTCCTGCGCCTTCATGCTGCCTGTCGCAACCCCGCCGAACGCTATCGTCTTCGCGTCGGGCTATGTCACCGTGCCGCAAATGATGCGGGCCGGGTTCGCGCTCAACATCATCGGAATCGTACTGATTGCACTGCTGGCCACCTTCCTGGCGCCGCTGGTTCTGGGCAGTTGATCAGCAGGTGACCAGGGCGCCTCAGCGCGTATATCGCTCGCGATAAGAGGGGCTTGCCCCCAGGGTCTCAGCTTCATAGACACCCCGCGCGACGGCGCGCGCTAGCGTGTCGGCAGCCAGCGCACCAAGCATCGCTACCAGTCCCGCCCGCGCCGTGTCCTCCGGCAGAGGCCGTGACCCGGTCGCCAGCGCAAAGACGACATCACCGTCAAAAGGCGTGTGGACAGGGCGGATGGCGCGCGCATACCCATCCTGCGCCATCATCGCCAGGCGTCGGGTCTCGGCTACCGTCAGGGCTGCATCTGTCGCAACGACGCCAATCGTGGTGTTCATGCCAGGCGATGCACCGATCTTGGTCTCCGCATACGGATCATCAGGCAGATGTGCTGGCCCCGGAAGGGAGTCCTGATCACCCATCTCACCTGCTTTCTCAAAGGGTGCGGCCCAGAACCGGGCGCTTCCCGGCATAACGCAGGATCCAAAAGGATTGCTCGCGGCCAGTGCACCTACGGTGAAACCACCCGGCGTGATGACAGAAGCGGACCCCGTGCCACCCTTGAGCGCGCCCGCGCGCGCGCCAAGGCCGGCCCCTGCATTGCCGAGCCTCACATCCGTATCAAGCGCCTCCATGGCTTCAATGCCCAACCGCCGGTAGGGCGGTGTCTCGCCCCACTCCTTGGCACCGCCATTCGACAGGTCAAACAGGATGGCCGATGGCACGATGGGCGCCACAAGTGGAGTTGACCCCAGGGCGAAGCCACGCCCCCGCGCCCCCAGCCACGCGGTGACACCTGAGGCTGCTTCCAGGCCGTAGACGGAGCCACCGGACAGAACGATGGCGTCTATCTCGTCGACCAGGCAGTCGGCGGACAATGCATCCGTTTCCCGCGTGCCCGGTCCGCCACCGCGTACATCCACCGCGGCAATGGCGCGGCCTTCCGGTGCAATCACCGTTACACCCGTGAGCACCGCATCATCCTGTGCCTGCCCGACCAGCAGCCCGGCGACATCGGTGATGAGATTGCGCGGCCCGGGTGCGAAGGGTACGGGTGTCTGAACAGTCATGCAGATCTTCCTGAAAACGCCGGCGAGCCGGTATCACGGCACCGGTCCCGGAGTGGGGGTGCCGGAGTATGCGCGACCGGTCATCGAAAACGCAAAACCCGATAGGGCTGCGCGGGCATGCAGTGAGGCACGCCCAAACCTGTCCGAACCGGTCCTGTTTCAAGTCTGGCCAGTCCGGTCGCCCGCTGGCTATTCTGCGGATAACCGATCGCGCGATGACTGATCCGCCGACACCTCCGGGAAGAAACCTGCATGGCACGCCTCAAGACTGTTTTCACCCTTGCCGGCACGCTGCTGGGCATTGCCCTTGTCGGCTTCCTCGTCACCATCGCCGTGACGCCGCCGCCGGTGCATATGGTGTCAGCAGCCCATCCGCTGGCAAGCCAGGCGGGCATGGAGATGCTGAAGCGTGGTGGCTCCGCGGTGGATGCAGCTGTGGCGACACAGCTTGTGCTGACCCTGGTGGAGCCGCAGTCAAGCGGCATCGGCGGCGGGGCCTTTCTCGTCTACTGGAATGAGGATACCAAACGTGTCGAAACCTGGGATGGCCGTGAGACCGCGCCCGCAAGCGTGACCGAGCGGCATTTCCTGCAATCCGACGGCACACCCATGGGCTTCTTCGATGCAGTCGTCGGCGGCCATGCGGTGGGCGTGCCCGGTGTCATTGCCATGCTGGCCGCCGCGCATGATGAGCACGGGCGCCTGCCTTGGGAGGAGTTGTTCGAGCCTGCGATTGCGCTTGCCGAGAACGGGTTCGACGTCACACCCCGCCTCAACAAGCTCATCAACTGGTCCCCGGCCCTGCCGATGATGCCTGTGGTGAAAGACTACTTCTTCGAGCCGGGCGCGGTCGACGGGGAGGGAAAGCCCGTTCCGCTCGCCATCGGCGCTCGCCTCACAAACCCGGCCTATGCGCGCACACTAAGGCTTATTGCCACGCAAGGCCCGCGCGCCTTCTATGAAGGTGAGATCGCCACGCAAATCCTCGAAGCGGTCAACAATGCGCCCCGAAACCCGGGACGCATGACGGCGGCTGACCTCGCTGCCTATGAGCCTGTTAAGCGGGAGCCTGTGTGCGCGCCCTACCGCACATACACTCTTTGCGGTGCTCCGCCGCCTACGTCTGGCAGCACGACGGTGTTGCAGATCATGGGGCTCCTTGAAAGCTTCTACATGCAGCGCGCCGAGCCGCAGTCGGCGGACTCAATTCACTTGATCTCCGAAGCAAGCCGCCTGGCCTATGCGGACCGCAATAAATATCTGGCGGACCCGGACTTCGTGGACGTACCGCTCGAAGGCATGCTGGACCGGGCTTATCTGCGCCTGCGCAGCCGTCTTATTCACCCTGACAAGACGCAGTCCAGCGCGCCGCTGGAGGCGGGGCTTCCGGCCGGATCCGATGCGTCCCTCGCAGCGGCTGACCCAAAGCCGGCGCACTCCACGTCTCATTTCGCCATTCGCGACAGGTGGGGCAATGCGGTGTCCATGACGACATCCATCGAGGCGCCTTTCGGCAGCCATCTGATGGCCGGCGGCTTTCTGCTCAACAATCAGCTTACGGATTTCTCCTTCGTGCCGGAGAAGGACGGGCGTCCAGTCGCCAACCGGCCGGAAGCCGGCAAGCGGCCCCGATCCTCCATGTCACCGATGATCGTGCTGGACGAGGATGGGGAGTTCTATGCCGCGATCGGCTCTCCGGGCGGCAGCCGCATCATCGCCTTCGTTGCTCAGACGCTGGTGGGCGTTCTGGACTGGAACATGACCATGCAGGAGGCGATCAACATGCCGCGCCACGTGCACCGCAACACGACACTTGAGCTTGAGGAAGACACCTTCATCGCGACCTTGGCCGAAAGCCTGCGCATGCGGGGGCACGACGTGGAAGTGAAGGAAATAACCAGCGGTTTGCATGGGATCCGCGTGGTGGAAGGTGGCCTCGAGGGCGGTGCGGACCCGCGCCGCGAGGGCGTGGTGCTGGATTAAAGGAGCGTGTCAGCTTCGGCGCGCGAGGGCAGTGAGGCCGATAAGGGCGATGTCCCGCACGGTGATCAGATAGATGGGGATCTCAGCCAGATAGGGCTTGAAGCGTCCCTTTGCTTCAAAGCGGTAGCGCAGCAGGCGATGGTTCAAGAGGTCACCCCAGCGCGGCAGGATACCACCCGCGAGATAGATGCCGCCGCGCGCGCCCAGGGTGAGAGCAAGGTCACCGGCGACCGAACCCAGAAGCCCCGTGAACACCTCGACCACCTCCCGCGCCAGCGGCGATGAGCCGTCTGCGGCCATGCGGGCAATGTCCGCGGCTGTCGGCCTGCCGATTTCCGGGGACCCATCAAGCGCTCCAAGTGCCCCATAGAGCTCCTCCATGCCTGGCCCGCACAGCACCCGCTCTGCGGAGACATGGCCATGGGTTTGCATCAACTGAAAGAGCAGCGATATCTCACGCTCGTTGCCCGGCGCCAGCGAGACATGCCCGCCTTCGCCGGACAATGGCACGAACCCGCCTCGGCCAGTAGAGATCAGCCCCGAAACGCCAAGCCCCGTGCCCGGACCTAGAATACCGCGGGGGGCGTCTTCATCTGCCGTGGCCCCGCCGATCTGCACGAGGTCGTCTGCATCCAGATGAGGCAGGGACAGGGCAGCTGCGGTGAAATCATTGACGATGGAAATGCGCGGGCAGCCGGTCGCTGCGGTGACGGCACGGGCGCTGACGACCCAGGGCAGATTGGTCATCGCGATGTGGCACTCGTCCCCCGTGCCTTGAACCGGGCCGGCAGCACAGAGAGCCGCCCCGCCGAGGGCAGGGTGGCCCGCCTGCTCGAGAAAGGTCTCGAGCGCAGCCTCAAGCGTTGGATAAAGCGCAGTCATCAGCACCATGGGCTCGTCCGGCCTGGACGCACCCGGCTGTGTCAGGGCGAAGCGGGCATGGGTGCCGCCGATATCGGCAACAAGGACCGGCAGATCATGCGGCGTCGACATTCAGGCAACGGCCCCATTCTGGTCGCCATGCAGGCTGCCTCCGGTCACCCCCGCATGTTCCACGCTGGACAGGGCCTCTAGATAGGATGTCCGCCAATGACCGATGTCCTCTTCGGAAATGACTTTCATCAGCTTGGTATAGCGGTCCTTGCGCTCATCCAGCGGCATGGTGAGGGCCACATGCATGGCGTCCGCCATGCCCTGCACGTCATAGGGGTTGACGATCACAGCATCCGTCAATTGTTTCGCAGCCCCGGCAAAGCGCGACAGCACCAGCACGCCGGGATCCTCCGGGTCCTGAGCAGCAACATACTCCTTCGCCACGAGGTTCATCCCGTCGCGCAGCGGGGTCACCAGCCCCACATGGCTGGCACGGTAGAGACCGGCCAGCGCCTGGCGGGCAAAGGACCGGTTGAGATAGCGGATTGGCGTCCAGTTGAATTCGGCAAAACGTCCATTGATATGGCCTGCCATGCCTTCCAGCTCGAGCCGCAGATCCTGATACTCGCTCACATCCGTGCGTGATGGCGGTGCGACCTGAAGCAGGCTCACTTCACCACGGTGCTCCTCATGGTCTTCCAGCATGCGCTCGAAGGCATTGAAGCGTTCAGGCAGGCCCTTGGTGTAGTCCAGCCGGTCCACACCGATGATTTGCCTGCGCCCGCGCAGCATGTCGCGCATGGATGCGAATTGTTTCTGCCCGTCATCCGTGCTGGCGAAATTGGCAAATGTGCCGGCGTCGATCCCGATAGGGAATGCGCGCGCGGTCACCGTGCGGTTGAAGCACCGCGCCTTGTCACCAAGGATGCTGCCGCCCACTTCCATGCGCACATAATCGAAGAACCGGTCGCGGTCATGCTCGGTCTGGAACCCGAGAATGTCGAAGGCAAAGAGTGCCTTTACCAGCTCCTCATGGTTGGGCAGCGTTGTCAGAAGTTCGCGCGGCGGAAAGGGGATGTGCAGGAAATGACCTATGGGTCGGGTGCAGCCCAGCTTGCGCAGCTCCTCGGCGAAGAGGAGGAAGTGATAATCATGCACCCAGATCAGGTCGTCTTGCTGCACAAGCGGCAGCAATGCCTTGGCAAAGGCTGCATTGACCCTTGAGTAGCCCGCGAAGTTATCACGGTCATACTGCACAAGCCCGGTCCGGAAGTGAAAGAGCGGCCACAGGGAGCGGTTGGCAAAGCCATTGTAGTAGGCGTCGAAATCATCCGCCGACAGATCAATGGTCGCCAGCGTCAGCGGCCCGGCGGATTCGAGCTTCAGGCGGGTGTCCGCTTCCTCGATGACGTCGCCGGTCCAGCCGAACCAGATACCTCCCGAAGACTTGAGCGCTTCCACGAGGGCTACGGCGAGACCGCCGGCGCGTGCTGCATCACCGATCGGTCCCACGCGGTTGGAAACGACAATGAGCCTGCTCATACTTCTTCCTCCCAGCGCCGCGACAGCCGCATGGCGGCGTTGATGATGCCCACCAGTGAGTAGGTCTGCGGGTAATTGCCCCACAATTCACCGGACTTGACGTCGGTATCTTCCGATAGCAGCCCCAGCGAGTTCCGTGCCGCAAGCATCTCCTCGAAGATCTCGCGCGCTTCTTCCTCCCGGCCGACACGGGCGAGAGCATCGATGTACCAGAAGGTGCAGATATTGAAGGCGGTTTCCGGCTCGCCAAAATCATCAGCCTCCGCATAGCGGTACATATGCTTGCCGCGCCGCAGGGTGCGCTCAACGGCATCCAATGTCTTGCGGAACCGCTCATCGTCGGGACTGAGGAAACCGACTTCAGCCATCAGCAGCAGACCGGCCTCCACACCCTTGCCGCCAAAGCTTTCAGCGAATGATTCCATGTCCGGGTTCCAGGCTTCCGTTGTAATCGTCGCGTGGATCGTGTCCGCGCGGCCCTGCCAATAGGACGCCCGGTCTGTGAACCCCATATGACGGGCAATCTTGGACAGACGGTCGCACGCAGCCCAGCACATGAGGCTGGACGACGTATGAACCCGCGCACGCGTGCGCAGTTCCCACATGCCCGCATCCGGCTGGTTATGCTTCTCGAAAGCAAGCTCGCCCATATGCTCCAGCCGCTGGAAGTCTTCCGGCGTACCCGGATGAAACAGCCGCTGATCCAGAAAACTCTGCGCAGCGGCGAGCACCACATTTCCGTATACGTCATGCTGGAAGTGCTCATAGGCCTGGTTGCCCACCCGAACAGGGCCCATGCCGCGATAGCCCGACAGGCTTTCCACTTCCCGCTCCACGAGCTGGGCTTCCCGGCTGATACCCCAGACGGGCTGCAGGTGGTTGTTCGCTTCACCGACGATATTGTTGAGATAGCGGAGATAGTTCTCCATCGTCTCATTCTCTGCCAGCGAGTTGAGGGCGCGCACCACGAAGAACGCGTCTCTCAGCCAGCAATAGCGGTAGTCCCAGTTACGCTGGGTGCCCGGTGCCTCGGGGATCGACGTTGTCATCGCCGCGATGATGGCGCCCGTCTCTTCGAAAGTGGACAGCTTGAGCGTGATGGCCGCCCGGATCACGGCGTCCTGCCATTCAAGCGGCAACGCCAGCCGCCGTACCCAGGTGCGCCAGTAATCCGCCGTGCGCTCTTCGAAGGCGTTCGCTGTCTCGCGCAAACTGCCGATCAGGGGTTCGTCCGGCCCCAGCATCATGTCCACCGGCTCTTCCAGCAGGAAGCTGCGCTCCTCAAGCACGTATGTCAGCGGGGCGTTGGTGTTGAGGCGCAGGGCCTGGCCGGTATGAAAGAAGCGCGCATGGTTGGAGCCGCGGCTGACATCCGGCACGCGGTCGCCCCAATTGTAGCGCGGGCGCAGGCGGATGGTGATGCGCGGTGTTCCTGCAATCGGCTTGAGCCGCCGCATAATCGACACGGGGCGGAACATGCGGCCCAGGCTGATGTAACGCGGCGCGAAATCGGTGATCTCCACTGCGTTGCCGTCGCTGTCATACAGCCGCGTCTTCAGGATCGCCGTGTTGTGTGCGTAGTGCTGCTCACTACGCGCGAAATCCGATATCTCGATGTCCCAGAAGCCGAAGCCGCCGCCTTCGCGCGCCTCATCGCCGCCATTCAGAAGGTCGCAGAAAACCGGGTCGCCATCGAAGCGGGGAAGACAGCACCACACGATGCGGCCTTGAGGGTTGATAAGAGCACCAAAGCTGCTGTTGCCGATAACACCAAGATCAAGCGTGGACATGAAACCCTTGTGATCGTCGTGGAAGGTGGGGGCTGGATCAAGGGTGGCACCACGGCGCTTTGGTTGCAATGCACCATGACCTCAGAGCGTCCACGGGCTTCCGTTTCTGATCTGGCTCAAGCGCAGCGGGCGACCATGAAAAGGCGGGTAAAGGGAAAAAGCGTCGTGCCATCAGCACGTTGCGGGTAGGCCGCCGCGAGCTTGCCCCGATAGGCATCAACGAAGTCGTCTCGCTGCTGCCCGGCAAGTTCTGAGACAAAGGGCACAAGTGCTGTTCCGCTCGTCCATTGCAGCACCGCGTCGTTCCCGGTCAAAACCTGCAGATAGGTCGTTTCCCAGATATCCAGAGTGGCAGCATGGGGTGCAAGTATCCGGTGATACTCCGCCATCGGACTGACAGGATTGCCTCGCAGGCGGGCGATCAGATCCTTGCTGCCGGTCTCGCGAACGGCCTCCTCAAGAAGTACGTGGCTGGGGGCTGAAAAATTGGCCGGCATCTGCACAGCCAGGACACCGCCTTTCGACAATTGGCTCATCAGGCGTGGCAGAAGGGCGTCGTGCCCGTCGAGCCAGTGCAGTGCCGCATTGGAAAAAATGACGTCATACGGAGCTTCCGCCGACCAGTCTGCGATGTCGCCTACAGAAAACGCTGCATTGAGACCGGCACGTGAGGCCCGCTCAATCATCTCCGGGGAACTGTCGACGCCGTGGATGTCGGCCTCGGGCCAGCGCGCTGCAAGGAGGGCGGTGGAGTTGCCGGGGCCGCAGCCGAGATCCGCCACGTGGGCCGGGGACGTCATGTCGATGCAGGCCAGCAGTTCCGCAGCAGGACGGGTGCGGTGGTCGGCAAAGCCTAGATAGGTCGTCGGATCCCAGCTCATGGCGCGTCAGATAGCACGCCACGGGCTGACCTGTCATTCCGCAGCGAGATCGGCTTCCGGTTCCGCCATCTGTCCATCCGGGCCGGGCAAGTAGATATGAAACACCGTATGGCCGGGTATGGATTGGTGCAGGCGGATGATGCCGCCATGAGCGCGCACAAGATCCGCCGCAATCGCCATGCCCAGCCCCGTGCCGCCCTTACGGGCTGATCCGACAAAAGGCTCGAACAAATGCGCCCGCGCGCTGTCCGGCAGGCCGGGCCCCGTGTCAGCTATGTAGAGCCGCCCGCCGCCTGGCACCATTTCACAGCCTATGGATAGAGTGCCGCCGCCATCTGCCTCCAGCATGGCTTCAACGCCGTTGCGCGCGAGGTTGAGCAGCACACGGAAGAGCTGGTCGGCATCGGCGAAGACCTGCTCCTCGGGATCGATTGAAATCTCGGTCCGGATGCGTGTGTCATCCGCGGGAACGGCAGCGTCGCACACCTCGTGCACGAGATCCGCCAGCGGCACGAATTGTTTACGCGGCGGCGCTTCCTCCGCCTTGCCGAACTTCATCGTGTCGGTCGCAAGCTGGATGGCCCGGTCGATTGACGTGAACAGGCGTGGTGCCAGCTTCTGCACCTGAGGGTCGTCGATACCGGTGAGCCTGTCTGAGATCAGTTGCGCGCTGGCAAGAATATTGCGCAGGTCATGGTTGATCTTGCTCACGGCCGTGCCGAGCGCGGCCAGCCGGGTCTTCTGGCGCAGGGCCTGGCGAATCTCACCCTGCATGGCCGCGAGTTCCCGTTCCGCCGTGCCGATCTCGTCGCGCCGTTGGGACGGCATCATCACGCGGGACGCATCTTCCGGCTGCTGACGAAACCGCACCATGTTTTCCGTGATACGCATCATCGGCATCACCAGCGCCCGGTTGAGTGCGAGGAACACCAGCGCTGCGGTGAAGATGGAAATGACGATCGACAGGAACAGGACATTGCCGGAATAGACGAACATCGCCTGCCGCAGCGGTGTGTCGTCGATCACGATCTCGATGAACTCGCCGCCACGAAACCGCGGGCTGCCGGCCACGGCCACCGTGCGGCCACCCCCGAAAATCAGTGTTTCGAAGGCGTCGTAACAGAGTTCCAGCCACGTGGCACCACGCAGATCATAGCGTGCGACGATCATGTCCTGCATGGGGCTCGCCAGGAGCAGTTCACGCCGGTTGTCACGCTTGAGTGCCACCGCCTTCACCTCGGCATTGCGCAGCAATTCAGCTTCAAGCTCCGGCATGACGCCGCGCTCGGCAGCAGCCTCGACGGCAAGGCTTGCAAGCTGAGCGGCATTGATGCGGTCCATCAGCCACGTCGCCCTGAAATTGGCGATCGACGGCACATAGATGAAGACTTCCGCCAGCATGACGAAGGCGACAGTCAGCACCAGAAGCTGCGCTGAAAGGCTGCGGGCAAGTCGCCTGGGCAGCAGGGTCTGCAGGCTCGGCCGTGCGGTCGTGCCTTGCGGATCGTCCCTGTCCTGCTCCTCAGACATCGCCTGCCTGCATCCCCTGTGGTCGTGACGTCCGCCCGCTGCCGGTTGGCTTCAGCCGAACAGGCGCATCAGCAGCCGCACGATGAACCTGATCCGGCTGCTGTACAGCGTCGGCGTATAATAGGAGCCGGCCGCCCGCTTGGACACTTCCGTCAGAGTGGGATAGGGCGCAATGAACTGCGCCATGGTGCCGATCTTCTGCTTTTGGCCAACCGCGAGAATCCATGGGGCCAGCAGGTCACCCGCATTGAGGCCGGCGATGGAGGCGCCAAGGATGACGCCCTTCTTGTCCGTCACGACCTTGATAAGGCCTTCGGTCCGCCGTTCTGCCTGGGCGCGGTCGTTTTCGTCAAAGCCCCATTTGAGGACCGTGATACTGTCCCCGTGGTCCTTGCGCGCGTCGGCTTCGGTCAGGCCGACATGGGCCATTTCGGGGTCCGTGTAAGTGACCCACGGCACCGTCGAATGATCTGCCTTGGCCGGCACCTTGAACAGCGCGTTACGGATCACGATGCCCGCGTGATAGCCGGCCACGTGGGTGAACTGCAGGCCGCCTGCAACGTCGCCGATGGCGAATACTTTCTTGTTGGTCGTGCGCAGCCGGTCATCCACCTGGATGCCGCGCTTGGTGTATTCGATGCCCGCGTTCTCAAGCTCGAGCCGCTCCACATTGGGCTTGCGGCCAACGGCCAGCAGCAGGTGCGTTCCGTCCACGCTCTGTTCCTGGCCGTCCTTCTCAAAGACAACCCGGATGCCTGCATCGGTCTTTTCGATCCGCTGCACCATGGCGTTTTCCCGCAGGTCGATGCCTTCATCGATCAGGCGCTTCTTGACGATGGCCGTGAGCTCCGGGTCGTCCTTGCCCAGCGCCGTGCCGCCTTCCAGTGTCGTCACCTTCGCGCCGAGCCGGCGATGCGCCTGGCTCATCTCCATGCCGATGGGCCCGCCGCCGATGACGATCAGGTGGTCCGGCAGGTCCGTATTGTCGAAGATAGTCTCGTTGGTGAAATAAGGGACGTCTTCAAGGCCGGGGATCGGAGGTTCGACCGGGCTCGACCCAGTGGCGATTACAATGCGCTTGGCACGGACTTCGGTGTCACCGGCAATGACCGTGCGGGCATCCTTGAAGCGCGCATAGGCCTGGATCACGTGCACGCCAAGCCCCTCGAAGCGCTCGACGCTGTCATTGGGCTCAATCGCCGCGATGACACTCTTTACATGCGCATTGACCCTGGCGAAGTCCACTTGCGGGACTGCGGGGGCTATGCCGAATTCATCCGAATGGCCGAACATCTGTGCGTGCTTGCCGGCAGCCAGCAGTGCCTTTGACGGCACGCAGCCATAGTTGAGGCAGTCACCGCCCATCTTGCCGCCTTCGGTCAGCACTACCTTGGCACCCATCTGGACAGCCCCCGCCGCAACCGACAGGCCGCCTGATCCGGCGCCGATGACACAGATATCCGTTGTGATCTTGTTCATTGGATCATCCTTCCTCAGGCAGCGGATTTGCGGTCGCGCAGGCGGCGGATCACCACGGGGATCAGCGCCACCACGCCCAGCGCGGCGAAGGCGATAAGGATTTCAGGGGTCAGCAGCGATCCCGGATCAAGGGCGAAGGAGCAGCCGCCGTCAGCGCCCTTCTCGGCGATGCAGGCATTGTATGCCTCCTGCTGCGCTTCGATGATCGAGTCGAGGCCCGCGCCGACAAAGGCAAAGGCAAAGGTCCCCGGAATGATGCCGACAAAGGTGCCGATGACATAGGTCCCCAGGCCCACGCCGAGGACAGCAGGTGCAAGGTTCACCAGCCAGAAGGGGAAGGCCGGCACCAGCCGCAGGAACAGGAGATAGGACAGCGCATCCTTACGGAAGCCGTCACGCAGCTTCTCAAGCCATGGGCCGGCCCGTGCCGCCAGGGGCTCACCAAAGGATGTCTTGGCGATGAGGAAGATGATGGTTGCCCCGATCGTTGCGCCCACCACCGTGGCAAGCCCGCCGAGAAGCGGTCCGAACAGAAACCCGCCTGTGATGGTCAGCAGCGCGCCACCGGGCAGCGAAAGGGCAACCACCACGATATAGACAGCCACGAATGCTGCGACCGCCACGAGGATGTTGCCGGCGACGAAACCCGTCAGTGCCTCACGGTTTTCAGCAATGGTCTGAAGCGACAGATAAGAGTGCAGATCGAAATAGAAGGCTGCGCCAATGAGCGCCACCAGGACGACGAGCGGCAGGGAGCGTTTCAGGCTGAAGCCCTGCGCGTCCTTTGCCGGATCAGTAGATTGGTCAGTCATCGCGCAGTCCCCCGCGAGTGAATGGCAGATGTGGGAAAGATGTGGTCTAGGGTGTCCGCTCAGCTGTCCGTGTTGGCCGTATCATTGAGCGTCCAGTCATATTCGTAACCGATGCGGCCTGAATGGGTTGCAAGCCTTTCGGCAAGATCAGGAGCGGCATGGGCCGCGATGGCCGCAAGCTGCTCGTCGCGGGTGGTACCGAAATCCTTGCCGTACCAGTCGAAGATCTTGGAAAGCACGAGCTTGCTGCCGTCGAAGCGCACACCGCGCGGATGGTTCACATAGGCGCGGGCCGCCGCATCAAGCTGGGCTTCAAGTGTCTTGCCCGTGTAGGGATCGGTTGCCAGGTTTGGGCAGCCATAAGACGCGCAATTGACCGCGTAATGCACCCGCGGTTCATCCCAGTTCTTGCGCAGGATGTCGTGCTCGATATTGTCGAGCGACAGTTCCTTACCCTCAACGGTGACGAGTGGCTTGCCCCAGGGGCCTGAAGAAAACAGGCCGGGTGAAATGTTGATGTCGCGGATCGACCGAACCGGATAATGGTCAAGAATGACCTCTACCGTCACCGCGTTGTAGAGGTTGGCCCAATAGGCAAATTGCTCGTCGCGTGCGAGGCTGGAGACCTTGGTGTCCTGCAGGGTATCGAGATACGTGCCCAGCTTCTCAAGATCCGCCTTGCTGGCAGCCAGGGCCGCATAATCCACCCGCGCCACCCCGTCGTCCTCTTCGCGCACATGGGCGGACAGAAGATCGGCCCACAGGCTGTGGTCGACGGTGCGTGTGCTCATCGGGTCATGTTCCTTGAATGCCTCTGCCAGATCCATCGCCCCGGCTTCTCCCGGTGCCCCCAACAAGAGGCCACTCAGAAGAACACCGCAGGTTGCCGCCATGACGTCACGCCGGTCCAGCCCGACTGCGCTGAGGAGACGGCCCGTACGGGCGGACGATATGCTCATCTTACGCTGCATAAGGGCTCCTTGGGTCACAGGATGGGCGGTGCCGACGACATGGGGACCGGTGTCACCGTTGGTGTGGCACTAAGTGACCTATTGCCGGGGCAGTTGAAAGCCCGCCTCCCGGCCTTGTGATGGGCTGTTTTCACCTGTGATAGGCGTTAATCTGCGCGGAATTTGAGCCCAGAGACAGTGCGGGCGGTGATTGACAAGCCTCTGTCGCTTGCTTAAAACCCGCGGCTTCGGCGCTGCGGGATTTCCCGCCGCGGGCGGAGAGGCTTTGCTATTGCCTTCGCTTCGCGCGGTCCTGAAAGTCGCCTGACCCAGTTTTGAGCTATTCCCTGAGAATTCGGGGCCTTATCCGGAGTTTGTGCCGTGAAACGGACATACCAGCCCAGCCGCCTCGTACGTAAGCGCCGTCACGGCTTCCGTGCGCGCCTTGCCACCAAGAACGGCCGCAAGGTTCTGCAGCGCCGCCGCGCGAAGGGCCGCAAGGTTCTTTCCGCCTAACAAGGCGCCGTTCGGGGCCCCTGCGCCCCGGCAGCACTGAAGAAAATGATCGAACGCCTGAAGCAGCGGGCGGATTACCTCAAGGCAGCGCGCGCCCGCCGCGTCGCCATGCCCGGACTCGTGCTTCAGATGCGCAAGCGGTCAGATGCGGGCACGCCCGGTGAAGCGCCCATGCGGGTCGGTTTCACTGTTACCCGCAAGGTCGGCAATGCCGTGGTCCGCAACAGGGCCAAGCGCCGTCTGCGTGCCGCGGTTGCGGCAATTCTCCCCCGCTATGGCCTTCCGGGCCGCGATTATGTAGTTATCGGGCGCGCCGGCACGCTGACCCGTCCCTTTGCGCTGTTGCAGGGCGATCTTGAGCAGGCGCTGGCAAGGGTGCATGGACAGGGCAAGCGCAAGCGGCCACCTGACCGCCCATCCACCGGCTGACGATCCTAAAGACGATTGGCCAGCCAATTGCCTCGCTGCATTTCCGCCTTCCTGCATTTACGTGAGTGAGACGTCCTCCGCCGATGACCGACGAAAACCGTAACTTCATTCTCGCAGCCGTTCTGTGTGTCGCCGTCCTCGTGGGCTGGCAGTACTTCTTCGTCGAACCGCCGGCGCCCGCCACCCAGGAAACGCAGCAGGCCGCCACTCCAGGCGATGCCGCCGGGCAGAGCACCCCGGCCGGTGTGGCAGGCGGCAGCGTCACACCGGTGCCGGACACGGGCGGTGCGCCGCAGGTTGATGAGCAACTCGGCGGCGCAGGCGTGCCCGCAGCAGGCCAGCCGGTGCTGCCGCGCGCAATCGCCCTTGAGCAGACCCCGCGCATTGCCTTCGACAGCCCCAGCATCGACGGGTCGATCTCGCTTGTGGGTGGACGTATCGATGATCTTCAGCTCAAGGAATATCGCCAGACGGTGGCCCCGGAGAGCGCGGAAATCGTTCTGCTGTCGCCGCGCGGATCAGACAACCCCTATTACGCCGAGTTCGGCTGGACGGCGCCTGCATCCGCGAATGTCGCGCTGCCGGGCAGCTCCACTCTCTGGACCCGTGAAACTGAGGGCACGCTGACGCCGGCTAACCCGGTCACCCTGTCGTGGAACAACGGCGCGGGTCTCATCTTCCGCAAGACGATCTCGATCGACGACGACTACATGTTCACCATCGAACAGAGCGTCGAGAACAGCACGGGTGCAGCTGTTACCCTGTTTCCCTATGGCCTCGTGGCGCGCACCGGCACGCCGGAGACCGAGGGCATCTGGATCCTGCATGAAGGCCTGATCGGCTATTTTCCGGATGCGGACGGCTTGCAGGAGATCGATTATGACGATCTCCAGGAGCAGGGTTCAGTGCGGGCCCGCACTGCCGGTGGCTGGATCGGCATCACCGACAAATACTGGATGACGGCTCTGGTGCCCGACCAGTCCGCCAACAGCCGCATGTCGTTCTCCGATACGCCCCTGCGCGGCCAGGACGTCTACCAGGCCGATTATCTGCGCGATCCAATCACCGTGCCGGCCAATGGCACCGCCTCCATCACCGACCGGCTGTTCGCCGGTGCCAAGGTGGTGCGCATCATCGACGCCTATGAAGGGGCGCTGGGGATCGATAACTTTGAACTCGCCATCGACTGGGGCTGGTTCTACTTCATCACAAAGCCTCTGTTCCTGGCGCTGCTCCACATCCAGGGCATCGTCGGCAATTTCGGTGTCGCCATCATCGTCCTCACCATCCTCATCAAGCTTGCCTTCTTCCCGCTTGCCAACACGTCCTATGTTGCGATGAGCAAGATGAAGAAGGTGCAGCCGGAAATGATGAAGCTGCGTGACCGCTATAAGGACGACAAGCAACGGCAGCAGCAGGAGCTGATGGAGCTCTACCGCCGCGAGAAGGTGAACCCGCTCGCCGGCTGCCTGCCCATCCTGATCCAGATCCCGGTCTTCTTTGCCCTCTACAAGGTGCTGTTCGTCACCATCGAAATGCGCCACGCACCGTTCTTCGGTTGGATCGAGGATCTGTCGGCGAAGGATCCGACATCACTGTTCAACCTGTTCGGCCTCATCCCGTGGGATACGCCGGATTTCCTGACCGTCGGCATTTGGCCGGTGCTGATGGGTATCTCCATGTACCTGCAGATGAAGATGAACCCGGCACCGACTGACGAGATCCAGCAGCAGATCTTCCGTTGGATGCCGGTGATCTTCACCTTCGTGCTCGCGACCTTCCCAGCGGGTCTGGTGATCTACTGGACGTTCAACAACGCCCTGTCGATCCTTCAGCAATGGGTGATCATGCGCCGCCAGGGCGTGTCGCCCGAATGGGGACAGGACTTTGAGTGGCTGACCAAGCGCTTCAAGTCCGGCTCCAATACCGACGCTTCGTAAGGCGAAGGGGATATGTCGGACGCGGATGATGAGGAGCAGGCACGGCTGATCGAGGCCGGTCGGCTCCTGTTCGCGCGGCCCTGCGGCTTTCTCAAGGGCGTGGTCAAGGTGGATGGCCTGCCCATGGGCGACCGGCCGGAATTCGCCTTTGCGGGCCGGTCGAATGTCGGCAAGTCGAGCCTCATCAACGCGCTGACCGGACGCAAGGATCTGGCCCGCACGTCCAACACGCCTGGCCGCACCCAGGAAATCAACTTCTTCACCCTGCCCGAAAACGATCCCGACGGTGTCTATCTGGTCGACCTGCCGGGCTATGGCTATGCGCGCGAAAGCAAGTCCAAGGTGCGGGCGTGGAACTCTCTCATCACGAACTATCTCGCGGGACGCGCGTCTCTGCGCCGGGTCTTCGTGCTGATCGACAGCCGCCACGGCGTGAAGGCCAATGACGAGGAGATATTTCAGCTCATGGACACAGCCGCTGTGTCCTATCAGGTGGTGCTGACCAAAGCCGACAAACCCAAAAAGGGTGAGTTGGAGAAGGTGATCGAAAGCACAGAGGCCGTGATGCGCAAGCATGTGGCGGCACATCCCCGCGTGCTGGTCACTGCTTCCCGAACGGGCGAGGGCCTCGAACATGTGCGCGCGGAGATAGCGGGCCTTCGCGAGCATTAACCGCTGCTGAGACCCATGTTCTGGCAGTCGAAGGCGGTTTCACGCTATAGACTTCAGCAACCGGGCGGTGCGGCCGCGCAGCGGCGCAAGCGCACACCGGACCCGCAAACAGATTGACCAGACGGACATGGCGGACATCCGCGAAATGACAGACGCAACGGCCGAAGCCTGGCTTGAAAAGGCCCATATCCTCTCCGAGGCCCTGCCTTACATGCAGCGCTACGAAGGCAAGGTCGTGGTGGTGAAGTATGGTGGCCACGCCATGGGCGACGACAAGCTGGCTGCCCAGTTCGCGCGCGACATCGTGCTGCTCAAGCAGGTGGGGATCAACGTCATCGTCGTCCACGGAGGTGGTCCGCAGATCGGCTCCATGCTCGAGCGCCTGGCGATCGAAAGTGAGTTCAAGGGCGGCCTGCGCGTCACCGACAAGGCCACCGTCGAAGTCGTTGAGATGGTGCTCGCCGGCAAGATCAACGGTGAAGTGGTCACCGCCATCAACCAGGCGGGCGGCAAGGCGGTGGGCCTGTCAGGCAAGGACGCCAAGCTCATCGTTGCAGAGAAGATGCACAAGACCGTGCAGGACTCCGACAGCAACATCGAGCGCGTGCTGGATCTGGGGTTCGTCGGTGAGCCCGCCAAGGTGAACCCGGACGTGCTCAAGGTGCTGCTCGGCTCGGCCCTCATCCCCGTGATTGCACCCATCGGCGTATCCGAAGACGGCCATACCTACAACATCAATGCGGACACCGCCGCCGGTGCCATCGCCGGTGCGCTCAACGCCAAGCGCCTGCTGATGCTTACGGATGTGCGCGGTGTGCTCGACAAGGACGGTAACCTGCTGACCAACATCACGCCCGCCGATGCGGAAGCGCTGATCAAGGATGGCACCATCTCCGGCGGTATGATCCCGAAGATCGAAACCTGCCTGGAAGCCAGAGCCGCGGGGTCCGAGGCTGCTGTCATCCTCGACGGCCGGGTGCCGCATGCGGTTCTGCTCGAGCTCTTCACCGAGCATGGTGCGGGGTCCCTCATTGGCTGATCGCCTGACCATTGCCTTCGCCGCTATCGTGACGGCGGTTCTGTCCGTGCTGGCTGCGGCCCCCGCCGAGGCAAAGCTCGAATACTGCAACCGCTCGAGCTATCTGCTGGATGCCGCCTCCGCGCACGAAGTGGAGGAAGGCTTCCTCGTGCAGGGCTGGTTCAAGGTCAATCCCGGTGAGTGCGTGACGGTGATCGGCGAGGACCTCGGTGAGGCCGAATACTACGCTTTCGCCCGCACCCGCGCCGCCCACGGAGCCAGCCGCAGGCTCACCTCCGGCGACCGCATGCTGTGCATTGATGTGGCGGATTTCAGCTTTGTCAGCGCCAATGGTTGCACCGGCCGCGGACTTCAGAAAGTGGAGTTTGCCCGCATCGATATCGAAGGGCGCCGTGACTGGAAGGCTGTGTTTGCCGAAAGCGGCAGCTACGACAACAAACGCGCCCGCACGGCCGGGACCCAGCGGCTTCTTCGGGAGCTTGGCTATGAACCGGGCTCCGTCGATGGCTTTTCAGGTGGCCGCACCACCCGCGCCATCAAGGATTTCCAGAAAGCCAACGGCCTGCCTGTGAATGGACAGATTTCCGATGGCCTGTTCGCGGCGTTGGAAGCCGCCGGCGAGAAGCGCCAGCGCCGCACGGGCTTTCACTTCTGCAACGATACGGAGTTGCTGGTGTGGGCCGCCATCGGGTACCGCAAATCCGATGAATGGCGCTCTTCAGGCTGGATTCGCGTACCTGCTGGCAATTGCGCGCCTGCCATCACAAGCACCCTGGACGAACCCACCTACTATGCCTATGCCGAGGCGGTGACCGAAGGGGGAGACATTGCCAAGCGCAATGACGTTCCCATGGTCTGGGGCGGCGACCGCACATTCTGCACGAAGCCCACACGCTTCTTCATCCGGGGGCGGAGCAATTGCGCTGCGCGTGGATATGACGAAGTGCCGTTTCAGGAAGTGACGCTGGAAGAGGGGACTGAGACCCACACAATGAGGCTGCGTTAGCGCCTCAGGCAGACTTGGCCGCAAGGCCGAAATAGTCGAGAAGCCGTGTCATCTCGTCTTCGCTCATCGGGAATTCGCTGCCATTGCGCGCCGGCAGAAGTGCCGGCGGCTTGAGGTGCATGACGTGGGTCTGGATCACCACCGACACCCGCATCGGCAGCCGCGCACGCCAGACAAGCGACGTTATCGCCTTGCCATTGCTTGCTCCCAGCACGCGCCGCACATCATCGAGCGGCAGGCCGGATAACAGGCTCATGGCATAGGCCACCTGGTCTCCGTGTCCTTCCTCGGCGGCATCCGTGATGAAAGCAGCATCCAGCCTGCCTTGCTCGCGGGCGCGCTGCACGATGGTGGCGGCTGCTACTTCCGTTTCGCTTTCGGGCCCTTCATCGAGACGCTCATGCAACCGGCCTGACAACAGGCGGCGGGTTTCCTCGTCCATGCCCAAACGATCGGCGAGACCGTGCAGCAGGTCACGCCCGACAAATTGGGCAATGCGCCGCACCGCGCGGATCGACAGGTCGGGGCGCAACGAAATCGGCTCGTGCCACTGCGCCACTTCGGCGGCGTTCTTGACAATCTTGTCCATCGTGCTGTTGCGGATTTCAGCACTGCTGTTCGCCAGCAGCGTGGCAACAGCAGGGATGTCCAGCGAGGCCACAACCTCGTCCGAGACATCGGCGCTCAGCGCCTCGCGGCCTGCAATTGCCTCGATCACTCCGGCAATCTGCGTGGTGGCAATCAGTTCGATCAGGTCGGCATCACTCAGCAGCGGTGAGTAGCGCAGGATCGGCCCGCAGACCGATATCTCAACGTCGCGGGCCAGCCGTTGCACGATATCCCGCGGCACCAGCGGCGAAGACTTGATTTCTTCCGACAGGATTGCGCGCACGCGGGGCTCCTGGTCGCGGGCCAGCTTCTCGATCAGCTCAAGGGTCTGGTCGCGCAGGCGGGCGGCGGCGTCAGGTTCGAGGTCGGGCAGGAGGCGCCCGATCTTCGCCGCCAGTTCCTGGCGCACGCTGGCAGCCTCGTCGTCCGCAAGAAGCGCGTTGGCCTGGTGCGGTGTTGACGGGTTGGCCGCAACAAGCGCGCGGGTGCGCTCGTCGGAATCTTCCGCCAGGTAGTAGAGCATCTCGGGCTTGAGGTCGGTGCGCTGCGCAAGGTCGCGGCGGGTGGCCGGCTTTTCGGTTTCAAGCAGCGCCCGCGCTTCCTCATAGGCCAGCGTGCCGCGCGCAGCGGCACGGTCTCCCGTCAGGCGCTTAATGAGCTTGAGCATGGCCCAAAATCCCGCGAATTCCTTATGCGATGGCCCCGACAGCCACACCCGGCCTTCCCCGGGCTTCTGGCGGGGGCACCGCCACGTCTGAAGGCAAGTCTAGGCATCTGCGCCTAACGGGAAATTAACCCCAAATCGCACCCCAGGCTGAGCGACGGCCTTGCCAGCACCGGGCCGTCGCGCCACATTCCCGGTCATGAGCGATCACGCCGAAACACAGTCTGCGCAGCCCGTGACCCATGCCGATTTTGGCCATGTGGACACTTGGATTTTCGACCTCGACAACACGCTCTACCCGGCTCACTGCAACCTCTTCGCCCAGATCGACCAGCGCATGGGTGCATTCATTGCCAGAGAGCTTGATGTTGATCCGGTGGAAGCCCGCCGCATCCAGAAACAATATTATGTGGATCACGGCACCACCCTGGCCGGCCTGATGGCAGAGCACGGCATGGACCCCACGCCCTTCCTTGATTTCGTACACGACATCGACCTGGCCGTGGTGGACGAAAGCCGGGCCCTGGACGCAGCCCTGGCGCGCTTGCCGGGCAAGCGCTTCATTTTCACCAATGGCTCCCACCGGCACGCGGAAAACGTGGCTGGAAAGCTTGGCGTGCTCGACCGCTTCGACGGCATCATCGACATTGCCGCGTGCAATTACATTCCCAAGCCGCACCCGGATGCTTTCGGTCATTTCATCGGCCATTCGGCAGCGGATGCCCGGAAAGCAGCCATGTTCGAGGATATCGCCCGCAATCTCGTGGTGCCGCACCAGATGGGCATGCGCACGGTGTGGGTCCACACTGAAGACGCCTTCGCCACCGAAAAGGCCCATCACGGCAAGGACGGTGACCACGTCCACCACACGACTGAGGATCTGGTGGGCTTTCTCGACGCCCTCTGAGCCTGACTACGCCCACGGAGGCACAAAAGAGTGCCAAATGGCCACGTGAGCCGGCCGGAACGCCCATTCCGGTTGACTGCAGGGGGCCTGCGGCTATCGTGCGGCCACCTCTTATGACATTCCCTCAAAAGACGAGCCGACAGAGACAGATATGAGCTTCGCCGATCTTGCCGCCACCATCGAAACCGCCTTCGACAATCGCGACAGCGTGACCACCTCCACCACCGGCGAGGTGCGCGAGGCGGTGGACGACGCGCTCAATGCGCTCGACAGCGGCAAGCTGCGCGTGGCCGAGAAGCAGGGCGACGACTGGACCGTCAACCAGTGGGCCAAGAAGGCCGTGCTCCTGTCCTTCCGCCTCAACGACATGGCCCCCATTGAGGGCGGCCCTGGCGCCAACACCACCTGGTGGGACAAGGTGCCCAGCAAGTTTGAGGGCTGGGGCGACAATCAGTGGCGCGCCGCCGGCTTCCGTGCCGTGCCCAACTGCGTGGTCCGCAAATCTGCCTATATCGCGCCGGGCGTGGTGCTGATGCCGTCCTTCGTCAATCTTGGCGCCTATGTGGATGAGGGCACCATGGTGGACACCTGGGCCACCGTCGGCTCGTGCGCCCAGATCGGCAAGAACGTGCACATCTCCGGCGGCGCCGGCATTGGCGGCGTGCTGGAGCCGCTGCAGGCCAACCCGGTGGTGATTGAAGACAATTGCTTCATCGGTGCCCGCTCGGAAGTGGCCGAAGGCGTGATCGTGCGCGAGGGCTCGGTGCTCTCCATGGGTGTCTTCCTCGGCCAGTCCACCAAGATCGTCGACCGCACGACGGGTGAGGTTTTCATGGGCGAGGTCCCGGCCTATTCGGTGGTCGTGCCCGGCGCGCTGCCCGGCAAGCCGCTGCCGGACGGAACTCCCGGCCCGAGCCTGGCCTGCGCCGTCATCGTCAAGCGCGTGGACGCCCAGACCCGCTCAAAGACATCCATCAATGAATTGCTGCGTGACTGACCTGAGCTGCCCGTGACCGATAAAGCCCTGCCGATTGATCCCGTCGCCTTTGCCGCCGAGCTGATCCGCTGTCCCAGCGTCACCCCGGCAGAAGGCGGTGCGCTTGATCTCCTGGAAGAGCGGCTCACGGCGCTGGGTTTCACCTGTCACCGCCTGCCTTTCGAGGAGCCGGGCGAGGACCGGGTGGACAACCTGTATGCCCGCATCGGCACAGCGGCCCCGAACCTATGCTTTGCCGGCCACACGGACGTGGTGCCGCCGGGCAATGCCAGCGACTGGCAGGTCGGCCCTTTCGAGGGCACGGTGAAGGATGGCGTGATCTGGGGCCGCGGTGCTGCGGACATGAAAGGCTCGATCGCAGCATTCGCTGCGGCGGCGGCTGCCTATATCAAGGCCCAGGGCACTGAGGCGGGGTCCATCAGCTTCCTCATCACCGGCGACGAGGAAGGCCCTGCGGTCAACGGCACGGTCAAGATGCTGGACTGGCTCGACCGGCACAACGAACAGATTGACCATTGCGTGGTAGGCGAACCCACCAACCCGCATGAGCTGGGCGAGATGATCAAGATCGGCCGCCGGGGCAGCGTCAACATGGTCATCACCGCCCAGGGCAAGCAGGGGCACGTGGCCTATCCGCACCTGGCTGACAATCCGGTGCCGCATCTCGTGGCGGCGCTGGCAGCACTTGATGCGTTGGAGCTCGATCAGGGCACGGAGCATTTTCAGCCTTCCAACCTCGAGATCACCACGGTGGACGTGGCGAACGAGGCCACCAATGTCATTCCCGCCACAGCCCGCGCCCGCATCAATATCCGCTTCAACGACCGGCATACGGGCCAGAGCCTCATCGATCTGGTCAAGAACACCGTCTCTGCTGTTGCCGCCAAGCGCGATGCAACGCTGACGGTGAGCGCGAAGATCTCCGGCGAAAGCTTCGTCACCCAGCCGGGGCCGTTCGTGGACCTTATCGCCCGCTCTGTGGAACACGTGCTGGGCCGTGCGCCGGAATTGTCCACCACCGGCGGCACGTCCGATGCCCGTTTCATCAAGAACCATTGCCCGGTGCTGGAATTCGGCCTTGTCGGTGAGACCATGCACAAGGTGGACGAGCGTGTACCCGCGCACGACGTGGAACAGCTCACAGCCATTTATCGCCGGTTGATTGACGGCTACTTTGCCGAGGCGGCCGCATTCGCCGCGGAGAAGCAGAGCAGGGGCTGACAATGCCGAGATGGGCCGAGGCACAGAGCGCGGTCGAGGGTGCCATTGCCATTGTGCGGCGGGACCCGGATGCCGACCGTTTCTTTGATCTGTCGGCGGACAGTTTCTGGCGCTCTTTCGGCGCATTCCTCTATATCGCGCCGCTCCAGATGATTTTGGTGCTGGCCGAGCGCCGTCTGGCCCTGTCCATGTCCGAAGCGCCCGTCGCCGAGATCCCGAGCGCGACGGTGATGATGGTGACCGAACTCATCGCCAGCATCATTGCGTGGGGGGCTTATCCGCTGGCCATGTTTGCGCTGGCACCGCAATTCGGGCTCGCCAAGCGCTTCGCCAGCTATGTCATCGTCTACAACTGGACGTCACTCGCCATAGTGCTTGCAGTGCTGCCGCCCTATCTTCTGTTCGCGCTCGGCGTCTTCCCACCGGGCATCGTGCTTGCGATCAACTTCATGATCCTGCTTGCCGTGCTCTGGTTCCGCTGGACGCTGGCGACCGATGTGCTGGGCGCGCCGGGCCTAACGGCGGCGGGCTTCGTGGTGCTGGATATCCTGCTTGGCCTGTTCATCAGCCTCGGCGTGGCCGCTCTCATTGTCGGGCAACCGGCGGGATGAGTGACCCGCGACCCATCGGCGTGTTCGACAGCGGCGTCGGCGGCATTACCGTGCTGCGCGCGATCCATGATCTGCTCCCCGGCGAAGACCTGATCTATCTAGGTGACACCGCGCGGCTGCCCTATGGCACCAAGAGCGCCGAGACGGTGGTCCGCTATGCCACCCAGGCCGCCAACGCGCTGATCGCCCGCGACATCAAGCTCCTGGTGATTGCCTGCAACACCGCAAGCGCCGTGGGCACGCCCGTGCTTGCTGAGAAGTTTGCTCCCGTTCCCGTCATCGGGGTGGTGGAGCCGGGGGCTGAGGCGGCCATTGCGGCCAGCAGCGGCAGGCATATCGCTGTCATTGCAACAGAAGGCACCGTGCGCGGCGGGGCCTATCCCCGCGCCATTCAGGCCAGGGCACCTGACGCGGCGGTGGTGCAAACCCCGGCAACCGTCTTCGTTGCCCTCGCCGAAGAAGGCTGGACCAATACAGCCCCCACCCGGGAGGCGGCCCGCGCCTATCTGGCACCGCTCTTCGCGGGCACGGACCACCCGGACACGCTGGTGCTCGGCTGCACGCATTTCCCGGTGCTGGCCGATGCCATTCGCGCCGAACTTCCAGACGGTGTGACCTTGGTGGACTCAGCGACGACCACGGCCCAGGCCGTAGCCAGGGTTCTCGGTGATCAGGCAGCCCCTGAAGGCAGGGACGGCACAGTCCGGTTTCTCGCCACCGACGGGCCCGAGCGTTTTGCCCGTGTCGGGCAGATTTTCTTCGGCCAGCCGATCAATGAGGGCGAGATTGAGATCATTGACCTCTAGGCATCATTGCCAGCCGGCCCCTTGTAATCCACGCGTGTGAGATAAAGCCCGTCCGGTGGCGCCACCGCCCCGCATCGGGCCCGGTCACATGCTTCCAGCGCGTCCTTCACGTCCTGTGCGGTCATCCGTCCCTCACCCACAGCTTTGAGCGTGCCGGCGAAGGAGCGGATCTGGTTGTGCAGGAAGGAGCGCGCCCGCGCCCGGATGGTGATGAGGTCGCCGTCACGTGCCACGTCCAGCGCATCCAGCGTTTTCACCGGTGACGCCGCCTGGCACTGGGCTGCGCGGAAAGTCGTGAAGTCATGGCGGCCCACCAGCACCTGTGCTGCGTCGTGCATGGCTGTAGCATCCAACGGCACGGCGACCTGCCAGGCCCGACCGCGTTCAATGGTCAGCGGCGCGCGCCGGTTGATGATCCGGTAGAGATAATGCCGTTTGGTGGCCGAGAAGCGCGCGTCGAAATCAGCGGATACATCTTCCGCCGCCACGATGGCAATGGGGTCTGGCTTCAGATGGTGGTTTACCGCCTCGCGCACCGTGTTGGCATCGGTGTCGCGCGCTATGTCCACATGCGCGACCTGGCCGGTTGCATGCACGCCTGCATCCGTCCGGCCCGCACCGAACACCTGCACCCGCTCGCCGCAAAAGGCATGGATGGCCTCGGCGATGACCTGCTGCACGCCGCGCCCGTTTGCCTGCTCCTGCCAGCCGACAAAGGGGGCGCCAAAATACTCGATGGTCAGCTTGTAGCGCGTGGTCACGTGAGGATAGTGCCCGCTGCGACCGGAAAGCCGCGCAGGAACTCCTCCGCCTGCTGAACACCCTTGCCGGCGCGCTGGACCTGCGTAAGGCGCAGTGCGCCGTCACCGCAGGCGATGATCAGGGCATCGTCCAGCGCCGTGCCGGGAGTGCCCGACCCGTCAACCGGCAGCGCCCGCAACACCTTCAGCCGCTGGCTCTTGCCGTCTTTCTCCACCTCACACCACGCACCTGGGAAGGGGGAGAGGCCGCGGATGTGGCCGTCGAGCTCATGGGCCGGACGTGTCCAGTCTATGCGAGCTTCGGCTTTGTTGATCTTGTCCGCATAGGTAACCCCGTCTTCGGGCTGCGGTGTCGCTTCCAGGCTGTCGCGCTCAAGCGCTGCCAGCGCCCGCACCATCAGCCCGGCACCGATCGCAGACAGGCGGTCATGCAGTTCACCGGCAGTTTCCTGCGCGCCGATGGGCGTGCGCTCCATCAGCAGCACGGGGCCCGTATCGAGGCCCTTCTCCATCTGCATGATGGCAACGCCGGTCTCGCTATCCCCTGCCATGATGGCGCGCTGGATGGGGGCCGCGCCGCGCCAGCGCGGCAGCAGGGACGCATGAATGTTGAGGCAGCCGAGGCGGGGCGCGTCGAGGATGGGCTGCGGCAGGATTAACCCATAAGCGGCAACGATTGCCGCATCCAGATCAAGCGCCCGGAAGGCCTCTTGCGCGGCGTCATCCCGCAGCTTTTCCGGCGTGCGTACCTCGATGCCCTGCGCCTCGGCGAACGCGTGTACCGGCGACGGCGTTTCTGCCATGCCGCGGCCTGCCTTTCGCGGAGGCTGCGAATAGACGGCCACAACGTCATGACCGGCGGCAATGAGCTCGGCGAGGGCTGGAACGGAAAAATCCGGCGTGCCCATGAAGGCAAGGCGCAGGGTCATTGGCATGATCCCCCAAGGACAGGCCCGGCTTACGCCGGCTGGGCGAGCTTCTTCGCCTTCTGCAGCTTCTTGAGCATCATCTGCCGCTTCAGGCGCGACAGATGGTCGATGAACAGCACGCCTTCGAGATGGTCCATCTCGTGCTGGATGCAGGTGGCCAGAAGCCCCTCGCAGTCCATCTCGCGCAGCTCGTTCTGATAGTCGAGAAACCGCACCCGGCAGGTGGCGGGCCGCTCCACCTCTTCATAGAGGTCAGGCACCGACAGGCAGCCTTCCTCATAGGGAGCTGTGTCCTCGGCCTTCTCGATGATTTCCGGATTGGCGAAATACATCGGCCGGGGCTCCTCGCCCTCATGGGCGAGATCAATCACGATCACCCGCTTGGGCACGCCGATCTGGATGGCGGCAAGCCCGATGCCGGGCGCCGCATACATGGTCTCGAGCATGTCGTCCATCAGCGCGCGGATCTCGTCATCCACCATTTCGACGGGGTTAGAGACCTGCTTGAGGCGCGGGTCGGGGGCTGTGAGTATTTCGCGTATGGCCATGGGGCGTCAGATAAGCGAGCGGGCGGGGCGCGTCAACTGAGGAGGTGGGGCTATACTCTGCCCCTGTGGGAACGATTCTCCCTTGTTTTGTAAGGATATAGGCTGGAATGGAAGCTTGGGTCGTCATCGCATCTGCCCTCATCGCAGCCCTGCTGGGTGCGGGTATCGTGGCGCTGGTGCTGCGGCGCCCTGCTGATGACGGTGCTGCGGCTGCACAGGCGGCCGACGCGCAGCAGAAGGCGCTCACCAGCCTGATGGATGCCCAGTCGCAACTGTCCGGCCGCCTGGCCGCCATGGCAGATGCCCAGGCCAAGCGTGAGGCGGAACTCTCGCGCACGCTGAATGAGCGCCTGGACTCTGTCTCCAAGCGTCTGGGTGACAGTCTGGAAGACAACACCAAGAAGACCAGCGAAACCCTTTCCAGCCTTCACACGCGCCTGGCGCTGATTGATGAAGCGCAGAAGAAGATCGGCGAGTTGTCGGGCCAGATGGTGGGCCTGCAGGACATCCTTGCCAACAAGCAGGCGCGCGGTGCGTTTGGCGAAATCCAGCTCAATGACCTCGTGACATCCGCCCTGCCGCCCTCGGCCTATTCCTTTCAGACGACACTGGGCAACGGGTCTCGGGTGGACTGCCTGCTGAAACTGCCCAACCCGCCCGGCGCCATCGCGGTGGATTCAAAGTTCCCGTTGGAAAGCTACCGCGCCCTTATCGATGCCAAGACAGACGATGAGAAGACAAAGGCGATGCGTCTTTTCCGCGATGCCATGCGCAAGCATGTGGAGGACATCGCGGCCAAATACATCATTCCCGGTGAGACGGCAGATTCCGCGCTGATGTTCCTGCCGTCCGAGGCCGTTTACGCGGAACTGCATGCGAACTTCCCCGCCACCGTGGAGGCCAGCTTCAAGGCGCATGTCTGGATCGTGTCGCCGACCACGCTGATGGCGACCCTCAACACGGTGCGCGCGGTGCTGAAGGATGCGCAAATGCGTGAGCAGGCACATCTCATTCAGGCGGAAGTGGACAAGCTGATGAATGATGTCAGCCGGCTGGACACCCGCGTCAGCAATCTGGGCAAGCATTTCGGCCAGGCCCAGGAGGATATTCGCCAGATTGGAATTTCTACTGATAAGATAACCAAGCGTGGGGAGCGCATCGCCGAACTTGATATCGGCGAGGAAGAAGAGAACGGGTCACTGGCGCCGCCTGCCGGGCAGCGCAATCTTCTAGCGGGGGACTAAATCAACCATGGAATTATTTGAATCCATTGTCAGCGACGTGAATTCGATCGTCTGGGGCGTGCCTATGCTCGTCCTGATCGCCGCCACGGGCGTTTTCCTGATGGCGGGCCTTCTGTTCATGCCGCTGCGCAAGCTGTTTCATGCCTTTTCGCTGCTGCTGACACCGCAGCGGCTAGGGGAGGGGGATATTCAGCCCCAGAAGGCCCTGGCCACAGCGCTCGCCGCAACGGTGGGCACCGGTAACATCGCGGGCGTCGCGACAGCCATCTTCCTCGGCGGTCCAGGCGCCCTTTTTTACATGTGGGTGATCGCCCTCATCGGCATGGCCACCAAATATGCCGAGGCGGTCGCCGCCGTCTCCTACCGCGAAGTGGACAGCCGCGGCATGCATGTGGGCGGGCCGATGTATTACCTGCGTGACGGCGTGGGGCAGCGATTCCCGGCGCTGGGGAAGGTGCTTGCCTTCTTGTTTGCCCTGTTCGCAGCCGTGGCCGCCTTCGGCATCGGTAATGGTGTGCAGGCCAACTCGGTGGCGCAGGCGCTTGATTCGAGCTTTTCCATCGACCCACTGGTCACCGGCATCATCATGATGGCCGTTGTCGGCCTCGTGCTGATCGGTGGCATCAAGCGTATCGCGGATGTGGCGGGCGCACTGGTGCCGCTGATGATCGTTGCTTATGTGGGCTCGGCGATCGTCATCCTGGTCATCAACGCCGCCGAGATCCCGGCGGCCTTCTCCCTCATCTTCCAGTATGCCTTCGAGCCGGTGGCGGCTGCCGGCGGCTTTGCCGGTGCAACGGTGGCAGCGGCCATCCGCTTCGGCGTGGCGCGCGGCGTGTTCTCCAATGAGGCGGGCCTGGGCTCGGCGGCCATTGCGCACGCTGCCGCCAAGACCGATGATCCGGTGGCGCAGGGGCATGTCGCCATGCTCGGCACCTTCATCGACACCATCATCGTCTGCACCATGACGGGCCTCGTCATCATCACCTCGGGCCTGTGGACCTCGGGCGAGACCGGCGCAGCACTCACCAGCGCGGGCTTTGCAGCCTCCCTGCCGCTGGGGGCTGAAATTGTCACCGTGGCGCTGGCGGTTTTCGCTTTCACTACGGTGCTGGGCTGGAGCTATTACGGCGAACGGTCGATCCAGTACATCTTCGGCGCAGGCGCCATCTGGCCCTATCGCGTGGTGTGGATCCTAGCGATCCCGGTGGGGGCTACCTTCGATCTCGGCCTCATCTGGCTCATCGCCGATACGCTGAACGCCATGATGGCCCTGCCCAACCTGATCGGCCTGCTGATCCTCGGCCCTGTGATCTTCGCCAAGACGCGGGATTACTGGAACAAGCAATAGGCCAAATCCAGCGACAGACACAACGCGGGACGGGCGGCACTTGTAGGAGTGCCGCCCGTTCTTTTTTGGGAAACTGTCCGTAAGGTCAGAAAGGCCGGCGGGCCTTCATGGCCGCGGCCAACGTGCCGTCGTCGAGATAATCAAGTTCACCGCCGACGGGCACGCCATGGGCCACCTGGCTCACATTGGCGCCGGATCCCTCGAGCTGGTCGGTGATGTAATGCGCCGTGGCCTGGCCATCGACCGTGGCGTTCAGCGCTAAAACGACTTCGCGCACATCGCCTCCGGAGACGCGGGTGACAAGGCCTGAAATGTTGAGATCGTCCGGCCCCACTCCATCCAGCGCCGACAGCGTACCGCCCAGCACATGATACTGGCCGGAATTGGCCCCGGCGCGCTCAAGCGCCCAGAGATCGGCCACCTGCTCCACCACACAGATCACGCCCTTATCGCGGCGTTCATCGGCACAGATAGAACAGGGATCCGTCGTATCGAGATTGCCGCAGGTGGTGCAGGTCAGCACATGGTCAGCGGCATCCTGCAGTGCGTCCGCGAGCGGCCGCATCAGCGTCTCTTTCTTGCCAAGCAACTGCAAAGCCGCCCGCCGGGCTGAGCGGGGGCCAAGCCCCGGCAGCCGCGACAACAGCTGGATCAGCCGCTCGATCTCGGTTCCTGCGGAATGCCCGGCCATGATGGCAGCGGCCTAGAGCGAAAAGCCCGGCGGCAGCGGCAGCCCGCCGGTGATCGACTGCATCTCTTCCTGCAGCTTCGCCTCCAGCTTGGTGCGGGCATCCGTATGCGCTGCCACGATGAGATCCTCGAGGATCTCCACCTCGTCGGCGACCATCATGCTGGGGTCGATCTTGACGCCCACAAGTTCACCCTTGCCCTTGAGACGCACAGTGACCATGCCGCCGCCGGACGTGCCATCCACTTCAAGCGCGTCCACGCGCTCCTGCATCTCGCCCATGCGGGCCTGAATTTCCTTCGCCTGTTTCATCAGGCCGGTGAGATTCTTCATCAGATGAAATCCTCTGTCGTCGGGAGGTCCCCACCCCCATACTCGTCCCCGTCTTCTTCGCCCGTATCATCCGGCGGGGCGGGGGCGGCAGCAGCGCCTGCGGCGGCATCCGCGCCGAGATCCCGGATCTCCAGAATTTCCGCACCGGGAAAGGCCTCCAGCGCAGCCTTCACCAGCGGTTCCTGGCGGATAGCGGCGAGCTCTGCTTCGCGGGCTGCGCGCTTGGTATCGCCGATGGTCGGCTGGGCGGGCGTCACATCCTTGCGGGCCTGGGATATGAACCAGCGCTCATTGGTCCAGGCAGACAGCTTGCGCGACAATTCCTGGATGATGTCGCCATTGCCCTTGACCACCGCAAGCTCAATGCGGCCGGGGGCGAAATTGACGAGCTGGACGTCGTTTTCAAGCGCATGCTGCAGCATCACGTCGCGCTTCTGTTCGGCCAGAGCCACAACGTCTTCAAAGCGCTGCAACTGAAGCCGTGCCGACGGGGCCGTCTGCTGCGCGGCCTGGGGGCCGCCGCCTGCAGCGCCGCCGCTGGGGGGGCGCGCGCTCATGCTAGGCCCGGACGTGGGCGCGGCGGGTGCCATGCGCACAGGGTTTTGGGCAGCGCCGCCGGAAGCTCCGTGCATCGCAGCGGCGCTCCCGCCGCTGCCTGAGCTGCCACCCGGGCCGCCACCAAGTGGCGCACCCCCGCCCTGAGGGCCGCCGGATGGCGCAGGCATGGCTTGCAGCTTCTTGATCACTTCATCCGGTGACGGAAGGTCTGCCGCATAGGCAAGCCGCACGAGCACCATCTCGGCGGCGGCCAGCGGCCACGGGGCGCGCTCGACTTCGGCCAACCCCTTGAGCAGCATCTGCCAGGTGCGCGCCAGCGTCTTCACCGGCAGCTTGGCCACCATCTCCAGCCCGCGCGTGCGGTCCATGTCGGAGACGGTCTTGTCATCGGCCGCGCTCTCGACGAGCTTGAGGCGCGTCAGCCAATGGGTCAGTTCCGCCATGTCAGAGATGACGACCGCCGGGTCCGCCCCATCCTGATACTGCGCTGTGAGTTCGGAGAGGGCTGCGGCCACATCGCCCTTCATCACATGCTCATAGAGGTCGAAGACGCGTCCGCGATCCGCGAGGCCCAGCATGGCGCGCACGCTGTCGGCGGACACCGCTTCGCCGTTTGCGGCCCCGTCACCAGTGTGTGCAATCGCCTGGTCGAGCAGCGACAGGCCGTCACGCACGGAGCCTTCAGCAGCACGGCCGATCAGTGCCAGCGCGCCGTCATCAATCGAGACGCCTTCCTTGCCGGCGATGTTGGACAGATGCTGGCTCATCGCGTCTGCATCCAGCCGCCGCAGATCGAAACGCTGACAGCGCGACAACACCGTGACCGGCACTTTGCGTATCTCGGTGGTGGCGAAGATGAACTTCACATGCGCCGGCGGTTCCTCCAGTGTCTTCAGAAGGCCGTTGAACGCGGCCTTCGACAGCATGTGCACTTCGTCGATGATGTAGACCTTGTAGCGCGCGGACGTCGGCGCATAGCGCACGCTTTCAATTATCTCGCGAATGTCGTCGATGCCGGTGCGCGAGGCCGCGTCCATCTCCAGCACGTCCTGGTGCCGGGATTCCATGATCGACGGGCAGTGCACGCCCGGCCCCGGCATGTCGATGGTCGGCCCGTCGACGCCGTCGGCTTCATAGTTGAGGGCGCGGGCCAGAATGCGGGCGGTGGTTGTTTTGCCGATGCCGCGCACGCCGGTGAGTATGAACGCATGCGCAATGCGGCCGGTGGCGAACGCATTGCGCAGGGTGCGCACCATCGCCTCCTGACCGACGAGGTCATCGAAGGTCTGTGGCCGGTATTTGCGGGCAAGAACCTGATATTCGGCAGGTTGGGCGGGGGCGTCTGCCGAGCCGCCCATGAGATCAAACCCCGCATCGTCCGACGTCATGCCGAGATTGGGCTCATCTGCCTCATGCGCTGTGTCGGATGGCGGCGTCATGAGAGCGAGAGATGATCCTTGAAACGGGGCAACCCTGATGCTGGGTGATGAAGTGGGAGGCTGGACAGACGACCCAAGCCGAACTCGTTACGGCTGCTTCCTTCCGGACCTGACCGGGTTGGCGAGGGACTTGTCCGCCGCCAACCTCCCAAAGGCACTATATCAGACGCCGGGGGCGGCATGGCAACCCGGGCCATCGAAGATTCTGGCAGTATCCCTGTGCCCGATATGGGTGTTTGCCCGCAAGCGCCCGCCATGGCAGGTTTCCGCCCGAAAAAGCTCAAAGACGCACGACAGGAAGGCCGCCCCATGGCGCTTGAACCCAATCCCAACATCTTCGCCAACAACCCGCTGGACCGCGTCAGCGACAAGCGCACGGACGAGGCATGGCTGAAGGAGAAGATGGACGATCCCGAAAGCCGCTATGTGCCGTTCTACAAGCTGCAGCCCTTCGTGCTGCCGGAAGTGGCACCGGGCGACGGCAAGGACATCGGCTGGCTGCCGCCGCAGATGGTGAAGCCACTGATGTCGTCGAATGCGGTGACGGTGCTTCTGGGGATCAACAAGCGCGGCCGGGCGCTATTTGCCACTGATCTTTCGGCCGGTGAAAACCCGGAACAGACCGCCTTCAAGGGCATGGGTGAGTTCGAGGACCTGCGCGGCCTTGCCATGAAAGGCGAGATCACGCCGGGCGAGCTTGCCATCATGGCCCAGGGCAAGAGCATGATCGACTGGCACCTGCGCCACGGGTTCTGTGCCAATTGCGGCTATCCGACCGACATGGCCGAAGCCGGCTACATGCGCGTGTGCCCTGATTGCAAGGCGGAACACTTCCCCCGCACGGACCCCGTGGTGATCATGCTGGCAACCCGCGGCGACAAGGCATTGCTGGGCCGCCAGCCCATGTTCCCGCGCGGCATGTTCTCGTCGCTGGCAGGCTTCATCGAGCCGGGCGAATCGATCGAGGAAGCCGTGGCCCGCGAGATGATGGAAGAGGCGGGCATCCAGGTGCGCAATGTGCGCTACCACTCGACCCAGCCCTGGCCCTATCCATCGCAGTTGATGATCGGGTGCCATGCAGAAGCGGAAACCGAAGAGGTGACCGTGGACGGCATCGAGCTGGAAGAAGCGCGCTGGTTCTCCCGCGATGAGTTGCGCGCCGTGCTGGCCGGCGAAAACAAAGGCTTCTGGGTCCCGCCCGCCTTCGCCATCGCCCACCAGCTCATCCGCCACTGGGTGGATCAGGGCTGACGCCTCAATCCGCAGTTGGCGCGGCCAGTTCCTTTTCGATCTTGGCCCGATACGGGCTGGCCGGGTAGATGCCGAGGATCTTGAGTTCACTGCAGAAGAATTGCAGTTCCTCCAGCGCCAGCCGCACATTGCGCCGGTCCGGGTGGCCTTCGATGTCGGCATAGAACTGCGTGGCATTGAACGAGCCCGCCACCTGGTAGCTCTCGAGCTTGGTCATGTTGACGCCATTGGTGGCAAAGCCGCCCATGGCCTTGTACAGCGCAGCCGGAACATTCCGCACACGGAAGACAAAACTTGTAATCACCGGCTCTTCTTCCGGGGTCGCGTCGTCTGGCTCGTTGGCCATGATGAGGAAGCGGGTGGTGTTGTGGCTCGCATCCTCCATCTCTGTCTTGAGAATATCCAGGCCATAGATCTCGGCAGCTTCCGGCGCCGCCAGGGCAGCCCGCGTGAGGTCGCCCCGCTCGGCCACCTGGCGAGCAGAACCCGCTGTGTCCGCCGCCGCTTCAGCCTTGATGCCGAGCCCGTGCAGCGTCTTGCGGCACTGGCCCAGCGCCATGATGTGGCTTTGGGCGACTTTGATGCCGTCAAGCTTGGCGCCCTTGGGAGCCATGAGCGCGAAGCGGATGCGCAGGAAATGCTCCCCGATGATGTAAAGGCCTGATTCGGGCAGCAGGTGATGGATATCCGCCACGCGGCCGGCCAGCGAATTCTCGATCGGGATCATGCCCAGCCGGGCATCGCCCTCACTGATGGCGGCAAATGCCTCTTCGAAGGTGGCGCAGGCACGGGGTTCCATGCCCGGAAACACCTGCTGGCAGGCGATCTGGGAGTTGGCGCCGGGTTCGCCCTGATAGACGATGATGCTGTCTGCGCTCATTTTTGGCTCGTTTCTGGAAGTAGGTGCTGGTCCGCGATCATGCCGGCTGGTTGGCAAAATAGGCGCGGGCGCGCTCGAGGTCTTCGGGGCTGTCCACGCCGATCCGCGTGCCCTGTGGCACGATGGCGGCATCCATACGCATGCCGTCCTCCAGCGCCCGCAGCTGTTCCAGCTTCTCGCGTATCTCCAGCGCCGATGGCGGCAGCGAGACGAAGCGTTCAAGCGCGTTACGGCGGAACGCGTAGATGCCCACATGGTGATAAAGCGGCCCGTCGCCCGTCGGCGCGGTGGCGCGGGTGAAGTAGAGCGCCCGGCCGATCTGTGCGTCCGGCGCGGCAAAGCTCGGCACCAGTTTCACGACGTTCGGGTTATCGCGCTCCTGCGCGTCGATGATGACCGAGGCCAGCGTCGCGATGTCGACGGCAGGCTCGGACAAGGGCGCAAGCACAGCTGACAGGATGTCCGCATCAAACACCGGCTGGTCGCCCTGCAGGTTTACGATGACCTTGTGATTGCCCTCGGGGTCCGCTGAGCGCGCTGCAGCCCAGCACCGATCCGTACCGGAAGGCAGGTCAGGGTCCGTCAGCACGGCGTCCCCGCCGGCAGCGGTTACTGCCTCGACGATCTCCCCATCACCGGCGGCGACAAGCACCCGGGCGCCGGGGACGCTTGCCGCCCAGTCCCGCGCGATCTCCCAGACCCGCACGATCATCGGCTTGCCGGCGATATCCAGCAGCGGCTTGCCGGGCAGGCGCGTGGCGGCCATGCGGGCTGGAATGACCAGAAGAGGCTTCAGATCAGCAGGCGCGTCGGTGCGGGAGAATGTGGCGGAAACAGCGGTCATCGGCGGACTATAAATCCCATCAGGCAGGCGCGCGCAAACCGGAGGAGAGGGCGCTAGCGGGGTGATTCGCGGGCGCGGAGAACAGGCGATGCGACGCTTCGCCGCGCCGTCGCCGCCCCGATTGCCCTCAAAGCCCGCAAAAACGGGCAAAATTCAGCCGCTTATACGTCTTGCCCGGCAAAACCGGAAGCGGGTAGTCTGCGCGCCAATTGCGCCGGGCCGCCCACCAAGGGCCTGCGGCGCGGCCCGTGCGACATGGCGCCCCTTCACGGCGTGCGCCAAAGACCCAGTATCCTCCCCGAAGTGCCACTCCGCGCTTTGATCTGACAAACGCTAAAGATAACTCCGGACTTCAGCATTATGGACAGCTTTGAATTCAACAAGATCGCAGGCGCCGTTCTGGCATCGCTCCTGGTGCTGCTTGGCATCGGCATGTTCCTGGCCCCGACCCTCTATCACGCAGCTGAGCCTGAACAGCAGGCCTATGTAGTTGAGGGCGTGGAAGTCGAGGGTGGGGGCGCGGCTGCCGAGGCCCCTGCCGAACAGTCCATCGAGGAACTGATCCAGCTCGCCACCATTGAGCGCGGCCAGAAGGTGGCCCGCCGCTGCGTGGCCTGCCATACCTTCGAGCAGGGCGCCGAAAACAAGGTCGGCCCGAACCTCTATGGCACCATGGGTGCTTCCAAGGGGCACAGCGACAGCTTCTCTTATTCCGCAGCCCTCCTTGCAAAGGGCGGTGAGTGGACCTGGGATAACATGAACGCCTTCCTGCTGAAGCCGTCTGACTACATTCCGGGCACCGCCATGTCCTTCGCCGGTCTCGGCAAGGCCGAGGACCGCGCTGCGGTGATGGTCTATCTCGCCTCCCTGCGCGGCACGCCGTACCCGAAGCCCGAAGTGGCTGCAGCCCCGGCCGGTGAGGCCCCGGCTGAAGAGGCCGCCGCACCGGCGGATGCCACGGATGCTGCTACTTACGCACCGGCTGCCGATGATGCAGGCACCGCCGATGGCGACGACATGCCGGGCCGCAACAACTGATCCGGCACACGGCACAACACTGATTCGTGAAGAGGCGGGCCCCTTGCGGGGTCCGCCTCTCGCATATGTGGCGCAGTTTCGTCACAATATGCGTATCGACTGTGGATCGGGCTGCGCCATGCTTGCCCGAAGCACGCTCGCACATTCAGAAACGATCCGGGTTCGGAGACATGCGCTTTCGGCTGACATCACGGCGTTCACGCACGCATCACACGGCACGCGGCATTCCTGCCGACACGTGTGCCGCCGCATGGCAATTGGATGTGCGCCGACCTCTGGCAGCCCTGTCCTTGGTTGCGTCATTTGGCGTGGCGCTGCCGCTGGCCGCCGTGCCTCAGGCCCACGCGCAGGAGACGGTGACTACCAACGGCCTGTCGTTGATCGGCGAGCCCAAATATGCTCCCGACTTCACCCATTTCGACTATGTGAACCCCGATGCGCCGAAGGGTGGCCGCCTGCGCCAGGCGCTCTATGGCACCTTTGACAGCCTCAACCCCTTCGTCGTGAAGGGGAAGCCCGGCCCGGTCACTCTCATCTACGACACGCTGATGGCGGATTCGATGGACGAGCCGAGCGCCGAATACGGCCTGGTGGCTAAGTCTGTGACCTATCCGGAGGATTTCGGCTGGGTTGAGTTTGACCTGCACGACATTGCGCGCTGGCATGACGGAAAGCCGGTGACAGCGGCGGACGTGATTTTCTCTTTCGAGGCGCTCACCGCCAACCATCCGCATTATGCCGGCTACTATGCCAACGTCACCAAGGCGGAAGCGCTGTCGGACCACAAGGTGCGTTTCACCTTCGACCAGACCGGCAATCGGGAACTGCCTCTGATCATGGGCCAGCTCCCCGTGCTGCCCGCCCATTACTGGGACGGGTCTGACGGGCGCGACATCACCCAGACAACGCTTGAGCCGCCTCTTGGCTCCGGCCCCTACCGCATCACGGATGTGACCCCGGGCCGAAAGGTCGTGTTCGAGCGGGTGGCGGATTATTGGGGCCGCGACCTGCCGGTCAATCGCGGCAAGAATAACTTCGACCTCATGGTCTACGAGTTCTTCCTCGACAACACAGCCATGCTGGAAGCCTTCAAGGGAGACCGATACGACGTGCGGGTGGAGAACAGTGCCAAGTCATGGGCCACGGAGTATGACTTCCCGGCGGTGAAGGATGGCCGCGTGGTGCTGCAGACCTTCACCAGCAAGGTACCGTCGCCCATGCAGGCTTTCGTGTTCAACACCCGCCGCGAGAAATTCGCCGACAGCCGCGTGCGCCAGGCCTTCAACCTGGCCTTCGACTTCGAGTGGATGAACAAGAACATCTTCTTTGATCAGTACACGCGCACGGATTCCTTCTTCGAAGGATCCGAACTCGAAGCCACGGGCCTGCCAAGTCCGAAGGAGCTCGAGTTGCTCGAACCCCTGCGCGGTCAGGTGCCCGAGGAAGTATTCACCCAGGATTTCGAGAACCCCACCAACCCGGACACCCGCGCCGTCCGCGCCAATCTTCGCAAGGCAGCCGGGCTGCTGAAGGAAGCCGGCTGGGTCGTGACGGACGGCAAGCTGGTCAACGGCACGAGCGGCGAAGTGATGACCGTCGAGTTCCTTCTGCAGTCGCCCTCCTTCGAGCGAGTGGTTCTGCCCTTCAAGCAGAGCCTGGAGCGGCTGGGGATCGAGGCATCCGTTCGGACGGTGGATACCTCGCAATACCAGGCACGCGAAGAGACCTTCGACTTCGACATCATCGTCGACAGTTTCAGCCAGTCCCTGTCGCCGGGCAACGAGCAGCGGGATTTCTGGGGCTCGGAAGGAGCCGACAAGGAAGGCGCCCGCAACACCATCGGCATCAAGGACCCGGCGGTGGATGCACTGATCGAACAGATCATCTTCGCCCCGGACCGTGAGACGCTGGTGGCTGCCTCCCGCGCGCTTGACCGGGTGCTGCTGTGGAACCACTACGTGATCCCGCAATGGTGGAGCCCCCTGCGCTCGGCACGCTGGAACCGCTTCGGCCTGCCCGACACCTTGCCTGACTATGCGCCGCTGGGCGGCTTCCCCACCGTGTGGTGGTATGATGACACAGCGTCCGCGGCTGGCGGCGGGAGCAGCCAGTGAGGGCGCGGCTCGCGGCCCTTGCCGCCACGATCGCCCTGGCGTTCACCGCTCCGGCGCAGGCGGAAAGCCAGGCTCCCAATGGCGGGGAATGGCGCCACGGCATGTCGATCTTCGGCGATCTGAAATATGACGCCGGGTTCCCGCATTTCGACTACGCAAACCCTGCCGCGCCGAAGGGCGGTGAATTGCGGCTGATTCCCTCCGAGGCGTATCTCAACCAGGGTTTTCTGACCTTCGACACCCTCAACATCTTTGTGCTCAAGGGCTCGGGCGCCCATGGCATGCGGCTCACCTTCGATACGCTGATGACCCGCGCGTGGGACGAGCCGGACGCCATGTATGGCCTGGCGGCAGAAGCCGCCGCCATCGCGCCGGACCGCATGTCTGTTGCATTCCGCCTGCGTGACGGCGCGCGGTTTCATGACGGCAGTCCGGTCACGGTAGACGATGTGGTGTTCACTTTCGATCTGCTGAAGGAAAAGGGGCACCCGCTTCTCACCACGGCAATCCGTGACGTGGTATCCGCCGAGGCGGCGGGCGACCGCACCGTGGTCTACCGATTCCAAGGCGACCTCGTGCGCGACCTGCCCTTCACGGTTGCCGAGCTGCCGATCCTGTCCAAGGCCTATTATTCCGACCACGATTTTTCAGCCTCGTCGCTCGAGCCGCCGCTTGGCTCCGGCCCCTATCGCGTGGATGACGTACAGCAGGGGCGCTCGATCACCCACCGTATGGACCCTGACTATTGGGGCCGTGACCTGCCGGTGAACCGGGGGCGCTTCAACTTCGGAACAGTGCGCTTTGAATATTTCCGGGACCGGACGGCTGCCTTCGAGGCCTTCAAGTCCGGCGAATACACCTTCCGGGAGGAATTCACCTCCCGCTTCTGGGCCACGAAGTACGAGTTTCCCGCCGTCATCGATGGCCGCGTCATCAAGCTGACAACGCCGGACAACCGCCCTTCAGGCACCCAGGGGTGGTTCATCAACACGCGGAAGGCCAAGTTCGCCGACCCCCGCGTGCGGCAGGCGCTCGGATACGCGTTCGATTTCGAATGGACCAACCGGCTCCATTTCCATGATCTTTATACGCGCACGCAGAGCTATTTCGAAAACTCCGACATGAAGGCCGAGGGCTCGCCAAGCGAGGCCGAACTGGCCCTGCTCGAGCCCTTCCGCGGCCAGGTGCCTGACGAAGTCTTTACCGAGGCCTGGGTGCCGCCCGTCTCCAATGGCTCAGGTCAGGACCGGCGGATGCTGAAGCGCGGCCGGGATCTCTTGGCTGACGCTGGCTGGGTGGTCTCCGACGGCAAGGCGCGCAACGCGGCGGGTGAGGTGCTCACCATCGAGTTCCTGTCCGACACCCCCACCTTCGAGCGCGTGCTGCAGCCCTTCATCAAGAATCTTGGCCTGCTCGGCATCGATGCCAGCATCCGCCAGGTGGATGCGGCGCAATTTGAGGAGCGGCTCAAGGATTTCGATTTCGACATCATCATCCGCCGCTTCTCCATGCGCGAGACGCCCGGCGTGGAGCTGCGGGCCTTCATGGGCTCGGAGACAGCCGATCAGCCCGGCAGCCGCAACCTTGCCGGTATCGCCAATCCGGCGGTGGATGCGCTGATCGACCGGGTGGTCCACGCCACGACGCGGCAAGAGCTGGTGACGGCGACGCGCGCGCTGGACCGGGTGCTGCGCGCGAACCACTACTGGATACCCCAATGGTACAAGGGTGAGCACAATCTGGCTGTCTGGGACAAGTTCGGCTGGCCGGAGGTAAAGCCGAAGTATCACCGCGGTGTCATTCGCCTGTGGTGGGTGGACCCGGAAAAGGAAGCCCGTCTTAACCAGTAGCGACTAGAAACAGCCCCGCAGATTCGCTGACAGCGCCTTGTGGGTTGTCGCGGCGAACAAATAGGGCAAACTGCGATTCGCAGACCGACCTGCCTGCCGACCCAACAGCGCCTGAGCGTTCGACCCAGGGACCGATACCCGCCCGATGGCCGCCTATATCATCAGACGCCTGCTGCTCATGATACCGACCATTCTCGGTATCCTGCTCGTGGCATTCGCCATCGTGCAATTCGCCCCCGGCGGGCCGATCGAGCGCATCATCGCCCAGTTGCAAGGCAATGACGTATCCGCCACGTCACGCATCGGCGGCTCTCCCGGCGGGGACCTGGGGGCAGGCGCGCAATCGGCCGGCGGCGACACCGGCGGTACGGCCAAGTATCGCGGCGCGCAGGGGCTTGATCCTGAATTCATAGCCGAACTCGAACGCCAGTTTGGCTTCGACAAGCCCGTCCATGTGCGCTTTGCCGACATGGTGTGGAACTACATCCGCTTTAATTTCGGCGAGAGCTATTTCCGCGACGTGAAGGTGATCGATCTGATCGCCGAGAAACTCCCGGTGTCAATCACGCTCGGCCTGTGGACCATGCTGATCGCCTACACGATCTCCATTCCCCTCGGGGTGATGAAGGCAGTGCGTGACGGCACGCCGTTCGATGTGTGGACATCGGCTGTCATCATCGTCGGCTATGCCATCCCGGGCTTCCTGTTTGCGGTGCTTCTGATCGTGCTGTTTGCCGGCGGCAGTTATTTCGACCTCTTCCCCCTGCGTGGGCTGACCTCCGATAATTGGGACGAGCTTTCCTTCTTCGGCAAGGTGGGTGACTACCTCTGGCACATCATCCTGCCGGTGATGTCGCTGGTGATTTCGGCTTTCGCCACCACGACATTGCTGACCAAGAATTCCTTCCTCGACGAGATCCGCAAGCATTACGTGGTCACTGCCCGGGCCAAGGGCCTTGGCGAGCGGCAGGTGCTGTATGGGCACGTCTTCCGCAACGCCATGCTCATCGTCATTGCGGGCTTTCCCGGCGCCTTCATTGGCGCGTTCTTTACGGGCTCGCTGCTGATCGAGACGGTGTTCTCCCTCGACGGGCTCGGGCTCCTTGGCTTTGAATCCATCGTCAATCGCGATTACGCGGTGGTGTTCGCAACGCTCTACATCTTTGGCCTCATCGGCCTCATCGTGACGCTGCTGTCGGACATCACCTACACGCTGGTCGATCCGCGCATCGATTTCGAGGCGAGGTAGGCCATGCTCACCGCCCTGATGCAGAAAACAGCGCTCGGCCGCGTGAACTGGGAAGCGACATGGATCGGCCGTTTCAACAAGGCGCGTACCTCGCCGATCAACCAGCGGCGCTGGCGCAACTTCAAGGCCAACAAGCGCGGCTACTGGGCCATGTGGGTGTTTTTCACCCTGTTTGTCGTAAGCCTGTTCGCCGAGTTCATCGCCAACGACAAGCCGCTGCTCGTCACCTTTGACGGCGGCATCTACATGCCCGTCTTCACCGCCTATCCGGAGACCGAGTTCGGCGGCGATTTCGCGACTGAAGCGGATTACCGCGATCCCTTCGTGCGGGAGCTGATCAAGGACAAGGGCGGCATCATCATCTGGCCGCTGATCCGCTACAGCTACGACACCATCAACCTGGACCTGCCGGTGCCCGCGCCCGCGCCCCCAAGCGCCGAAAACTGGCTGGGGACGGATGACCAGGGCCGTGACGTGGTGGCGCGGGTGATCTACGGCTTCCGCATCTCGGTCCTGTTCGGGCTCATCCTCACGGTGTTCTCGTCCATCGTCGGCGTGGCGGCGGGTGCGGTGCAGGGCTATTTCGGCGGCTGGACTGATCTCATCTTCCAGCGGCTGATCGAGATATGGACGTCGATCCCGGCGCTCTACCTGATCATCATCATTGCCGCCGTCATCGAGCCCACCTTCTGGATCCTGCTCGGCACATTGCTGCTGTTCTCCTGGGTGGCACTCGTGGGCGTCGTGCGCGCTGAGTTCCTGCGCGGCCGCAATCTCGAATATGTAAGCGCTGCCAAGGCACTGGGCCTGCGCAACATCACCATCATGTTCAAGCACGTGCTGCCCAATGCCATGGTGGCCACGCTCACCTTCCTGCCCTTCATCCTCAATTCGTCCATCACCACCCTGACGGCGCTGGACTTCCTGGGCTTCGGCCTGCCGCCCGGCTCACCCTCCCTCGGTGAATTGCTGGCGCAGGGCAAGAACAACCTCCAGGCGCCGTGGCTGGGCTTCACCGGCTTCATCGTCATTGCCACCATGCTGAGCCTGCTGGTGTTCGTCGGCGAGGCGGTGCGGGATGCCTTCGACCCGAGAAAGACGCTGCGATGAGCCAGGACACGTCCCGCACGGGCGACAAGCTGGTTGACGTCGAAGACCTCTCGGTCGCCTTCACCCAGGACGGCAGCCAGACGCTCGCCGTGGACAGAGTGTCGTTCCACATTAGCGAAGGCGAGACGCTGGCGCTGGTGGGGGAATCCGGGTCGGGCAAATCCGTCTCCGCCCTGTCGCTGATGCAGCTCCTGCCCTATCCGGCAGCATCGCATCCGTCGGGCACCATCCGCTATCGCGGCAAGAATGTCGTGGGCGCGGATGAACGCACATTGATGGGCATTCGCGGCAACGAGATCTCGATGATCTTCCAGGAGCCGATGACATCGCTCAACCCGCTGCACACCATCGAGCGGCAGGTGGGCGAGGTGCTGGCTGTCCACCGCGGCCTCCGCGCCGAAGCCGCCCGCAAGCGGGTGCTCGAACTGCTCAACAAGGTCGGCCTCCAGAACGCCGAGAAGCGCCTTGGTGCCTACCCGCACGAATTGTCCGGCGGCCAGCGCCAGCGCGTGATGATCGCCATGGCGCTCGCCAACGAGCCGCGCCTGCTCATCGCCGATGAACCGACCACGGCCCTGGACGTGACCGTGCAGGCGCAGATCCTGAAGCTGCTCAAGGGGCTCCAGAAGGAGATGGGCATGGCCATGCTGCTCATCACCCATGACCTCGGTATCGTCCGCAAGATGGCCGACCGGGTTTGCGTCATGAAGCATGGCCATATCGTCGAGACCGGCGAGACGCAGCGCCTGTTCGCGGACCCGCAGCATGACTACACCCGCCACCTCCTGAGCAGCGAACCCAAGGGTAAGCCGCTGGCCGCCCGGCCGGATGCGCCGGAGATCATGAAGACCGACGATCTCAAGGTGTGGTTCCCGATCAAGAAGGGGGTGCTGAAACGCACCGTGGACCACGTGAAGGCGGTGGATGGCATCTCACTGTCAGTGAGGCGCGGGCACACGGTCGGCGTGGTGGGTGAATCCGGGTCCGGCAAGACGACTCTGGGGCTTGGCCTGCTGCGGCTGATCGAAAGCGACGGACCCATCGTCTTCATGGGTCAGCACATCGAGGATGAAAGCTGGTCGAAGCTGCGGGCCCGCCGCGCGGACATGCAGATCGTCTTCCAGGACCCGTTCGGTTCCCTCAGCCCGCGCCTGTCGGTGGCGCAAATCGTGGAAGAGGGGCTGCTGGTGCATGGCTCGGGCCTCGGCTATGACGCCCGCCGCCAGCGCGTGGCTGAAGCACTGATAGAAGTGGGGCTCGATCCCGCCACCATGGACCGGTATCCGCATGAATTCTCCGGCGGCCAGCGCCAGCGCATCGCCATTGCCCGTGCCATGGCACTGAAGCCGGATTTCGTAGTGCTGGACGAGCCGACAAGCGCGCTGGACATGTCCGTGCAGGCGCAGATCGTCGATCTGCTGCGCGACCTGCAGCAGCGGCACGACCTGGCCTATCTGTTTATCAGCCACGACCTGAAAGTCGTGCGCGCTCTCGCTGACGAAGTCATCGTCATGCGTAATGGCAAGGTCGTGGAACAAGGCGCAGCGGACCAGATCTTTGATCATCCGCAGACGGAGTATACAAAGGCCCTGATGGCCGCAGCCTTCGATCTTGAAACCGCGCCTGAAGGCGTGGTGGCGAGTTAAGGCGCGCGCAGGCCCGGCATCCGGCGCACGGATGTGACCGGCCCGTCCGTCTCCGCGATGCGGGCAATGGCGGGTGCCACGGGTTCTGTCACTGTCTTCATGTAGGTGGCATTTGCGTGAAGCAGCGTGTCGCCATCCAGCATGATCCCCACATGACCTTTCCAGAACACAAGATCCCCGCGCGCAAAGGGCGCGCCGTCCGGCAGGGTTTCGCCCAAGGCTGCTTCCTGCATGTCGGTGTCACGCGGGCAGGCAAAGCCCGCCGCATGAAGCGCATTCTGGACAAGGCCCGAGCAATCAAGCCCGAGGCTCGACCGGCCGCCCCACAGATAGGGCGTCTCCAGAAACCCTTCCGCCACGGCCACGAAATCATCTTCCCTGTCGGCCACCCCACGCAGATGCTGGCTCACCATGTAGCCGCCCCCGGCAAGACGGCTGAACCGGCCGTCCGTCCCGGCAATCACCATCGGGCTGTTGAGGGAAGCCCAGCCTGTCACCGGTGATTTGATGTCCGCGGCGCGGTAGATGAAGCTGCGGACGGCAGAAACCGTATGGTTAGGCGCAGGCGCACCCTCGGCTATGTCACGCGCCGAGATATAGCCGACATAGCCATCACGCCGGGCTTGCACCCAGGCAAAACCGTCGGCCCGGTCAAAAACCGTCACCGTTTCCCCCAGCAGCAGTTCGGTGTCCCGTGGGGCATCGGCAGCGGGCCGGCGGCGCAGGGCCGTGACGGGCACTGTCACATGCGCCGGTGTACCTTCCACGAAGCGGGGTGCCTCAACGCGGCCTTCAAGAGCGCGGTCGGCAAGATCCGGCCGCACCGCATTGAGGCGCATATCGAGAGATGATGGGGTGGGCATCAGATGTCCCTGGCATGCTTGGCAATCAGTTCCGCGAACTCGGAAAGATAGACCGAGCCCTTTACCGTTCGCTGAACGAGCACGTTACGTCGATCCGTCTCATCGCGCTTGCGCTTTAGCAGATCCATGCGGCCCATGGCGTCCAACGCGCGGGTGATGGCGGGCTTTGAGATGTTCAGCTTTTCAGCAAGGCCACGCACGGTGTGGGGCGGAGGCGACAGATAAACGGTGAGCAGGATGGCCATCTGCCGGGACGACAGGTCCGGCCCGTCATCCCTCACCGTATCCGCGACAACATTGTGCCAGAGCTTCAATGCCTCAACGGATTTGAGTTCCATTGCGCCACCCCCCAAAGCCGTCCGTCACAAGGCCCCCCACAGGCTCTCACGGGACGTCCCTCTATGGTTAATGGTAGCGGTGGAGGGGCGCGTGCTGCAACCGCCTGCGAAATGAAAAACATTCACGAGGCTGATAAGTGCCGACAATTTTGTCAGCTCACGCATGGTATCTGACCGCGCGTCCAGCTCAGCCGTAGCGGGCGCACAGCAGGTGATAAATCGCGCGCGCCGCCTGCAACTCACCGCCGACAGGCCGTCCCGGCTTGGGCTTGGGCATCCAGCCATAGACGTCGAAATGCACATAGGCGTCGGTCTGCGTCACGAAGCGGTTGAGGAACAGGGCTGCGGTGATGGAGCCGGCGAAGGAACTCTCCGGCGCATGGTTGATGTCCGCCACCTTGCTGTCGAGCATGCTCTCATAGCCGTCCCACAGGGGCAGCTGCCACAGCGGGTCATAGGCGGTTTCGGCCGCCGCGCTGATCTCTTGGGCAAGCGCATCGTTGCGGGTGAAGAAGGGCGGAAGGTCAGGGCCCAGCGCCACGCGGGCGGCACCCGTCAGCGTGGCGAAGTCCACCAGAAGGTCCGGGCTCTCCGTGTCAGCTTCAGCAAGGGCATCCCCCAGCACAAGGCGACCCTCAGCATCGGTATTGGAAATCTCGACTGACAGCCCCTTGCGGCTGGCCAGCACGTCACCCGGACGGAAGGCATTGCCGGACACGGAGTTCTCGACGGCAGCGACGAGCAGGCGCAGGCGCACATCAAGCCCCCGGTCCATGATCATCTGCGCCAGCGCCATGGCGGTCGCAGCACCGCCCATATCCTTCTTCATCAGCCCCATGAAATTACCGGGCTTGAGGTTGAGGCCGCCAGTATCGAAGCAGACGCCCTTGCCCACCAGGGTGATCTTGGGCGCATCCGCCCGGCCCCAGGTGAGGTCGATCAGCCGCGGCGCGCGGTCGCTTGCTCGGCCGACTGCATGCACCATTGGGTAATTGTCGCGCAGCAGATCATCGCCGCGGATGACGCTGAGTTTCGCATCGAAGCGGTGATGGAGCTTCTCGGCCTCTGCCTCGAGCTCCGCCGGACCCATGTCGGAAGCCGGGGTATTGATGAGATCGCGGGCAAGGAAAATGCCGCGCGCGATGCGGGAGATTTCAGCGCAGTCAATGCCGTCAGGCACAACCATGCACACCTTGGGGGCATCCTCCGCAGTGCCGGCGGACGCCTTGTAGCGGTCGAAACTGTAGGTCCCCAGGGCAAAGCCCAGCAGTGCCTGCGCATGATCCGCAGGTGCCGGATCGAAGTGATAGAGACCCGGCTGCAGCCGCGCGGCGACCGCGCCGTGAACGAATGCATCCTTGCCATCGCCGAGACCGAAGAGCACGCGCTCGATCTCGCCATCGGCGGAAACGAGCGACACCGCCTGACCGGCTTTCGCTTTGAAGCCCTGCGCACGGACAAAGCCCGCCTGCTGTGCGGGCGCATCGGCGAGCCAGCTGTCGAGGGCTGTGTCGTCGAGGCAGGTGACGGGAACGGACGGGCCGGATTCGGCAAAAACATCGAGCATGGCAGGGACCGGAGCTTGTGGCGGAGTGACCTGCTATATGGCACGGTCTCAGGGGCAAATGGAACATTGTCCATTGCCGCAACGTGCTTTCGGGAGCCTGTCATGCAGACGCCACCGCTCACCCTTGTCATCGGCAACAAGAACTGGTCGTCCTGGAGCCTCAGGCCGTGGCTTGCCATGAAAAAGGCCGGGCTGGCCTTCGAGGAAGTGCATGTGACCCTGCGCGACGGGGCGGAGACCCGTGCCCAGTGTCTGGCCCATTCGCCGTCGGGCAAGGTGCCGGTGCTCAAATGGGGTGAGGAAACGGTCTGGGATTCGCTCGCCATCCTCGAAACCTTGGCGGACCGCCTGCCCGCGGCGCGGCTGTGGCCGGAGGACGCGCAGGCCCGCGCCCATGGCCGGGCCATCGCCGCTGAAATGCATGCGGGTTTCCAGGCGTTGCGCCGCGACATGCCGATGGACTGCATCCATCACCGGCCCGGCGAGGGCATGAATGAGGCGGTGGCAGCGGACATCAGCCGTATCATCGCCCTGTGGGCCGAAGCCCGCGGCCGGTTTGGCGAACAGGCGGGAGAGGGGCAAGGCGGGCCTTTCCTGCTCGGCGCCTTCTCCATAGCGGATGCCATGTATGCGCCCGTGGTGTCGCGCTTTGCCACCTATGCGCCGGACCTTGTGGCCCTGGGTGACCGCGACGGCGTCGCCCGCGCCTATATGGAAACGGTGACCTCGATGCCGGAAATGCGTCAATGGGTGCTTGAGGCGCGCGCGCAAATGGCGGCGCATGATTAATGGTTTCTTGAGGGCTCCCTGACACCATCACGGCAGGACAATCAGCACCGCTGCGCCTTGCGCTGCCCGGTGCCGGCCGTGAAGAGACCCTGACGTGAAACTGCGTTCCCGTTCCCAGATGCTGCCGCTGCGCCGCCCGGCGCAGGCGGTCCTGTTCTGCCTTGCTGCTGGTCTTGTGGCCGGGTGCCAGACCACAGGGTCGAGTGCCCAGGGTCCGCAAGGCCAGGCCTTGGTTGAGCGCCTGAGCGAGGCTGACGTTCTGTCTGAAATCAACGGCAATGTGGTCGCCAAGGCCGCCTATTGGGGCGGGCTCTATGAGCAGGATCCGCGCAACGCGGAAGCTGCCGCTGAATATGCCGCAGCGCTCCGCTCCATTGGTTCGGTGGACGCGGCCCTCGGCGTGCTGCGCCGGGCCCAGTCCCTGAGCCCCGACGATCCCCGCCTCATGGCCGAGCATGGCAAGACGTTGACAGCCGCCGGCCGCGCGGAAGAAGCCCTGCCGTTGCTTGAGGCCGCCATCGCACAGGACGGCGGCAATTGGCGCACCCTCACAGCTCTCGGCGTGGCGCTGGACCAGCAGGCCCGCCACGAGGAAGCCCGCGCTGCCTATCGCCGCGCGATCGCGGCAGGCCCGGGCGAACCGGCCCCGTGGAACAATCTTGGCCTATCCTATGCGTTGACCGGTCATCTGGAGGACGCGGAGCTGGCCCTGCGCGAAGCCATGGAAACCAACAAGGCCAGCGCCAAGATGCGCCAGAACCTGGCTCTCGTGCTTGGCCTGCGCGGCGACACAACGGATGCGGAGCGCCTGGCCCGTGCCAACAAGGTGCCCGCCGCCGTGGACGGCAACCTCGAGGAGCTGCGCGCGATCGTCACCCAGCCGGCCCTGTGGGCGCGCGAGGCAAACGCCGACAACAACCCGGTGATGATCGAGTAGCGACCTGGGGCGGCCATCACGAAATGAAAAACCCGCCAGCCATCCGGCCCGGCGGTTTTTTCATGTGCGGTGTTTGGGGCGCGTACCTTGTCGGCTAGTTCTGCATGAAGCGGATCGCGGCAGGACCCAGGATCACCACGAACAGCACTGGCAGGAAGAACACGATCATCGGCACGGTGAGCTTGGGCGGCAGCGCTGCGGCTTTCTTTTCGGCGGCCTGCATGCGGATCTCGCGGTTCTCATTCGCCATCACGCGCAAGGCATTGCCGAGCGGCGTACCGTAACGCTCAGCCTGGATGAGGCTGGTCGTGACGGCCTTCACACCGGGCAGCCCCGTACGCTTGCCGAGATTTTCATAGGCAAGGCGCCGGTCCTGGAGATAGGACAATTCAGCCGTTGTCAGCGCCAGCTCTTCAGCGAGTTCCACTGACTGGGACCCGATCTCCGCGGCCACCTTGTTGAAGGCAGCCTCAACCGACATGCCGGATTCAACACAGATCAGCAACAGGTCCAGCGCGTCCGGGAAAGCAAGCTGAATGGCCTGCTGACGCCGAGCAATGAGGTTCTGCACGAAGATGTTGGGCAGGTAGAAGCCGATCACACCCGCACCGCCAGCCAGCGCCAGCTTGCCCAGCGGCCCGTAGGACAGGTTGAGCACGAAGAAGATATAGATCAGCGCCACCACGAACACGATCGGCGGCATGGCGATGCGGAAAAAGAGGAAGGTGTAGATGGGCCCGGGGCCGCGGAAGCCCGCCATCTTCATCTTCAGCTGAAGATCTTCGTCTTCCAGCATGGTGCGCAGGTTAAGCCGGTCCACCAGCTTCTTGGCATAGCCCTTGGGCTGGGCGCGCAGGCTGCCGCGCTTGGTGGCCTCGCGGCTGTCGAGCTCGGCGCGCATCTTGGCGCGCAGGGCTTCGCGCTCCGTCGCCACATGCTTCATGCGGGTGGAAAGGGAATCCTGCTGCATGTAGGGCAGGCCGAGGGTGATGATGGTCGCAAAGGCGGCGCCTGCTGCAAGCAGCATGGTCATCACCTGCGGATCTGTCACCGTATCGACGAATGCCATGAACATGGCGGCTGAAATCCTTGGTTGGCCGGCGGGCTAGTAGTCGAAGCTCACCATCTTCTTCATCACGAGGACGCCACACAGCATCCACAACGCGCCGCCCACGAGCAGCGCCTGGCCCATGCGTTCGCTGAACAGCAGGCCGATATAGTCCGGGGTCGTCAGATAGATGAGGCCCATCACGCCCGGCGGCAGCACACCGATGATGGCGGCAGACGACTTTGCTTCCTGGCTCATGGCGGCGATCTTGCCCTTCAGGGTCTTGCGGTCGCGCAGCACCTTGGAGAGGTTCGACAGGGCTTCGGACAGGTTGCCGCCGGTCTTCTGCTGGATCGAAATCACGATGTGGAAGAAGCGCAGGTCCGACAGCGGCACCCGGTGGGTCATCTTCTCCAGGCCTTGATCGATAGGAATGCCGACCTTCTGGCCTTCCACCAGCTGGCGGAATTCATCCCGCACAGGCCCCTGGGCTTCGCTGGCGATGATATTGATGCAGTCATGCAGTGGCAGACCGGCCTTCAGGCCACGAACGATCACGTCAACAGCGTTTGCAAATTCATCCATGAACTGCTTGAGCCGCCGGCGGCGAAGAAAGGCCAGAAGCCAGCGCGGAAAACCGAAGCCGGCCGCAAAGCCTGACAAAAGGGCGACCAGCATGGCCTGGCCGGTCAGCGACATGAGGCTGAAAACGGCAAGCCCGCCGATGGCGGACGCGATGTGGAAATTGCGCGGCGTGACGTCCAGCCCCGCCTGTTCGAGCCTCACGCGCAGGGTGACACTCTGCTTGCGCGCCTCCTGAGCCTTGTCGAGCTCCTTCAGCGTGTCCTGAACCTGCTTGCGGCGCTGGGCGTTGGCGTCGCCGCCGCTGCTGTCGCGCCCGCTGCGGCGGCGTGCATTGGTGCCGCCCGTCGCAACGGTCATACGCTTGGAGGATTGCTCGCGCTTCGACAGCATGGGGACGATAAGTGCATAGGCTGCACCGCCCACACCAAGAACGGCGAGAAAAACGGTGGCGATGAAAACCATCTGGGCATCGAACATGAGCTGCGCCCCTTACGCCTCGGCCGCTTCCAGCGCGCGCGCCAGCTCGCCTTCCAGGCCGTAATAGCGGGCCCGGTCCCAGAAGGCGGGACGTGCGATGCCGGTGGATTTGTGTTGGCCGGAAATGTTGCCCTGGGCGTCTTCGCCATCCATGTCGTAGACGAAGAGATCCTGGGTAATGATGACGTCGCCTTCCATGCCGGTCACCTCGGTGATGTGGGTGATGCGGCGGGAACCGTCGCGCAGGCGCGCAGCCTGGATGATGATGTCAATCGAGCCGGAAATCATCTCGCGAATAGTCTTCGATGGCAGCTTGAAGCCGCCCATGGTGATCATGCTCTCAAGGCGCGACATGGCCTCTCGCGGGCTGTTGGCGTGCAGTGTGCCCATCGAACCGTCATGGCCCGTGTTCATCGCCTGCAGGAGATCGAATGCCTCCGGGCCACGCACCTCGCCCACGATGATGCGCTCGGGCCGCATGCGCAGACAGTTGCGCACGAGATCGCGCATGGTGATCTCGCCGGAACCTTCGAGGTTGGCCGGCCGCGTTTCAAGGCGCACCACATGAGGCTGCTGCAGCTGCAGTTCGGCGGCGTCCTCACAGGTGATGACGCGCTCGTCTTCCTCGATGAACGCCGTCATCGTGTTGAGCAGCGTCGTCTTGCCCGAACCGGTACCGCCGGAGATGAGGACATTGCACCGGCACTTGCCGATGATACCTAGCACCTTGGCGCCTTCCGGCGAGATGGAGCCGAACTTCACCAGGTCGTCCATCCGCAGCTTGTCCTTCTTGAACTTGCGGATGGTGAGGCTGGGCCCGTCAATGGCCAGTGGTGGAGCGATGACGTTGACACGGCTGCCGTCGGGCAGGCGCGCGTCACAAATGGGGCTGGCTTCATCAACACGGCGGCCAACCTGGCTGACGATGCGCTGGCAGATGTTCATCAGCTGCGAATTGTCGCGGAACTTGATGCCCGTCGCCTGAGTCTTGCCGCTCACTTCGATAAACACGTTCTCCGCGCCATTGACCATGATGTCGGCAATGTCGTCGCGCGCCAGAAGCGGCTCAAGGGGGCCGTAGCCCAGCACGTCGTTACAGATGTCCTGGAGCAGCTCTTCCTGCTCCGAGATCGACATGACAACGCTCTTGATCGAGATGATCTCGTTGACGATGTCGCGGATTTCCTCGCGCGCGCTGGCCGCATCAAGCTGCGCCAGCTGGGTGAGATCGATCGTGTCGATCAGCGCGTTGAAAATCGTCGTCTTGACCCGGTAATAGTCCGCCGAGCGCTCCTGCGGTCGCCGCGGCTGGGCGGCGGGCTTTGGTGCTGCAGCAGCCGGTGCCGCGGGCCTGGGTGCCGCGGGCTTGGGGGCGGCAGGCTTTGCAGCCGGGGCCGGCGGTGGTGCCGGACGGGACTGGGCCGGAGGGGGCGCAGCAGGCTGCGCCGGGGCCCGTGGTGGGGTTCCCGGTGTCTGCGGCCCGTCATTGTCGCGCCGCCCGAACATGCGCTAGCCCTTCCGTCCAAGCAGCCGGGACAGGATCGACGGCGCACCTTTGGCGCTCGCGGCCATCTGGCGGCCGGACACGACAGAAGCAAGGTGGCGCATGCCCTGCGCTGTCTTGCTGCGGGCATCCACTTCCTCAATCATCTGGCCGTTATTGGCGGCCTCACCGTAGAGCGCCGCATCAAAGGGCAGCACGAGGGCCGGGTCGCAGCCCAGTGCCTCGGCGAAGTCGCGGACGGGAATTTCCGGCCGCTTGGACACACCCACCTGATTGAGCACCAGATGCGGCTCGGCATCATTCGGGCGTGCGGCTTTCAGCGTATCCAGCAGGTTCTTTGTGTTGCGCAGGCTGGCAAGATCCGGCGTCGCAGTGACGACAATCTCGTCGGACTCAAGCAGCAGCTTGCGGGTCCACGGCGTCCACATATGCGGCAGGTCCAGCACCACACAGGGCACCGAATGACGGACCACGTCGAGCACCAGCTCGAAGGTCTCCTCATCGATCATGTAGTCGCGGTCGAGCGTTGCCGGAGCCGCGAACAGGCTGAGATGCTCCGTACACCGCACAAGCAGGCGTTCGAGCAGCACATCATCCAGGCGCTCGGGCGCATATAGCGCGTCAGCCACGCCCTGGGCCGGGTCCTGGTTGAAGTCGAGACCGCCGGTGCCGAACGGCAGGTCAAGGTCAACGACAGTCACGTCCTCGTTCATATACTCCGAAATGCACCAGCCCGCATTGTGGGCGATGGTACTGGAGCCTGCGCCGCCACGCGCACCGACAAAGGCGATGGAGCGGCCAAGGGGCGGAGCCTCCGGGTCCGCATAGAGGTTGGAGATGCTCTCCACCACCTGGACCGGGTTGAACGGTGCCACGAGATAATCGTTCACGCCCTTGCGGATCAGCTCCCGGTACAGCGTGATGTCGTTGGAATGGCCGATGACGACGATACGCGTGCCCGCGTCGCAGACCTCGGCAAGGCTGTCGAGGGACGCCAGCATCTGCACGCCCGCAAGGCGGCTTTCGACAATGATCAGGCCCGGTGTCGGCGTATCCGAGTAATGGGACACGGCGGCACCGATGCCACCCATATGCACGGTGAGGTGGGCCTTGGCGAGGCGGCGGTCCTGCGCGGAACGCTGCAGCGCCACGCCGACTTCCGGGGTTTCGCAGAAGGCCTGAATGGTGATGCGCGGCACCGGGCGGATCACCGGATTGTCTCCCGGTGCCGGTTGTGCGGCGGGCGCTGCGGCCATCTGCGGCGCAGCCTCGAAGGGCGAGGCGGCATCCGGAAAAGGCGGCATCTGCGGATCGATATGATGGGCTTCGCTCATCGGCTTCAGGCTCAGTTCTGGTTGACCTGACTGATCGCGCTGGATTCTTCCTCCGCGCGCTCGGTCTGTGTGGTTTCGCCCTGGCGGTAGCGCTCGAGAATGGTCTCGCGGCGCTGTACATCAGCAGGGTCCGCGCCGCGCGGGGCCACGAGATCGCCCGGATCAGCGACCATCACCGCAAGGTTGTTGCGGCTGGCGCAGCCGAAATTGGGCGAGGCCGTGTTGCGCGGGTTGAAGGCGTAATCCTCGGACCAGTTGCCGCAGGGCGACGGCGTGGCGACATACTGGGTGAAGGACAGGATGAGAGGCGCTGTGTGGGCGGACCCGGAGGCGCGGTAATGGCTCAGGCGCAGCCTGTTGGGGCCGACCGCATGGGAATCAAGCCGGGTCTCGACCTCGGCGACCGCACGGGACACTGCGCCGCGATTGGGCGCGCCATCCGGAATGGACAGCACCATTGGCCCATTGCCGCGCGCCTTGTAGCGCGCCGCGAAGTGATCGATGCGGGCGATATCCTCATCTATCAGCGACACAGAATCCGGCGCCACATGGATCATCAGCGTCGCCGCCTGCTCATCCACCGTGATGGGGTGTTCGCGCTGGGCCTTGTAGGATTCCGTCGGGCCGTTCTGCCCGAGATTTGCGCAAGCCGAAACGGACAGCGCCGCTGCCACGGCCAGGGAAAGCGGAAAAAGCGTCTTCAGTCCCATGGCGCTACTCCAGAACAAAGCCGACCGGACCCTGAAGCTGCTTCTTCACGTCCGAGGCGTTGGCCCCATAGGTGCCGTTGAGGCGGCCCATGAGAATGGTGTCGATATCGCTGGCCGGCACCTGGTCATCCGTAGGCAGAACGAAGTCGCTCTCGTTCTTGGGGTCCACAAGGTAAGGCGTGACGATGACCACCAGTTCCGTTTCCGCGTTGAGGTAGTCACGCGACCGGAACAGGGAGCCGAGAATGGGGATGTCCTTCGCGCCGGGCACGCCGTCGATGTTCTGACGCGTGCTTTCCTGGAGCAGACCGGCCAGGGCCAGCGATCCGCCGGACGGCAGCTCGACGGCAGTTTCCGCACGCCGGACGCGCAGGGCCGGAATGGTGATGCCGTTGATCTGCACCACGTTACCTTCAGTATCCGTCGCAGTGCCACCCTGCGACACGAAAGCACCTTCAGAGGACAGCTCGCTGACTTCGGTGGAGATCTTCATGCTGATGCGGCCATCGGACAGCACCACCGGCGTGAAGGCGAGGCCCACACCGAAGGGCTTGAACTCGATGCGCACATTGCCGTTGCGGTCGCGGTCGGACGGCACCGGGAACTCGCCACCCACAAGGAAGTTGGCGCTCTCACCGGAGATGGCCGTCAGCGTGGGCTCGGCAAGGGTACGCAGCAGTCCGTTGCGCTCAAGCGCCGCCACGGCACCGTCGATCAGGTCCGACCCGCCGACGCCGAAATTGCGCGGCGTGGTGTTGAGACCGCCGAGGGACTGGCCCTGCAGCGAGAAATTGTTGGCTGTGTTGAGGCGCAGCGCCAGGTCACCAATGGAGGTGATGGCCGACAGGTCGATGCCGAGCTGCTTGATGAGCGACCGCTGCATTTCGGCGATGGTGACCTTGAGCAGCACCTGCTCCTTGCCCTCAATCGCCAGCATGTTCAGCACCTTTTCAGGGTCGCCCACGAAGCGGGCCGCAATGTCGCGTGCCTTGCTGGAGGCTGCAGCATTGGGAACGATGCCGGTCAGCATGATGTTGTCGTTGATCGCTTCCACATCAATGCGGGAGGAGGGTAGATGGCGGCCCAGCACGCCCAATAGCGAGTCGATGTCGCGCTCAACGCGGATCTCGAGGTTCAGAACCTGGCGGCCCGCCTGGTCGAAGAAGAACGCATTGGTTTCGCCGACCTCCATGCCAAGCAGATAGGTGCGGCGGGCACTGCGCACGATCGCGTCGGCAATCTCCGGGTTGGAGATCAGCACGTCCGACGCATCGACCGGCAGTTCCACCACGGCGGCCTTGTTGAGGCCAAGCATCATGACCTGACTATTGGCTCCCTCACCGCCCGGATCGACCCGCACGACGGGAGTGCCTTCCTCGCCGCCGAGCAATTGCGCAGCGCTGGTAGGTGCCGCAGCCGGAGCGGCGCTGAGAACAAAGGCAAGGCCGGCGGCAAGCACGGCCTGGCACAGGAGCTGCGGCGTGGTCATGGCGCGGTTCATATGGTTGCCCAGCCTGCTCATCGACCGCTCCTCGGCTGCTCGACGGACGTCACGCCGTAGCGCACGACCGTGACTGCGCCACCGGACTCACGGCGGTTGCCGGAGGCAGCGAGTGCACCTGTATCCACCGGCCCGCCTGCGGAGGAATCCGCGATGCTGCGCAGGGAAAGCCAGATGTCGCCGAGCGCCTGTGAGCGCGCCAGCGTTTCCGCTTGGCCAGGAGTAAGCTCGAGGGTAGCGGTCTTGCCGATGGCAATCTTCTCGCCTGATCCATCCTCGGTCTGGCCGAACGTCTGATCGATGGCGAGCACGCGCACATTGGCCAGCACGGTGTCGCTGAAGACCTTTGAGTTGCCACCGGTATCGCTGCGCTCTTCGCGCGTCACGATCACGTCCACCCTGTCGCCTGGCAGGATAAAGCCGCCGGCGCCCGTTTCAGGTGATATTGCGACGGAGACCGCGCGCATGCCGGCGGCAAGGCGCGCTGCCATGAAGCCGGCAGCTTCCGCATTGATAATCTTGGTATTGGTCACCGGCTCGCCGCGGCGCACGGTGGCGCGCACGAGCGCGCCCTGCATGCCGGTCATGGCGTCAGGCATCTGCTTGCGCACCACATAGCCGGAGGCCAGTGCTTCGGTCGGCCACACTTGCCAGCGCAGGTCCCCCGGGGTGATCTTGGCGCCGATCTCCAGGTCGCGAGACGCAACCAGGACTTCGTCAGTGACGATCTGCGGTTCGGCTGGTGCGGCCTGCTGCACGGGCTGGCTTACGAAACTCGACGCGAGCCAGGCCGCAGCGGCAGCGGCCAGCACGGCGACGATCAGAACAGCGATGCGGGCGACGGACATATGCCTTGGCCTCTGCAATAAACTCGGTTGGCCGCCCCGGGCAGGAAGGGTCCGGATCGGCACTCTGGCCGGTATCAAACCGGCAATTCGTCAATTCGCAGTTAACCGTATTGGTCCGCTGCGAAGCTTGGTCTTTGCGCTCACCCCAGCCACAGGCTCTGGGCGAAGACGAGCAGGCCGCCTGCCGCAAGAGCGAGGCCGTAGGGCACACCTTCGCGGGGATCATGCAGCCGCAGGATCCATTCCTGACCGATCAGCGCCTGCGGTAGCGGCAGCCCGCGGAAGGAAATCAGCAGCAAGGTGAGACCACCCCCCAGCATGGTGGTCACCAGTGTGTAAGCGAGGATGCCCTCATGGCCGAGCCACAGGGCGCTGGCAGCAAAAAGCTTGGCGTCACCGCCGCCGATCCAGCCAGTCGCGAAAAGCGCCATCACGACAGCCAGGGCCCCGAGACCGGTCAGCAGATGCCAGCCGACGGTTTCCAGCGGCAGTGCAGTGCCGGCCGCCGCAATGGGAAAGGCAAGGGCAAGACCGCCGGTGAGCCAGTTGGGAATGCGCATGGCAGCGGCATCCCACAGCGCTGCAGCCAGCATGGCGACCGGAAAAAGGCCGATAACGGCCCATTGCAGCGGGGAATAGTCAGGCAGCTCGGCGAGCACGGGCATCGGGGGCGCAACTCCGGATTGGAACTTGGCGCCATTAAGCGGGCGAACCCGTAAAGTCCCGGTAAACCTTAAAATTCGCTCTAAATTGCGCGTGCTGCCGGCACGCTGGAACCAGCGCAAAGAAAAGGGCCGCCGGGAAAAACCCGGCGGCCCTGATCCGTGTCAGTCAGCTGGCCTTACTGGCCGCCGCCACCGCCACCCATGCGGGTGTTCACGGTGGTGAACGCGCCGGTCACGGTACCGCCGAGCGTGTTGACGGCGGTGATGATCACGGCAGCGATGCCGGCAGCAATCAGACCATACTCAATGGCAGTGGCGCCGGATTCACAATCGGCGAAACGCTTGAAAAAATGGCTCATGTAAGCCTCCTCTGGATCAATCCAACAGAGGGAACCCCGGTGTGGCCGTTCCCCTGGGCGCTGGCAGTCGGGACAGGCCACCAGTTCACCTGCGCGCAACGTTAAGTCCAGACCCTTACGTACCGCTTAATGGGCCAGTTAAAATTGGCGAAGATCGGAAGAAAAGAAAAACAGTGAAGTAAAAAGGAAGTAAGAAAAAAGAGAATCAAATAATAAAGGTGCCGACACGGTCATGCTTGCTGGCGCGCTGTGTCCAGCGTGGTTAATCAGTTATTGAAGGCAAGGTCTGTGCTGACCCTGAGCTAGTCTGTGGCGGGTGTGCCAGTGGCCAGGGCCCGCAGGTAGGCGGGATCAAGGATGCGCAGGCCGGGATATTGCCGTTCAGCACAGCCCGATTTCACAAGCGCAGCCAGCCCCGCGGCCACGGTCTGCTCATCGAGCCCGCACATGGCGGCGAGTTCCCGATGCCGCGGCAGGCGGGAAATAATGAGCCCGCCCTCACTTGCAGTGTCCGGCTCCGCCATGCGCAGTAGATCGGCATAAAGCGCCGTACCGGCCTGGCCCGTGTCCGCAGCCAATGGTCTTGGCGTGCGGGTCACGAGATCTGTCGCGAGATCCTGAAGCAGGGCGAGAGCGATGGCCGGCTCTGACTGCAGGAGAGCGGTGAAACGGTCCGCCGGCAAGATGAAGACGTCCGTGCCTGTTTGCGCGACGGCCGACAAGGTGGGCGCAAGCCCCGCCAGTGCATCCAGATGACCAAACAAACCGCCTGCGGCAATGTCGAAGAAGGTCACATCCCCATGTCGGTCAGCCGGCAGGGAGATGCGCATGACGCCCGCCAGCACGAAGCCGACCGCCGTTTCGCCTGCACCCGGCCCGCCTGCAATGTCACCCGCGCCATAGCGCGCAAACCGACCCTGTGCCGCCAGCGCGTCGAGCCAGGCAGCATCGCGGCTCCCCAGGCAGGGGATCGCCGCCAGCGGATGGGGAGCAGCGCCAGATCCTGCCTGCGGCAGAGCATGAAACGGCGTTGGTGCATTTAGGGAGGGCTGGACCGGCATGAGGCGCAGGACACCGTGGCTTGGGGTGGCGGGTGCGAAGGCGTGCAATGGTGGCGGCAAAGCCTGTAGGCTGCTTTAAGGTGCCGCTGAAAGCCTTAGGCAAACGCCGGGACACGTCTTGGCAAAAAATTCACCAATTCAAGCGAGGCTGAGAGCCAGTCCCGGCCTGTGGGTGACAGCCTCGCATGGGCGTCCCGCCGGGCCCTCCGGAGCAGACAGGACCGCATGATGCCGACCCAGAAAAGCCCCGCCCGCCCGCTTGCCTTCGCCATGCTTGGCGCCCTTGCCGCCGGTGCTGCGATCAGTCTGGCCGCAGCGCCCGACGTGGCGGAAGCTGGCGGCATGTACGAGATCCATTCCAGCGACTACACGGTGGGGATCGATCAGGCGCAGGTGCTGCGCATCGAGGGCGCAGCAAGCCTTGTCGCTGTCGGTAACCCATCCATCGCTGATGCTATTATCCAGGACGGCGACATGATCCTGCTGGTGGGCCGCAGCTACGGTGCCACCAATGTTCTCGTCTTCGATGCGGACGGCTCACAGCTCGCCTCGCTCCTGGTCAACGTGGTGGACAAGTCGCCCCGCATGGTGACGGTCAATCGCGGCGCCACACAGCGGAGCTATAACTGCGCACCTGAATGCCGCCCCGTGCTGCGCATCGGGAACGAACACACTCACGCCAAGGAAATTTTCGACCAGACCAACGACAAGCAGGGGCTTGCCACCGGCAGCGCTGAAGGCAGCGGCCAGGGCGCCGGTGAGTAGGGCGCAAGCGAACGGGCAACAACCTCGGCTTCAACCGGACTGAAGGTTCAAGAAACCCCGGAGCAGCAATGCTCCGGGGTTCTCTTATTGGATTTCTCGAACGGCGAAGGCCGTCAGCGCGCCAGCCGCAGATTGCTGAGGTCGTAGGCGATGGACTGGAACACTTCCCGCAGCTTCGAGTTAGACGGCGAGTCGAAATAAAGCTCGGGCGATGTGGCGCAGTCACGGAACACTTCCTGAAGGCTCGGCGAGTTGAGCTGGAAGGTGATGGTATAGACGCGCACGCCTTCCGCCTTCACCCGCTCGCACATCTCCCCGACCTTGTCGTCGATTATGTTCCGCGCGCCGCCAATGCTGTCCGTGCCCAGACGTTCCTTGTCGATATAGCCGAAGCTCGTGTAATCCGAGCCGTTGAAGCTCCGCTGACTGACGATCTCGTTATTGCCGTCCGTAAGAAGGATCAATGCCTTCTGCACGTCGGGATCCGTGTAGCTTGCCCCTTCCGTGAACGGGGCGGCCGGGGACAGGACGCGCCAGCCCCACGCCAGACCCTCGGCGATGTTGGTGCCTGAATTGTACCAGGGCTCCATGGCGCGCACCTCATTCACCAGCAGGGTGCGCGAATTTGTCAGCGGCACCAGCGGGCGCGGGCACGACTTGTTGGGGCCATAGGTCGTGGACGGTGTTTCATCATTGTGGATACGCGCGTTGTCGTATTTGCCGCTGTTCTCCTGACGCTTGCGGTCATTGCCGCCGATGTCATCGTCCAGATAATCATTGCTCGAGTCACGCTCCCGGTCGGATTCATCCGGCCAGAAGTAGGGCACAAACAACGTATCCGCATTGCCCGGCGTCGGCGCCGTATCAAGCGTGTCATGCGGTGCAGGCCGCATTTCCACGCAGCCCTTCCACTCCGCATTGCGGATATTGTCGAACAGGGTGAAGTGGTTGGTGGGCCCGCGGCGTGAATTAAAATTCTCCCCGTGGTACCGGGACTGTCCATTCACATCCATCCACTGCATGTCAAAGCCATCGGCCTTGATATTGACAGCGGTGACGAACGGCACGAGCGACATTCGCAGTAAGGACGGGCGATCCTGATCGCCGAACAGGATGCTGACGAGATCTTCCGCGGCCGTACGCAGGGCCCCGATTTTGCCGTTCCATGCCATCGAGCCCGTATTGTCGAGCACCATGGCTATTTCCAGTGCCTTGGATTCGCGTACTACTTCGATTTCGCTGCCAACCGACAGGGTGTCGAGGCCGATCACCTTGAGGATGGTTGTCGGCAGCTCGGCATTGGCTGTCAGCACGAAGCTGCCATCGCCGGGCACCACGGACACCGAACCCGGGACGCCAAGCTCGTTGGCGTCGTAATTGGCGTCAAAGAAGCTCTGGGCCATCGCCGTCATCTCGGCGGTGGTGCCGCCGGGGGAGGCGCCAACCGCAAGCCCGGCAGCGTCGAGTGCCCGCTCAAGCCGCTGCTGCACGATGAAGGCGCGGTTGAGATCAACCGCCCCGCCCACCGCTGCGGCGATGGGCAGGATCGAGATTGCCAGGATGATTGCGAAATTGCCGCGGTCATCTCGGCCGAGCGCGCGCATCAAAGAGCCGGCCCGTGTACCGAAGCTGCGGGAGGCATCTGCCAATCGGGAACTGAAGGCGTGGAACTTGTGCATGTGCGGCTCGTTCGGATGCAGCGCCCGGCAGGACCGGTCGCCGTCTGACGCCGCCTCGACATGGAGTGCGGCGGCATGCCGAAAGGTAAAAGCGCGCGGTGAACGAGGTCCTAAGAAAGGTGGTTAGCGGGAGGTTGCGGTGATGGCTAAAACCCCGGTCAACGCCTTGCGGGGCTGGTAACTGCAATGGGCCTACAAGATGCGCCATGACGAGAGCCGACCATGTCACATCGCCGGTAGGGTTACTGCTGCGCCGCTTCCGCCGCGACGCGCGCGGCGTGACCGCGATCGAGTTCGCCATGCTGGCATTGCCTTTCTTCTCGATTCTGTTCGCCACCATCGAGACGCTTGCCGTTTTCTATGCCTCCGTCAGCCTCGAGACAGCAGCGGCGGATGTTGGGCGGTTGGTCCGCACTGGCCAGGCGCAGACGCAAGGCCTGACGCGCGAGCAGATCCGCAACCGCGTCTGCGGCATCATCTTCATGGGGTGCGATGACCGGCTGCAGATCGACGTGCGGCAGTTCAACAACTTCCAGAATGTAAGCTTCAACAATCCGCTCAACGGTGATGGTGACCTGCGCACGGATCTGCTTTTCCAGCCCGGTAATCCCGGCGACATCGTGCTGGTGCGGCTCTTCTATGCCTGGGACATTTCCACACCGCTCATTGGCGCCGCCCTGTCCAATATGTCGGGCGACAAGCATCTGGTGGTGGCAAGCGTCGCGTTCCGCAATGAGCCTTACAACAATCCGGCGGCGCAGCAGGGCGGGGGCGGCTGATGCTGATACGGCTTCATGACGCGATGCTGGCGTTCAGGCGCGACCACAAGGGTGTGGCCGCGGTGGAGTTCGCCATCATCCTGCCGCTGATGCTGATCTTCTTCATCGGCGTTGTGGAAACGGCAACCGCGCTCACCGCCAACCGCAAGACGACGGCAGTGGCCAGCACCGTGGCCGACCTAGCGGCGCAGGCAATCACCCTCAGCGATACGAATGTGACCGATATCTTCGGTGCCGCGCGGGCGATCATGGAGCCGCATGGGTCAAACAACATCCAGATCCGCCTCACCAGTGCCTCCGACAATGGCGGCGGCAATGTGCGCGTGGACTGGAGCGACGGCTACAACATGGCCCCCTATTCGCGCGGCCAGTCCGTCAACGTGCCGCCCGATATCGTTTTCACTAATGGCAGCGTGATCATCGCCGAGGTGCGCTACACCTACCAGTCAGCGTTCACCTACTACGCCTATGGCGACATCGCGATGGAAGACAAGTTCTACGCGCGCCCCCGCCGCACCCTCGTGGTCGGCCGCACGCGTTAGACCAAGCCGCCCGCGCAGAGTATGGAGGCTGGCCAGAGCAGGCGCGCCGCCGTCACGTGACGAGGCTATCCTTCCCGTCCCTGTCGCCCGCTCTTGTCCCTCGCCCTGTCGCCCGGCACCGTTAACTATCTTTGTCACTGATGTGTCGCATACCTGCCGCACCCGTTTGATGCGGTCAGTGGAGGCTCAAGAAGGCCTGAAACCGGGCAATGGCGCACCGGGCAGCGGCAGGAAGCTGACATGTTTCCTGCGGCCATGGGGCACTCGGCTGGGCGTGCTGGGTGCCGGTGCGAGACAGATCGGTTAACCAGGAAAAATGGCGGAGAGACAGGGATTCGAACCCTGGAGACGGTTGCCCGCCTACACGCGTTCCAGGCGTGCGCCTTCGACCACTCGGCCACCTCTCCGCGAGGTCCGGCGTTTCAAGAAGACACCGGGAGGGGCGGAGATAGCGTATCGCACACCGTGCATCAACCTCGATTTTCGGGGAAATGCGCCAAAACGCGGTCAGCTATTTACACTTGCGTCAGCAGCGCGACTGCGGTTTGACTTGGCGCAGACATAAAGTCGCGGTGTGGGCCGCGCAGCCGCTGGCCGGTACCGGGTTCGGGGATCCCCTGTCCGGCCAAGAACAAGCGGCTGTTTACTTGCGTTGGGGCCATGGGGGGCCTGAGAAAAATGATCGTTTTCCGTCTTATCGGTTTGGTGTTCATCGCCGGCGCACTGATGGTGTTCGGCGCCGATGTGCTGCGGTCGCTGGAATCCGGCGAAGTGGGCATCAATTCCTTTGCACAGGTCTGGGCACTGCTCGACCAGCGCCTGGGTACTACGTCGCTTGAGGGCTTCAAGGCTTGGGCCGAAAGCACGCTTCCGGCAGCCGCATGGGACCCGGGCGTCGTGTCCGTCCTCAGCTATCCGGCCTGGGCCGTGCTGGGTGTGATCGGCATCGTCATCGCGCTGATTTTCCGCCCGCGCAACGGCTGAGCTGCTAACTCTTTGTTAACCGCACAAGAAGGACCGTCAGAACCATGATCCTGCGTGTTCTGACGGTCCTTTTTTTTGCCGCCACCATTGCGGCTGCTGCCAATGACGTGCTCTCGCAAGGGGGCATGGCGTCACTTGGCGAAGTCTGGTTTACCGTCCACTCTGGCTCGCTCAACCTGAGCCAGGCCGTTATCCAGCGATATTTGTCACCTGAAATATGGGACCCTTATGCCATCTGGGTCCTCGGGCAGTCCGCGACCGTCTTTTTCGGTCTTCTGGCGCTTGTCTTCTTCACAGTGGATTGGATCAGCGCCCGGCGTCGTTAGAATGATCGAAGAAGGGAACACAGATGGCGAAAATCTGCTTCCTCGCGGTGTTCCTGGGTGGCTTGGCTTTTCTGATTTATGTCGATGCCGGCAACGGGGAGCTTCGGTCGCTTGGCAACTTGTTTGGCCCGACAGAGACTGTCAGCTCCAGAGAGTTCGCATCAGTTGAAGATGGTCCCTCGACGGGCCCGGTGACAGCCTTCTTTGCCTGGGTCGCCAGCCTTCCCGCAATTCTCGTGCTATCAGCAGTTTTCTTGTTGTTTGCGATGATGCCGCCAGAGAACTTCTCGTTCTCCCGGTGGGAGAATTCTATAGGTGGGGGAGGCGACGACTAGTTGTCGTCCATCTTCAGCGCGGAAATGAAGGCTTCCTGCGGGATGTCCACCTTGCCGAACTGGCGCATCCGCTTCTTGCCCTCTTTCTGCTTGTCGAGCAGCTTGCGCTTGCGGGTCGCATCGCCACCGTAACATTTGGCGGTCACGTCCTTGCGCATGGCGGCGATGGTTTCGCGGGCGATCACGCGGCCGCCAATGGCCGCCTGCACCGGGATCTTGAACAGATGCCGCGGGATCAGGTCCTTGAGCTTCTCGCACATGCCACGGCCGCGCGCTTCTGCCCGGCCCTTGTGGACGATGATTGCCAGCGCATCCACGGGCTCCGCATTGACCAGGATCGACATCTTCACAAGGTCGCCCTGCTGATAGTCCTCGATATTGTAATCGAAGCTGGCATATCCCTTGGTGACCGACTTCAGCCGGTCATAGAAATCAAACACCACTTCGTTGAGCGGCAGGCGATAGACCGCCATGGCGCGGCCGCCCACATAGGTCAGGTCCTGCTGGATGCCGCGGCGGTCTTCACACAGCTTCAGGACAGCGCCGAGATACTCATCGGGGACCAGGATGGTGGCCTTGATCCACGGCTCTTCGATGTAGTCGATCTTCACCGGGTCCGGCATGTCGGCGGGATTGTGCAGCTCCACCATCGTGCCGTCGGTCATGTACATGTGATAGATCACGCTTGGCGCGGTGGTGATGAGATCGATGTTGAACTCACGCTCCAGCCGCTCGCGGATGATCTCCAGATGCAGCAAGCCGAGGAAGCCGCAGCGGAAGCCGAAGCCCAGCGCCGCTGATGTTTCCATCTCATATTCGAAGCTCGCATCATTGAGGCGAAGCTTGCCGAGCGCCTCGCGCAGATCCTCGAACTGCGCGGCATCGACCGGGAACAGGCCGCAGAACACCACAGGCTGCGCCGGCTTGAAGCCCGGCAGGGGCTTGTCCGCAGGGCGCCGTTCCTCGGTGATGGTGTCACCGACCGCTGTGTCCGCCACCTGCTTGATGGAAGCGGTGAGATAGCCGATCTCACCAGGGCCGAGGCTCTCGACCTTTTCCTTCTTCGGGCGGAAGACGCCGACCTCGTCCACGCCGTAGACGGCCTTGGAGGCCATCATGCGGATGCGCTGGCCCTTCTTGAGTTCGCCGTCGATGATCCGCACCAGAACGATCACGCCGAGATAGGCGTCGTACCAGCTGTCCACCAGCATGGCCTTGAGCGGCGCGGCGCGATCCCCTTCCGGCGCGGGCAGACGGGTGACGATGCCTTCCAGCACGTCCTCAATCCCAAGGCCGGTCTTGGCAGAAATCTCGATGGCATCCGACGCATCGAGCCCGATCACGTCCTCGATCTGCTGCTTCACGCGCTCGGGCTCGGCGGCGGGCAGGTCAATCTTGTTGAGGACCGGCACGATCTCGTGGTCGACTTCGATGGCCTGGTAGACATTGGCAAGCGTCTGCGCTTCCACCCCTTGGCTGGCATCCACCACCAGAAGCGAGCCTTCGCAGGCCGCCAGTGAGCGGTTGACCTCATAAGCGAAGTCCACATGGCCGGGCGTGTCGATCAGGTTCAGCACATAGGTCTCGCCGTCCTGCGCCGTGTAATCCAGCCGCACTGTCTGTGCCTTGACGGTAATGCCGCGCTCGCGCTCGATATCCATCGAGTCGAGCACCTGCTCCTTCATCTCACGCTCGCTGAGGCCGCCCGTCTTCTGGATCAGGCGGTCGGCGAGAGTGGATTTACCGTGGTCGATATGCGCAACGATGGAGAAGTTGCGGATTTTGGAAAGCTCTGTCATTTGACGCGGCATATAGCACTGGCCCACCGCCCCGCCTAGGGGATTTGCGAGCGGTCAGACCCGCATTTTTTGCAGGTGGACCAAAGACCTAGAGCCCCGGGCGTGGTCCGGAATGGCGCACATGGCGGGCCTCCTGTTCAGCCCGCTCCTGTTCCCGCCGCTGACGCAGCTCATCCTGGAAGGCGCCGGCAATGATGCCCGACGGCAGGCTGACCAGGCCGATAGCCCCGAGGATCAGGAAACCGGCGGCCACCCGCCCGCCGATGGTGGCGGGCACTACGTCGCCATAGCCGACGGTGGAGAGCGTCACCACGCTCCACCACATGGCCGACGGGATGGACCCAAAGGCTTCCGGCGTGGTTTCCCGCTCAAACAGATACATGATGACCGCAGCGCCATAGATCACCAGCAGCGCGATCACCGCCGCCACCACGAGCTGCCGCCAGACCGAGCGCAGGACCCGGATGACGACGCGGGCGGGCTCGAAATATTTGGCGAGCTTGAACAGGCGGGCGAGGCGGAAGGCGCGCAGCCAGGCAAGGTCAGCCCCCGTCATACCGAGGAACAAGAGCACGATCAGCTCCGGCCCGAAGGCCAGCACATCAATAAACAGCCAGAAAGGGCCGGCATAACGCGCGCGGTTGCGCAGGCCGGAGACGCCCCGCGTCTCTCCGGCGCACCACAGGCGCAGCGCAAACTCGATCGCGAAGATGAACAGGACCGCGTCATTGGCAAGATCAAGCGCACGGGCCGTACCCGGCGAGAGCCCCGGCATGGTCTCGATGGTGAACAGCACGACGCTCAGAAGGATGAGCGTGAGGATCACCCAGTTAACCGGCGACAATCCGTGCCGGTCCCATGAATCCAGCAAAAGCTGGCGGTCCATCCAGGCGCGCATGGGCTCCCCTCCCTGATGCGGCATGCAGGCGGTCAGTCAAGTAACCGGGCGGGGCAGGCACTGTGTGCGTCAGCCGCGCAATTCGCCGCCTGTCGCCTTCACGACGGCCGCCACGACCTTCTCGGAGACCGCATCGATCTCCTTGTCGGTCAGCGTCTGGCTGCGCGGCTGCAGCGTCACCTCGATGGCGACAGACTTGCTGCCCGGCTCAATGCCGGTGCCCTCATAGATATCAAACACCCGCGCGTCGGTAATGAGCTTCTTGTCGGCGCTCCGGGCCGCGCGCAGCAGCTTGTCAGCGGCGATGCCGGAGGTGACGACAAAGGCGAAGTCACGGCGCACCGGCATCAGGTCGATCGCGTCCAGCGGCGGCTTGGAACGGGTGGCCTTCTTGCGCGGGGCGGGAATGGCGTCGAGATAGACTTCGAAGGCAGCAACCCGGCCGGACAGGCCCATTGCCTCGACGACGCGCGGATGCAATTCGCCGAACTGGGCGAGGATGACCTTCGGCCCCAGCGTCAGCAGGCCCGAACGGCCCGGATGATACCAGTTGGCAGCACCAGCCTGCACCTGCGCGTTATCCGCAGCAGCGCCCGCAGCCGCAAGCGCGGCCAGCGCATCGGCCTTGGCGGTGAACACATCCGGCTGGCCCGCGCCCTGCCAGTGACGGCTGACGGCGCCGGCCCTGAGGCCTGATGCGCATGTGGCCTGACCTTCGGGCGTTTCATTCGCATACTGAGCGCCCACTTCGAACAGCGCCACGTCGCGCTGGCCGCGGTCGATATTGCGTTGCGCCGCAGCCGCCAGCGTCGCCAGGATGCTGGGCCGCATGTCGGAGAGTTCCGACGAGATGGGATTGGCAAGCTCAAGTGCCTTGGCACCGCCGCCGAACAGTTCCGCCTGCTGCTTGGAACAGAACGCCCAGGTGACGGCTTCCAGGAGCCCACGCGACGCCAGTGCCCTGCGCGCCTGGCGGACGCGGCCCTGCATCGGCGTCAGGATCGGCTGCGCCACCGCATTGAGGCGCGGCAGCGGTGTCGGCGCCACCTCGTTGATGCCGTGCACGCGCACGGCTTCTTCCACGAGGTCGGCAGAGCCATGCACATCCGGCCGCCAGCTCGGCGGCGTTACCTTGGCGGGTGACGCTGTGCGGTCGCTTTCGAAACCCAGTGCGTCGAGAATTGCGAAGATGCGGTCATCCTCAAGCGCAAGGCCCGTCAGCTTGCGCACGCGGGCGGTGTCGAACGCGATATCACGCTTCCAGTCCGGCACGTCACCGGCGCTGACAACATTGCTCGGCTCGCCGCCGCACAAATCGAGGATCAGCTTGGTCGCCATCTCCATGCCGTCATGGGCGAATTCCGGGTCCACGCCACGCTCGAAGCGGAACCGCGCGTCCGAGGTGATGCCGGTCTTGCGGCCGGCGGTGGCAATGGTGATGGGGTCGAACAGCGCGCACTCGACGAACACATTGGTCGTCTCTTCGGTGCAGCCGGTCGTCTCCCCGCCCATGACGCCGCCAAGGCCCAGCATGCCGCTGTCGTCAGCAATCACGCACATGCTGTCGTCGGCTTCATACTCCTTGCCGTCAAGCGCGAGGAACTTTTCACCCGGCTTGCCCATGCGTGCATGCACGGTGCCGGTGAGCTTGTCCGCGTCAAACACATGCAGCGGCCGGGCCCGGTCGAACGACATGTAATTGGTGATGTCCACCAGCGCATTGATCGGCCGCAGGCCGATGGCGCGCAGCTTCTTCTGCAGCCAGTCCGGCGACGGGCCGTTTTTCACGCCCTTGATCATCCGTCCCAGGAACAGCTCGCACGCGGGCGCGCCGTCGAATTTGAGGTCGACGCCGATGGGGCTGTCGAACGTCCCGGCCACAGGCGCGATGGTCTCGGGCTTGAGCGTGCCGATGCCCATGGCAGCCAGGTCACGGGCGATGCCGCGCACGCCGGTGCAGTCCGGGCGGTTGGGGGTGATGGCGATTTCGATCACCGGGTCGTTGACGCCCAGCGCGTCAGCAGCAGGCGTACCCACCTCGAAGTCGCCCTCAAGGTCGATGATGCCGTTGTGTTCGTCGGATAGCTCAAGCTCGCGCTCGGAACACATCATGCCGTTGGACTGCACGCCGCGGATTTCCGTCGGCTTCAGAGTCATGTCGATGCCCGGCACATAGGCGCCCTCAGGCGCGAAGATGCCCACGAGCCCCTCGCGCGCATTCGGTGCCCCGCACACCACCTGCATCTCGCCTGAGGCGGTCGCGACCTTGCAGAGCTTCAGCTTGTCCGCATTCGGATGCTGCTCGGTGGCCACGATCCTGGCGACCGAGAATGCCGCCAGCTCCTTGGCTGGATCGTGAATTTCCTCGACTTCGAGGCCCAGCATGGTGAGCGCGTCGGCGATCTCGTCGAGGGTGGCTGTGGTCTCAAGGTGATCCTTGAGCCAGGAAAGGGAAAACTTCATCGGCTCAGCCCTCCGTACAAAGAGGGCACATCCAAGGGCGAGAACCCGTAATGCTTGATCCAGCGCGCATCGCCATCAAAGAAGGCGCGCAAATCCGGTGCGCCATATTTCAGCATGGCGAGACGGTCGATCCCGATGCCGAAGGCAAAGCCCTGATAGATCTCGGGGTCGAGATTGGACGCCTTGAGCACATTGGGATTGACCATGCCGCAGCCCAGGATCTCCATCCAGTCATCCCCCTGGCCGATCTTGATGTCCTTGCCGGACCGGTCACACCGCACATCCACTTCCATGGACGGCTCGGTGAAGGGGAAGTAGCTGGGGCGGAAGCGCATCTCGACGCTGTCGACCTCGAAGAACGCCTTGCAGAATTCCTCAAGCGTCCAGCGCAGGTGACCCATATGGGTCTCCTTGTCGATCACCATGCCTTCGACCTGGTGGAACATGGGCGTGTGCGTCTGGTCGCTGTCGCAACGGAAGGTGCGGCCCGGCGCGATGAAGCGCAGAGGCGGCTCCTCGGAGCGCATGGTGCGCACCTGCACGGGGCTTGTATGCGTGCGCAGGAGCAGGCGCGAGCCGTCTTCCTGTTCGTGGAAATAGAAGGTGTCGTGCATCTGCCGGGCAGGGTGCTCCGGCGGGATGTTGAGGGCGTTGAAGTTGTATTCGTCCGTCTCGATGTCCGGACCTTCCTTCACGTCGAACCCCATGTCGGCGAAGATCGCCACGATCTCGTCGATGACCTGGCTGTTGGGGTGAATGCGGCCCTGCTCGGCATCCGGGGTTGCCACCGGCAGGGTCACGTCGACGCGCTCCTGCTCAAGCTTCACCGTCAGGGCGGATTCACGCAGTACGTCCTGGCGGGCGGTGATGGCGTCTGTGATGCGCGCCTTGAGGCCGTTCAGCAACGGTCCTGCTTCCTTGCGCTCATCCGGGCTCATCTTGCCCAGGCCCTTCATCAGTTCGGACACCCGGCCCTTCTTGCCGAGGGCTGCCACGCGCACCTGCTCGAGGGCGTCGAGGCTTTCGGCATCGGTGATGGCTTGGGTGAACTGCTCTTCGAGGGCAGCAGCTTCGCTCTTCAGGTCAGACATGTAAGAGGTCTCGTTCCGGCGCGGGAGGTGAGGCGCCTTTTCGCATAAAAAAATCGCTGGTGCACGTGCGGGCGTCAGGCCCGGTTCTGGCTGAACCGGCAGACGCCCGCGCGGGCAAACAGCGATTGTTCTTCATGTGCCCCGTCCGGAAGGACGGGAAAGCCGTTAAGAGGCTTGCTTCAGCGCGGCGGCCGCCTGATCGACCAGAGCCTTGAAGGCCTCAGGTTCGCGGATCGCGAGGTCGGACAGGACTTTGCGGTCCACCTCAACGCCGGCGACACTGAGACCGTTGATAAATCGGCCATAGGTCAGGCCGTGCTCGCGCACGGCGGCGTTGATGCGCTGGATCCAAAGGCTGCGGAAGGTCCGCTTGCGGGCCTTGCGGTCGCGGTACTGGTACTGACCAGCCTTGTCCACGGCCTGGGTGGCGGTGCGGAAGGTGTTCTTCCGGGCGCCGTAATAGCCCTTGGCCTTCTTGATAACTTTGCGGTGACGGGCGTGAGTGGTAACGCCCCGTTTGACACGTGCCATATGAGTTTCTCCTCAAGCGTTGTCGGGTAGGGGCAGGCCCTAGCCGTAGGGCATGTACTTCTTGACGATGCGGGCATCCTGATCGGACAGGATCGTCGTGCCGCGCTGGTTGCGCAGCTGACGGTTGGACCGCTTGATCATGCCGTGGCGCTTGCCGGTCTGGCCGGACCGCACCTTGCCTTTAGCCGTGAGGCGGAAACGCTTTTTGGCGCCGCTCTTGGTCTTCATCTTGGGCATTTCGCGTCTTTCCTTGAACGTAAGAGCGCCGGACCGATGAGTCCGGCGCCGAAGTCAGCAACCACACCGCCATGGCATGCCCTTTCAGGCCAGGCGGCACTCAAGACGCGGGGTTATAGAGGGGGCGCCTGCGCGATGCAAGGGCCCTGCGGGGCAAATTACAGGATAAGCCGTTGGTCCGGCTGGTTTTCCCGGCCGGTCATGAAGCGCAGCACTCTACTCACCGGCCACTTGCGGATCCCATGTTTCGTCGCCGGGGGCGCCGCAGGGGCGCAGCTGGGTCTTGCGGCCTTTCCAGCCGCCGGTGGTGCCGTGTTTGTGGAAGCGGCGGCCTGAACGGCGAGTATGGGCGTTCTGATAGGCGGCACTGCGGTCGGATTTCTGTCCGATAGCCATTTTTCTGTCCCTGTTGACGCGCGGTAAGCGGTTTGTGATGGCCGCTCTTGCGGAAACAAGTCTCGGCTGCGCCCGGGGGTCCCCTCATTGACCCACTTCAACGCACCAGGTGCGCGAATATCATAACCAGTTGAAATAGCGGAAGAATTCGTTCTTCTGCCGCCCGGGTGCTTTTCGTGAAGATGTGATGACGCTTTTGTGGCGGGTCGCGGCAGGCATGGCTGGCATTGGCGGGAGCGCAAATGTGATGGCGCTTGGTCTTCCCCTCTGCGGCTTTGTCGCCCATCTGGCGGGCTTATTGCCGATACGGTCGAAACAGGGGAGGGCACCATGTCCACATCATCACGCGATCTGAACCAGCCGGATGCGCTGGAAGATTTCACCCGGCGCACCATCACCCTCGACGGTGCGACGCCCGGGGTCAGCAAGACCGTCCATGTAACCGGCAGCGGCCCTGCTGTGATCGTGATGGCGGAAATGCCCGGCATCAGCCCCCACGTGGCGCGGTTTGCCCGCTGGGTGCGGGACGCAGGGTTTACGGTCTATATGCCGTCGCTGTTCGGCGATGACGGCGCGGTGCCGGACGAGGCGCGCAGCGCGGAAGTGTTCCAGCACGCCTGCGTCAGCGCTGAGTTCCGCGCTTTTGCTAAAGGCAACCCGGACGGCAAGGCCAGCCCGGTGACCCAGTGGCTGAGGGCGCTGGCGCGCTTCGCCCATGAGGAATGCGGTGGGCCGGGTGTCGGTGCCATCGGCATGTGCTTCACCGGCAATTTCGCCCTGTCGATGACGCTTGAGGAATCGGTGCTGGCCCCGGTCCTGTCGCAGCCTTCCCTGCCGCTAGATGAGCCGGGCCAGGTGGAAAGCCCGCCGGAGGAACTGGCAGCGGTGCGCGAGCGGCTTGAGAAAGATGACCTGACGGTGCTGGCCTACCGCTTTGAGGGCGACAATTTCTGCCAGGCGGAACGCTTCGCGCGCTATGCGGAAGCGCTTGGAGATCGCTTCGATGGCCGGGTGCTTCCGGACGAAGCGGCGAATACCAGGGATCTGAGCCCCTTCCACCAGAAATTCGTCACCACGCCCCACAGCGTCGTGACGGTGCATCTGGTTGATGAAGAGGGTGAGCCGACGCGCCGGGCGCGCGACGAAATCCTGGATTTCTTCGCCGACCGCCTCAAAGTCTGACGAGGGCCTGTGCCACCAGACGACCGCGCAAGAGGTCGCAAGGCCCGGCTGCCACAGGGGCGCAGCATCCGGACCTTGCTCACTGCCGGACCGGTACCCCGGCCTGGCAGGTCTCTAATAGAAATGGCCGTGTGGCCGGGACTTAGTTGGCGCCGTTGCCTTCACCGCGTGCATCTTCCAGCACGTCGAATTCGCCGTCGCCTTCATCCACTTCGTCGGCCACGGTGTAGCCGGCGCCAGCCGCAACACCCAGCGCGCAACCGCCGGCGGGAACGGCCATCAGGCCAACAATGGCAAGCGTCTTCATAAGGTCGGTCATGGTGTCGTCCTTTCATCTGCTCTTGCCGTCTAAACAGATGGCCCCCCATGCGGGTTCCGGAAAAGCAAAAAGGCCGGCAGTCCTGCGACTGCCGGCCTTCTTTGTCATCGGCGCTGGACCTCTCAGGCCGCAGCCGGCCTTGCGGCCCGCGCACGGGCCCGGGCGGGCTTGCGTTTGCGCCACCAGATCAGGATGCCGGTGATCGACAAGGCGGCTGTGATGAGTCCCGCGACGGAGATGATGATCCGGCCCGGCAGGCCGATGATCTGGCCTGAATGCAGCGGGAACTGAAGCTGCACGAATGTATCGCCGCCGGTGCCGGCGCCGGGAATCTCCACATGCAGGAGGTCGCCGGTCCGGTCATCAAAGAACATCCATGAATTGCCCAGCCCCGTGCCGTGATGCTCGCCATAGGCAACACCGATGGCGGCATAGGTGCGCGGATGCCAGACCATGCCCGGCTGCTGGGTGATGCCGTGCTCAGGCGCTTGCTGCTCAGCCAGGGCGAGGGCATCGGAGAAACCGAGCTTTGGCTCACCCTCTGCCCCCATGCCCTGGCGCTCCGCGGCAAGATCGTTGATGGAGGGGGACAGATCCGCCACCAGCGACACGATCGGCCGGAAGACCTGATCCGGCAGATTGAGGGCAACGCCGCTCATCGCCAGCATGAACAGAAGCGGCCACAGCCACAGCCCCGCTGCCCGGTGAAAATCGATGTTGAAGCGGTGGCCCGTCGCGCCCTTCTTGATGCGCCAGGCAGGCCCCCATTTCTTCCAGAACGGCGCCCCGCGCGGCAGGGTGAGGTAGAAGCCCACCATGCAGTCGATGGTCCACAGGATTGCGACGATACCCATCAGAAGAAGGCCGATCACGCCGGGGAGATGCAGGCTGTAGTGCAGCTTGTAGATGAAGGGGATGAGATGCGGCGCATCGAGCCGGAAGGCGCCCCATTCGCGCGTGCCCAGCACCTCGCCCGTCGCCGGGTCGATGAACACCTGGTTGAAGGGCAGCTCCGCCGGTTCGCCTTCACCGGGAATGCGGCGTTCGGACACGCTGGCCACAAGATTGTGCGCCGGGTCGATTTCGAGGTCGACAAACGACACGTATAGCTCCGGGTACGCTGCCTCCACCCGTTCGACGATATCAAGCGCAGGCAGCACCGGCGCGTCGCTGCGGCGCTCCAGCAGGGAGGGGTTCAGCAGTTCATCAAGCTCATGATTGAACGCGATGATGGAGCCGGTGAGACCGGCGACGGCGAGAAAGATCGCCGTCGCCAGACCCACATAGCGATGCGCCAGAACGGCGATCATGCGGGGTTTCATGGTGTCACCTACCACTCATGGGCGACAGTCAGCGTCACCGCCCGTTCCTCGCCGAACCAGCACCAGCCGGAGGAGAAACAGCCGGCCACATGCCGCTTGTCTGTGATGTTGCTGCCATTGAGACGAACGGATGTGCCTTCAAGGTCAGCGGTGAGCGCGCCCAGGTCGTATTCGATGGAAGCATCGAACAGGGTGAACGGATCAAGCTGCCGCGAATTGGCGGCATCCACCCAGGAACCGTCCGTGTACCGCGCACCGGCTCCGACCTTGAGCCCGGGGATCGTGTCCTGGTCGAACGTGTAATCCGCCCAGAGGGAGGCATTGTGCTTCGCAACCCAGACAGGCGTCTTGCCCACAAGGCCGGTATTGTCCTTCGTGTATTCCGTATCAAGGAACGTATAGAAGGCGGAAAGGCCAAGCCCGTTCGTGAGATCGAGATGGCCCTCGACTTCGACACCTCGGGAGCGGATTTCACCGGTCTGAATGTTGAAGGCCGGGTTGGCCGGGTCGCGGGTGGTGACGTTCTGCTTGTAGAGGTCAAACGCTGCGACCGTGACCATGACGCTTTCATCCAGCGACAGGTACTTCACGCCCACTTCGGTCTGCTGGCCGGTGGTGGGCTTGAAAGGCGTGCCGGCGAAATCCGTGCCGCTCTGCGGCTCGAAAGATTCCGCGTAGCTGACATAGGGCGCGATGCCGTTTTCAAAGCGGTAGAGAGCCCCGATACGGCCTGAGAAATTGTCCTGCTCAAGGTCAGCAGGCGTGCCCGACAGAAGCTCCGTGTCGTCGCGCTCATACCAGTCCTTCCGGCCGCCGGCGAGGACGGTCAGGCCGCCCCATTTGAGCTGCTCCTGGACATAGATGCCCGTCTGGTGGTGATCGAAATCCCACCGCCGCGACGGCGCGATCGAGGCGATCGGCTGGTTGTTATTCGGGGCGAAAAGATCAAGCGTGGGCGCTGCCCCATAGCCGATCTCGGCGTCCGAATTGAGCTTCCAGTAGTCCAGGCCCGCAAGCAGCGTGTGCTCAATGGGACCCGTGGTGAACTTCGCCTGGATCTGGTTGTCGACGGCGAAGCTCTTGGTGCGCTCGTCCGAATAGATCGACGCGCGGCCCAGGGTCCGGTTGTCGCCCGCCAGGGCTGTCGGATAGACGCTGCGGTAATCGATATCGGTTTCGAGGTAGCGGAAATTCTGCCGAACGGTCCAGGTGTCGTCGAAGCTGTGTTCAAACTCATAGCCGGCGGCGATCTGCGTCCGGTCGAATTCTTCCCAGTTGACGTCACCGTCATAGAAGTCCGGGTCGAGCTGGCCGAGCGGATTGTCGAAGGCGGACCCGAGGGAGGGAACGGCGCCGTAGGAGCCGGACTTCGGATCGCGCTGATAATGGGTAAGAACCGTCAGCGAGGTCCGGTCGCTGGGCTGCCATGTGAGGGACGGGGCCACCAGTACGCGCTCGGCTTCCGTCGTCTTGGCCTGGCCGTCCTTGCTGTGGGCCTTGGCAATCAGGCGATAAGAGAACTCGCCCTCATCATCCAGCGGACCGGTCGTATCGACAGTTGCCTCGCGCAGTTTGTTGGTGCCGATACCGACCGAAACCTTGCCGGAGGCCGTGTCCTGCGGGCGCTTGGATACGAGGTTGACGAGGCCGCCGGGGGGCGAGTTGCCGAACAGCACCGAGGCCGGGCCCTTGAGCACTTCCACGCGCTCGATCATCGAGGTGTCGATCTGCGGGATCGCGTACCAGCCATTGTACTGGAGCTGCAGGCCGTCGAGATATTCACGGTTCACCTGGAAGCCGCGCACCGTGAACATGTCGTAGCGGGAGACGGACCCGCCGCGGTTTTCGGTGGTGACGCCGGTGGCGTAGCGCAGGGCTTCGGCTACAGAGTTGGCGTTGCGCGCCTCGATGGCGGCTGCCGGCACGACGGTGATCGACTGCGGGGTTTCCGCGATCGGGGCGTCAGTCTTGGTGGCCGTGGCGCTGCGGGTTGCGAACACGCCCTCAACGGGGCCGTCGGCGGATTCGCCGGTAGCTTCAACGGTGATTGGCGCAAGTTCGCGGACAGCGTCCGGCGATGCAGCGGGTGCGGCCTCCTGCGCAGTCTCCAGCACAGTCTGAGGCGCGGTTTCCTGCGCCAGGGCAGGCATCAGGGCAGCTGGCGCCACGCTGAGAAGGAGCGCGCCGGCCAGGTGCCTTGCGGCCGGACGGCGATGGACGATCGACATCGAGATTGGTCCCCCAAAATGATACTAAGACTCAAAATCAAGTTGAGGGCAGAGTCGCGCTCCCACGTTTGTCTGCGGTTAGCGTCAGTTTCCCCCAGCTTCCGGCAGCCAGCCACCGGTGAGGGGTCTATAACTTATAATGCAAATGACTCGCAATAGTGGTAATTGACTACCTAAAAAGGGGGATGAACGCAAAAAGGCCAGCGCCCCGCCTGTCGGAGCACTGGCCTTTCCAGCTTCCTGATGGTGGGCGCGCCCTTAGCGCGGTGCCAGCACCATGATCATCTGACGGCCTTCAAGCTTAGGGTGCAGTTCCACCTTGGCAATCTCGTCCACCTGGTCGCGCACCCGGTGCATCAGTTTCATCCCGAGATCCTGATGGGCCATTTCGCGGCCGCGGAAGCGCAAGGTGACCTTCACCTTGTCACCCTCTTCAAAGAAGCGGAGCATGTTGCGCATCTTCACGTCATAGTCATGCGTGTCGATGTTCGGCCGCATCTTCACTTCCTTGACGTCGACCGTCTTCTGCTTCTTGCGGGCCTCAGCGGCTTTCTTCTGCGCCTGATATTTGTACTTGCCGTAATCCATGATCTTGGCAACAGGCGGCTTGGCGGTGGGGGACACCTCAACCAGGTCAAGACCGGCTTCCTGGGCCATTTCCATGGCGCGGTCGGTGGCAACGACACCGACATTTTCACCCTCGGCGTCAATCAGCCGGACATCAGGAACGTTGATCTGGTTATTGGCGCGCGGGCCCTCCTGCTTCGGAGGGGGCGCCATGTTGGGGCGGCGTGCGATCGTGCTATTCTCCCGTAAGGACGGCGCGGGAGAAAACGTCGATCAAAATGGTCCCGCAAGCCCCGTCCAATGAAAACAAAGGTGTTGAACCGCTTATATTTCGCGAATCGCAGCGGTTTTCAAGCCTCAGCCTCCGAGATTCCCACGCAAGACCCCAATGCCGCGTTAACGGCCTCCGGCATGATGGCGGAAATCTCAGGCGCTTGCAGTACCGAAACGGATGCCCCGCGCGGGGCGCAAAGCGCAGGGTCGCTGTCGCTGCCGAACAGCGCAACGCTCGGCGTGCCCGCAAGCGACACCAGATGCATGGGCCCCGTGTCATTGCCCGCAGCAGCACGTGCCCCCAAGGCCAGTGTCACGATGTCGTTGAGGCTGGTCGCCCCGGTCATGTCCAGGGCGGAAGGTGCGATGGCGCGGATTGCGTCCGCCAGGGGCTTCTCGCCCGCGGTACCGACAATGACAGGCAGCAGCCCCCGGTCAGCCCAGGCTCGCGCCACCTCGCCAAAATACTCTGCGGGCCAGCGCTTGGCCGGCCGGTGCGGCGCGGCACCCGGAACCAGCAGACCATAGGGCGCGTCTGTGCCCAGAAGCTCCGCTGCGGGGCGTGTGCCACGCAGGCGCGCTACATCCGGCATCGGTGTGTGGGCAATGCCGGCGTCGCGCAGCTGCTCGGCCTGCCGGTCAATGGTGTGCATCAGGTCACGCTGCGGATTGGCATGGGGGTGCGAGCAGCCCCGTGCGATGCCCGACCATTCCGTGCGCGGCCACAGCAGGTGGAAGTACAGCGATGACCGCGACGAGGTCTGAAGGTCATAGACGCGGGTGAACCGTGCCCAGCTCATGCGGCGGACCAGCGACAGCATGGCGGCGAAGCCCTTTGCCCGGCCGTCATCCCACACCGCGTCGAAGAACCCGGTATCCTCGCCCAGCTTGCGGAAGGGCGGTGTGGTCAGCAGCGTGATATGGGCATGGCCGGAGCCGCGGGTGGCTGCATCCAGCGCATCATGATGAGTACGGATGGCCTCGAAGGGACCGAGCGCCTGCGCAAAATCACCAAGTGCGCCGAGCTTGATGACCAGAATGCGCTGCCCGGGCCGTGTGATGTCCGCCCGGCTCATGACGCAAGCACGTCCTCATAGACCTTGAGCGTGGCCGCGCACATCGCGTCCGACGTGAAGCTCTCGATGGCGTGACGCCGGGCCCGGGCGCCCATGCGGGCCTTGTCGTCGGCACCGAGCGCCAGCGCGTCGTCGATGGTGCCTGCCAGCGCGTCGGCGTCCCCCGGCGCGAACAGCCAGCCGGTGCGGGCATGGGCCGGGTCGGTGACCAATTGCTCCTGCGCGCCGCCGTGATCCGGCGCGATCACCAGGGCACCCATGGCCTGGGCCTCGACGGCGATGCGGCCGAAGGGTTCAGGGTCAAGGGAGGCGGAGACGACGATGTCGGCGGCCTTGTAGGCGGCGGGCATGTCATCCACGTGGCCTGCCAGGGTGACATCGCCCTCAAGGCCATGCTCTGCGATGCGCTTGCGCACCTCTGCCTCGAATTCCGTGCGGCCCTGAGCGTCGCCTGCCAATACGTAGCGCGCCGGCAGCTTGGCACGGGCGGCGGCATCGACCAGCAGGAGCGGGCCCTTCCAGCGGGTGAGGCGGGCAGGGAGCAGCACGATGGGCCGGTTATCACCCTCCACGCCCCACTCGGCCCGCAGCGCTGCCACGCGCGTCTCGTCCACACCATCCGGATCAAATGCTTCAAGGTCGAAGCCGCGCGGAATGGGGTGAACCTGCTCGACCGGCGTGCCATGCGCCATCATGATGCGGTCAGCGGTGTAGCGGGAATTGGCGATCACCGCGTCGCCGCGCGCCATGACCGAATTGTAGAACACCTTCCAGCGCGGTTTGAGATGCACCTTGCTGTGATAGGTGGTGACGAAATGCACCTTCTCGCCGCGGGCGGCGGCAAGCGCGCTCCAGGCCGGCGCGCGGCTGCGTGCATGGACGATGGAGATGTCGCGGGCCCGGATGATGCGGCGGATCTTGCCGATATTCTCAAGCATCACCATGGGGTTCTTGGAGGCTGCGTCCATGTGGAAGATCGTAACGCCCGCCCGCAGCAGCTCGCTTTCAAGCCGCCCGCCATTGGTGGCGACGAAGGAGCGCCAGCCGCGCGCGGCGACCGCACTGGCCACCTCGACGCAGGAGCGTTCCGCCCCGCCCGCGTCCAGCTGCGGGATTACCTGAAGCACGCCTGGCGCTGTAAGCTCCTGCGACATGTCTAGTTCTTCCGACCCCAAGTAGCAGCAAGGCGGTGTAATGACCGACGACCAAGACCAGCATATGACCTCCGGCCAGCCCAGCACACTGGCCCGGCCCGGCGGGCAGACGCTTGCATATCATGCAACGCCCGGCAAAGGGCCGACAGTGGTCTGGTTCGGTGGGTTTAAGTCCGACATGACGGGCTCAAAAGCAACCGCGATCGAGGAATGGGCGAGGGCGCGCAGCCGGGCCTATGTGCGCTTCGACTATTTCGGCCATGGCGCGTCGTCAGGTGCTTTCGCAGAGGGCACGATCTCCCGCTGGCTCGATGACGGCATGGCTGTGCTGGACGAACTGGCTCAGGGCGACGTGATTCTCGTTGGCTCCAGCATGGGCGGCTGGCTGTCGCTGCTGGCAGCCCGCTCCCTTGCGGATCGGGAACAGTCGGCCCGGCTCAAGGGGCTGGTGCTGATCGCTCCGGCCCCGGACTTCACCGAGCGGCTGATGTGGGCGGGGTTCTCGGATGAAATCCGCACCCAGATCATGGAGACCGGGCGCTATCTACAGCCGTCGGACTATGACGAGCCCTACGAGATCACCCGCGAGCTGATCGAGGACGGGCGCAAGCACCTGATTATGCAGGAGGTGATCCCCGTCACCTGTCCGGTGCGCATCCTGCAGGGCATGCGGGATGACGATGTGCCCTGGCAGCACGCCCTCAACATCGTGGAGGCCCTGGAAGGGGACGATGTGACCTACACGCTGGTGAAGTCCGGCGACCACAGACTGTCGGAACCCGCCGACATTGCCCGCCTCACACGGGCGTTGGATGACATAACCGGCACCTGATCCGCGCCGCAGCGGCACGAGTCGCTTTAGGCTTTGCCATCGCCCGCATCGGCAAGCGCCCTCAGGCCCTCGCGATAGGTGGGATAGCGCAGGGTGATGCCGAGATCGGTTTTCAGGCGGTCGTTTTTCACCCGCTTTGATTCGGCATAGAAGCTGCGGCCCATGGGCGACATCTCTGCTTCCTCGAAGGGGATCAGCGGCGGGGCCTCAATGCCGAGAAGCTCCGCTGCGAAGGCGACCACATCCTGCGGCGGTGCTGCTTCGTCGTCGCAGACATTGAAGGCACCGCCGGGCAGGCCCGACAGGGCAGCCGCTTCGAGGATCTGGGCGATGTCTTCGACATGGATGCGGGAAAAGACCTGGCCGGGTTTGTCCACCCGCCGCGCGGTGCCCTTGCGCAGGGAGACGAGCTGGTTGCGACCGGGGCCGTAAATGCCCGCCAGCCGGAAGATGTGCAGCGGCACATCCATGCGTGCGGCAAGGTCGCCCCAATTGAGTTCCGCCGTCACCCGCTTCTTGCCGCGGGCGGTGGTGGGCAGCAGCATGCTGGTCTCGTTGACCCAGCCCCCGTCACGGTCGCCATAGACGCCGGTGGTGGAGAGATAGCCGATCCACTCAAGGCCCGTCAGGCCGGCGATGTCTTCGCCATGGGCCGCGAGCACCGGGTCGCCATTGTCACCCGGCGGTACGGAGGCCAGAAGATGGGTCGTGCCGGTGAGGGCGGACGCAAAATCCTGAAGCGGATCATCCCCGAACACATGCGCGTCGATACCCTCGGCACGCAGGGCCTGCGCCTTGTCCCGGCTGCGGCAGGTCCCGGCCACCTGCCAGCCGCGCGCCTGCATGGCACGGGCGAAAGCGAGGGCGGAAAAGCCGAGGCCGAAGCAGAAAAGACGCGGCACGATATCTCCTTGAATGAGCGGCATTGAGTGAGCGGGATCAAGCGGCTGTGAGGGCAGGCAAGAAGTTGCCAAACCGCCGCCATGAAAAGGCCATGGGCGCGGGCGACGCTACCGCCCATGAAAGAGATGTTGCAAGCCGCACGATTGTTTTTTGCCTGGGTCGGCGCCCTGATCGCCGGGCTCGTGTTGCTGCTCGTGGTGTTCCAGCCCGCCCACAGCCATGCTCAGGAATTGGCTCAGGAACCTGCGCAGGCTGAAGCCAGAGGCACGTCGCAGCCGGCGGCCTACAACCTCGACAGCGCCGCCCGCTATCGCGACTGCCTGAAGTTTGTCGCCCGCGACCCGGACCAGGCCTTCGATGAAGCCATCGCCTGGCGCGGCAATGGCGGCGGTGCCGCCGCGCGCCATTGCGAGGCACTGGCGCTGGTGGAGCTTGGCCTCTTCGGTGATGCCGCTATCCGCCTTGGTGATCTTGCCGATGCGCCTGATGCGGGCGGGCCGGAAGACCGGGCCGACCTGCTGGCGCAGGCGGGCAATGCCTGGTTGCTGGCGGGCAGCGGCGAGAACGCCGTGGTGGCACTTGATGCGGCCCTGACGCTGACGCCGGGAGACCCGGTGCTGCTGGCGGACCGCGCCCGGGCGCATGCCGCAACCGGAAATTATGGTGCAGCCGATGCCGATCTGAGCCAGGTGCTGGCGCTTGTGCCGGCCTCCGCCGACGTGCTGGTGCTGCGCGCCGCCGCCCGCCGCCATACCGGCGACCATGACGCGGCGGCAGAAGACATCAGCCGTGCCCTGTCTCTTGCCCCGGAGGACCCGTTCGCGCTGGTCGAGCGGGGGGCGCTGCGCCTCGCCCGCGGCGATGATGCGGGCGCCCGTGCAGACTGGGTGGCCGTGGCCCGCCTTGTGGGCGATGTGGACCCGGACAATCCCTACGCTGCAGCCCTCAAGGATGCCCGCAAGGGGCTTGAGGCGCTGGACGTGGAGAAATAGGGCTCAGTCGCTGACCGGCTATCAGAAATCAAGATTGGCATAATGCGAGGCGGCCGGCATGCCGGCCACATGGTCTGCCAACAGTGCCCTGAAACTCGGGCGTGACTTGATGCGCGCGTACCATTCCTTGGCTTCCGGAAAATCCGCCCACGGAACATTTCCCAGATAATCAACCGATGACAGATGGGCCGCGGCGGCAAGGTCCGCCACGGTCAGCATGTCGCCGGCCAGCCAGTTGCGCCGCTCCACCAGGAACGAGATGTAGTCAAGGTGGTAGCCCACATTGTGCATGCCGATGCGCACGGCTTCCGTGTCCGGCGGGCCGCCGCCCAGGTCACGCGGCAGAAAGCGGCGGGTGATCTTCTCGTCGACAAGGTTGAGTGTCACTTCCTCGGCGAACTTCACATCGAACCACTCGGCGATGCGCCGGGCCTCGGCGCGCTCTACCGGCCCGCCGGGCAGCAGCACAAGGCCGCCATCCGGATCGCGATAGACCTCGTCGAGATAATCGATGATGACCCGGTGATTGCTGACAATGGTCCCGTCCGGTTCGATCATTACCGGGGCCTCGCTGGCCGGGTTGAGCGCGAGGAATTCCTCCCGCCGCTCCCAGGGGCGCACGGTGTTGGTCTCGAAGGCGAGTTTCTTCTCCGCAAGCGCCAGGCGGATCTTGCGGCAGACGGGATCGAGGGGCTGGTGAAGCAGGCGGCGCATGATGTGAGCGAGTCTAGCTTATTCGCGGGGCAAGGGAGATAGCCCAATTGCGGCGTTAAGCCATCCCCCAATCATCTCCTTCCCATCATTGTTTTGTGGCCGTTCTTGGGTATTGATGAAGCCGCGCCCGCGCGCTGATGCCTCAAGGCCCTTCCGCCGCTCACACCGGACCATGCCCATGCCCCTTTCCCAGCTCATCGTCCTGGCCATCATCCAGGGGCTGACGGAATTCCTGCCCATTTCATCTTCCGGCCACCTGGCGCTGGTGGATGAACTGACCGGTTGGGCGGATCAGGGGGTGCTGATCGACATGGCGATCCATGTGGGGTCGTTGTTCGCGGTGTTGATCTACTTCCGCAAGGATGTGCTGGAGCTTATCGGCGGCGCATGGATGCTGCTGCGCGGCGAGATGACAGAGGCGGGCCGCCTTGTGCTTTATCTTGTCGGCGCCAGCGTGCCGATCTTCGTGGTCGGCTTTGCGGTGGTGTCGAGCGGGCTGGTGGATGGCCTGCGCGGCGCGGCCACCATTGCCTGGGCCAACATGATTTTCGCGCTGTTGCTGTATTGGGGCGACCGGGCAGGCGGCACCTCCCGCACCTTGCGTGAGATGAGCTGGGCGCAGGCGCTGATCATTGGCCTGTCGCAGATTGCCGCCATCATGCCGGGAGCGAGCCGCTCCGGCGTCACGATGACGGCGGCGCGCTTTCTGGGCTTCGACCGCAAGGAAGCCGCCCGCTTCTCCATGCTGCTGGCGATCCCCACCATCCTGGGCGCGGGCGCGGCGACGGCACTGGAACTGATCGAGAGCGGCAACACTACCCTTCAGACAGACGCTGTGATCGCCGCCTTCCTGTCCTTCCTCGCAGCATGGCTTTCCATCGCCGTTTTCATGCGGCTTCTGGAAAACATCTCCCTCACCCCCTTCGTCATCTACCGGGTGGTGCTGGGGGCGGCGCTGCTGGGCTGGCTATATCTGGGCTGATCAGGACGCGGTTTCGCGGCGGATATCTTCCGCATACTGGCCCTGGCGGCGGTACATCCACAGATAGCTGGGCACAATGGCCTCGACGCTGGTCGCCTCGATGCCGAGGTCGCCGAGGGTGCGCTTCTCAGCGATGGCTGCCTCGCTCACCACATTGTCGGTTTCCAGCATCTTCACCTGGTCATGGGTGAGCAGCGGATTGGGCAGTAGCCCGAGGATGCGGCCCTGGAGGCGGGCGATGGGCCAGGGCACCGGCGCCAGCAGACGCTTGCGCTGGATCTCATCAAGGACGATCTGCATCAGCTCCTTGAAGCTGTAGACGCGCGGGCCGCCCAATTCATAGATCTTGCCCGAGGTGCCCGTGTCTTCCAGCGCCGCGCATACCGCATCAGCCACGTCATCCACATAGACCGGCTGTATTTTCGTGTGCCCGCCGCCGAGCAGCGGCAGCGCCGGCAGGAACCGGGCAAGACCTGCAAACCGGTTGAAGAAGCCGTCGCCCTTGCCGAACACGATGGAGGGGCGAAGGATCACGGCTTCGGGGAAGGCCTCCAGCACGGCGGCTTCGCCATTGGCCTTGCTGGCCGCGTATTGCGCATCGCTGCCCGTATCCGCACCGATTGCCGACACATGCACGAGCCGCTCAACTCCCTTGGCCTTGGCGGTCCAGGCTATGCGGCCGGCGCCTTCCGCCTGCAGGGCGGAGAAAGTCTGCTTGCCGCTTTCAAACAGGATGCCGACGAGGTTCACCGCCATGGACGCGCCGTTGAGCGCGCGGGCGACTGATTCGTCATCGCGGATGTCTGCGTAAACCGCTTCCACCTGGCCCGGCAGACCCATGGTGCGCAGGAAGCCAGCCCGCGACGGATGCCGCATGGCGGCGCGCACGCGGTAGCCGCGCTTCGCCAGTTCCCGCACCACGTGGCGGCCCAGAAAGCCCGATCCGCCAAATACCGTAACGATCTTGTCGCTCACGATGGAATGTCCCTCTTCTCGCCGGGCACCTGCGCGCCCCTGGGGGGCGGCAGGCAGCCTCTCAGGCCGCGCGTCGCATAGTCATTTAGAGCAGTAAATAGCGCAGCCGCACCCACCCGCCTAGGGGGCAAGGCAGTTTGTCCCAAGAGAAGGGTCCGGCAATGGGGACGATACGGGAAAGGCTTACGCGGCGGAGAAGGTGGCGCTGCAATAGGCGCTGTCCCGCCCGTCTGCCGTCACCACGCCCTGAGCGGCGGCGATCTTCGCACCGGTCTTGATGGCGGTGGTGGAGAACTCGATCCACTGCCCGGCACTGCCGGCGCGCAGGAAATCCACATGCAGGGTGATGGTCACAAGCGGTGGGGTGTCGAAACCCTTGGCCTTGTAGGCAGCGACGCAGGACAGGCCCATGGCATTGTCGGCCAGCGCCGTGATCAGCCCGCCGTGCACGATGCCGCGCGAATTGCAGTGCCGCTCATCAGCCCGCAGACCGAGGACGATGCGGTCTTCAAGAAGGCGGGAATAAAGTGGCTCCCATGGGTCGGTGAGCGGGCTTTTGCGGAAGTGAGGGTTGAAGCCTTCGGGAATGGTCTGAGACATGATGCGGCCTTTGGTGATGATTGATTTCCCCACCAATGTGCGCGCCCTGGCGGGGATCACAATTTGCGTTTCGCCCTACCGGCATTGCGGTGATGGGCCAAATGCAGATCGTCCCGTTTCGGCTCCGCGCGCCTCTCTGTCGGCGGTTTCAGGAGTGCAGGCCGATGCGGTGCAGGATGTGGCGCACGGCCTCGTCCGGTGTCATGGCGGCGGTATCGATCATCAGATGCGGGCCGTGCCAGGGCTCATAATCCCGCGCCAGCACGTCGTCCCAGCGCGGCAGGATGAGGCCGGGAATGTCGGTAACGCGGCCTTCCACCCGGGCGCGGTGCTTGTGCAGGTCTGAGCACACAAGCTCGATCTCGTGGCAGTCGGCCCCCGCCTTGCGGGCAACCTCGCGCCACGCAGCGCGGGTGATCGCCAGCGGGTTCACGCATTCCGCCACAACGTCACGGCCAAGGGCCAGATTGTCGGCGGTCACGCCGTAGCCTGCGCGATAGCCGTGATCTTCGACTTCAACCGGAGCAACCTCGGAGGAGCGCATGGCCTGCTCGATCGTGTCGATGCGCACATAGACGGCACCAAGCCGCCGGGCCAGCGGGCGGGCGAGGGTGGTCTTGCCGGTGCCCGGCAGGCCGGAGAGAACGAGAAGGCGCGGCATCGCGCGAAATCCTGTGACTGCCGGCCCCAAGGCAGGCCGCAATGCATTCTATGCGGATTATCGGGCTTTGCATGCATTCTGGGCTTGATCCGCACGCAGCGCGGCGCTATCACTCGCCCCCTTCGCAGCCGCCCCGCCTCTGGGCAGGGGCCCGGCAGCGATGCCCAGGTGGCGGAATTGGTAGACGCGCTAGCTTCAGGTGCTAGTGCCCGAAAGGGCGTGGAAGTTCGAGTCTTCTCCTGGGCACCATCTCATCCCCGATACTCCATCTCCATCACGCCGCAAGGCCGCACGCACTGCACAATCCATGCGAGCAAAGCATTATTCGCTCAACTGCAAGTATAGTTGGGCGACCGGCTAGGCCTTGATTTCTGCAGGTTCAATGAATTCCCGCAGAAAGTGTGCTGGGTAGCTGAAATATTTAACTAAATTGGTTTGAGGTGGTCTCATCGAAAGTGCAGCCGGGGGATTGTGCTATGCAGATGAGCCTCAAGACCAAACTGATCGTGCTGGTTCTTTTTCCTCACCTGGCCATTATTGGCCTTGCCGGTGAGGCGATTTATCAGCAGCTGGATTCCAAGGAAAAACTGCGCGCCCTGGTGCCGCTGCAGGATATCGCGACGACGGCGAGCGGGATTATCCACGAACTTCAGTCCGAGCGCGGCCGCACCGTCGGTGTGATTTCAAGCGGCTTTGCCGCCGATCGCCGCGGCGAACTGACGACCCAGCGCGAAAAGACCAATGCCGAGATGCGGAACTTCCGCGCCCATGTGGCCAAGGCCGACATGGCGGCCCTGCCCAAGCGTGTGGTCGAAAAACTGGCCTATGTGGAACAGGACCTGAAGCAGCTTGATGCCCATCGCGCCCTGGTTGACGGGCGCAAGGTGTCCGTTGAGGAAAGCCTTGAATACTACTCCACGATCAACAGCCATCTGATCGACGTGATTGCGGTGGCCTCCGAGTACAGCCCGGCCCAGGAAGTAACGGTGCTGCTGCTGCCTTATCTCTATCTGGTGCACACCATGGAGAGCGCGAGCCTGGAACGTGCTCACGGTGCGTCCCTGCTGAATGATGCCGAGGCCGGCGTGTACGATGCCGCCCGCTACCGCGCCTATCGCGATCAGCTGCGCGGCGAGGAAGTGTTCCTGGAGGAATATCACCGCTTTGCCTCCAAGCAGGAGCAGAAGATCCTCGATGACGCGCTTGCCCAGCCGGAAGTGGCCCGCGTTGAGGAACTGCGCGAAATCCTCGCCTCCCTGGAGGACACCCGCGACACGCACGGCCTGACGGCGGCCAACTGGTATGAGGCAGCCACCCAGTGGCTCGCCACCATGCGCAGTATCGAGGACCGGACGGCGGAGGCTATCCATACCCGCACCGAGGAATTGATGGGTGCGGCTGATGCCGCCATCTTCTGGCTGGTGGCCACCAATGTGATGGTGATCATCGTCTTCGCCTCCATCGGCCTTGCGGGTGCCTTGCCCCTGTCACGCCGTGTGGGTGTCTTCGTGGACAATCTGCGCGCCATCGCCGGCGGCAACCGGGACATCGACCTGGTAGATGATCAGAGCCAGGACGATATCGGCGCCATGAACCGCGCGCTGGTGCAGTTCCGCGACAGCATCATCGCCGGGGAAAAGGAACAGGAAGAACGCACGCGCCAGGAGGCCATCGCCGCCGAAGAAAAGGTGAAGGCCCTGAAGGCGCTTGCCGACGCTGTGGAAGGCGAGTTGCAGACCACCGTCGTCACCATCTCTGAAAACGGCGAGTCGCTCGCCGCCCGCGCCCAGGATCTGAAGCGCATCGGTGAGGAGGTGAGTGAGAACCAGAAGGAAGCGGTGGACGCCGCCGAGCAGGCCTCCGCCAATGCGGAAGCCGTGTCGCGCCTCCTGGAAGAGGTGAACAGCTCCCTCGAATCCGTCGTCGCCCAGGTGTCTGAAACCCGCAGTGCCGCAGACCGCGCGGCCACAACGGCCACCGGCACCGGCCAGGTGGTGGGCAAGCTACAGGAAGCCGCCACCGAGGTGGGGGCGGTCGTCAATCTCATCAGCGAAATTGCCGAGCAGACCAATCTGCTGGCCCTCAATGCCACCATCGAGGCGGCGCGCGCGGGCGACGCGGGCAAGGGATTTGCCGTCGTGGCTAATGAGGTGAAGTCGCTGGCCACCCAGACCCAGCGGTCGGTATCCGAGATCACGTCCCAGGTGGCGCTGATGCAGGGCACCACCGAGGAAGCCGTGGGCGCGATGAGCCAGATCCATGAAGTGATCGAGCAGATCAATGCCGCCGCAGCACAGATCGATGAAGCCGTGCAGACGCAGCGCGCGTCCGCGGCCGAGATCGCCAGCAACGCCGAACAGTCCACCGATGGTGCCCGCCGGGTGACAGACCGCGTGGGCGGCATCTCGGAAAGCCTGTCGCGGGTGGATGAGGTGGCGGTGAATGTCGCCGAGGCATCTTCCGTGCTCAAGAACGACATAGACGGGCTGGAAAGCACCATCCGCCGCATCGTCCGCACGTCGACGCCTGAGGTGGACAACCGCAAGGACCAGCGACGCAAGGAGAGCAAGCCCGTGGCAGAGGACCGGCGGTCCGGCGGCGAACGCCGGCAGGTGGGCTGATGCCGACACAAATAAATAATAATTGACTCAGTATTATTATTTAAATTTCATGAGGGTCCTTCAAGGGAGGTATCCTCATGAAACGTCTTCTGCCGCCTGTCCTCTGGGCCTTGTGCCTCATTGTCATGCTCGTCCTGGCTTGGCGCGTGCCGGCCGCGCAGTTTGTCGCGCCTCCCTATCATCTCATCGGCTGGGCCGTTGCGATCATCGGATGTGCCTTCACGATCCTGGGCTCGCGGCATTTCACCAGGGTCAAGACGGAGATCAATACCTTCGGTACGCCGGGGCAGCTTGTGACCGGCGGCCTGTTCCGGTTTAGCCGCAATCCCATGTATCTCGGCTTCTTCCTGGCATTGCTGGGCACGGCTGTCGGCCTCAACACGCTTCCGGCGCTCGCGCCGCCGCTGGTTTTCTTCCTTGCTGCCCAGTTCTGGTATATTCCGTATGAGGAGAAAATGGCCGAAGCCACCTTCGGTCAGCCCTATGTGGACTACAAGCATAGCGTCCGGCGCTGGATCTGAGATGGCACGTCCGAAACCCGACGAAGACGAGGTCCGTGCCCGCCTGCTGGCTGCCGCTGATGACCTGCTGCGGCAGCACGGGGCTGACAAGCTCACCGTCTCGGACATCGCCGCCCGGTGCGGCATGTCCCAGTCCAATGCCTACCGGTTCTTCGCTTCCAAGAAGGCCCTGCTGGAAGCCCTCGGCATGCGCTGGTTCGACGACATCCAGGCAGCCCTGCGCGCTGTGGCGGCGGGCGGGGGCACGCCAGAGGACAGGCTGCGCGACTTCCTGCTGACCCAGTTCACCCTCAAGCTCGAGCGCTGGCGCGCCGACCCGGACCTGTTCTGCGCCTATCTGAGGCTGGCCGATGCCCATCCGGCCATTGCCCAAGCCCATATCGCGGAGAACCACGACCTCCTGCGCCGCCTCGTCGGTGACTGGTGCGGCAGCAAGGGTATGAGCCCCCGGGCAGCCACCCGTGTCGCGACGCAGATCCTGGATGCCACGCTCCTCATCCGCGATCCTTTCGCGCTGGCGCGCTATGGAGACGACATGACCCCGCGCCGGGCCAGGGAACTCGTGGATCTGGTGCTGGCAGGCATCCAGACGCGTTGAGAGACGGCACATTCGGCGGCAGGTGGCGCGCCGCCCTCGACGGCTGGGGGGTGCCGCGATATGTAACGGGGCAAATGCGTCCAAGCCGGAGCTTCATCGATGACCATCACCCTGCACAAAGGCGATCTTCCCGACGGGCTTGATCTCGGCCCTGTCGTGGCCGTGGATACCGAGGCCATGGGCCTTGATCCGAACCGGGATGATCTGTGCGTGGTGCAGCTGTCGTCCGGCGACGGGGACGCCCATGTGGTGCAGCTCGACCGCGCCACTTTCGACTGCCCCAATCTCAAGGCCCTGCTGGCCGATGCAGGCACGGTGAAGCTGTTTCACTTTGCCCGCTTCGACGTGGGCATGATCTCGAAATATCTCGGTGTCACCTGCGCGCCGGTCTATTGCACCAAGATCGCCTCCCGCCTTGTGCGGACCTATACGGACCGGCACGGCCTCAAGGATCTGGCGCGGGAGCTGCTGGGCGTTGATATGTCCAAGCAGCAGCAGAGCTCCGACTGGGGGGCGGACGATTTGAGCCCGGCCCAGCTCGATTACGCGGCGTCGGACGTTCTCTACCTGCACCAGATGAAAGACAAGCTGGACATGATGCTGGCGCGGGAAGGCCGCGCCGACCTGGCCCAGGCCTGTTTCGAATTCCTGCCGACCCGGGCCGCCCTCGACCTGGCAGGCTGGCCGGACGAGGACATCTTCGCTCACAGTTGAGCCGCCTCCCCCTCCCAGCGTTCCAGAGCCAAACCGAGCCGCTCCGGAGCGGTGTTGGGTGATGACGGGCAATGCCGCGAATCCGCCCGACTTTTGGGCAATCTGGTTGACGCCGGACGGGTCGCACACCCATACTCCGGCGCAATTGATAATTTCTGGCAAGTTTCTTGCTTGCCCGCGCGTCTGACATGGGCGGGGCGGGTCTGGTTGCCTGCCACAGCCCGCGGCCTGCTTACATGGTTCACACAGCTTCTCCGGCGCCCGACGCATCGCCTGAAACCGCCCCCGCCGAGGGGGACGCATCGGCTGCCGCACGCGTGCTGACCCTGGCGTCTGACGCCCTGGCGCGACTGCGCGACGGGCTGGACGGACGGTTCAGCGAAGCGGTGGATGCCATGCTGGCCACCAAGGGCCGTGTCATTGTCAGCGGCATGGGCAAGAGCGGGCATGTGGCCCGCAAGATCGCGGCGACCCTCGCCTCCACCGGCACACCGGCGCACTATGTCCATCCGGGCGAAGCCAGCCACGGCGACCTTGGCATGGTGACGCGGGGCGACTGCCTGCTGGTGCTGTCCAATTCCGGCGAAAACCAGGAACTGGGCGACATCATCGCCCATGGCCGCCGCATCAACACGCCGCTGATCGCCATCACCTCCCGCGCCGAGTCGACACTGGCCAAGGCGGCCACCATTCTGCTGACCCTGGCCCCGGCGGAGGAAGCCTGCCCCATGGGCATGGCGCCCACCACATCCTCCACCATGATGATCGCCCTGGGCGACGCACTGGCGGTGGCGCTGATGGAGCGGCGCGGCTTCACCAAGGACAAATATCGCGAGCTGCACCCCGGTGGCCGCCTCGGCCAGGCGCTGGTGCGGGTGAGCGACGTGATGCGTGGGCCTGACCTGGTGCCCATGGTGACCCCGGACACCCCCCTGCCGGATGCCGTCTCCAAGATGACCGAAGGCGGTCTCGGCTGCACCGGCGTGGCGGATGCGGACGGACGGCTCGTCGGCATCATCACAGATGGGGATCTGCGCCGTCATCTGGGCCCCGACCTTGTGAACAAGGCCGCGCGCGACGTCATGACCACCACGCCCCGCACCATTGCGGTGGATGCGCTGGCAGCCGAAGCCATGGCGCAGATGAACGAGGTAAGCCCGCCTGTAACCGTGCTTTTCGTGATGCCCGCAGGCGGCACCGGCCCGCAGGCCCCGCTGGGCGTGCTGCACATGCATGACCTGCTGCGCGCGGGCTTTGCCTGAGGACCGGCCCGGTGAGCACGACGCATCCATGAGCATGAGCCGAACAGACGCTGCCCGCCGCCGGGCCCAGCCGCGCAACCTGCGCCAGGCTAATGCGGCGCGCGCCCAGGCCTATAGCCGCTTCGTCTCCGCCATGAAGGTTGGCCTCGCGGTGACGGCGCTCGGCTTGATCGGCGCGCTGCTGTTCATGTCCGGCACCTTCGACGGGCCGGATGAGCTCGACATCACCTTCTCCGAGGTGTCGTCGCGTACGGACGATCTGCGCATGGTGTCGCCGCGCATCTCCGACGTCGACGAGAAGGGCCAGCCCTACACGATGAATGCCACAAGCGCTGTTCAGGATGCGGATAATCCGGCGCTCATCCACCTGGAGAATGTGGAAGGGGATTTGGTCAGCGAAAGCCAGACCTCCTGGACGGCGGTAACCTCCAACAAGGGCCTGCTCAACACCGACGAGGAATGGATCGACCTCGAGGACAATGTGCAGCTGTTCACAGATGACGGCTTCCGCTTCCAGGGCGAACTGGTGCGTGTGAACCTCGATACGGGTGATATTTCAAGCGATCAGCAGGTCTATGCGCAGGGGCCGGAAGGCACCGCCGAGGGCGGCGGGCTGCGGGTAACCGAATCCGGCGACCGGGTGACCCTCATCAACGGCGCCAAGATCGTGATCTTCAATGCTGGCGGGTCCAGCGGTGAGGGGCTATTCGGCCCCACCGGCAAGTGAGGCGCGGGTGCGCTTCCCTCCCGACGAAAAGGCACAGGACAAGATGACCCTTCTGACCACCACGACCGGCCGCACCCTTGGCGCAGCCCTTCTGATGCTCGGCCTTGCGGGACCGGCAGCGCTGGCCCAGGACGGCTCCGGCGACGGGTTCACCAACGATCCCGGCGAGCCCATCGAGGTGATTTCCGACAAGGCCGAATGGGTGCGCTCTGAAAATGTGGCGATCTTCACCGGCAAGGTGGACGCGATCCAGGGCACCATGCGCCTGCGCGCCGACAAGGTGTGGGTCTACTATGTGGAACGCACCAAGGACGAGACCAAGAAGGCCGAGGACGTGCCGGAGGGCTTCGAAGGCGAAGAGGAGCCCGGCCCCGGTCCCGGCCAGAGCATCACCAAGATCGACGCCAAGGGGAATGTCATCATCACCGACGATGAAGACCAGACCGCCAATGGCGACTGGGCGCTCTACGACGTGAAGGTGCGCAAGATCTACATGGGCGACACGGTGGTGCTGACCCAGGGTGAGAACGTGATCCGCGGCCAGAAACTGGAGATGAATCTCGACACCGGCCAGACGGTGGTGGATGCGGGCGCCAGCGGGGCGTCAGGCACCCAGGGCGGCCGTGTGCGGTCGCTCTTCGTGCCGGCCGACAACAACGGATCGGAAGGCGGCGCCCAATAGGAGCGGGGCGCCCTTTCCGGGGGATTTAACAGGCGGCATGGGGGCCGCCATGTGGCGGAAAAGCCGCTTAGGCAAGTTTCATGCCTTTTGGCGGCAGCAACCCGTCATGGTTCACAAATTTTTAAGCGCGCAGGGCGACTAATGACACGCATGGATGGGGATACCACGAGCATGACGCAGGAAAACCGGGCAGCCACGGGCGGCCCGCGCCTTGTTGCGGCGTCCTCCGGCCTCGTGGTGGAAGGCATCGGCAAGACCTATAACAAGCGCCCCGTGGTGCGCGGCGTTTCCATGAACGTGGCGCGCGGCGAAGCGGTGGGGCTTCTGGGTCCCAACGGGGCAGGCAAGACCACCTGCTTCTACATGATCGCGGGCCTGGTTGAGGCCGATTACGGCTCCGTCGAGCTCGACGGCGTTGATATTTCACGCCTGCCCATGTACCGCCGCGCCCGCATGGGCATCGGCTACCTGCCGCAGGAAGCCTCGATCTTCCGTGGGCTGACGGTTGAGGAAAACATCCGCGCCGTCATCGAACTGGTCGAAAAGGACCATTCCCGCCGCGAAGCCATGCTGGACGAGTTGCTGGCCGAGTTCTCGATCACCCATCTTCGGCGCACGCCGTCAGTGGCATTGTCGGGCGGTGAGCGCCGGCGCGTGGAGATTGCCCGCGCCATGGCGGCCCAGCCCAACTACATGCTGCTCGACGAACCCTTCGCGGGCATCGACCCCATCGCCACCGGCGACATTCATGAGCTTGTGAGCCATCTGACGGATCGCGGCATCGGTGTGCTGATCACCGACCACAATGTGCGCGAGACCCTCGAGCTCATCGACCGCGCCTATATCATTCACGACGGGCGGCTTCTGCTGGAAGGCCTGCCCTCCGAGATTGTCGGCAACGAGGATGTGCGCCGGCTCTATCTCGGCGAACGCTTTTCGCTCTAGGGCGAGGCGGGGACGGGGCGCGCGATGGCACTGGCACCACGGCTGGAGATACGCCAGGGACAATCCCTGGTCATGACGCCCCAGCTGCAGCAGGCGATCAAGCTTCTGCAGCTCTCCAATATCGAACTTTCCAATTTCGTCGAGCAGGAGCTGGAGAAAAACCCGCTGCTTGACCGCGATGAACGCGCTGACATTCCCGACATGGCCGCGGAGAGCGCCGATCGCGAACGAGCCGACGCGTCCGGTGACACGGGCGCTGATAGCGGCGGTGACGGTAGTGGTGACACTGGTGGCGACGCGGGCGGCGATGATGGTTTCAGCGACGCGGATACGGGCCAGCTTTCCCTCAATGATGCCTCGCCGGCATCCGAGATGGATTCTGGCTTTGAAGATATGTACCCGGACGATACCGGGTCTGACCGCACGGGCGCTGCAGGGGCAGAAGGTGACGCCACACCGGCAGCACTGGGCGGATCGGACTGGTCCGCTTCCGGTGGCAGCGGTGCGGGCGGCGCGGCACCTGATAGCGACCTTGATCTTGAAAGCCGCCTGACCCGCGACCAGACCCTGCACGAATTCCTCACCGAGCAGCTTGATGTGTCGGTGTTCGACCCGGCCAAGCGGCTGATCGGCCGCTTCCTCATCGACTGCGTGGATGACGCGGGCTATCTGCGCTTCGAGGACGGGATCGACGGCCTTGCCGACATCGCCCACCGCCTCGGCGTGGCGCTGGAGGATGTGGAAGGCATGCTGACCGTGATGCAGGGCTTCGAGCCTACCGGCGTCATGGCCCGCTCACTGAAGGAATGCATGGCGCTGCAACTAGCCGAGCAGGACCGGCTCGACCCGGCGATGCAGTGCTTCCTCGACAATCTCGAACTGGTGGCGCGGCGCGACCTTGCCCAGCTCTGCAAGCTGTGCGGCGTGGACGAGGAAGACATCCGCGACATGATCGCAGAGATCCGTGCCCTGGATCCGCGCCCGGGCCTCACCTTCGGCGGCGAGACGGCAGCCCCCGTGGTGCCGGATGTATTCGTGCGCGCGGCCCAGGGCGGTGGCTGGACCGTGGAACTCAACACCGAGACCCTGCCGCGTGTGCTGGTGAACCAGCAATATTATGCAACCGTTTCCGGGGCGACCCAGAACAAGGACGACAAGCTCTACCTGTCGGATTGCCTGCAGAGTGCCAACTGGCTGGTGAAGAGCCTCGACCAGCGCGCCCGGACGATCCTGAAGGTGAGCCGTGAGATCGTGCGCCAGCAGGACGGCTTCTTCGCCCATGGTGTCTCCCATCTGCGGCCCCTGAACCTCAAGACCATCGCGGACGCCATCGATATGCATGAATCGACGGTGAGCCGCGTCACGTCCAACAAGTTCATGGCGACCTCGCGCGGTGTCTTCGAGCTCAAATATTTCTTCACCTCGGCGATCTCCTCCACCGACGGAGGCGACGCCCATTCCGCCGAGGCCGTGCGGCACCGCATCCGCGAGCTGATTGATTCGGAAAGCCCGAAGAAGATCCTGTCCGACGACAAGATCGTGGAAATGCTCAAGCTGTCGGGCATTGATATCGCCCGGCGCACGGTGGCCAAATACCGGGAGGCGATGAACATCCCCTCGTCGGTCGAGCGTCGCCGGCAGAAGAAGCTAAGCGCCTGAAATTAAAGGGTTAATGGGGTGGCGTCATGCCTGCCTTGCGGCAGCTCCGGCCGTGTTGACACCCCCGCCGGACCTCACTAGGGTCCGGCGCTTGTGATTGGCAGGCAGCTCGGAAAGCGCCACAATCAGACAGGCGGCGGACCGGGGTCCGCACAGGGCCACATCGGCCCCGCCCGAGCTGCAACAACTGCGATTGATCCATTTGCGATACGTCGCCTAAACACGAAAATCAGAGGCCCCATGCAGGTTCAGGTCACCGGCAAGCATATTGATGTGGGGGATGCCCTGCGCGTCCATGTCACCGACCGTCTGGAAGCCGCCGCTGAGAAATATCTCGGCCGTGCCATCGACGCCCATGTGGTGTTCTCCAAGGAAGGCCATGAGTTCCAGGCCGATTGCACGCTGCGCCTGGGCCATGGTGTCGTCATGCAGAGCCAGGCGCGCGCGGGCGAGATTTATTCCGCCTTTGACGGTGCCGCCGACCGCATGGAAAAGCGCCTGCGCCGCCACAAGCGCCGGCTGAAGGATCATCACGCCGAAGGGCGCCCGGCGCCGGAGGAAATCGAGCTGCCGGCGCGCGTGCTGTCCGGCGGTGAGGACGAGGCGGAGACGGATACCGCCAGCGACAATACGGGCAATGACGACCAGCCGGTCATCATTGCCGAGACGACGAAGACCCTGCACCGCCTCTCCGTAGGCGAGGCCGTGATGCGCATGGATCTGGCGGATGCGCCGTTCCTGCTCTTCAAGTCCGGGTCCAATGACGCGGTGAGCATGGTGTATCGCCGCGAGGATGGAAACATCGGTTGGGTGGAACTTGGCGGCCAGGGCTGACAAAGCCTGCGCGCGCGCCACATAGACACGTAGCAACAGTTTTGTAGAAGGGGCGTCACCGCGAGGCTTGAAGGGCCGCGCGGGCCGCCACATTGCAGATATGGATCTCTCGGATCTGGTTACGGCCGAACGCGTTTTCGCGAGCTTTCATGCGGGCAGCAAAAAGCAGGTGCTTCAGGATCTCGCCACCCGCGCCGCGGATGCCTCCGGCATTGACGCCCGCATCATCTTCGATGCGCTGATTGAGCGTGAGCGGCTGGGCTCCACCGGCGTCGGCCACGGCATCGCCATCCCGCATGCGCGCCTGGAAGACATGGAACATCTCGAGGGCTTCTTCGCCCGGCTGGATGCGCCCATCGAGTTCGACGCGGTGGATGACGAGCCGGTAGACCTCGTCTTCCTGCTGCTGGTGCCGGAGGAATCCGGCGCTGACCACCTGAAGGCGCTGGCCCGCATCTCCCGCCTGCTGCGCAATGAGGGCGTCACCAATGCCCTACGCGCGGCGACGACCGCCCAGGAAATCCACGAAGTGCTGACCCAGCCCGCGGCAAGCCACGCAGCCTGAGTGTCCGGCACGGCTTTAAGGTCACCTCCCATGAAAAAGGCCGCGCCCCATAAAAGGGCAGCGGCCTTTTGCCGTGTCGGGTGATCCCGGTCTTTCGTCAGTGAACGCTCACGGGGTCGAGGTCATACTGGCGCGCGCCGGCAAAGGCTGCATCACGGTCATCGACGATGGCCATGCGCGTGCCATTGGCCGAGTGCACCGCGAAGAAGCGGGCATCGTGCGGGATCTTGGTATCCTCGCCGACCACTTCGCGGACATCATCCTGGCCTATCTCGCGGACATAGACGGTTTTCGGCGCACCGAACTCGGCGAAGTCCTTGCTGCTCATCATGGGAGCAGGGGCGCGGGTGTCAAACGTGCTGTCATTCATGGGTCGCGTACTCCTTACCTGTGCCTCTGAATCAGACGGCGGTGTCTTCGGGTTCGGCGGAAGCTCCGTCGGAGCCGTTGATGCGGCGGCTTTCGATGCGTTGGCGCGGCTGCGCCTGCGAGCCGATCTCGATCCGGCGGACATGATGGGCGGGTTCGGGCTTCACGAGGTCTATACTCAGAAGACCGTTTTCGAGATCCGCCCCTTCCACTTCCAGCCCGTCGGCGAGAACGAATACCCGCACGAACTGCCGGGCGGCGATACCGCGATGCAGAAAGGCGCGGTCGCCGTCATCCTGCTGCTTGCCGCGGATCACCAGCTCGTTGCCTTCCACGGTGACCGAGAGGTCATTCTCCGTGAAGCCGGCAACCGCCAGCGTGATGCGGAAGCGCTGGGCGCCGCCCGCATGGGCATCGGGGCCGGCGTCGGCGCCGAGGGACGTCTGTTCGATATTGAAGGGCGGATAGCCGTCATTGGACAGCCTGCCGACCCTGTCCAGAAGCTGCTCAAGGCCGTCGAAGCCAAGCAGCAACGGGTGGGTAAAGGGGGTAACCCGTGCCATTCAAAAGCCCTCATCAGTGAAGCGGCTTTGTCACCGGACCGGCCAAAAACGGCAGAAACCTGCCAAACCGATCCGCCCGGCCCCAGTATGGGCACCGGACCCTTAATAAATGGGGGGCAAATTACTACAGATCAAGTGGCGCGCCCGGGGCGGCGGGGGACGTACGGCTCAGCCCTGCGGGCGCATGCTGCGCAGGATGATCTGGGCGAGGCCGTCGATCATCGCCATGGCGGCGGCGTCGGAGACGATGTCTTCCTTCGTCGCCGCGGTCACATGCTGGGTGATGGTGCGTTCCACCATCCAGGTGAGCGCCATGGGAACGAAATTGGCGGTGTCCGGATCAACGCGGCCTGACGCCTTTTCATCGGCCAGCGTGCGGCGTCGCTGATAGACCGTGGCGCGGATCATGTTGTGGTAGCGGCGCTCGATCGCCGGGTCGGTCGCCACCACCTCATAGACGGCTGAGAACAGCCGCAGATTGTGGCGCACATAGAGCGCCAAATTGATCAGCGATTCCCGCGTCGAGCTTTCGCTTTCCGCGTAGAAGACCTCATTGGTGAGGCCGGCCGCCTCCACCAGGTCTTCCTCCAGCTTGTCGATCAGGAGTTCGATCAGCCCGGTCTTGTCGCTGAAATGCAGATAGAATGTGGAGCGCGATACGCCCGCCGCCTGCACGATGTCCGACACGCTCAGCTCGGTGAACTTGGCGCCCCCTTCGGCGATCAGCCGCACCACGGCATCGAGAATGGCGATGCGCTTCTTGGTGTCCTTGGACGAGCGCAATTCACCACGATGATCGCCGCGCTGGTCATTGCGGTGGTCCGTGGCGGTCTCCACAGGCAGGTCACGGCTGAGGGATCGGCTGTCCGGCACACATGTCTCCTTGCGCAGCCCGATGGACGGAAAGGGCCAGTCTAGGCCGGTCAGGCGGTGACCGTCACCATGTGGCCGGCTGTCGGCGACAGCCCGCCCAGAAGGGATGCATAGGTCTTTTCCATGTCGGCGAAACTGTGCGGCGTAATCGCGAGATGCGGCCCGATGAAATCATAAAAGGCCGCAGCCCCCGCGCTGATGCGGGCGTCATGGGCGGCGAGCCCCTGCCGCTCCCGGTGCTCCACCATGTGGGTGGGCACGAAGAAGAAATCCGGCGTCGGGCCGGGCAGCTCTTCGGCGGCATCAGGCGCTGCGGCAGATTCCCAATGGGTGAGGCCGACGCCGGTGCTGTTCTTGAGGGTGTCGCGCAGATGGCTGTGCACCTGGGTCAGCACCGCCTTATTGCCGGACATGTCCACATAGACGCTGGGGGCGGATGCATCGAGCGAACTGATCGCGTCATAGCCGAGCACCGTGTCATAGCAGCCGAGGCCTTCCACAAAGGCCTTGTTGCCCGCCGAGGTAAGGCCGACGACGCGCAGGCCGGGCCGCTTGGCGGCAAGCCAGGCGAGGCCGATGCCGGTCTTGCTGGAGGCGCTGCCGATAATCAGCGTGTTGGCGTTGAAATAGTCATGTGCGGCCAGATGATCATCCAGATGCATCGACGTGACGAACAGGATATGCAGGATGCACTGCAAATCATCCGTTGACGGATCAAACCCGTTCTCCGGGGTGACGGCGACATATTCCTGGTAGATCGGCGGCAGCTGCGCGCGGTGGTCAGCGCCGTCGGAAAAGCCGCGGGCCGACACATTCACGGGCGTCATCACCACCTGATGCGACATGGGCATGTAGCCGTAAAAGCGCGTGCCTTCGGCAATGTCCGCATGCGCGCTCTTGATGACCCGCGCAATGCCCCAGGCGGGGATGCGGCCCCAGCCATCGGCGGCGGGGAAAAAATTCCAATAGCCCAGCATGTCACCCGCCATGCCGTAGGAGATGTTGTTGGCGGTCAGCGCAAAGCGTTCAACCTCAAGCAGCACCTGGCCGTCCTGAAGGTCGGCGTTGGGCGCGTCCACCAATTTGGCCTCACGCAGATCCGCGCGGTTGACGATGAAATCCTGTGCCATGCGGCAGCCCCCCTGAAAGGCGTGTGTCGTTTCGTGCAGTCTAGGCGATATCGCGCAAGGTCCAAATCAGCGTGTCCCCGTCGAGGACAGTGTCCGCCGTCTTGCGGATGCGATGCGACTGAAGCGCCCCGGCCCAAAGCTCCGTCCAGGCGTCGAGCAAGGTCTCCGCTTCCGCAGGTGCAAGCCCCCGCAAAATGCGGAGGCCCTGCTGGCGAAGGGTAATGCTGCCGTCGTCATTGGCACTGAAAGTGCAGTCATCGCCCATGCCTGACAGCACGTCGGCAAGGAAACGTGCGCCATCGGTGACATCGCCATCAACGCCGCCGACAAGCCCGCGCAGGTGCTGATAGGTCTGAAGCCCGGTCAGCCGCGCGGCGCGGCGGGCGATGGCAAGCGTTTCATCGCGCCCGATGACAGCCTCAAGGGCCGCCATGCCGTTGCGGATATATTCCATGGCGTAGTTGCGGTTGGCTTTGGCCAGACGCTCCGCCGACCAGTCACCGGCAGGCGGGGCTGGCTGCTGCGCGGGATCAAACGGCGGCGGCACTTCATAGCGGGCAAATTGCAGCCGCTCGTCTTCGGCAAGGTTGTGATCATATTCGCGGAAATAGCCGCACAGGCCGAACTCCCCGGTCATGTCTTCGGAGACGCAGACGAACCCGAGCCGCGGGTTTTTGAGCGACACGCCGTTCTGCCCGTACCAGCCGCGCAGAAAGCCCCGGCTGGCCTCCACCGGAATGCCGCAAATGGCCGCCCCGTCATACATCCAGCGCGGATAGCGGAACCGCACCCACGCCTTGCGGTCGCTCTCTTCCATATATTCGACGGCCACACCGCCCATGCTGTTGGACAGCACATGGTAGCGCGCACACGCGACAGCGTCCGGCAGGCCCGCAAGGCCAAGCTTCTCGAAGCTCGAGAGGAACTTCTCCTCATGCTGGCGGCGGAACAGGCGGAACATCCACTCGCCCACCACCTCCGGCCCCTTGGTGGTGGCCACCATCAGCTCAAGGCCGAGCAGATATTGATGGTGGATATAGGCCTGCGCCTCGATTGCCGTCTCTGAGCCGGACATGGAACCTCCCCCGCGCGCCGTGCAGGCGCTATTGCATGTTGATGGCTTTGTCGAAGGCCGGGCGCGCGGCGATGCGCGCCACATAGGCCTTGAGGTTCGGCATGTCGTCGGTGACGCAGCCCATGCGGTTGGCCATGAAGATCGAGTGCCCGAGCATCACGTCCGCTGCGGAAAAATCACCGATCAGATAGTCGCGGCCTTCAAGCGCCTCTTCCACAGGGGCAAGCGACTTGGTGAGCAGGCGCTGCGCCTGGCCCAGCGCTGTCTCGTCGCGGCGCTCCGGCGGCAGCAGGATGGTCTGCACGACGATGGTGTTGATCGGCGGCATCACCATGCCTTCGCAATAATGGAACCACTGAAGATAGTCCGGGTACCGCGCATCCTCGACGGCCGGCTTGAGGCCGCCATTCTTGTGACGCTCGAGGATGTATTCGACGATGGCGCCGGATTCGTAGATCGACACGTCCCCGTCATCGAGCACCGGCACGCGGCCCAGCGGGTGGCGCGCCCGGTGGGCGTCGGATTTCAAATCCCTGGGATGAAACGCCATCTTGTTGAGCTCATAGGGCAGGCCGAGCTCTTCCAGCAGCCAGACGATGCGTCCGGCGCGCGAATTGGGGGCGAAATGGAGCGTGAGCATGTGGGTGTTTCCCTGCTGGCGATTTATCAGTTTGTTTTTTGAACGGCCTTTTTAGCAGCTACACTGGGGGCGAACGCAACAACTGACGCGGTACGTGCCAGGACATTTTCCGGCTGACGCTGCGTCGCGCACGCTTTTTGAAGGACTGTTTCATGGACGTCTACAAACCTCTCGACCGCTCGATCAAGGGCCGCACGGCCATCATCACCGGTGCCGCTAGCGGCATGGGCCGCGCCACGGCGCATCTGTTTGCCCGCGAGGGTGCCAATGTGGCGGTGACCGATCTGCGCCAGGACGCCTGCGACGCCGTGGTGGCGGAGATCGAAGAAGCCGGCATCACGACCGCGCGCGCCCATGCGCTGGATGTGGGCGATGCGGACGCCATCAAAGCGGTGGTGGCCCGGACGGCGGAGGAATTCGGCGGCATCGACATCGTCGTCAACAATGCGGGTTTCGCCCTGCCGGTGCCGCTGGGCGAGGAGGGCTATGAGGACAGCTGGGACAAAAGCCTCAACGTGATGCTGACCTCGCACCAGCGCCTGGTGAGTGCTGCGCTGCCCTGGCTGCGCAAGTCTGACGCCGCCCGCATCGTCAATGTGGCCTCGACCGAAGGGCTGGGCGCGACCCCGCGCAACTCCGCCTATGTGGCGGCCAAGCACGGCGTCATCGGGCTGACGCGGGCGATGGCGGTGGAGTTCGGCAAGGAAGGCATCACGGCCAATTGCATCTGCCCCGGCCCGATCCTCACCGGCATCACCGAGGCGATCCCCGATGAGCACAAGCAGGTCTATGCCAACCGCCGCACGGCGCTGCGCCGCTATGGCCTGCCGGAGGAAGTTGCCAACATCACCCTGTCGGTCGTGCTGCCGGCGGCAAGCTACCTGACCGGGGTGGCCATCCCCGTGGATGGCGGACTGACGATCCGCAACGCGTAGGCGCTGAGCGGACTGTTAGCTGTAGTCGGCGGAGTGTTTCAGAAGGTGCGCCGCGCCATGCGGGCTGTTGAGAATGGCGTTCTCACCGAAGAGCCGCTCCTTCTGATCGCCGAACAGCTCCCGGTTGGCGCCGAGCGGAGCCATCTGCTCGGCAAGCTGGTGGGCAAGCTCGGGCAGGGTTTCGAGCGCCGCCACATGCTGCACAACGCCGGCGGCCTGTGCGTCCGGTCCTGTCCAGCGGCGGGCGAACTGCACGGTTTCAAAAAAGGCATTGGCCGGCAGCTTGTGGCGGAACAGCGCCAGCTCCGGCGACGGGATCTTGAGGCCGATCTGCATTTCATTGGCGCAGATGAACCCACGATCCTCGCGCATGATGCGGATGTCGTGGCACAGTGCCGACATGAAGCCCGCCCCGAAGGCATGCCCGTTGATGGCGCAGATGGTGGGCACGGGCAGGGTGATGATGCGGCCCATCAACGCCATGAACTCGCCGCCGAACACCTCCCGGTCACCACCCTCGGGATGCGCCTCCGGGTCCTGCACCCATTCAAGATCAAGGCCGTTTGAGAAGAACTTGGCGTCGGTCGACCGCGTCACCAGCGCCGCCGGGCCGGTCGAGGCCTCCACTTCGTCCAGCGCCTTGCCGAACTCACGCACGAAGGTGGTGTTCCAGCGGTTCTCGCCCGCATCCATGGTGAGGGTGAAGACTGAGTCCTGACGGTCGAGCTGGATCATGAGGCCGGGCCTTTCGGTAATGAGCTGCAGCTTCGGGTTCTAGTACATGGGCGGAAGGGTGCCTAGGCGCGTGACGGAGCCATGGGCGAACCGGCTGCGAGTCCGCAAAATGCACACGATGTCCATTCTTTGAGATGGGCCAGCCTGAAAGACCCAAGGCTGCCCCTGCGTCTCCCATACGCTGTTTGTCAGGGCCTGATTTTGCGTGTCACGGTTACGCAAAATGAACCGCTGGTCCATCGCCTGAGGGACAGCAGAGAGGGAGTGCGGACATGACAAATCACGTGGACGGGAAAGTCGTCGTCATCACCGGTGCTGGTGGCGGCTTCGGCCGGCTGGTTGCCACCAAGGCCGCAGGCCTCGGCGCCCGGGTTGTGGGCGCGGACATCAACCAGCAAGCGCTGGACGAGACGGTGGCCCTTGTAACCGATGCAGGCGGTACCGCCTCCGGGCTGGTCACCGACGTGACGGATCTCGACCAGATGCGCGCCCTGGCGGCCCACGCGGTGGAGGCGCACGGCGCCATCGACGTGATCATCAACAATGCGGGCACTATGCCCCTGTCCTTCTTCGCCGATCACAAGGACGCCGCGGGGGCCTGGTCGCGCTGCATCGACATCAACATCAAGGGCGTGCTGAACGGGATTTCGTCTGTATACGATCAGATGATGGCGCAGGGCCGTGGCCAGGTGATCAATCTGTCGTCGATCTACGGCAACTTCCCGGTGTTGGGGTCGGGTGTCTACCAGGCGACGAAAACGGCGGTGAACTACATTTCCGAAAGCCTGCGCGTGGAAGCGCAGGGCAAGATCAAGGTCACCATCATCAAGCCCACCGGCGTGCCTGGCACGAATCTGTCCGGCGGGGTAGTGAACACTGAAGCGGTCGTCGGCATCCTCGGCCAGAACGCGCTCAGCTATGGGGCCACCATGGCAGCCTATGCCGAGGGCAAGCTGACGCCGGAACAGGCCGACCCGGACAATGCGCAATATGCGGTGCTCGACCCCGCCTATATCGCCGACGCGATCATCACCACCATCAACCAGCCCTGGGGCGTATCCCTCAGCGACGTGACCGTCCGCGCGACTGGCGATGGGTATGTTCTGTAGGCGGAGCAAAAGAAAAGGCAGCGGGCCCGGGGCGGCCCATTCGGTACCCCGGATACCCGCCGCCTCTCCTGTAAGGCGTCAGGCGGTCTCGCCGCGCTGGTAGCGGTCCAGCTCGTCCGGGTCGAACCCCTGATCATTGTCGATCAGCGGATCGCGCATGAAGTCCTGCTCCGGCGGCAGGGCGGTGGCGCGGTTCAGCACCATGCGGCACAGCCTGTCGAGCAAGGTCTGGTTGCGGGAACTGCGGGCGGCGATGCGGATCATCAGCCGCGCCATGCGCTCCTGCTTGCGGTGGTCGGTCTTCTTGCGGGTCATTCGGCAGGCTCCATGACAGGCCGGGCTTTGGAGGATATTGCCGCCTGAGCGTCATCCGTTATCGGCACCACGCGGCACGGAATGCCCTTGATGTGCGGGATGCCCTGCTCAAGGTCGAGATAGTCATCATCATCACGGCAGAGCTGTGCGTCCGCATAATCATGCGCGCCGCTCAACTGGCCAGCCCCCTGCCGCATTTCCGGCTTCCACCAGCCATGCGGCACGCGCACCAGCTCGTCCGGCATGGCGTCCTTGATGGCCAGCTTGGCTTTGATGCGGCCAAGCTTGTTTTCAACATAGACCCAGTCGCCTTCCGCCAGGCCAAGCCGGCCAGCGGTACCGGGGCTCAGAAAGGCCTCGGGCTCCGGATGACGCCTCCGCATCTCCGGGATGTGCCGATGGGCCGTCTGGAAGAAGCCGTCCTCACGCACGCCGGTGAACATCTTCAGTGGGTAGTCCTTGTCCTCAGGCGGGTCCTCGCGGAAATAGGGCAGGGGATCAAAGCCGAGGCTCTCAAGCACGGATGACTTGAGTTCCACCTTGCCGCTCGGCGTGGCGAAACCACGCTTTTCGTATTGGCGGAACTCCGGCATCTTGAAATGAACGTCGGTGGATTTCACCAGCTCGGCAAAGGACATGCCCGTAGCGGCAACGCGGTAATCGTAAAAGTCCTCGAGCGTGTCCCAGGGCACAAGCTCCGGCCGGTCGAGCGCGCCGGCAATGTGCTTCCAGAACTCGAACGTGCTCTTGCACTCACCGGGCGGCTCCATGGATTTCTCCGAGAACCGCACCGTCGACAGCCACGCGAACATGTCGTGGATGAGGGGCCGTTCGAGCCAGCTGTCGGCGGGCATTATGTAGTCGGCAAGCTGAGCGGACGGCGTCATGAACTGCTCATGGGCGACAATGAGATCCTGGTTCATCATCGCCTTGAGGATGAGCGGCATGTTGGCGTAGCTCATCAGCGGATTGTTACCGAGGAAGAAGAACGCCTTCACCGGATACTCGCCTTCGCCTGCCATGGCGCGGAAGGTTTCCGACGGGGTGGCCATGTAGCTGCCGGTGGCGATGTTGGAATATTCCCGGCCATAAACGCGCTTCATCGGTTCGCTGAAGGCGACCTGGCCGCGATAGGTGAAGGCCGGGTGGTTCTTCGAGCCCAGCTGCTTGGCTTTCTGCTCGTCCGACAGGACGTGATGCATCTCGATGTCGGATTCCGGAATGATGTCCGGGTTGAAGCCCTGAAGCGTCTCGCCGCCCGGCACGTCGATATAGCCGCAGATGGAGCGCAGGATGCCCTGCAGGCGGATCCCCGACGTGCTGTTGCGCTGCATGTCGGTGATCGGCGTCCACGGAATGACCGAAGGGCCTTCGGTGGCATACATGCGCGCCGCCTTGGCAATCATTTCCGGCTCACAGCCCGTCAGTTTCGCAACACGCTCCAGCGGAAACTCGTCGACGCGCTTCTTCAGGTCCTCGAATCCGACGGTCCAGTTGGCGACGAAGTCCTTGTCGTAAAGCTCTTCGTCGATGATGACCTTCAGCCAGCCGAACATCATGGCCGCATCGCTGCCCACCTTGAGCGGCAGCCAGATGTCGGCGCGCTCGGCGCTTGAGCTGCGGCGCGGATCCATGACGATGAGCTTGGCCCCGCGCGCCTGGGCGGCGCGGATATAGGTGTACATCGGCGTCCAGCTGTGGCGGCGGGGGTTATGGCCCATCAGCACGATGCACTTGGTGTTGTTGAAGTCGCCCATGGGAAACCAGCCATAGGTGAACTTGCTGACGGCGGCCGTATTGCCGGCGCACAACGCGACGCCGCTGATCCAGTTGGGTGAGCCCACATGGTTCATGATGCGGCGGCCGAGGCCGTGATCGGTGCCGGTGTTCCACTGGCTGGTGGACACGGCCCAGGCTTCCGGCCCGTGCTCGGCGATGATCTTCTTGAGGCGCGCGCCGATGTCGGACATCGCCTCTTCCCAGCTCACCTGCTCCCACTGGCCCGAGCCGCGTTCACCGACGCGCTTCAGCGGATGCAGGATGCGGGAGGGATGGGCGAAGCCCTTGGGCGCAATGATGCCCTTCATGCAGATATTGTCGCGGAAGATCGGGTTGTCCGAGGAGCGGACCTTTGTCACGCGCCCCTTCTGAGATTCGGTGACGACGCTGCAGGCAATGTCGCACGACCCACAGATCGTACGTTTCGTGGTGACGCCCTCGCGGACGGGGCGTTCTTCGTATTTGGCGTTGGCAATGTCTTGCGGATCGAATGGCACAGGTGCGGGCATGTCGCACGGCCTCCCTGATATGTAAGTCCAATAAATAAACGCTATAGTCCAAAAACTGGACGGAGTCGAGGGAGTCGGCTATTGTCTCAGGGACTGATAGTGAGGTGCGCCGCCGGACCGGCGCAAAGGAGCCGCAGATGAAATGGGATGACCTTGAAAGCCAGCAATGCTCGATGGCCCGCACCTCGGCGGTGCTGGGCGACCGCTGGACTCTGGTGATCCTGAGCGATGTGTTCCTCGGTGTCAGGCGCTTCGAAGACTTCCAGAAGCGCCTGGGCATCTCGCGCACCACGCTGGCAAGCCGGCTCAAAAACCTCGAAGACCATGGCGTGCTATATCAGCGCCAGTATGAGGACCGGCCGCCGCGCTTCGAATACCGGCTGACTGAAAAAGGTCTTGGCCTCTACCCGGCGATCGTCGCGCTGCTGGACTGGGGCGACGAGCATTATTCGGATGCGGCCGGGCCTCCCATCCTGCGCCGGCACAAGAGCTGCGGCCATGACTTCCACGGCGTGCTCCATTGCAGCGAATGCGGCGAGCCGGTCAACCCGCGCGACGTGGAAGCTCGCAAGCGGCCTGCCAACAAGCGCTACCCGGCGGTGACACGCGGCCCGATGTCCTACGCCGCCAAGGCATAAGCGCGGGCGCAGGTTTCAACCCCAGGCTTCCCCTGCGTCCGAATTCTCGCATTTGGCAGCGGCCCGACAAGCTGCAAGGTTTGTGAAAAATAGCGGGCGGCGCAGGGCGCGTTCGCCCGCAGCAGCCAGGGGAAACACAGCATGCAGATCAATGGATCAACAGCGGCGGTCATCACGGGCGGAGCGTCGGGGCTCGGCCGTGCAAGCGCCGAAGCGTTGGCGGGGGCCGGGGCAAAGGTCGCGATCTTCGACCTCAACGAGGAAAAGGGCGAAGAGGTTGCCAAGAGCCTCGGTGGCGTCTTCTGCAAGGTGGATGTGACTGACGAGGACAGCGTGCTGGCGGGCTTCGACAGGGCCCGCGCAGCCCACGGGCAGGAGCGGGCGCTGGTCCATTGCGCGCAGACCTCCCGCGGCGGCAGGAAGACCGTGGGCCGTAACCGCGAGACCGGGGAGATGATGCGCTACCCCACCGAGGACTATGCCTATTCGATCAACGGCATCCTGGTGGCGAGCTACCGGGTCGCATCCATCTCGGCACTCGGCATGGCCTCGCTCGAACCGATGGAGGATGGCGAGCGCGGCGTCATCACGTTGACATCATCCGTGGCGGCGCAGGACGCGCAGATGGGACAGGTGGGCTATGGCTCCGGCAAGGCCGGGGTCAACGGGCTGGTGCTGCCCATGGCGCGCGACATGATGGATCTCGGCATACGCGTCAATTCCATCATGCCGGGCATCTTCGCAACGCCGCCCATGCTGGGCGCGCCGCCGAAAGTGCTGCAGGGCCTGTCCGCTTCGGTGCCGTTCCCCAAGCGCCTGGGCAACCCGCCGGAATTTGCCAGCTTCGTGCTTGAGCTTGTGCGCAACACCTATTTCAACGGCCAGGCCATCCGCCTCGACGGCGCCATCCGCATGCCGCCGCGCTAGGGGAGGCGAGGCGGGCGGCGCAAGCCGCTGGGCACAGGCCCCCGCAAGGGGCTACAAGTCCGCCCATGAGTGACAGTACCCCTGACAGCAGCACCGGCGGCCCCAGTGTCACCGCCAGTGCGGCGGCGCCGCAGCATCTGAGTACCGGCCAGCTTTACCTGTTGGCCCTGGCCAGCGCGGTTATCACCGCCAATGCCTATTACATCCACCCCATCATCGCACTGGTGGCGGAGGATTTTGGCGTCAGCGCCGCGGCGATCGGTGCCGTGCCCGCATTCAACCAGATCGCCCTGGCGCTGGGCATCTTCCTGCTGTTGCCCCTGGGCGACTGGGTCAGCAACCGCAGGCTGACCTCCATTTTCGTGTCCGCCCAGACAATTGCCATTGCGGGCATGGCGCTGGCGACGGATTTCAGGCTCTTCGTCGCGGGCTCCACGGTGCTGGGTTTCTTCACCATAGCGCCCTATCTGCTGCCCGCCTATGTGTCGCGCCGCGTGCCGCCGGAGAAGCTTGGCCATGCGACGGCTGTGCTCACCACCGGCATCATCGGCGGCATCCTGCTGGCGCGTGCGGGCGCGGGCGTGCTGGGCGAATATATGGGCTGGCGTTCGGTCTATGTGGTGGCCGCGACGCTGATGCTGCTGATGTCGATCCTGCTGCCGCTGATCATGGAGCAGGGGCGGCGCGACAGCGCGCGCAGCGAGACCTATGCGGGGCTCATCCTCTCCATCCTTCCGATCATCCGGCGGCACCCGGACATTCTGCTGTCCGGTGCGATCCAGGCCATGAGCTTCGGCATCTTCCTGGCCGTGTGGCTTGGTCTCGGCCTGCATCTCACGAGCCCGCAGATGGGATACGGCACCGATGTCGTGGGCTATCTCGCGGCCTTCTCGATCCTCAACCTTGCCACCACCCCGCGCCTGGGGGCCTGGGCCGACAAGGTGGGGGCCGAGCGGGCGCGGGTGTGGTTTACCGTGGGCCAGCTTGCAGGCGTCGCCTGCCTGCCCTTCTTCGGCCACAGCCTGTGGCTGCTGATAATTCCCATCGTGCTGATGAACTTGGTGGGCCCGTCCATCGACATCACCGGCCGCATGACGTTCCTGCGTCTGTCTCCGGACATCCGCACCCGGCTGATGACCATCTACATCGTCATCATGTTCGGCGGCGGCGGCATCTTCAGCTGGGCCGGCACCATCGCCTATGACTGGGCCGGCTGGACCGGCAATGCCGTGCTGGCGCTGACCCTCTCCGTTCTCGTGCTGACCCTGTCGCTGATTGGGTTGCGGCTGCAAAACCGCACACAGCGCTAGATCACGGCCTGCTGCAATCCTGCCTTACCTGCAGGCAACACCCTGCGCATTCCCTGTGCATGTGCCCGGCGCGTGCGCAGGCGCAGGCGGATCGTGCCGCTATTGCGTGCGGAGCGCTTGACTCACAGGCGACAGGAGCGCACGAAAAAGGCATGCAATCGCCTGAAGTGCAGGACACTTTTTTCGATGAGACCGGCGGGGGCGGCGACATTCGCCCGCCCTATCGGGAGCTGCTGGCATGGATCGGTGACCAGGGTGCCGAGACCCTGTCCCTGCGCCACCGGGAAGCCGAAACCCTGTTCCGCAAGATCGGGATTACCTTCGCCGTCTATGGCGAGGGTGGCAGCCCGGAGCGGCTCATTCCCTTCGACATCGTGCCGCGCATCTTCACTGCCTCGGAATGGCGGCTGCTGAGCCAGGGCGTGAAGCAGCGCGCCCGCGCCCTCAACATGTTCCTCAACGATGTCTATCAGCGCGGCGACATCGTCCGCGCCGGCATCGTTCCGGCGGACCTTGTCTATCTCAACGAGTCCTATGAGCCCGCAATGGTGGGCATCACCCCGCCGCGCAATGTCTACAGCCACATCGTCGGCACCGACATCGTGCGCGTCGGCGCGAATGAATTTTACGTACTGGAAGACAATTGCCGCACGCCCTCCGGCGTCTCCTACATGCTGGAGAACCGCGAGATCATGATGCGCATGTTCCCGGACCTGTTTTCCGGCCGCCGCATCATGCCGGTGGATGATTATCCCGACCTCCTGCACCGGACCCTGGCCTCGGTGGCCCCGAAGAAGTGCCAGGACGATCCTGTGGTGGTGGTGCTGTCGCCGGGCTCCTTCAACAGCGCCTATTACGAGCATTCATTCCTGGCCGACCAGATGGGCGTGGAGATCGTCGAGGGCAAGGATCTGTATGTGGACGGGGAATTCGTCTTCATGCGGACGACCCGCGGCCCGCGCCGGGTGGATGTGATCTACCGGCGGCTGGACGATGACTTCCTCGACCCGCTCTGCTTCCGGCCGGACTCGCTGCTGGGTGTGCCAGGGCTGATGAATGTCTATCGCTCGGGCGGCGTTGCCATCTGCAGCGCGCCGGGCGCTGGTATCGCCGACGACAAGGCCATCTATATCTACGTGCCGGATATGATCCGCTTCTATCTGGGCGAGGAGCCGATCCTCAAGAACGTGCCCACCTGGAAATGCGGAGATGCGGATGAATGCGCCTATGTGATGGAGCATCTGCACGAACTGGTGGTGAAGGAAGTGCATGGCTCCGGCGGTTACGGCATGCTGATCGGCCCCAAGGCATCGTCCGCGGAGATCGAGGCCTATCGGGCCCGCATCCGCGCCAAGCCGGACAATTTCATCGCCCAGCCGACCCTGGCCCTGTCGACCTGTCCTACTTTCGTGGATGAGGGCATCGCGCCCCGCCACGTGGATTTCCGCCCCTTCTGCCTTGTGGGCAATGCCATTCACCTGCCCGCCGGCGGGCTGACCCGGGTGGCGCTGCGCGAAGGCTCGCTGGTGGTGAATTCGAGCCAGGGCGGTGGCGTCAAGGACACCTGGGTCCTGGCGGACTGACCGGACGATCCCATGCTCAGCCGCACCGCCGAAAACCTGTTCTGGATTGGCCGCTTCACCGAGCGGGCCGAGAGCATGGCGCGCATGCTGGAGATGGGCTACCGCATGGCGCTGATGCCGGCGACGGGGGCAGGCCATCGCAACGAATGGCGCTCCATCGTGGCGGGCGCCGGTGGCGAGGCCGCCTTCAGCGAAAAGCATGACAGCATCAACCAGCGCATCGTCTGCGAATATCTGATCTTCGACCCGGACAATCCATCGAGCATCCATAGCTGCCTCCGCAATGCGCGGGAAAACGGCCGTGCGGTCAGGGCAGCCATCACCAGCGAAATGTGGATGGCGCTCAACGAAACCTGGATTGACCTGCAGGACATGAACGCCGCCCAGCTGGCCGGCGGCGGCCTGCCCACCTTCCTCGACTGGATGAAAGGGGCGAGCGCCCAGTTCCGCGGTGCCACCGAATCCTCCCTGCTGCGCAATGAGGGCTATGACTTCCTGCGCCTCGGCTCCTTCATCGAGCGGGCCGACAACACCGCCCGCCTGCTCGATGTGAAATACTATGTGCTGCTGCCCGCGTCCGAGACCGTGGGCGGGGGCGTGGATAATTATCAGTGGACGACGCTTCTGAGGGCCCTGTCATCCCTGCGCGCCTTCCACCACATCTACCGCTCGGAATACACGCCCTGGTCGATTGCGGATTTCCTGATCCTTAACCGCCATTTCCCCCGGTCGCTGCTCTACAGCTACAGCCAGATCGGCGAGCACCTGACCCAGCTATCACGCCGCTATGGCCAGCGTTCTTCAAGCCTGAGCGCAACCAACATGCAGATCGCCCGGCTGGCGGACTGCACCGCGGCGGACATCTTCAGCGAGGGCCTGCACGAATTCCTTACCACCTTCATCCGCCAGAACGCGGCCCTGTCCGACAGCATCGCCGGGGACTATCACTTTGGCTGGAGCTGATCCATGCGGCTGATCGTCGAGCACAGCACCTGCTACCGCTACAGCGACCCGGTGCGCTTTGTGGTGCAGAGCCTGAAACTGTCCCCCAGCCGGGTCGACGGCCAGCGGGTGATCCGCTGGTCGGTGGCAGCCGAAGGCTGCACCATCACCGCAGCCTTCACCGACGGCTATGGCGACGAGGTGCTGACGCTCACCTGCGCGGAGGCCCGCGACGAGGTGCATGTGAAGGTCAGCGGCGAAGTGGTGACGGCGGACATGGCGGGTGTCCTGCGCGGCCACAAGGAAAAGATCTCCCCGCGCGCCTTTCTGAGGCAGACCGGGATGACGGAGCCCACCGACGAAATCCGTGACCTGGCGCTTGGCGTGGCGGCGGGGCTGGGTCGGACCGATGATCAGCAGCCCGGCACACTTGATCTCGCCCATGCCCTGTCCGACGCGGTGGCGGATGCGGTGGTCTATGCGCCGGGCACCACCCATGCCCACACCACCGCAGGCGAGGCATTGGCCGAGGGGCAGGGGGTGTGCCAGGACCACGCGCATATCCTCATCACGGCCGCCCGCCTGCTGGGCCTGCCGGCGCGCTATGTATCGGGTTATCTGTTCGCTGATGCCAATGGGGAGCCGCATGAAGCGGCCCATGGCTGGGCGGAGTTGTGGCTCGACGGGCTCGGCTGGGTCGGCTTCGACGCCTCCAATCGCACCTGCCCGACCGAAGCCTATATCCGCCTCGGCGCGGGTCTCGACGCGCGCGACGCGGCCCCCATAAAAGGTGTACATGTAGGGGCCGCGGAGGAGGCGATGGACGTCTCCCTCGTCGTGCAGGAGGCCCAGCAGCAATGACCGGTCACAGACCGGACTGAATTGCGGGCCCTGAGGATGACCGGACCATGACTTACTGCGTCGGCCTGATGGTGAATGAGGGCCTCGTCTTTCTGTCGGACACGCGCACCAATGCGGGCGTCGACAACATAGCCCGCTACCGCAAGATGTTTACCTGGACGACGCCGGGCGAGCGCGCCCTGGTGTTGATGACCGCGGGCAATCTCGCCACCTCCCAGGCGGTGCTCAGCCTGATCACCGAGGGCATCGAGGTGGAAGCCGCCGGCGTCGAGACCGGCGAGGAAGCCTTGCCGTCAATCCTCACCGCGCCAAGCATGTTCCGCACCGCGGAGATTATCGGCGAGGCCATGGTCATGGTGCAGAACAAGTACCGCCGCGCCTTTGAGCAAATGAGCAACGGCAATAGCGGTGCGACAATGATTCTCGGCGGCCAGCGCCAGGGTGGCGCGCCGCGGCTGTTTCTCATCTATCCGGAAGGCAATTTCATCGAGGCGGCGGAGGACACGCCTTTCCTGCAGATCGGCGAGCACAAATACGGCAAGCCCATCCTCGACCGCGTCATCACCATGCAGACGCCGCTGGCCGAGGCACGGAAGGCGGCGCTGCTGTCGATGGATTCGACCCTGCGCAGTAACCTCTCCGTCGGCATGCCGCTCGACCTGACCGTGCTGCCGCGGGACGCTTACGCCTTCAGCGAGCAAACTCGCATCGAGCCGGACGATGCAGGCTTCCGCCAGCTCAGCGACGCCTGGTCCACAGCGTTGAGAGACGCGTTCCAGACCATCAGCTGACGGGACGCTGCTGCCCTAACAGGCGGCGCCTCTTGCCATGTGCGCTGCGGGCGCTGCAGTATGCTGCGGCGCACAATAACTGCTGGTGGACCATGCCGGACGCTTCCCTCCGTGTCCTGATCTATGACGAGAACCATCTCCGCGCCTCCATTCTTGAGGAGGGACTGCGGGAGGCGGGGCTTGACCAGATCGCCGTGGTGGCGGAGCTGGGCGGCATCGTGGCGCGGATCGCGGAGTTCGATCCGCAGGTGATTTTCCTCGACCTCGCCAACCCCAACCGCGACCGGCTGGAAAGCATGCTGCAGGTCTCCCGTGCCATCAGCCGCCCCATCGCCGTCTTCGTCGATGAATCGGACAGCGACACCATCGACGCGGCGGTGGAGGCGGGGGTATCCGCCTATATCGTGGACGGGCTCAAGAAGGAGCGGGTGCGCTCTATCCTCGACATCACCATCAGCCGCTTCAACGCATTCAACCGGCTCAAGTCGGAGCTTGATGAGGTCCGCACGGAGCTTGCGGACCGCAAGATCGTTGACCAGGCCAAGCTCCTTCTTATGAAGCGGCGGCGCATAACCGAAGACGAGGCCTATGCGCTGCTGCGCCGGACGGCGATGTCGAAGAACTGCCGCATCCCGGAAGTGGCAGAAAGCATCGTCATGGCCGCAGATCTGTTCCCGGAGGACACCCCATGAGCGCTGCCACACGGCACATAAGGGCGGGCTTCATTCCGCTGCTGGACGCAGCCCCGCTGATCGTCGCGCGGGAGCAGGGATTTGCCGAAGCTGAAGGGATCGACCTTACCCTAGTGCGGGAAACGTCCTGGGCAAGCCTGCGCGACCGGGTGGCCGTGGGGCATTTCGAGGCCGCCCACATGCTGGCGCCTATGGCGATTGCCGGGTCGCTGGCCCTGCCGCCTCTGCCGGTGCCCTTCATCGCGCCGGTGGCCTTTGGTGCGGGGCGCAACGCCATCACCATCTCCCAGGACATGCGCGAGATGATGGGGGTTAAATATGATGCAGCGCCGCTGGAAGCGGCTGATGCCGTGGCCCGCCTCGCCACGGCAAAGCGCGCGCAGATGCCCGACCGGCCGCTGGTCTTTGCTGCTGTGCATGCCTATTCCGCCCACGCAGCCCTGCTGCGCTACTGGCTGGCGGAAGGCGGTCTTTACACGGGCACGGATGTCCGCCTTGAATTCGTGCCGCCGCCCTTCATGGCGGATGCGCTGGCCGCCGGCATGGTGGACGGCTGCTGTGTCGGCGAACCCTGGAGCAGCGTCGCATTCAAGGCGGGCGTGGGCCATATTCTTGTGGCGGGCGACGATATCTGGCCCGCGGGGCCCGACAAGGTGCTGGGATTGCGCGCTGACTGGGCAGCGGAGAATGAAGATATGGCGCTGCGCCTGGTGCGGGCCCTGGTTGCCGCCGCACACTGGGCGGATGATCCAGCGCATACGGACGATCTCGCGGCCATGCTGGCCGAAGCACGCTATCTCGACAAGACGCAGGACGTGTTGCTGCCGGGGCTGACCGGACGGCTTGCAAGTTCCGGGGCAGGGTTTGCGCGCGGCGATGCCTCGCGGCCCGAGCCGGCCCATGCTGCCTGGTTTGCCACACAGATGGCGCGCTGGGGCGATATTGACCTGACGCCCGAAGCCCTGGCGGCTGCGACCGCCACCTACCGCCCGGACATCTATGCCGCAGCGCTGGGTGACAATGCTCGCACCGGGGAGACACCCCGCACCGTGGCGCTTTTCGATGGCCGGATCTTCGATCCGCGCGATGCCGCGGGCTATCTCGCAGCACTCACAGCCTCCTGACCCGCCTGATTTTTTGCACTGCACACTGATTGTGCAGCACATGCCTGCCGCGTGAGCGCTGGTGGGTGTGCCAGCAACCGTGGCGCGGCATAAAGGCCGGAATTCAGCCAAAATCCGAGTTGGCACACCGGTTGCTACTACAGGGCCGAGGGCGCAAGGCTGCGCCGGTACTCACACAATTTGTTGCTTCCGCCAAGGAAGCACACGGCAGCGCTGCCGACGGGAAGGGACCTGAGCCAGGAGGTGCAGGTCCGCTCCCGCGGGCGGCGCTTTTTTTGTTCCGGACTGCCTTCCTGGGAGGGGTGGAACGGTTCTTTGTCCGGTCGCGAGCCGGACATGGTTTGGAGGGTTCACCAATGATGACCGCAGGCGACATGAGCCGGGCTTCATCCGTATCAGGAACAATTCGCAAGGCATCCCGCCGTCTGGCGCTGGCCGCCGCTGCGACGCTGGCGCTGGGGGGAATCGCGCAGGCGGAGTTGCTGCTGCCGGAAAAGGATGAGCTGAAATTCGGCTTCATCAAGCTCACCGACATGGCACCGCTCGCCATTGCCTATGAGAAGGGGTACTTCGAGGACGAAGGCCTGTTTGTGACCCTGGAACCGCAGGCCAACTGGAAGGTGCTGCTGGACCGGGTGATCACCGGCGAGCTGGACGGCGCGCACATGCTGGCAGGCCAGCCGCTGGCCGCCACCATCGGCTTCGGCACTGAAGCACACATCATCACCCCGTTCTCCATGGACCTGAACGGCAACGGCATCACCGTCTCCAACGAAGTGTGGGAGATGATGAAACCGAACATTCCAAAGCTGGAAGACGGCCGCCCGCAGCACCCGATCAAGGCGGACTATTTGAAGCCGGTGGTGGATCAGTTCAAGGCCGACGGCAAGCCCTTCAAGATGGGCATGGTGTTCCCGGTCTCCACCCACAATTACGAGCTGCGCTACTGGCTGGCGGCCGGCGGCATTCACCCGGGCTATTACTCAGCGTCCGACATTTCGGGCCAGATTTCAGCCGACGCGCTGTTGTCGGTCACCCCGCCGCCGCAGATGCCGGCGACGCTGGAAGCGGGCACCATCCACGGCTATTGCGTGGGCGAGCCGTGGAACCAGCAGGCGGTCTTCAAAAGCATCGGCGTGCCGGTGATCACCGATTACGAGATCTGGAAGAACAATCCGGAAAAAGTGTTCGGCATCACCGCGGAGTTTGCGGAGAAATACCCCAACACCACGACCGCGCTGACCAAGGCGCTGATCCGGGCCGCCATGTGGCTGGACGAAAACAACAACGCCAACCGCATGGAAGCCGTCGAGATCCTGTCGCGCTCGGAATATGTGGGGGCGGATGCCGAGGTGATCGCCAATTCGATGACCGGCACGTTTGAATATGAAAAGGGCGACAAGCGGGACATTCCCGACTTCAACGTCTTCTTCCGCTACTACGCAACCTATCCCTATTACTCCGACGCTGTCTGGTATCTGACCCAGATGCGCCGCTGGGGCCAGATTACCGATACCAAGCCGGATGAGTGGTATGCGGAGGTGGCGTCCAAAGTGTACCGCCCGGACCTCTACCTCAAGGCCGCCCGCGCGCTGGTGGATGCGGGCCAGGCTGATGAAGCGGACTTCCCCTGGGAGACCGACGGCTACCGCGAAGCGACGGCGGAGTTCATCGACGAAGTGAGCTTCGATGGCCGCACGCCGAACGCCTATCTCTCGCAATTCCCCATCGGTCTCAAGACCGGTGAGACCGTTTCCGAAAGTGGCGTGACCGGAGGTTAGCCCCCCTGACCCCGCTTCCTTTCGGGGAGGCGGGGACGCGCGCCCCGCGCCGGGCGGCATCTCACCTGCCGCCCGGTGCCCCTCTTCCGTCTTTCGACTTCCGTCTTTCTTTTTGTAACGAGGCTTTGATTTCGCCATGGCGATGACAACTCTAGACAGCGCCGTTCCTGATCCCGCGCGGGAAGAACGCCGCGCCCAGCGGCTGGCCCGGATCAACAAGGCCGCGACCTATTTCGACGTGGTGGGGCTTGGCTTCATGGTGCCGCTGCTGCGCATGGCCGCCGGCGACAGCCCACGCCAGCAGGCAGCCGCCCTGTGGCGCACGCTGCTGGTGCCGTTGATCGGCATCGGCCTTTTCATTGCCGCCTGGGGCGCGCTGGCCCCGCAGGTGCAGACATCCCTCGGCGCCATTCCGGGGCCGGCGGCGGTCATGGAACAGGCAGGCGTCCTCTATGACGACCATGTGGCCGAGCGCGGCAAGGCGGACGCGTTCATGGAGCGCCAGCGCGTGCGCAATGACGCGCTGGTGGAACAGGGCCTTGAGGAGCGCGTCAAATGGCGCAGCTATACCGGCAAGCCCACCTATCTCGACCAGATCCTGACGAGCCTCGTCACCGTGGCGCTGGGCTTTGTGGTGGCGACGCTGATCGCCGTGCCGCTGGGCATCATGTGCGGGCTGTCGCCGCTGGTGAACGGCGCGCTCAACCCGCTGATCCAGATCTTCAAGCCGGTGTCGCCGCTGGCCTGGCTGCCGATCGTCACCATGGTGGTGTCGGCGCTGTATGTGAATGCCAGCGATGCGCTGCCCAAGTCGCTGGTTATCTCGGCCCTCACAGTGACCCTGTGCTCCCTGTGGCCGACGCTGATCAACACAGCACTTGGTGTGTCCTCCATCGACCGCGACCTGATGAATGTGGGCAAGGTCTTGCAGCTGCCGCGGCTTACCACCATCCGCAAGGTGGTGCTGCCCTCTGCGATGCCGCTCATCTTCACCGGCCTGCGCCTGTCGCTGGGGGTCGGCTGGATGGTGCTGATCGCCGCTGAAATGCTGGCGCAGAATCCGGGGCTTGGGAAATTCGTCTGGGACGAGTTCCAGAACGGCTCCTCCGACAGCCTCGCCCGCATCATGGTGGCGGTGCTGACCATCGGTCTCATCGGCTTCCTGCTCGACCGCGTCATGTACGCGCTGCAGGCCGCCTTCACCTATTCCACCCAGCGCTGAGGAGGGACCCATGGCATTTCTCAAACTCAGTGGCGTCTCAAAATCCTATGGCGAGGGCGATCAGCATACGGAGGTCCTATCTGGCATCGACCTCGAGGTGGAAGAGGGTGAATTCGTCGCGATTGTCGGGTTTTCCGGCAGCGGCAAGACCACGCTGATTTCCACCATCGCAGGCCTTGTCGTGCCGGATGAAGGCTCGGTGACCGTGAAGGGCCAACCCATTGACGGGCCCGGCCCGGACCGGGGGCTTGTGTTCCAGTCCTATTCGCTGATGCCATGGCTGACGGTGACGGAGAATATCGGCCTCGCCGTCGATACGGTGTTCAGTAAGGAGAGCAAGGACGCGCGCGCCGCCCGCACGCAAAAATATGTGGAGCTTGTGGGCCTGGCCCATGCGGCGGACCGGCTGCCTTCGGAACTGTCCGGCGGCATGCGGCAGCGCGTGGCGGTGGCGCGCGCCCTGGCGATGGACCCGGATGTGTTGCTGCTCGATGAGCCCCTGTCGGCGCTCGACGCCCTGACCCGCGCCAAGCTGCAGGACGAGATCGAGTCCATCTGGGAGAAAGACCAGAAGACGGTGATCCTCATCACCAATGACGTGGATGAGGCGATCCTGCTGGCAGACCGGATCATTCCGCTCAACCCGGGACCCAAGGCGACGCTGGGCCCGTCCTTCAAGGTCAATCTGCCGCGCCCGCGCGACCGCACGGCGATCAACCAGAACCCGGACTTCATCGCGCTGAGGGCGCAGGTGACCAACTATCTGATTGAGGTGGGCGCCAGCGCCAAGTCGTCCGCTGACGACAGCCGCGACGCGCCGAATGTGACGCCGATTGATGCCTCGCGCGGGCGGTTGCCCAAGGCCTATCGCGATGCCGCGGCGTCGCCGGTCGAGCGGAAGTTCGTGGAGATATTCGAAGCGAAGAAAGTGTACCCGACCCCGAAGGGCCCGCTAACGGTGCTGGAAAATTTCACCCTCAACATGGACCGGGGCGAGTTCATCTCGCTGATCGGCCATTCGGGCTGCGGCAAGTCGACGGTCCTGTCCATGGTGGCGGGCCTCAACGAGATTTCCGGCGGCGGCATCATTCTCGACAACAAGGAAATCGCCGGCGCCGGGCCGGACCGGGCAGTGGTGTTCCAGGCCCCGTCGCTAATGCCCTGGCTGACCGCGCGGGAGAATGTGGCGCTGGGCGTGGACCGGGTCTATCCGCATGCCACCCCGGCCGAGCGGCGTGACGTGGTGGAATACTACCTTGAGCGCGTCGGCCTCGGGGACGCCATGCACAAGATGGCCGCGGACCTCTCCAACGGCATGAAGCAACGCGTCGGTATTGCCCGCGCCTTTGCCCTGTCGCCCAAGCTCCTGCTGCTGGATGAGCCTTTCGGCATGCTGGACAGCCTCACACGCTGGGAGCTGCAGGAAGTGCTGATGGATGTGTGGAAGCGCACCCAGGTGACCTCCATCTGCGTCACCCATGACGTGGACGAGGCGATCCTGCTGGCCGACCGCATCGTGATGATGACCAACGGCCCGCGCGCCACCATCGGCAAGATCCTGAAGGTGGACCTGCCGCGCCCGCGCACCCGCGCCGAACTGCTGGAGCACCCGGACTATTACCGCTATCGCGGCGAGGTGCTTGCCTTCCTCGAGGAATATGAGCACGGCGCCAAGCCGAAACCGGCACCCGCGCCCGTGTCCATGCCTGATCCGGACCCGGATGATGACAACACGCAGCCCCGCCAAGTGGCGATGGCCTAGGAGGGCAACATGGCACAAGACATCGTAGACATGCCCGCACGGCAGAAGCTCGTCATCATCGGCAACGGCATGGCCCCCGGGCGCATGCTGGAAGAATTGCTGAAGCGCGCGCCCCGGGCCTTCGAGATCACCATCTTCAATGCCGAGCCGCGGGTGAACTATGACCGCATCATGCTGTCGCCGGTCCTGTCGGGTGAAACAACCTTCGACGACATCGTGATCCATGACGATGCCTGGTACACGGACAATGGCATCACGCTTCACAAGGGCAAGCGCGTCACGCGCATCGACCGGGAAGCCAAGCAAGTGATCGCCGCCGATGGTACGGTGGCGGCCTATGACAGGCTGGTCATCGCCACGGGGTCATCCCCCTTTATCATCCCCGTGCCCGGCCATGAGCTGGAGGGCGTTCTGGCCTATCGCGACCTCGATGACGTGGAAGCGATGGTCAAAGCCGCGAAAGCCGGCGGGCGTGCTGTGGTGATCGGTGGCGGGCTGCTGGGCCTGGAGGCCGCCGCGGGCCTCAGGATGCAGGGCATGGAGGTGGATGTGGTCCACCTGATGTCGACGCTGATGGAACGCCAGCTGGATACGGCGGCCGGGCATCTGCTGCGCAAGGCCGTGGAAGAGCGCGGCATCACGGTTCATACCGAAGCCAACACCAAGGCCATTCTCGGCCGCAACGGCCGGGTGACGGGGCTTGAGCTTGAAGACGGCACCGTGCTGGCCGCCTCGATCGTGGTGATGGCCGTGGGCATTCGCCCAAGCGCTGCGCTGGCAGCCGAGGCAGGCCTCGAGGTGGGCCGCGGCATTGTCGTCACCGACCAGCTCATGACCTCCGACCCGGACATTTTTGCGGTAGGCGAATGCGTCGAACATCGGCGTCAGTGCTACGGGCTGGTGGCCCCGCTCTACGATATGGCCAAGACACTCGCCGCGACGCTCATGGGCGAAAGTGCTGCCTATGAAGGCTCGGTGACGGCGACCAAGCTGAAGGTGACGGGCATCAGCCTGTATTCGGCCGGTGACTTTGCTGAGGGCGAGGGGCGCGAGGAGATCGTGCTGCGCGATGCCTCCAACGGTGTCTACCGGCGGCTCGTGCTCGAGAACAATGTGATCGTCGGTGCGGTGCTCTATGGCGATGTGAGTGACGGCGCCTGGTTCTTCGACATGATCAAGCGCGGCACCGATGTGTCGGACATGCGCGACACGGTGATCTTCGGCCAGAACTATGCGGGGGGAACACCGCTGGACCCTATGGCGGCCGTTGCAGCCTTGCCGGATGACGGCGAGATTTGCGGCTGTAACGGCGTCTGCAAGGGCGAGATCATTGAGGCGATCAATGCCCAGGGGCTGAGCGACGTGGAGGGCGTGCGGGCGCACACCAAGGCTTCTGCTTCTTGCGGCTCCTGCACGGGCCTTGTTGAGCAGCTTCTGTCTTTCACCCTGGGTGACGCCTACAACCCCGCCGCCGTGCAGCCCATGTGCGGGTGCACGGAGCTTGGCCATGGCGATGTGCGCCGGCTGATCGTCGCCAAGTCCCTCAAGACAATCCCCGAGGTAATGCAGGAGCTGGAATGGAGCAGTTCCGGCGGCTGCGCCAAGTGCCGCCCGGCGCTGAACTATTATCTGCTGTCCACCTGGCCCGGTGAGTATCAGGACGACGCCCAGTCGCGCTTCATCAATGAGCGGGTGCACGCCAACATCCAGAAGGACGGCACCTACTCCGTGGTGCCGCGCATGTGGGGCGGGATCACCAGCGCCAAGGAGCTGCGCGCCATCGCTGATGTGGCGGACAAGTTCGACGTGCCGACGGTGAAGGTGACCGGTGGGCAGCGCATCGACCTTCTGGGCATCAAGAAGGAAGACCTACCGGCGGTGTGGTCTGACCTGAATGATGCGGGGCTCGTGTCGGGGCATGCCTATGGCAAGTCGCTGCGCACGGTGAAGACCTGCGTCGGCACCGACTGGTGCCGCTTCGGCACGCAGGACTCAACCGGCTTCGGCATCCGCCTGGAACGCTTCCTGTGGGGCTCGTGGACACCGGCGAAAGTGAAGCTCGCCGTCTCGGGCTGTCCGCGCAACTGTGCTGAGGCCACCTGCAAGGATGTGGGCGTGATCTGCGTGGAATCGGGCTATGAAATCCACTTCGCGGGCGCTGCCGGGCTCGAAATCAAGGGCACCGAAATCCTCGGCCACGGCAAGACCGAGGACGAGGCGCTGGAGATCATCGCAGCCGTCATCCAGCTCTATCGCGAGCAGGCCTATTACCTGGAGCGCATCTACAAATGGGCGGCGCGCGTTGGCCATGACACCGTCCGTAAACAGATCATTGATGACGTCGCGCGCCGCCGCGACCTGTTCGAGCGCTTTGTCTATTCGCAGCGCTTCTCCCAGTCCGACCCCTGGGCGGAGCGGGTGAAGGGCGGGGAGGCCCACGAGTTCCGCCCCCTGGCAGACCTGACGCAGATGGCAGCGGAGTAAGCGCCATGACCTTCGTAGATATCGGCACCCTCGATGACATTCCCGAGCGCGGCGCACGGCTGGTGAAGACGCATGCGGGCACCGTGGCGGTCTTCCGCACCTCGGCCGGCCAGGTCTACGCTGTGGAGGACAAATGCCCGCATCTGGCAGGCCCCCTGTCGCAAGGAATCGTCCATGGCAGCCGCGTCACCTGCCCGCTGCACAATCTGGTCATCGACCTTGCATCCGGCGCGGCGGAGGGGCCGGACGGCGGCTGCGTGCGGACCTATCCGGTGCAGCTCAAGGAGGGGCGCATTCATTTGGGCCTCGACACGCAGCCAAGCGAGAAGGTGGCCTGACCGGTGACAGACGCGCCCGACATCCGGACCACCTGTCCCTATTGCGGGGTCGGCTGCGGTGTCATCGCCAGCCGCACGACCGATGGCAGGCTTGAGGTGAAGGGCGACCCGGATCACCCGGCCAATTTCGGCCGGCTGTGCTCCAAGGGCTCGGCGCTGGCGGAAACGCTGGACGCGGACGGCCGGCTGCTGCATCCGCGCCTTCATGGCCGCGACACGAACTGGGATGAAGCGCTTCACGCCGTGACGTCCGGCCTCAGAGCGGTGATTGACGCGCATGGGCCGGACGCTGTGGCGCTCTACGGATCCGGCCAGTTGCTGACCGAGGATTATTACGTCGCCAACAAGCTGATGAAGGGCTTCATCGGCACCGCGAACATGGACACCAATTCTCGCCTCTGCATGGCGTCATCGGTGGCAGGGCACAAGCGCGCCTTCGGCAGCGACACGGTGCCGGGCACCTATGAGGATCTCGAGCAGGCTGACCTGGTGGTGCTGGTGGGCGCCAATTTCGCCTGGTGTCACCCGGTGCTGTTCCAGCGCCTGCAGGCGGCACAGGCAAAGCGCGGCACACGGATCATCGTGATCGACCCGCGCCGGACGGCAACGGCGGAGGCGGCTGACCTGCATCTGCCGCTACGGCCGGGCAGTGACGTGGCCCTGTTCAACGGGCTGCTGGCGCACCTGGCGGCAGTGGGGGCGGAAGATACGGGCTTTATCGCCGACCATGTGACGGGGCTGGACGACGCGCTGGCCACCGCGCAGGCGCTCTCCATCTATGAGGTGGCGGCGGCCACGGGGCTTGATGCCATCACGCTCACCCGCTTTTTCGACATGGTGGCTGCGACGCAACGTGTGGTGACGGTCTATTCGCAGGGCGTGAACCAGTCAACGGCGGGGACCGACAAGGTCAACGCCATCATCAATTGCCACCTGTTCACCGGGCGCATCGGCAAGCCGGGCATGGGGCCGTTCTCGATCACCGGCCAGCCCAACGCCATGGGTGGGCGCGAGGTGGGCGGACTGGCAAACCAGCTTGCCGCGCACATGGCGATCGACAGCGCTGATGACCGCGACCGCGTGCAGCGCTTCTGGCAGGCACCCTCCATGGTGTCGACGCCGGGGCTGATGGCGGTGGATCTGTTCCGCGCCATCGACCGGGGTGAGGTGAAGGCTGTGTGGATCATGGCCACCAACCCGGCGGCCAGTCTGCCGGAAGCAGACGCGGTGGCCCGCGCGCTTGAAAAATGCCCGCTGGTCATCGTGTCCGACGTCACCGATCAGACGCGCACGGCGAAGCTCGCGGACATTCTGCTCCCTGCTGCCGGTTGGGGCGAGAAGGACGGCACGGTGACCAATTCAGAGCGCCGCATCTCCCGGCAGCGGCCCCTGCTGCCGCCCGCAGGGGAAGCCCGCGCGGACTGGCGGATCATCTGCGACGTGGCCTGGCGCATGGGGTTTGCGGGTTTCGACTTCGCGTCACCCGCAGCGATCTTCCGCGAACATGCACAGCTCTCGGCGTTCGAGAATGGCGGCACCCGCGACTTTGACATCGGCGCCTATGGCGCGGTGGAGGACGCGGCCTATGACGCGATGCTTCCGTTCCAGTGGCCGGCGCCAAAGGACCAGCCGCCGGGCGGCCGCTTTTTTGCAGACGGGGGTTTTTTCACACGCGACGGGCGGGCGCGGATGGTGGCAACACCCGTCCGCTCCCCTGTCGAAGCGCCGTCTGATGCATGGCCCCTGCGCCTCAATACGGGCCGCATCCGCGACCAGTGGCACACCATGACCCGCACGGGGCAGGTGCCGCGGCTGTTCTCGCATCTTGCCGAACCCTTTGCCGAGCTGCACCCGGAAGATGCCGTAGCGGCGGGCATCGAGGCTGCCGACCTTGTGACGGTGAGAAGCCCGCACGGTCAGGTGATCGTCCGGGCCCTGATCACCAATCGGCAGCAGAAGGGAAGCGTTTTCGTGCCCATGCACTGGACGGACCCCTATGCCTCCTGCGCCCATGCGGACGCGCTGGTGGCCAGCCATGTGGACCCGGTCTCCGGGCAGCCGGAACTGAAACACATGCCGGTGGCGGTTGATAAGTTCGACGCGGCTTGGCAGGCCTTCGTGGTGTCAGCAAGCCGGCCCGACCCTGCAGGTGCGGCCTATTGGTCGCTGGCGCGGGCGGAAGGTGGCTGGCGGGCTGAAATGGCCGGCATCGATCATGCGGGCATGAATGCCGACCGTGCCTGCGCGCTGATGGGGCTGGCCCCGCTGCCCGGTGACGACCGCCTTGAGACGGGCGACCTGGCACGCGGGGATTATCGCCTGGCGCTGGTACGCGGCGGCAGGTTGGCGGGTCTGGTCGTGGCCGGTCGCGGCCCCGTGGCGGCGGCGCGGTCCTGGCTGGCCGATCAGCTGGACACCGACATGACGGGAACCCGGCGCCACCGGATTCTCGCCGGGCGCATGGGCGCTGACGAGCCGGACCGGGGCGCGATCATCTGCGCCTGCTTTCAGGTCGGCATCAACCAGATCGCAGACGCCGCCCGCGCCGGTGCGCAGTCTGTAGATGCCATCGGCGCCTGCCTCAATGCGGGCACCAATTGCGGCTCGTGCCGGGCGGAGATCAAACGCATCGTGGAGGTGGCCCATGTCAGGCAGGCAGGGTGAGACGGGCGCAGGCCAGTGTGCAGGCAGGGTTACGCTGGTGGGCGCGGGGCCGGGCGATCCGGATTTGCTGACCCTGAAGGCGTTGCGGGTGCTCAAAGCTGCCGATGTGGTTCTCTATGACAGCCTGGTCACGGCGGAGGTGCTGGCGCTGGCGCGCCGCGGGGCGCCGCGCATCTGTGTCGGCAAGCGGGCGGGGCGCCCAAGCTGCCGCCAGGACGACATCAACGCGCTGATGGGGCGGCTGGCCCGGGACGGCAAGCATGTGGTGCGGCTCAAATCCGGTGATCCGTCCGTGTTCGGCCGGTCGGCGGAGGAGATGGAGAGCCTGCAGGCTGCGGGCATCGCGGTCTCGATCATCCCCGGCATCACCACGGCCTCGGCCATGGCGGCGGGCGCGGGCGTGTCCCTTACGAGGAGGGGAGCCGCGCAATCGGTCCGCTTCATCACAGCCCACGGCGCGAAAGGCGGCCTGCCGGATGACCTCGACTGGGCCGGGCTGAGCCACAGCGCCACCAGCCTCATCGTCTATATGGGCGCCCGCACCTCAGCCGACCTCGCCCGCCGCCTCATCGCCGCAGGCCGCGCACCATCGACACCGGTGCTCGTCGCCACCAATGTCTCCCGCCCGGATGAAACACGCAGCGCCGGCACGCTGGGCGACCTCGCCGAAGGCCGCCTCGCCATGGACCACACGTCCCCCATCATCCTCGCCATCGGCGAAGCCTTTGCAGCCTCGGACGCAATCGGCACGCAGGAGAGCGTGCCTGCCCCACCGGTGCAGGCAATAGGGCGCACATAGGCGGGCCACGTCGGGCCAGAGCTGTCACTGATCTGAAAGGGCAAGGATGGTGGAGCAGGTCCTGAACTTTCTTGGTCCTACAAGAATCAATCCAGCGTTTGCAGAATTAGCCTTTCGAACACCATCCTCATGAGCGATTCCTCTGAAGGGGGGGTGACAACCAGGTGGGTATTCGAGGTTGATCGGAGCGGAAGGCTGGTGTGAGATTGTCGGTGTCATAGATCATATTTGAAGGAGGGCCAGCGTGATTTTGACGTGTGTTTGGCACGCGCTCCTAAGAGCAGTAATTTTCGCTTTGTCCCTTAGTGCATGCTCAAATCTTGATAGGCCTGATGATAAACGCATCTTCATGTTTTCTGTCGTTGCACACGACGAAATGAAAACCCCCCTTCTTGGTGGAGCGGGGCCGCGTGAGACAATCATCTTTTTTGGTCCTGAAGGGCAGCGCTTCTACGCATTTCGTGGTGATCCCGGTGTGCATGGAGCAGGCGCAGCTTGCGACAACAAGGGCGAAAGCTATGGGTTCGTTGTTTTTCCCGATGCTTTATGGGCAACCCTAGTCAGTACTGCACGGAACAGTCTTCAGCGTGAGCTGTATCTGACCTGCGAAAAGGAGCAAGTCTCGCGGAGAGATGAAGACGGAGAGCTTATGTCACAAGAGATTGACCGGTTCGGGCTTCTAATCCCTAACGAGCAATCAGCGTCTCCAGATAGGCCAGGGCGACGCAACCTGAAATGAAAATCTTCCCATGGTTCACGTTGAATGGAATATGAGCCAAGTCAAGCGTAAGTTTTTATCGAGTTTTTGGACTTACCGTTGCGCTGTCTCGCTTCTGATGCTGGCTTTATTGCGGGTATCGTTTCCTGCCACGGCAGCCGACTTCCAAGAACCGGAAATGGTCTTGGTGCCTGCCGGAACGTTCACAATGGGGACGCCAAGTTGGGCTGATGATCCAACGTGGTTCCCCCGAATACCTCAGCGTCGTGTATCGATAGATAGGAGTTTTTGGGTCGGCAAATACGAGGTAACGCGCGCAGAGTATCAGCACTGTGTCGAGGATGGCGCTTGCCCTCCATCGAAAGTCCATCGATTTTCGGCACCGACAGACTTGGTTCCCATCACATACATCAATCTTAAGAAGGCGCAGGCCTATACCGACTGGTTGTCTAAGAAGTCCGGCAAAAAGTATCGGCTGCTGACAGGCATAGAATGGGAGTATGCAGCGCGGGGGGGTGAAACCGGCTTATTCTCAACAGGCACATATCTGCGTAGTGATCAGGCCAACTTCAGTCCGATGTGTTCTCCTCGCAGTGCACCAAGGTGGCGAAAACGGTGCCTCGAGCTGCAGGGTGTTAGGTCATCTGTTTCCGGACGCATAACACCAGAACTCAAGCCAGTAGGGAGTTATCCACCTAATCGGTACGCTCTGCACGACGTGCATGGGAATGCGTCAGAGCTAGTTTCGGATTGCATCGTCTGGGACGAAGACCAAAAGAAGCCAATCAGCAACAACGTCTGGCAAATAGAAAGATGCAATTACGCTTTCTTTATGGGTGGATACTTCGAGTTGTCGGTCCATGGTCAGAGATTCGACTATGTGCTTCCAACATACATAGACACCGAAACGCCGCACGGCGGGTTTCGACTGGCGATGGATCAGTAGCACATGAAGCGTCGCCCCAAGGGCGGCATCGTGCTGCAGGTCTTTGCTGTTTGGCGAAGGATGGTGGAGCCAGGCGGAATCGAACCGCCGACCTCTTGCATGCCATGCAAGCGCTCTCCCAACTGAGCTATGGCCCCGAAAATCCCGGGAAATGCGGGCCTTTTTGAAGGCCCTGCGGCGCGCTTTGGGCGGGCGCCGTCCCGAAGGAGGCGGGACATTACTCGGCGTCCCGCCCCATTTCAAGCGCAGATTTTCATCTGCATGTCATGATGGCCGTTTTTTTTGCGCAAGCGCCGGCGCGATCTTCCGGGCCCCGATGACGGCCCCGGCGTGAGGCCCTGATCGGGCCTCCTGCCGGGCTGACCCCTGCGGGGCTACGCGCCAGGACGGTTGTCCCCGTCTGGCCTAGTCTTCGTCGTCCTTGCCGCCGCGGATCACGTCGGACAGGTCATCGTCCTCGTCATCCTCGTCGTCGGTCAGGAAGCTGTCGTCCTCGTCGTCGTCGAGATCGGTGTCGATGTCGTCGTCGCCGAGATCCGGCAGGTCTTCATCCTCGTCTTCGTCGTCATCCTCGTCGAGGCCCCGTGTGCGCTTGCGCTGGGACTTCTTCTCGTCGGATGCGACCTCGTCGAGGCTTTCCGTGCCGTCGTCCTCGATCTCGTCCTCGTCATCCTCGAGAACGGCTTCCTCTTCCTCCTTGGGCTCCTTGACCTCAGGCTCCTTGGCCTTGGCCTTGGCGCCGCGCCGGGGCTTTGCCGGCGCTGCCTGCGGCCACTCGTGGTCGCATTTGGGGCAGTGGATGGGATCTTTCTTGAAGTCGTAGAACTTTGCCCCGCATTCCGGGCAAATCTGCTTGGTTCCCCATTCGGGTTTTGGCACGGGACACGCCTCTTTAAGAAAGGACCTGAAACGGTATCAATGGCGAGGCGGCAGAAGCCGCCGCCGGGTGGGTTTTCCCATTGCCACGATCATTCCGGACTGTCAAAAGAGAATTTCACGAGACATTTTCCAGGCCCTGCTCCGGGGCACACGGGTGGCTGTACCCGGCCGGGCCTGCCCGGCCCGCGCAGCGAATGCCGCAAGGTGACGCCCGGGCCTCCGGACCCGCCCTGTTCCACGCCTGAGTTCCAATCGAGACGCTTCATGACCGGCCCGTCCTCTCCCTCTTCGACCGCTTCCCATCCGGCTTCGGCGGCCCAGCCCTGGCGGGCCTCGCCCTGCGCGGCGCTGACCGGCGTTGTGCGGGTGCCGGGCGACAAGTCCATGTCGCACCGGGCGCTGCTGCTGGGGGCACTGGCAGTGGGCCGCACCACCGTGTCGGGCCTGCTGGAAAGCGAGGACGTAATCGCCACCGCCGGTGCCGTCACCGCCATGGGGGCGCGGGCCGTTGACCGGGGCGAGGGCAGTTGGGAAATCGACGGGGTGGGCATTGGCGGGCTCGCCGAGCCGCAGCAGGCGCTCGACTTCGGCAATTCCGGCACCGGCTGCCGCCTGATGATGGGCGTCGTGGCCGGTCACCCGATCACCGCCACCTTCATCGGTGACGCCAGCCTGTCGCGCCGGCCGATGAAGCGCATCACCGATCCCCTGAGCCAGATGGGTGCCCGCTTTGCCGGCCCCGAGGGCGGCACGCTGCCGATCACGCTGACCGGTGCCAACCCGCCGCTGCCGCTCACCTATACGCTGCCGGTGGCCTCCGCCCAGGTGAAATCCGCCGTGCTGCTGGCCGGGCTGTCCGCCCCCGGACAAACCACCGTGCTGGAGCCCGTGCGCACCCGCGACCACACCGAGAACATGCTGCGCGCCTTCGGCTGCGAGGTGGCGGTGGATGAAGGCCCGCACGGCATTCATGCGGTGCGGGTGACCGGCGAGTGCGAATTGACGCCCACCCATGTGGACGTGCCCGCCGACCCGTCTTCAGCGGCCTTCCCGCTGGTGGCGGCGCTGCTGGTGGAGGGCTCCGACGTGCTGGCACGGGACGTGATGGTGAACCCGCTGCGCGCCGGGCTGTTTTCCGTGCTCAAGGAAATGGGCGCGGACATATCGTTCGAGAACGAGCGCGAGACCGGCGGTGAGCGCGTGGCCGATATCCGGGCCCGCTTCTCGTCCCTCAAGGGCATTGAAGTGCCGCCGGAAGGGGCCGCCTCAATGATTGATGAATATCCGGTGCTGGCGGTGGCCGCGGCCTTTGCTGAAGGCAAGACGGTGATGCGCGGGCTGGAAGAACTGCGCGTCAAGGAAAGCGACCGCATCTCGGCAACCGTCGCCATGCTGGAGGCCTGCGGGGCCGCGGTGGAAGAACTTGAGGACGGCATGATCGTCACGGGGCGCGGCGGCAGGATCTCCGGCGGCGGGCATGTGCTCACCGGCATGGATCACCGCATCGCCATGTCCGCTGTGGTGGCTGGGCTGGCGGCCGAAAACGCCGTCACCATCGACGACGCAGCAATGATCGCCACCAGCTTCCCCGCCTTCCGCGACCTGATGACGGGCCTCGGTGCGCAGATTGCGCCGACTAATGGCTGAAGCTATGGCCGATACAATTATCGTGGCGATCGACGGCCCGGCGGCGGCGGGCAAGGGCACCATCGCCAAGGATCTGGCACGCCAGCTGAACCTGGCCTATCTCGACACCGGCTCGCTTTACCGCGCTGTCGGCCATGCCGTGCTGAAGGTGGGCGGCGACCCTGACACTGACGCGGATGCCCGCTACGCGGCTGAAACCCTGGATATTGAATCCATCGACCCGGTGGCGATCCGCACCCGCGAGGTGGGGGCAGCGGCCTCGAAGGTGGCCGCCAAGCCGGACGTGCGCGCAGCGCTGCTTGAGACCCAGCGCCGCTTTGCCCATCAGCCGCCCGAGAGCAAAGCGGGCGTGGTGCTGGACGGGCGCGACATCGGCACCGTGGTGTGCCCGGACGCCGACGTGAAACTGTTCGTGACGGCCTCCGACGAGGCCCGCGCCACCCGCCGCTGGCTCGAACTCAAGCAGGCCGACCCGGACCTGACGGTTGGTGACGTGCTGGCGGACCTCAAGGAACGGGACCGGCGCGACAGTGAGCGCGCCAGCGCGCCGCTGACCAAGGCGGACGATGCGATCTTGCTCGATACCACTGATTTGAGTATAGAAGCGGCGATCCATGCGGCGCTCGACATTGTCGGGCGGCGGTAGTCACGTTTCTTAAGGGAGTTGCTCTTAACTAACCTCTGTCTGACGCCCCTCCCTCCGTTGACCGTCGCAAGGTGTGACTGACCCTCAAAAAGTGAGGCAAAGCCACGCCTTTTTTATTGGATCAGCCAACGACAAACAGCCGCGATCAAGCGGAAGACCGCCGGAGACAACCGTGCGGCCCGAAAACCAAATGAACCTTTGGAGCCATTATTGATGTCACAAACTGCGGCCGATCCCGGCCTGAACCCGAGCACCGACGACTTTGAAGCTCTCCTGATGGAGAGCCTCGAAACCACGAATATGACGGAAGGCTATGTTGTTAAGGGCACCGTCACCGCCATCGAAAACGACATGGCGATCGTGGATGTGGGCCTGAAGACCGAAGGCCGCGTTCCCCTTAAAGAATTTGCCGCTCCCGGCCAGGACCATGGTCTTACGGTCGGCGGCGAAGTGGAAGTCTATCTCGAGCGCGTGGAAAACGCGCTGGGCGAGGCTGTCCTCTCCCGTGACAAGGCCCGCCGCGAAGAGGCCTGGGAACTGCTCGAAAAGGCCTTCGAAGCCAATGAGCGCGTGGAAGGCCACATCTTCGGCCGCGTGAAGGGTGGCTTCACGGTGGATCTGGGCGGCGCCGTCGCCTTCCTGCCGGGCAGCCAGGTGGATATCCGCCCCGTGCGCGACATCACCCCGCTCCTCAACGTGCCGCAGCCCTTCCAGGTGCTGAAGATGGACCGCCGCCGCGGCAACATCGTGGTGTCCCGCCGTGCCGTTCTCGAAGAGACCCGTGCCGAGCAGCGCGCTGAACTGGTCGAGAACCTCAAGGAAGGCCAGGTGCTGGAAGGCGTCGTCAAGAACATCACCGATTACGGTGCATTCGTGGACCTCGGCGGTGTCGACGGCCTGCTGCACGTCACCGACATTGCATGGCGCCGCGTGAACCACCCGACGGACGTCCTGTCCATCGGCCAGACGGTGAACGTCCAGGTCATCAAGGTGAACCAGGAAACCCAGCGCATTTCGCTGGGCATGAAGCAGCTCGAGGCCGATCCGTGGGAAGGCGTCGAAGCCAAGTACCCGGTGGACCTCAAGATCAAGGGCCGCGTCACCAACATCACCGATTACGGTGCATTCGTGGAGCTGGAGCCGGGCGTCGAAGGTCTGGTGCACGTCTCCGAGATGAGCTGGACCAAGAAGAACGTCCATCCGGGCAAGATCGTTTCCACTTCCCAGGAAGTGGAAGTGATGGTGCTGGAAGTGGATCCGGTGAAGCGCCGCATCTCGCTGGGCCTCAAGCAGTGCCTGGACAACCCGTGGTCGTCCTTCATGGTCAACTTCCCGCAGGGCACCGAAGTCGAAGGCGAGATCAAGAACATCACCGAATTCGGCCTGTTCATCGGTCTCGACGGCGACGTGGACGGCATGGTCCACCTCTCCGACCTCGACTGGAACCGCTCTGGCGAAGACGCCATTGCCGACTACAACAAGGGCGACGTCGTGAAGGCGGTCGTGCTTGATGTGGACCCGGAGAAGGAGCGCATTTCGCTTGGCATCAAGCAGCTGGGCGGTGATCCGTTCGACAGCGTCGGCGACATCCGCCGCAACGACATCGTGACCGTGACGGTGACGAATGTCGAAGAGAACGGCCTGGAAGTCTCCGTCGGCGATGAGGAGTTCTCCTCCTACATCCGACGCTCCGAGCTGTCGCGTGACCGCTCCGAGCAGCGCCCCGAGCGCTACAATGTGGGCGACAAGATCGATGCCCGCGTGACGCAGATCGACAAGGGCTCGCGCCGCATTTCGCTGTCGATCAAGGCGAAGGAGATCGCCGAGGAGAAGGAAGCTGTTGAACAGTACGGCTCGACCGATAGCGGTGCCTCTCTCGGCGACATCCTGGGTGCCGCCCTCAAGAACAAGGACGGCGAATAAGCCGTCCGTGCCGGGGCGTATTGTCCCCGGCAGTCAACGCATTGGATGGCGGCAGGGAAAACCCCTGCCGCCATCGTGGTTTCTGGGCTAGTATTTTGCGCAAAGGTGACGCTGGCGTCATCTTTGGTTAATGGTTGAGAATCGAACTATTGATAACCCTTTGAAAGTGTTGGGCTTGTTGCATTCGTGCAGCTTGACGCACAGGCCCTCTCTCGGGCAGATTGACGGGTGAGGGACTAGGGACAAGGGCCTCATGATTAAGTCAGAACTCGTTCAGCGGCTGGCCCAGGCCAATCCGCATCTCTATCAGCGCGATGTGGAGCGCATCGTCGGCACGATCTTCGAGGAGATCGCAGCCGCCCTGTCGCGTGGCGACCGGGTGGAGCTGCGCGGCTTCGGCGCGTTTTCCGTGAAGACACGCCCCGCGCGCACCGGCCGTAATCCGCGCACCGGCGAACCGGTGCATGTGGAAGCCAAGGCCGTGCCCTTCTTCAAGACCGGCAAGGAACTGCGCGAGCGCCTCAACAAGGTGCCCGTCGGCGACGAGGCCGGCGCTTCAGGGGACACAGCTTCGGCGGATGTCGCAGGCGAGCCCGCCGGCGTGGCCGCAGGCGAATAGCCGCCCTTTCCCGGACCCCGTGGCTGACCTATGCTGGCAGCACCACATGGCCGCGCCGCATGGCGGGACCACATGTCATGTGGTCCCGTTTGTTTTGCGCGTAACTGAAAGCGGCAGTCTCCCCCGTGACCCTCAAGACCTGGTTCATCCTGATCCCCTGCATCATCGTCGGTGTCGTGCTCACCCTGGCCAATCTCGCCCCGGTGCAGTTCTCGCTTGATCCGTTTTCCGATGTGCGCCCGGCTTTCGCCGTGACAGTGCCGCTGATCGTGGTGATCTTCGCAGCCTTCGGCCTCGGCATGGTGGCGGGCTCCCTGGCCGCCTGGGCGGGCCAGCACCGCAACCGGGTGGAAGGCCGCGCCGCCAAGCGCGAGCTCAAGCGCGTGCAGAAGCAGCAGACCGATACGGACGGCCTCACGGCCCTGCCGGATACGCGCGGGAGCGCCACCCCCGCCTTGCCGACAGCCCGCACCGCCTGACGGGACACGCGCCCGGCCGCCGCTGACAGAGTGTCCGGGCGGCAGTCATGTGCCGGGGGCTGACCAGCCAGAAAGGAAGCGGCCATGCGCCTCGTCACGGCGGCGGAACTGAACCAGGTTCTGGACGTGCGCTCCGTGATGGAGCGGCTGCGCTCCGCCTTCCGCGATGACATCGCCAGTCCGCGCCGCACTGTCCATCATGTTGAATCGAGCCTGGGCCCCGATGAGCCGGGGGCGGGCGACCTGATGCTGATGCCCGCCTGGGTGCGCGGCACCGCGCGGGCCGGCGACATGTCCGGCCGCCGCGGCTATATCGGCGTCAAGGTGCAGTCTGTCTTCCCGGACAACCGCAGCCACGGCGTGCCTGCGCTGACCGGTGTGTATGTGCTGATGTCCGGCCGCACCGGCGAGCCGTTGGGCCTGATTGATGCCCCGACCCTGACCCACTGGCGCACCGCCGCCGCCTCGGCGCTGGCGGCGAGCTACCTTGCCCGGCAGGATTGCGAACGGCTGCTGATGGTGGGCGCGGGCAGTCTTGCCCCGCATATGATCCGTGCTTTCGCCGCCATCCGCCCCATCTGCAACGTGCTGATCTGGAACCGCACGGCGGAGACCGCCGAACGGCTGGCCAAGAAGCTGGATCGCCCGGATTTCCGCGTCGGGGCGACAACGGACCTCGAAGGGGCGGTGAAGGGCGCGGACATCATCTGCACCGCAACAGCAAGCACCGCGCCGCTGATCAGGGGCGAGTGGCTGTCTCCCGGCGCCCATGTGGATTGCGTCGGCGGCTACCTCCCGGACATGCGCGAGGTGGATGACGCGGTGCTGTCGCGCGCGCGCATCTTCGTCGATACCCGCCCCGGCGCCCTGTCCGAAGCCGGTGACATCATGGGGCCGCTGGAGGCCGGCGTGATCACCGTCGAGGACATTGCTGCTGATCTTTATGAGCTGACCCGCGGCGAACGCGCGGGCCGCCGCTATCACGACCAGATCACCCTGTTCAAATCCGTCGGCGTGGCCCTTGAAGATCTCGCAACCGCGACATTGGCCTTCGAGCGGACCTGACACGCAAGGCGGCCTGCGCCCTGCCATGCGCCGGCTTGCGGACGATCGGGCAAAACACAAAGCCTTGCTCCGCGGTCCGGGCGCGGTATCCTCCATGCGGGACGGCGTCCGCGGCCACGGCATCACATGCCGGGGCTTGCAAGAAGCAAACGCGCCGCCCGAGGGAAAAGGAAACGGGGAGGGCACCGCATGACCGGGGCCGTTTCGATTGACCGCGTCACGCCATTCATCGGCGCGGAGGTGTCCGGCGTGGACATGAGCCAGCCGCTGGGCAACGAGACCTTCACCATCCTGCATGACGCGCTTGTGGAGCACGGGGTGCTCTTCTTCCGCGACCAGGACATCACCCCAGCCCAGCACAAGGACTTCGCCTCGCGCTTCGGCCATCTGCAGGTGCATCCCTTCGCCCCCAATCTGGGCGAGGATCACCCGGAGATCATCGTCATCGAGCATGGCGAGAAACGCGCGCCGGACCTCAACAACTGGCACACGGACGTAACCTTCATGGCGCAGCCGCCGCTCGGCTCGGTGCTGCACGCCAAGGTGATGCCCGACACCGGCGGCGACACCATGTGGGCCAGCATGTATGCGGCCTATGAGGCCCTGTCGGACCGCATGCAGCGCCTGCTGGGCGAGCTTGTTGCCATCCATGACTACGAGCATGTGTTCGGCAAGGCGGGGCGGCTTTACCGCAACCAGGGCGCCGACAAGATGGAGGCAGAGCGGCGCAAACATCCGCCTGCGGAGCACCCGGTGATCCGCACCCATCCCGTGACGGGCCGGCACGGCATCTTCGTCAATTCGAGTTTCACCGTCCGCATCAAGGACATGAAGCAGAAGGAAAGTGACGCGCTGCTGACTTTCCTGCATGAGCACATCAAGCAGCCGGAATTCCAGTGCCGCTTCCGCTGGCGCGAGAATTCGGTCGCCTTCTGGGACAATCGCTGCACGCAGCATTACGCGATTGCCGATTATTTTCCGCATCACCGCAAGATGCACCGGGTGACAATCGACGGCGACACGCCCGTGTTCCGCCCCCACTGATTTTCCCGGCGCCGGGGCTTTTTCCGTGAGGCCCGGCGTCACTTTCAAACAACAAGAGGAATAACCATGGAAGAACTCGCCAACACCGTATCCGCCGCTGTCGCGTCTGCCGGCTATGCGGGCGACATGCTGGGCGCGCTCTATGTGATGGCGGCGTGGACGGCCATTACCTGGATCATCATGACGGCGGTGCGCATTCCCGCGATGAACGCTGCCGGCCTGACGCCGGATGACGCCAAGCACACAGTCAATCTCAACACGCTTCAGGGCACGCCGCGCCAGCTGGCCGACAACTACAACCACCTCTTCGAGGTGCCGGTCATCTTCTACGCGGTGGTGCTTGCGATCGTCGTGGGCGGCCACGCTGACGAAATGCACATGTATTGCGCCTGGGGCTTCGTTGCGTCCCGCGTGGCGCACTCTCTGTGGCAGTGGACCGTCAACGCCGTGGCGCTGCGCTTCCCGCTCTTCGCCATCGGCTGGGTGTTGCTGATGATCATGATCGTTCGCGAGCTGCTGGCCTATATCGGCTGAGGCCGGTCTGACCAATCCGGTGAAATTCACCGGAACTGTGATCCCCGGGCGGTGTTGTGCCGTAGACTGGCCAAACCATGGCCTCAGGATGCGTCCTGAGCACCATCTGCGCCTCACTGCCCGGGAGATCGCCTTTCATGCCTGCCCTATCCGCCAGCGGCCGACGGACCCTCAACGTGGTCTTCGCTATCACCCAGGCCCTGGTGCCTGCGCTGCCGGCCCTGGGCTATGGCATCACCGTCGGCGCCCGTGACGGCTTCGCCTCGCCGCCGGAAGTGCCCGCGGGCTACGCCTTCTCCATCTGGGGCGTGATCTTTCTCCTCAGCCTGATCTATGCGGTGGTGCAGGTGCTGCCGTCCGCGCGAGCCACGCGGCTTTATGCCCAGATCGGCACCCCGAGCTGGGTGCTGTTCGCACTCTCGACCCTGTGGATGATGGTGGCCCAGTTTGACGGGCCGACGGCGCTGTTGCTGATCATCATTCTCGCCATGCTGGCCATCGCCCTGCGCCTGCTGCTGGAGGTTTCCGCAGCGTCAGCGCGGCAGGACGATGTGCCGGGCCGCCAGCTTCTGGCGGTGCTGTTCGGTCTTTATGCGGGCTGGCTGAGCCTTGCCGCCTTCCTCAACATCTCGACGTTCCTGCGCGAGCAGGACCTTGCGCCGCTAGGTTTTGCCAACTGGCAATATGCCATCGCGATCCTGCTGCCCGCCGCCCTGCTGGTGGCAGTGATGCTGGGCCGCAGCCGCGGCCAGAGCTGGTATTTGATCGCCGCTGTGTGGGGGCTGGCCGGTGTTGTGGTCGCCAATATGGACGCCGCGCTGCCCCAGGCCTATGTGGCGGTGGCGGCCGCGAGCCTTGCGGTGCTGTTAAGCGCGATTGCGCTGTTTTCCCGCCGCGAGGCCTGACAAAACCCTGATCTGACCGGGCGGGTGCATGGCAGGCCCCCGCCAGACTGCCATCAGATCACTTGGGGGCAGGGCTGGGGGGCTGCTATAAGTCCGCCCATGACCGACGCCCGCACCATCAGCCGCAACCCGGTTTTCTGCGCCCTGGACACCCCGTCCCCCGACAAGGCCGCCCGCATGGCCCGCCAGGTGGGCGACGCTGTGGGCGGGCTCAAGCTGGGGCTCGAGTTCTTCATGGCGGCGGGCCCGGAAGGCTTCCGCACCGTGGCCAAGGAAGGCCGCCCGCTGTTCCTTGACCTGAAGCTGCACGACATCCCCAACACCGTGGCTGGGGCCGTGCGCTCGCTGCTGCCGCTCAAGCCTGCCATCCTCAACGTCCATGCGCAGGGCGGCATGGCGATGATGCAGGCCGCCCGGGACGCGGCCAATGAGGCACCGGAAGGCGAGCGCCCGCTGATGATCGCCGTCACCATGCTGACGAGCCTCGACCAGGCGGATCTCGAACGCCAGGGCAACCGCGTGGCACCTGCCGACTATGTCCGCCGCCTGGCCGAACAGGCTGCCGAGGCGGGGCTGGACGGGGTGGTATGCTCGGCTCATGAAATCGAGACCCTGCGCATGGAGCTGGGCCCGGACTTCAAGCTGATCGTCCCCGGCATCCGCCCGGCCGGCGCGGACATCGGCGACCAGAAACGGGTGATGACGCCTGCCGAAGCGCGCGACCTGGGTGCCGACATCCTGGTGATCGGCCGCCCGATCACCGCCGCCGACGATCCCGCCGCCGCGGCCCGGGCCATCGCCGACGACCTTGGCTGCTGACGAATGGGCGCGGACACCAAGATAAAGATCTGCGGGCTGACGACACCGGAAGCGGTTGCGGCGGTCAACGAGATCAAGGCCGACATGGCGGGGCTCGTGTTCTTTCCCAAGAGCCCGCGCAATGTGTCGATCAGCGATGCCTGCGCGCTGGCGGGCGGGCTGGCCTCGTCCGTGCAGTCGGTGGCGCTGGTGGTGGATGCGCCCGACCATGAGCTGGACGAGATCATTGGCGGCGTCGCCCCCAACATGCTGCAACTGCACGGGGCCGAGACGCCCGAGCGCGTGGCGCAGATCAAGGCCCGCACCGGCCTGCCGGTGATGAAGGCGCTGGCGATTGCCGAAGCCGGTGACCTTACAGCCGCACGCGCCTATGAGAAGGTGGCGGATTGGTTGCTGTTTGACGCCAAACCCCCTAAATCACTCGCCAATGCTCTTCCCGGCGGCAACGGGCTTGTCTTCGACTGGACCCTGCTGACCGGCTTTGAAAGCGCCTGCCCCTGGATGCTGTCCGGCGGTCTGGACGCGGACAATGTCGCCGAGGCGGCCCGGATTTCGGGCGCCCGCGCGGTGGACGTCTCCTCCGGCGTGGAGAGCGAACCAGGATTGAAGGATCCCGACCGGATCCGGGCATTTGCCGCCGCGGCCCGCAGCTAGGCCCGCGCGACAGATGCCTGTTGTTGCGAAAGGAAGTCGAGCGTGAGCGATCAGGCCGCACCGGCAGACACACCGAATTCATTCAGGACGGGTCCGGACGACCGCGGCCATTTCGGCATCTATGGTGGCCGCTTCGTGGCCGAGACCCTGATGCCGAACGTGCTGCAGCTCGAAGAAGCCTATCGCGCCGCCAAGAAGGACCCGGCCTTCGCCGACGAGCTGGCCGACTTCCAGAAGCACTATACCGGCCGCCCCAGCCCGCTTTATTTCGCCGAGCGCCTGACCGAGGAGCTGGGCGGCGCCAAGATCTATTTCAAGCGCGACGAGCTGAACCACACGGGCAGCCACAAGATCAACAATTGCCTGGGGCAGATCCTGCTCGCCAAGCGCATGGGCAAGACCCGCATCATCGCCGAAACCGGCGCGGGCCAGCACGGCGTGGCGACAGCAACCGTCGCCGCCCGATTTGGTCTTCCGTGTACGGTCTATATGGGTGCGACCGACATTGAGCGCCAGGCGCCGAACGTGTTCCGCATGAAGCTGCTGGGCGCGGAAGTAAAGCCCGTGACCTCCGGCACCGGCACGCTCAAGGACGCCATGAACGAGGCCCTGCGCGACTGGGTGACCAATGTGGAAGACACCTTCTACATCATCGGCACCGTGGCAGGCCCGCACCCCTATCCGGAACTTGTGCGCGACTTCCAGTCGGTGATCGGGCGGGAAGTCCGTGAACAGATGATGGAGCGCGAAGGCCGCCTGCCGGATTCACTCATCGCCTGCATCGGCGGCGGCTCCAACGCCATGGGCCTGTTCCACGATTTCCTCGACGAGCCGACGGTGTCGATCTACGGCGTCGAAGCCGCAGGCCGCGGGCTGGAGAAAGTGGGCGACCACGCCGCCTCGCTGACCGGCGGCTCGCCGGGCGTGCTGCACGGCAACCGCACCTATCTGCTGCAGGATGAGGACGGCCAGATCATCGAGGGCCACTCGATTTCCGCCGGTCTCGACTATCCCGGCATCGGCCCGGAACATGCGTGGCTGAAGGATACAGGCCGCGTCACCTATCTGTCCGCCACCGACAATGAGGCACTGGACGCCTTCAAGATGTGCACGCGCCTTGAAGGCATCATCCCGGCGCTGGAGCCAAGCCACGCACTTGCCAAGGTGAAGGAGCTGGCGCCGACGCTGCCAAAGGATCATCTGATGGTGATGAATCTCTGCGGCCGAGGTGACAAGGACGTGTTTGCAGTTGCCGGTTATCTCGGCGTGGAGCTCTAGAACATGGCTGAGACTCGTATCGACCGGCGCTTCGCCGAGCTGAAGGCGCAAGGCAAGAAGGCCTTCGTGGCCTATGTGACCGCCGGCGACCCGGACGCGGAAACATCACTCAAGATCGTCAAGGGCCTGCCCAAGGCGGGCGCGGACGTGATTGAGCTGGGCATGCCCTTCTCCGACCCCATGGCCGACGGCCCGGCGATCCAGGCATCCGGCAAGCGGGCGCTGGATGCGGGCGCCACAATGGTGAAGACGCTTGATCTCGTGCGCGCCTTCCGCGCCGAGGATGCCGACACCCCCATCGTGCTGATGGGCTATTACAACCCCATCTACATCTATGGCGTGGAGCGCTTCCTGGCGGACGCCAAGGACGCGGGCGTGGACGGGCTGATCGTCGTGGATCTGCCGCCGGAGGAGGATGACGAGCTGTGCATCCCGGCCATGAAGGCGGGCATCAATTTCATTCGCCTGGCAACACCGACCACGGACGAAAAGCGCCTGCCGGCGGTGCTCGCCAACACGTCGGGCTTTGTCTACTACGTATCGATCACCGGCATCACGGGCTCTGCCTCCGCGCAGGCGGATGTCGTGGGCCATGCGGTTGAGCGTCTGAAAGCGCAGACCGATCTGCCTGTGGCAGTGGGCTTCGGCATCAAGACCGCCGACATGGCGCGTGATATGGCAGGCGTTGCCGATGGCGCGGTCGTGGGCTCGGCGCTTGTGTCCTGCGTGGAAGCGACGCTTGATGACAACGGCAAGGCGACTGCCGATACCGTGGACAAGGTGCTGGCGCTGGCCGGGGAACTGGCAGGCGGCGCGCACGCGGCCTGAGCGGGCACCAGGCGGGCACCATGCGAGCATCGCGGATTGGCGGCATGTTTTTGCCGGATTGTCCCGGTAGCGTAAGAAGATGAAGTATCCGGGCCGGGCTGAAGCCGCACCGGGAAGAGGTTGAGGGAGACGAGACGATGAGCTGGCTTGAAAATGTGGTGCGCCCCAAGATCCGCACCTTCCTTTCGGCAAAGCGCGATACGCCCGAAAACCTCTGGCACAAATGCAAGAACTGCGGCGAGATGGTGTTTCACCGCGACCTTGCCGAGAATTTGCAGGTCTGCCCCAATTGCGATCATCACGGCCGCATCGGGGCCAAGGAGCGCCTCGACAGCCTGTTCGACGGCGGCACCTGGCAGAAGATCGACAACCCGGAAGTGCCCGCCGATCCGCTGAAGTTCCGCGACCAGCGCAAATACACCGATCGCCTGAAGGAAGCCCGGACCAAGACCGGCGAACAGGATGCGGTGACCATCGCGCTCGGTCAGCTCGGCGGCCGTGAAGCCACCGTGCTGGTGCAGGACTTCGCCTTCATGGGCGGGTCGCTGGGCATGGCGGCGGGCGAAAGCATCGTCAAGGGCGCGGAGCTGGCGATCGAACGCCGCACCCCCTTCATCATCTTCGCCGCTGCCGGCGGTGCGCGGATGCAGGAAGGCATCCTGTCGCTGATGCAGATGCCGCGTTCCACCGTGGCCGTGCAGATGGTGCGCGAAGCGGGCCTGCCCTACATTGTGGTGATGACCGATCCGACGACCGGCGGCGTTACCGCGTCCTACGCCATGCTGGGTGATGTTCATATTGCCGAGCCCGGCGCGCTCATCGGCTTTGCCGGTCCCCGCGTGATTGAGCAGACCATCCGCGAAAAGCTGCCGGAAGGGTTTCAGCGTGCTGAATATCTTCTGGACCACGGCATGGTGGACATGGTGGTGAAGCGCGGCGACATGCGCGACACGCTGATCCGCCTGACATCGCTCCTGATGGTGGAAGGCCCTGCGGCGGCAGCGACAGCAGCCCCGCAGATCGCCGCCCCCGCCGCGTCGGGTGCGGGCACGCCGCCTGCCCCCGCCACGGGCGCCTGAGGCCGGGAGCCGGGCGGCGGTGACAGCCGATCTCACCTCCCGTCGCCAGTCGAGCGATACCATCCTCGACCGGCTGACGGAGCTGCACCCCAAACTCATCGACCTGTCGCTGGAGCGCCTGGAGCGGCTGCTGACCGCCCTGGGCGAACCGCAGCTGAAGGTGCCGCCCGTGATCCACGTGGCTGGCACCAACGGCAAGGGCTCCGCGGTGGCCTATCTGCGCGCGATCTTCGAGGCCGAGGGCAAGCGCGTTCACACCTATACGTCACCGCATCTGGTGAAGTTTCACGAGCGCATCCGCCTGGCCACGGGGGCGGGGCAGAGCGCTTATGTGTCCGAAGACGAATTGATCCGTCTCCTGACGGATTGCGAGACCGCCAATCAGGGCGGCGACATCACGTTCTTCGAGATCACGACGGCGGCAGCTTTTCTTGCCTTCTCCCGCGTGCCTGCCGATGTGACCCTGCTCGAGGTGGGGCTCGGCGGGCGCTTTGATGCCACCAATGTCATTGATGCGCCGCAGGTGAGTGTCATCACGCCGGTCTCCCTCGACCACCAGAGCTTCTTGGGCGACACGGTCGGCCAGATCGCCGGGGAGAAGGCGGGCATCATCAAGGCAAGGGTGCCGGTGGTGATCGGCCCGCAGGTGGATGAAGCGCTTGAGGTGATCGAGGGCGAGGCGGCCCGGCTGGAAGCGCCGGTGGCACGCTTCGGCCAGGAATTCACCGCCTATGAAGAGCATGGCCGCATGGTGTTCCAGGACGCGACGGGATTGCTCGACCTGCCGATGCCCGCCCTGCGCGGCCGCCACCAGATCGCCAATGCGGCAACCGCCATTGCGGCGGCGCGCGCCTTTGGCGGCGTCAGCGAGCAGGCGATTGCCGACGGGCTCAAACAGGTGGAATGGCCCGCGCGCATGCAGCGGCTCGCCTCGGGCGCGCTGGTGGCGCGTGTCGGCAATGCGGAGCTGTGGCTTGACGGCGGGCACAACCCGGCGGCCTCGCGCGTCATCGCCGAAACGGTGGCCGACCTCGAGGACAAGTCCTCCCGGCCGTTGGTGCTGGTCTGCGGCATGCTCGACACCAAGGATACAGGGGGCTTCTTCGAGGCCTTCAAGGGCCTGGCTTCGACGGTGCTGACCGTCACCATTCCCGGCCAGCCCAATGCCAGGCCCGCCGAAGACGTGGCGCAGATAGCCCGCGCCGCAGGGCTTGAAGCAGTGGCCATGCCGGACATCGAAACAGCCCTCGACCGCGCTGCCGTCGTCTCCCCGCCGCCCCGCATCGTCATCTGCGGCTCCCTCTACCTCGCCGGTGAGGTGCTGGCCCGCAACGGGTAAGGCAGGCGACCGGAGCCCGGGCAGGGTGAGAGAGATCCTCCGGTCAAGCCGGAGGATGAGCGGGAAAAATACCGCGATCCCTCCGGCTTGACCGGAGGGTCTCATCGAAAGGGACGTTACTCATTCCCTCTCCGAAGGGGAGGGGGAGTTATTCCGCGGCCTGCAGCGTGACGACCTTGGTGTCGTCGCTCTTGGTCTCCGCTGCCGTGGTCTCGGGGGCGGCCTTTTTGGCGGCGGTCTTCCTGGTGCTTGTCTTTTTCGCCGCCGTCTTGCGCTTGGCCGTGGTTTTCTTCGCGGCTGATTTCGTTTTGGCCTTTGTCTTGGTTTTGGTTTTGGCCTTCGAGGCGGCCTTGCGCTTGGTGGTCTGGCTGTCGCCGGTGCCGCGGGCACTCAGCGTGGCATCGGACTGATGCGCGGGCACCGCGTCGCGCGACAGGGCCGCGCGCTTCTTGCCGGCTGCGGCCTTGACCATCTTCTTGAATTTCGGCGAGGCGGCGCGGGTCTGCGCGGCGGCAAGCAGCTCGTCGAAGCTTTCCTGGATGCACTGGGCGAAATAGGCCGGGTCCGGCACCATCTCGCGGCAGGACGAGATCGAGATGGTGATCTGCCCGCCATAGGAGAAGACGGGCATGATGAGTCCCATGCCGTCTAGGATGGGGCCGAGGCCGAACTGGGTGACCAGCCGTGCGCCGGTCATGTAGAGCGGCACATTGGGGCCGGGCACATTGGTGATGACGCAGTTCATCGGCAGCTTCATCCGGTTGGCGAGGCTGAGACCCGAATACAGCCGCGCCGCCAGCCCCGCCGTCATCGACGGAATGAACTGTGTATAGTCGGTCATGTTCTTGGCGCCGACCGCGTTGGTAAGCTCCTTGGAACTGGTCGTGTGCGCGAAGACGGCCTCCAGCCGCTCCATCGGGTCGGCGATATCGGTGCCGATGGCGACCGTCATGGCGGAGACCTGGTTGCCGGCGGATTTCTGCGCCGCTGCCGCGCGGACGGAGATTGGCGTCATCGCCACCATGGAATCCGTCGGCAGCTCTTCCTTGTCCTCGAGATATTTGCGCAAGGCGCCGCCGCAGACCGTCAGCACCACGTCGTTGACGGTGGCGCCGGGGACAGTGGTGCGGATGAATTTGAGATCATCGAGCGCGAAGCTGCGGCCGTCGAACACCCGGTGCGGCGACACGCAGGCATTGAAGCGGGTGCGCGGCACAGGGCCGGAGGATTTGAGCTCGCCGGTGGTCATCTTGAGGCCGGCGCGGGCCAGCGCGGGGACCGAGCGGGCCAGCACATTGGCAAGGCGGAACGGCTGCACGGCGGTGTGGCCGGCGGAGCGCGCGAGAAGCTCAAGGGCCAGGGGCTCACGCTCCGGCACCCACTGCTCCTCCGGCGGCTGCGGCTTGGCGTCCGGCGTCAGGTCGTGGACGGCGGCGGTCATTTCCGCGCCGGAGACCCCGTCAATCGCCGCGTGGTGCACCTTGGAGACGATGGCGAAGGAGCCCTTGGGAATGCCCTCCACATTGTCGAGCCCTTCCAGCACGTAGAATTCCCACAAGGGCCGGTTGGTATCCAGTGCGCGGGAATGCAGGCGCGCGACCTGAATGCACAGCTGCCGCCAGTCACCGGGATGCGGCAGGGCGATGTGGCGCACATGGAACTCGATGTCGAAATCCGGATCCTCGAACCAGTAGGGATGGTCCAGATTGCCCGGCACATAGGCCAAGCGCTGGCGGAACGCGCGGGCCAGATGCAGGCGGCTTTCGTAATTACGCAGGATTTCCTTGAACGCCAGCACCCCGCCGGGAACCGTCGACTGGTCGTAGATGGCGACCGAGCCGATATGCATCGGCGCGTTCTTGGTCTCGAAATACAGAAATGCGGCGTCCAGCGCGCTGAGCTGTTCCATGCCACGCCCTCCCCAAGGCTGTTGTTGAGATAATTCCATCACACTTGGCGCGCGCGGGCAAAGGGATGTGTGGCCCCCCAGCATAAAAGACGCAACGGGGCGAGGAGGTTAGGCGCAAAAGGGGCGGAATCCGCGATGCGGAGACAGGCAGGATCAGCCTTCCCGGTGGGGGCTTATTTGCTCTTCCGTTGCTCCGGACTTGATCCGGAGCCTACTCGCCTTTCCGCGGGCAGGGGGCTGCTGGGTCGGAGGACATGTCTGAGGCTGCGGACTGCCGGTCTGAGAGTGGGCCCCGGATCAAGTCCGGGGCGACGGGAGAGCGGACCGTGGCGACAAAAAACCCGGCAGGTCCGCTGGGGAGCCGCCGGGTTCTGGTGTTGGATGAGCCTGCGGGGTCAGATCGACTCGTCGATCCACTCGGCAATCTTGCTCTTGGGCAGGGCGCCGACCTTGGTGGCGGCGACCTGGCCGTCCTTGAAGATCATCAGCGTCGGGATGCCGCGCACGCCGTATTTGGTCGGCACGTTCGGGTTCTCGTCGATATTGATCTTGGCGATGGTGAGCTTCTCGCCCATTTCACCGGCGATCTCTTCGAGGGCCGGGCCGATCTGCTTACAGGGGCCGCACCATTCGGCCCAGAAATCCACCAGCACCGGGCCCGATGCGTCGATCACGTCACTTTCGAAACTTTCGTCCGTCACCTTGGTCGTGGCCATGCGACTTCTCCTTGGGTTGCGCCTGAAACGCGCTGTTTTCTGCGGTGTCCAGACTTGGGCCAGCCTCTGAATCGCTCGCCCTAGGGGGTATCTCTTGAGCCGAATGTAGGAACGCCCCCCATGGGGGTCAAGCGATGCGGTACCTGCGCTCACACGGGCGTGAGCAGGCCTGCCATGCTCATGTGACGCGGGTGTCGAGCAGGGCGTCGGGCAGGGTCATCAGCCGCGCCCCGTCGGTCCACACAAGGGCGCAGGTGACATCGCGGCCCGGATAGGCGGCGCGCGCCAGCGCCCGGTAGGCGGCCATCTGGTCGAGATAGATGCCGGCCACATCCTCAGGCCGTGCAGGAGGCGGGCGGTTGGTCTTGTAGTCAGCGATCAGGACGGCTGTCTCGGAGACGGCAATCCGGTCCACCTGGCCTGACAGGGGCACGCGCTGGCCCTTCCAGGTGACATGGCCCGCCAGCGCCACTTCGGCGCGGCTGCTGGGGGCGAACAACGGCGCGAAGACGGGATCATCCAGAACCGCCATTACCTCGGCGACGATGGCGTCTTTTGCCGTTTCGTCAAACTCCGGCCCGGCCGCCCGGTCAAGCCAGTCGCGCGCGCGAGACGATCTGTCGGCCGGCGTGATCCCCGGCAGGTGCTGCAGCAGCATGTGGGTGAGCCGCCCGCGGGCAAAGCGCTGCTGCGGGGAGACGCCGGACAGCGCCGCCAGCGGCGACAGGGCCGGCGGGTCGTCCTCCTGCCCCGGCATCATGGAAGGCGCGAGCGGACCCAATGGCACATCCTCGCGCGGGGCGGGGCGGCTGACCCAGTCCGGCAGGGCGGGCAGCGCGTCCAGGGCGGCATCGGCCTTCTCGCGGACCGGCTCCACCTTCTGGTCGCTTTCAAGCCTGAGCACCGTTCCCGGGCCATCCTCAAAGGTTACCTCTTCGGTCACCGCATGCGGCTGGTCTGACAGCGCGTCGCGCACGCGCACATACCAGCTCGTGTCCTGCATGCCGCGCGAGCCATGGGCGGCGGCGATGTAGAGCCGGTCCATAGCGCGGGTCATGGCGACGTAAAGCAGGCGGCGGTATTCCTCGTCTTCGCGTTCGGCCCGCAGGGTGCGGGCGGCGAGGGATTTGTCATCGGCATCGCCCGCCCGCGGGCTGTAGGTGAGAAGCCCGTCCTCATGGGCGACAAGGCTCGATTGTCCGGGCCGCCCGCCCGCCTGCACCGTGTCCGGCAGGATGACGACATTGGCCTCAAGCCCCTTGGCGCCATGGACCGTCATGATACGGACCTTGTCGCCGCCCTGATCCAGATCGCGCTTGATCTCGGTGGTGCCCGCTTCCATCCAGGCGATGAAGCCCTGCAGCGACGGCGTATTGGCGGCTTCGTAAGCAAGCGTCTGGTTGAGGAATTCATCCAGCGGGTCATGCACATCCATGCCGAGCCGCGCGACGAGCGCTGCCCGCCCGCCCTTGGTGCCAAGCACATGGGTGAAGAATTCATGCGGCCGCAGCACATCAACCCGTGCCCTTATGTCGCTGAGATAGCGGTAAGCGTCTTCCGCCCCCGGCACTTCGGCGGCACGGTCACGGAGAGACGCCCAAAGACTGTTGCGCACCTCTCCCGCGTCCCGGTCGATGGCGAGCGCATACAGCGCGTCCTCGCTGAGGCCACAGAGCGGGCTGCGCAGCACGGTGGCGAGTGTGAGATCGTCCTGCGGCAAGACGGCGAAGCGGGCGAGCGCCATCAAATCCATGACTGCGATGTGATCGCCCAGCACCAGCCGGTCCACGCCCGCCACGGGAATGTCCTCGGTCTTCAGCTGGCGGATCAGTTCATCGACGAAGGCGCCGCGCTTGCGCACGAGAATGAGCACGTCGCCCGGGCGCATTGGGCGGCCGCGCTGGGGCAGCACTTCCTTGCCGATCCAGTCCTTGAGCTTGCCGGTGATGCGGGCGGCGAGCTTGGCTTCCTTGCTGCGGGCGGAGACGGCATCCAGCGGATTGTCCCACAGGGCGGTCTCGTCCACCTCGTCAGGCGTCACCGGCGACCACAGCTCGACAAGCCCGGCCCGGCCCGTCCACACGCTGCGATGCTCGATCTCTTCATCGCCCGAGACAACGCCCGCCCGCACCGGCTCGGGTGCGAAAGTGGTGTCGACGGCGGCAAGGATTTCATCCGCCGTGCGCCAGGAGACATGCAGCGGAATGGGGATCAGATCCTGGCCCGCGCCTTCCGCCATGGCGGCGAACCGGTCGCGCATGCGGGCGAACGTGCCGGGCTCGGCCCCCTGGAAGGAATAGATCGACTGCTTCTCATCGCCCACGGCAAACAGCGTGCGGGTGAGGCCGAGGCTGCGGGTCTCGTCCTCAGGAGCAAAGGAGCGCGCCCCGTCGCCGGCAAAAAACTCCTGCACCAGCGCCTCGATGACCCGCCATTGCTGCGGGCTCGTATCCTGTGCCTCGTCCACGAGAATGTGGTCGAGGCCCATGTCGAGCTTGTAGAGCACCCACTGTGTCGCCTCGCGGGTGGAGAGCAGCGCGGATGTGCGGGCGATGAGATCGTCATAATCCAGAAGCGCCAGCCGCGCTTTCTCCGCCTCATAGGCACCAAGCACCGCGTGACCTATGCGGATCAGCGCCATGGTCATGGTGGCGGTGGCAGCCGCGCGGCATTGGGCCTGAAGCGCCAGCACGCGCTCCTGCTCCTGCTCAAGCCAGTGAAGGGAGGCGGGATGGGCTGCAGCCACATCCTTGGTCATCAGGGATTTGCGCGGGTCGCCCTTCTGGGTGAGGAAGGCGGGCTGATACGCCTCGCGCCACGCCGTTGCATCGGGGCTCGCGATGAAGGCCGCCAGCTGATCGGCAATCCCGGTGTCGGTCTTTTTTCCTCCCGCAAGGGCGGTACGGGCGGCGCGCAGGCTTTCTGTGTCGGTTTCCTCGATGGCCGCGTTGATGAGATCGTCGGGCGTGACGCCGGGGGCGATGCCGAGGGCATCGGCGATGGCCGCCTCGACGGCGTCCACGCCTTGCGACTTTTCCACCAGCGCCCGCAGGCGGTGGCGTGACATTGTGACTTCGGTGAGCAATTGCTCGAGGCCGCGCTCATCGGTCTCGCCTGCCAGCCGCACGGCGGCGCGCGCCAATTCGCTGTGCGGCTGATCGATGACGTGCTGAAGAACCGTGTCGCGCGCCTTCGCCAGAAGCTCCTTGGACTGACGGTCATCGGCGAGGGCGAAATGCGGGCTGATGCCCGCTTCAAGGGGAAAGCGGCCAAGCAGGCTTTCGCAGAAGGCGTGGATGGTCTGGATCTTGAGGCCGCCGGGGGTCTCAAGCGCGCGGGCAAACAGGCGGCGGGCCTTGGCGATTGCCTCCGGCTTTAGGTCGTGGCCTTCGAGATGCCTCAGCTCTTCAGCAAGCTTGCCTTCATCCATGGTGGACCACTTGCCGAGCCGCTCATAGAGCTTGGTCTGCATCTGGGCTGCGGCAGCGCGGGTGAAGGTGAGACAGAGAATGTGCTCGGGCTTGGTGCCGGAGAGCAGCAGGCGCGCGACACGGCTTGTCAGTGTGTGCGTCTTGCCGGTGCCCGCATTGGCGGAGACCCAGATGCTGGCCGTGGGATCAGCGGCCGCAAGCTGGCTGCGGGTGGAGAGGTCCTGCAACGCCGCATTGGCGCCGGAGGGCTCAAGCTCCACGGTCTCCCCGTCCATGTCTATTCGGTGTCGCTGACCGTCTGCCATTCCTTCACCCGGGCCAGATGGTCGAAAGGACCGTCATAAGAAAGAAATTGCGGGCGGGGCCGCGAGATATAGGGCGTCTCCTCATCTTCAAAGAGCGTCAGAAGCGCGTGTGTATGTTCCAGCGCGTCCTCACCGGTGGTCATGGCGTCCTTGTCCTTACCCGTGGCGCTCACCACCTTGCCGGGCTCGCGCCCGCCCTTGAGTTCCACATAGGCAAGCTCGGAGGTTTGCGCGGCGACGGGGCCGGTGCTGCCGTCCTTCTGGTTTTCAAACGCGCCGCGCGCCGCCATGGCGGCTTCGAGCGGCAGCTGGACGGAGAACTTGGCGTCGGTCTGCTTCGCCGTCGGCGCTTTGCCGGTCTTGTAGTCGAGAATGGCCAGCGTGCCATCCGTGAACAGATCAATCCGGTCGGCGATGCCGCTCAGGGTAAAATCGCGCGTGAGCAGCGGCAGCGACAATTCGCCCTTGAGCTCCACGAAGGTTGTGAGGATGCGGGCGCGGCGCGCGGTCTCCCAGGGCACGAACCACTCGGCAACCTGCAGAAAGCGCGGCCACCAGATGGCGCGCACCGCGGGCCGGGTGGCGGCGGCCTGGAACATCTCCTCGCCGATGGCGACGAGGCGCGCATAGGCGTTGTCCGGCATCGGCGTGTCCTGGGTAACCGGATAATCGCGCGAGAAGCGTTCCAGAATGCCGTGGATGATGTCGCCGCGCTCGCGTGCGCCGGCATCAGCCTCCAGCGCATCCAGCTCGTCGAGCTTCAGCACATGGCCCGCATAGATCGCGTAAGGGTCGCGGAACAAATCGTTGATGCGGGTGACGGAGAGACGCGTGGGGCGTTTGTCCACCGGCGGGCGCGGCATGGGCCGCTCGATCTGCCGGGCTTCCACCACCGGCCGGTCATAGGCGCGCGCCATGGCGAGCCACGGGCCGCTGTCGATCGTCTTGCCGAGGCCGGAGACGAGGTTTTCAAGCCGCAGCCACCAGCGCGACGGCACGGTGGGCTGGCCGTCGGCGCGTTCGGCGCGGGTGAGGATGACCTCGCGCGTGCCCAGCCCCTGCGCCACGTCATGGGCGGCAAGGCCGATCAGCCGCTCCGGCGCTTCAAGGCCGAGCTGGGCGCGCATGGGGCGGTTGATCCACGCGCCTGTCTCCGCCCGCTGCGGCCACACCCCTTCATTGAGGCCGCCGAGCACCAGGAGGTCCGCCTGTTGCAGGCGGGCTTCAAGCGGGCCGAGGATTTGCAGCCGGGCATGGGAGCGGCGCTTGGGCCGTACCATGCGGCCGGTCATCAGCGCGCCGAGAATGGCGGGATAGTCCGATAACGGAACATCGCCGAGCAGAACGGCGTTCTCCAGAAGGTCGGCGATGAACTGCGCCCCGGCCTCGCCCGAGGTGCCGGACCACAGCGCCTGCGCGCCGGGGAGTGTGTCGGTGGCGGCCAGCGCCTCGCAGATGGCGATATGGGTTTCGATCAGGCGGGCGGCAGGCTGGGGTGCGGTGTCGGCAATATTGCCTGCTCCGGTGAGCAGCGTTTCAAGCCGGGCATGGATCGCGCGGGCGCGGGCATGGTCCTTTTCATGCAGCCTGCCATGGGCGCGGGTGGCGACCGTGGCGATGGCGTCCGCAAGGCCCGCAAGGCCGGGGGCGGGGCGCGGCCCGCGCAACACGCGCTTGTCGAGGAATTCCACGTCCCGGTGCAGCAGCCCCTGTGCCTGTCCGCCCTGGGCCAGCGGATGTTTGAGGGCTGCAAGCAGCGGCACGGGCGCGCACTGGGCGGCGAGCATCTCCGCCACCAGCAGCAGGAAGCTGCCGGTGCGCGTATGCGCCAGCGGCTGGCCGCCGCTATCATCAACGGCAATGTCCCAGCGGGCGAGATCAGCCGCGACCCGGCGGGCGAGATTCCGGTCGGGCGTCACCAGGGCGGCCGTGCGTCCGGGGGTTTCAAGGGCGCCGCGCAGGGCCAGGGCGATGGCGAGGCTTTCAAGCTGCGGGCTGTCGGCGCTGACCATGGTGAGGCCGTCAAGCGCTGCGTCCGCCACATCGCCCAGATGCGCGCCTGCGTCCCGCCAGGCATCGGTGGTTTCCGCCGGGCGCAGGGCCTCGCTGACAAGGCGGGTGCGGGCGGCGGCAGTGTCATCGTCCGTGCCGGCAGCGGGCCACAGGGCCACATCGTCGCGCTCAAGGCCCATGCGCGACAGGAGCAGCCTGAGACCGAATTGCGGATGCGCCGGTTCAAGCGCGTCCCAGGCGCGGGGCTCCATGCCCGTATCAAGGCCCGGCAGCACCACCATGCCCTCGTCCATTCCGGCAATAGTGGAGAGCATGTCGGCGGTGGCCTTGAGCGAGCCGGTGGAGCCCGCCGCCACGATGGGGCCGGGCGGGGCATCGCGCCAGCGGCGGCATGTGGCCTCGATCAGTGCAGCGCGCCGGGCGCTGGGGTCTGTGAGGCCGAGCGACGCGAGCATGTCGGGCCAGCTGTCGGTGATGACCTCGAGAAAGCGCAGGGTCTCGGTCCAGTGATCGGCGTAATCGCCATGCACTGCGTCTTTTAGGCGGGTGATGTCCACATCCTGCGCGGCGAAGGTATCGAGCAGGGCGCCGAGGTCATCCGCCAGCGCGATGGCCTGGGCAGCGCTGGCGATGGGGCGCTCAATCTTGTCGCCATGGGCGCGGATGATCTGCGCCAGCGCCAGGCGGCGATGCATGGGGGAGATGGCGGGCGGCAGGCTGAGGGGGGCATCGCCCGCGTCCCCGCCTGCGGGGGCGGCACCTTCGAGGCCCATCTCCTCATCCACGTCCCCCAGGGGGCGGATCGCGGGCAGCAGCAGCGCGTCGGTCGGCGCCTGGGCGAGAAACTCCTCCACCAGCGCGCGGGCGGCGCGGCGCGTCGGCACCAGCACGGTGACATCGGCAAGCGCGTCGCCGCGTTCGAGCAGCCCCGTGGCAAGGGCGCGCAGGAACGGCACATGCGGCGGAATGGTGAAGACCTGACCCATGCGCGCCACTCTAACGTGAGTCGCGCGCGGCGGCCTGCCTAGAGATCACGCAGGAAGGCGTCCGCGTCATCCAGCGCCTGCGGCGTGCCCACATGCATCCAGATACCGTCATGGCGCAGGCCGTAGGCACGGCCCTGTTCGGTCAGCGTGCGCCAGACCTTGGCGGTGGAAAACGCCTGCTCATCGATGTCGGCGAAAAGTTGCGGCTTGATGATCTGCACGCCCGTATACATGAAGGGCGCCACCGAGCGCGGCTCGCGCCACTCGATGCGGCCATCGGCCTCCATGGTGAAGTCGCCTCGGCCCACATCGCCGACGATGCTGGCTGTGACGGCGAGCACCAGCATGGCGTCCATCTCGGCGGGGTCGAACGCGTCGATCAGCCGGGGCAGGGTCGCGCCCATGCCTTCGACCCAGATCGAGTCGCAGTTGTGCGTCAGGATCGGCTTGTCGCCGAGCAAGGGCAGCGCCTTCTTGATCCCGCCGCCGGTCTCCAGCAATGCGTCCGTTTCATCGGAGATGATAATGCTGGCGTCGTTCCGTTCCTCAAGATGCGCGCGCATCTTGTCGGCATGGGCGTGGATGTTGATGACGATGCGCGAGATGCCGGCATCCTTTACCCGGTCGATGGCATGATCGACCATTGCCTTGCCGTTGACCTTCACCAGCGCCTTGGGGATGTCGTTGGTAAGCGGCCGCATGCGCGTGCCGTGGCCTGCGGCCATGATCATGGCAGTGTCGATATCGCAGCTCATCGGGTCACGCTGTCCGGGTTGATCTCGGTACGGATGATGTCGAGCGGCATATGCGCATTATACCAGCGCGCCACGGGGGCAAGGGCCGGGTGCGCAAGGTCGCGGGCCAAGTAATCCGCCAGCCGCGGGATATGGGCGAGGTAATGCGGCTTGCCGTCGCGCAGCAGCAGCCGGGCGAAGATGCCGATGATCTTGGTGTTCCGCTGCGCACCCATGATGGCATAGGCGGCGCGGAATGCCTCCGCGTCAAAGCCCGTGTGCTGCGCGGTGCGGGCTGCTTCGTAGCGGGTGAGCAGGCGGGCCTCGAGGTCGGGTACGATGGTGCGGCGGGCATCCTGCAGCAGCGACACCACGTCATAGGCGCCGGGCGCGATCAGCGCGTCCTGGAAATCGATGAGGCCGATGCGGGCAAGGCCGGAGCGCCCCTCGATCGCCAGAAGATTGGGCGAATGGTAGTCGCGCAGCACGAGTGCGGGCGGCATGTCTGAAAGGGCGGGGAAGACCGCGTGCCAGGCTGCGTCAAACGCTGCCTGCGCGTCCGCATCAAGGTCCCGGCCCGTGGCCAGCCGCGCATACCAGGCGGGCAGGAGGCGCGCTTCGGTCAGCATGGCCAGATCATCAAAGCTGGGGACGGTGTGCGTGGCGCCCGCGTCACCGCAGGGCAGCGGGCCGGGCACGGGCAGGGCGTGCAGCGCGGCAAGCACATCCACCGCTTCGCCATAAAGCGTCTCCTCGCTGTCGCCGGCAGCGATGCGCTGGGCGAAGACGCCGTCGCCCAAATCCTCAAGCAGGATGAAGCCCTGGTCGAGATCAAGCGCATAAAGCTCCGGCGCGCTGAAACCGTGGGCGGTGAGGTGGCGGGCGATGGCGGCGAAGGGGCGCATGTCCTCGGCCAGATGCACGATGGCGCTATAGCTCTTGCCGCCCTCGATCGGCGGGCCGTCCGGGCCGGGCGGGGCGTCCATCAGGATCGCGGTCCGGCCATCCCGCGTCAGGCGTTCATAAAGGCGGGTTGAGGCATCCCCCGCGACGGGCGTGGCCGTGGCATCGCCCCAGCCGGCCTGATCGAGAAAGGCGCGCCGGGTGTCGCTGCGATCATGCCCCGTCATGCGACGATCCTCTCAAGCTTGGCCGCCCAGCCGCCATGGCCGGTGGCGGCCAGCTTGCGCTTTTCACCCGCCGGGTCCTCGGTGGCGTCATCCAGCGTGAGTGAAATGTCGAGCCGTCCCTTGACGCGGGAGGCCTCGAAGCTCCGGCCGAGGCGGGCCGGCCATTCAACCAGCAGCGCGCCGAAATCAAGCGCGTCCTCAAGGCCCAGCTCTTCGATCTCGCTGTCATCCTCGATCCGGTAGAGATCCACATGGGCGACCGGCAGATAGGCGGTGTCATAGTGCTGGATGAGGGTGAATGTGGGGCTCGGTATCTCGCCTTCGACCCCCAGGGCGCGGAGCAGCGCGCGCGCCAGGGTGGACTTGCCCGCGCCGAGATCGCCCTCAAGGGCAATCAGGTCGCCGGGCTCCAGATAGGAGGCGAGCCGGGCGGCGAAGCCCCGCGTGGCTGCCTCATCCGCCAGATCAAGGGCGGCGCTATAGCTGGCAACGGGCGTGGGCATGAACGCGTTCCGGGCCTCGGGAAGAGGGGTAACAGGCAGGCGCCCGCGCCCAAAAGTGGGGCGGCGGGCCACGGGATCGCTTGTACCCATCGCGCGGCACGGCCTCAAGGGGAAAGAAACCCCGTCCTTAAGGGCGGGATGACGCCGCCGCTTGGCCGGTTTGGCGCTTTCGTGCTACCCGCTGAGGCCAAGCTAGGGCCGGGTAACGCCTGCAATGCGTGAGGAACAAGAGCAATGAGCGACAGTGTAGTGATTATCGGGGCGGGTCACGCCGCCGGCCAGGCCGTGGCAAGCCTCCGCCAGGAAGGCTTTGAGGGCACCATCGTGGTGGTGGGCGAGGAAAGCGTCGTCCCCTATCAGCGCCCGCCCCTGTCGAAGAAGTTCCTCGCCGGCGAGATCGGCATCGACCGCGTGCTGTTCAAGCCGGTTGATTTCTACGCCAAGGCGGAAGCGGAAATGATCCTCGATACCAAGGTCGAGACCGTGGACACCGCTGCCAGGAAGGTGGTGCTGGAAGGCGGCCGGACGCTGGATTACGGCAAGCTGATCTTCACCACCGGCGGCCGCGTGCGCAAGCTGGCCTGCCCGGGAGCCGAACTGCCCGGCGTCAACTATCTGCGCTCCATCGCCGACGTGGAAGCCATCCGCGCCCACTTCAAGCCCGGCGCCAAGCTGGTGATCGTCGGCGGCGGCTATATCGGCCTCGAAGTGGCTGCCGTTGCCGTGAAGCACGACATCGACGTGACGGTGCTGGAAATGGCGCCGACGGTGCTGGGCCGCGTCACCTGCCGCGAGGTGGCGGAATTCTTCCAGCGCGTGCACCGCGAGGAAGGCGTGAAGATCCTCACCGACACGGCGCTCGCCGGCATCGAGGGCACCGACCATGTGACCGGCGTCAAGACCGGCACCGGCGAGATCATCCCGGCGGATTTCGTCATCGCCGGCATCGGCATCCTGCCCAATGTGGAACTGGCGCAGGAAGCGGGCATCACCTGCAATAACGGCATCGTGGTGGACGAGCTGTGCCGCACCTCCGATGAAAACGTCTATGCGGCGGGCGACTGCACCTTCCACCCCAACCCGATTTACGACGTGGAACTGCGGCTTGAATCCGTCCACAACGCGCTGGAACAGGCCAAGACGGCGGCCGCCCACATTTGCGGCAAGGACAAGCCCTACGGCCAGGTGCCGTGGTTCTGGTCTGACCAGTATGACCTCAAGCTGCAGATCGCCGGCCTCAGCCAGGGCTATGACGACGTGGTGATCCGCGGCGACATAACGGGCCGCTCCTTCGCCGCCTTCTACATGAAGGACGGCAGGATGATCGCCGTGGACGCGGTGAACCGCGCCCCGGAATTCATGATGTCGAAAATGATGCTGCAGAAGGGCCAGTCGGCCCCCGCCGGGAAGCTGGCCGACGAGAGCATCGAGATGAAGGACATGCTCGCCTGAGCCGATCCTTCGGCGTGACGCGAGCGGGGCACCTGCGGCAGATGCGGCAGGTGCCCTGACGCATCTTGACGTATGGCCATACTGGCTTTAAGTCATTTCCTATAAAAATGACGGGTGCGTCATCTTTGCGGATTGAGGAGTGCGGGCGGCTGTCCGCGCTCCGGGATTGACCGTTCGGCATGCCTGGGGGCTTGCCTCAGGCGCGGTCCAGCCCGTAAGAACACGCCCATCAAGACCAACCATCTGTCGCGGGCAGCGCTTGGACGCGAACCTGCGAGGGGCCTCCCCAGGGCCGAGTAAGACGCGAGAGGGAACATGGCGAAGATTACCTATGTCGAACATGACGGAACCGAGCATGTCGTGGATGTGGCCGATGGCCTGTCCGTCATGGAAGGCGCGGTCAACAACATGATCCCCGGCATCGATGCCGATTGCGGCGGTGCCTGCGCCTGCGCGACGTGCCACGTCTATGTGGACGAGAAGTTCATGGACAAGATCGAGCCGAAGGAAGACATGGAACAGACCATGCTGGACTTCGCCCCGGACGTGAAGGAAACCTCGCGCCTGTCCTGCCAGATCAAGGTGAAGCCGGAACTCGACGGCATGGTCGTCCGCATGCCGGAAAGCCAGCACTAAGCGGCTTCGGCGCCCCGGTGAGGGGCGCGCGATAGAGACATCAAGCAGCGCCCGCTAGAGGTATCCGGCGGGCGTTGTTTTTTGTCTGAGGCGGCGAGACAGCTAGATGTCTGGAGCTGTGAGGTCCAGGGGCTCTTTTCGTTTGCCGAGGCTTATTGCTGCGTTTCGCGCATCAAGCAGTTGTTTCTCGAGTTCAACCTGCCTGACCTGAAGCACCCGCATCTGCAGATCATGGTTGGTCTGAATGCGCAATTGGTTGGTTCTTTCGCGCGCGGTTTCCTGTTCAAACAGCGCCTTTACGACCCCAGGATCTTTGGTTGCCACCGCGGCTGCCAAGAGATTGTTGCGTTCTGCCTGATTGGCCTGGTCCACCACTTCCGGGACAACCTTGGAGACAAAATCGCTGAACTGCTGCGCAATCACGACGTCATCCACGCCGTTGACTGTCTGGTAGCAAAAGTGATTGAGAAACATCTCGACGATTTCACTGGCGGTGGTTCGTTTTGACAGGGTCTTTGCCGCCTCGAGGATCAGATCGGTTGCTTCAGCGTCCAACTTCGCATCCAGATCAGCATTGGTGTCTGCGGCATTCGTTTCCACGTTGGTCTTTATGCCGGAATCGACCGCTGATTGATTGAAGAGAGCCCGGTCGAAGGCAATGTCTGCTGGTCTGCCCGCACACATGCCGACAAACGTCTCCCGTTCGGTTTTGTCCGCCCTTTTCTCGTACGAAGTTGCAACACCAAGCCAACTGTAGTGGCTCTTGTGGGCGATCGCCTGGAAGCTGTCTCTTTCCCCGACGGTTTGGACCGATGAATTGAGTACGGTGTCCAACTGTGTTGCACAGCCGATCAAGCCCTGTACCGTGAGGGCCAATGCAAAAAAGCGGATCATGGCCAACCCCCCCTTTGTCCTGTCCGCGAGACGAAGGCGATTAGTCCATCACAGCCGGAGCTGTTATGCAATTCAAAGCAACCATTGGCTGTATTCCGGAAGATTTTATCCCCGCCCTCCTGACCCCGTGAGAGACTGCCTGCACCTCCCGCCGCAAGGGCAGCCGGACCGTCCGGGCCTGGGCGGAGGAGCGGATGCCTGGAAGGTTCTGCGAAGGGCGTTTCCTTGGGAACGGGGAAGCAGCGCGCAGGGCCGGGACATGCGAGTAACGCGCGCGTGTTGCAGAGGCGGCCACGACCCAGACCCGGTCACGCCCTGAAAAAGCTGGCCTCACCGCGTCCGTGCACGTTCCAAAGTGTGGACGGTGGAAGAAGGGTCTGCGGCGGATCCCTCCGGCCTAATCGCCGGACCCCGCCGCGCAAGGGACGCGCGCCGAAACCATCCGCGCGGGACGCACCTTCAGCCGTCTGCGACCCCATCGATACGCATTCTTCCCAGTCTGCGCAGCCGCAGACCGAAGGTGCGCCCGCACCCCTTCGGGGGACTGTCTCCACCGACGCAGGCTTTGGCCGCGGGCGGGGTTTCGTGCTGGGCGGGCGGCGGTCTCGTCATGTGCCTTTCAACAGGCATCAGCGCGGGAGCAGCCCCCCACCCGCCGGAGCTTCGCTCCGCCGACCTCCCCACACCAAAGAGAAAAGGGGGGAGGTAGCGCGCGATGGCGCGCAGAGTGGGGAGATATCCCGCCAGTGTCTCTTTTACCTCCCCCTTGTGGGGAGGTCGGCAGGCCCTTGGGGCTGCCGGGTGGGGGGAAGGGGCGACGGAGGGAGAAGGGCTGGCGGGTGCTCTACGACGCCGCCGCGCTGCCGGTGGTTTCCGGATGTGACCCGCCTTGGGGGCCACCCTCGGGGGAGGCGGGGATGGCCTTGGGGTCGGTGGGGAGGTGGCAGGTCACCTTGGTGCCTTCGCGCGGGGCGCTTTCAAGCGACACCCAGCCGCCATGCAGTTCGACGAAGCTGCGCACCAGGGTAAGGCCGAGGCCCGCGCCGCGGCGTTTTTCGGACGTGCCGCGCGCTTCGAAGCGGTCGAACACGGTGGCCTGGTGCTCCGGCTTGATGCCGTCGCCCGTATCGCGCACCCACAGGCGCACTTCCTGCCCCTCGCGCTCGCCGCCAAGGGTGATGGTGTCGCCCGGATTGGTGAAGGAGATGGCGTTGGACAAAAGGTTGAACAGGATCTGCTTGAGGCGGCGGGAATCCGCTGCCAGCGTGCCGAGATTGGGGGCGGCCTCCAGCGCCAGCACGCGCTTGCCCTGCTTGGCGCGCGGGCCGGTCATCTCGAACACCTGCTCGACGATGTGGTTGAGGTCCACGTCATCCACGTCGAGCGCCATGGCACCCGCCTCGATGGTGGCAAGGTCGATGATGTCGTTGACGAGGTCCAGAAGCTCGGTGGCAGATTTGAGAACGCCGCCTGCATATTCGCCCTGCTTCTCGTTGAGCGGGCCGAAAAGCTCCGTATTCAGAATTTCGCCGAAGCCGATGATGTTGGTGAGCGGGGTGCGCAGCTGATAGGAGACATGGCTGATGAATTCGCTCTTCAGCCTGTCAGCAGTCTCCAGCGCGTCATTGCGGTCGCGCAGGGCGCGCTCGATCAGGGCGGCATCCGTCACGTCCACATAGGTCAGCAGCATGTTGCCGTCGGGCAGCGGCACGGCGGCATAATCCACCACGCTGCCATCCGGCCGTTGCAAGCGGCCCGTGCGCGTGCCGCGCTCATCGGTGACTGAAGTGATACGCGACTTGATCTCGGCCCATTCATCCGCGTTGTCGTAAAGCCCCTGGCACCACTCGATGATCTGGTCGATATGCGGCTCGCCGGAAAGCTGGCTCGGCTCCAGATGCCAGATGCGCTGATAGGCCGGGTTGTGCAGCTTGAGGCGGCCATCGGAGCCGAACACCGCAACGCCCTCATAAAGCTTGTTGAGGGTTTCAAGCTGCACGTGCTGGGCGGTGGTGAGGCTTGATTCAAGCTTCAGCTGGTCGGTGACGTTTTCATAGAGATAGAGCAGCCCGCCGAACGGATGCGGCTGGCCGATGACGCGCAAGGTCCGGCCGTCCGGCAGGTGCCACAATTCGTCGGTGGGTTCGGCGCGGGTGTAAAGGTCAAGCCGCTGCTGCTTCCAGGCGCGGAAATCGGCCTGCTCCGGCAGGCGGCGGGATTCGCGCAACGTCTCCAGCACCTCGCCCTCGCCGGGCTCGGTGTCGAGGAAGCTCTCCTCGAGGCCCCACAATTTCTGGAACGCGCGATTATAGAAGCGCAGGCGCCGGTCCGGGCCGAAAATGGCCACCGCGCTGGCAAGCCGGTTGAGCGTATCCTGATGGGCTTCAAGATGGCGCTTGAGGTCGTTCTCGGCTTCCGCCAGCGGCGTGATGTCGAGCGCGAAGCCGGCGCTGCCGCCGTCGCCCAGCGGCAGCTCGATGATGTCGAGCACCAGCCGTTCGCCGTTGACCACCGCATTGGCGCGCTCGTGATAGCGCTCGCCGCGGGTGATGCGGGCCGCGGCAGCCGCGAGTGTGTCGGCATTGAGCAGCTCGCGCGCCTCATCGATGACGCTGTCGGTATCTTTCGCCTCGACGGCGGACGCAAAGGCGCCATTGACCCAGATGAGGGCGCCGTCCGCCGAGCGGCGCCAGGCAGGGAAGGGGGCGGCGTCGGTCACCTGGCTCAGCAGGGTGCGTTCGCGCTCGGCCTTGCGGGCGGTCTCGACCAGGCGGGATTCTTCCTCCCGCTCGCCGGTGATGTCACGCATCCACAACACGGCCTGGGCGCCCGCCGGGCGGCCTTCGGCTTCATAGGTGCGCCCGTCGCGCATTTGCAGATTGAGCGAAAAGCGTGCGCCGCGCTCGCGCAGGCGCGAGACGCCGTTGCGCAGGGCCTCGGCATCCTCGGGCTCAAGCCGCGTCAGCACGAAATCGAAATCAACCGCGCCGGAGGACGGGTCCGCAAGCCCCGCGGTAGAGCCGACGACGCGCGGGCGGCTCCAGGTGCGGGCGCCGGTGGTGGGCGCCACGGTGCGTTCGGGCGACCAGATGAAGACCGCATCCGGCTCCGCCGACAGGATGCTCTCGGCACTGTCGAGCTTGGTTTCAAGCTCGGTCATCCGCTCGGCGCGGGAAGCCATGTCGCGGCGGCTGCGCCTGTGCGCCCGCCCGGCGGCCCACAGCGCACCGATGGCAACCGCCACGGCCCCGGCGGCGACACTGGCCAGCAGCGTGCTCACAGATGCACTTGGATCTAGGCCCGGATCAAGGAGGGTGGTGCCCTGCGCCTGGGCGCTTGCGGGCAGCAAGGCGGCCATGCCCGCCCCGCCTGCAAGCAGACATGTGGCAGCGGCGCGGTTGTGTGGACGCGATGGGCGCATGGCTCTGTGTTTGATTCGTCTTCCCCCGCCTAGGAAACCCGTATCCGCCGCCCCATGCAACCATGCGTGCGCAGATGCAGCCCTGAGGCGCGCAACAAAAAACGGGGTGTCCCGTAAAGGACACCCCGTTCGGTGTGGTGAGTGAGGCGCGGGGCGCGTCCGCCTAGTAGCGGTAATGCTCCGGCTTGAACGGGCCCTGCTTGGACACGCCGATATAGGAGGCCTGCTGGTCGGTCATCTCGGTGAGCTGGACGCCCAGCTTTTCGAGATGCAGGCGGGCGACCTTCTCGTCCAGGTGCTTCGGCAGCACATAGACCTTGTTTTCGTACTCATCGCCCTTGGTGAACAGCTCGATCTGCGCCAGCACCTGGTTGGTGAAGGACGCGGACATCACAAACGACGGGTGGCCGGTGGCGTTGCCGAGGTTGAGCAGGCGGCCTTCGGACAGCAGGATCATCCGCTTGCCGTCGGGGAACTCGACCATGTCCACCTGCGGCTTGATGTTGGTCCACTTGTGGTTCTTGAGTTCAGCGACCTGAATCTCGTTGTCGAAATGGCCGATATTGCCGACGATCGCCATGTCCTTCAGCGCGCGCATGTCATCAATGGTCACCACATCCTTGTTGCCGGTGGTGGTGATGACGATGTCGGCGGTGGGGGCGGCGTCGCGCAGGGTGACGACCTCATAGCCGTCCATGGCGGCCTGCAGCGCGCAGATCGGGTCGACTTCCGTCACCTTCACGCGGGCGCCTGCGCCCTGCAGCGAGGCGGCGGAGCCCTTGCCCACATCGCCATAGCCGCAGACGATGGCGGTCTTGCCGGCCATCATCACGTCGGTACCGCGGCGGATGCCGTCCACCAGCGATTCCTTACAGCCATATTTGTTGTCGAATTTCGACTTGGTGACCGAGTCGTTGACGTTGATCGCCGGGAAGGGCAGGTGGCCCTTTTCCATCAACTGGTACAGCCGGTTGACGCCCGTGGTGGTCTCTTCCGACACGCCCTTGATGGCGTGGCGCTGCTTGACGAAGAAGCCCGGCGTCTCCGCCATGCGCTTTTTGATCTGCGCGAAGAGATACTCTTCCTCCTCGGACCCCGGGTTGGACAGAATGTCTTCGCCCTCTTCTGCCCGCGCCCCCAGCAGGATGTACATTGTAGCGTCGCCACCATCATCCAGGATCATGTTGGAGGGTTCGCCATCAGGCCACTGGAAGATCTTGTCCGTATACGTCCAGTATTCTTCGAGGCTCTCGCCCTTCACCGCGAAGACCGGCGTGCCGGCGGCGGCAATCGCGGCGGCGGCGTGGTCCTGGGTCGAGAAGATGTTGCACGACGCCCAGCGCACCTTGGCGCCAAGCGCTTCCAGCGTGCGGATCAGCACCGCGGTCTGGATCGTCATGTGCAGCGAGCCGGTGATGCGCGCGCCTGCAAGCGGCTTGCTCTCGCCGAATTCCTCCACGCAGGACATCAGGCCCGGCATCTCGGTTTCGGCAATCTCGATTTCCTTGTTGCCGAACTCCGCCAGGGAAATATCGGCAACGACGTAATCCTGCTCGCTCATAAGCGCTCTCTCCATGGATGCCCGGGCACCGCCGCATGCGGGACCGGGTGAGGGATTCCCCCCGCATGAAGATGGCGGGCGGAGGTTGCAGGGGTTCTAACAGCCCTGCCGCCAGGTAACAAGGTCATATAAAGAAAGGTTTATATCGCAGCACAATACCCGAATGTAACTATGGGTAGCAATTAACTCGCAATTTAATTTGATATGGCACGATCAGGCCAGTTCCAGAGAGGTGGCCTTATGTTTCAACGTGCAGGCTCTGTTTTGGAGACAGTCAGGCGGCACCGCATGCGGATGTCCATCCTGGCAATCATGTTGAGCGCCGGCCTGTTCGGCATGCTCTTCATCCTCGACCGGACCAAGGAGCAATGGGACCGGGCAGGCGTGCTGCATGACCCCCGGCCGCTGATCGTCAGTCGCCTGCGGCACCATCTGGGCTATGGCGGCGTTGTCCATAATTTTCTGAACTCGATTTTGCGGCCCGACGCTGAACGGCAAGAGGATACCGCCATCGACCTCGGCGCGGTGCGCGGCACACTCCTTTACTATGACAGCCTCGACGTCAGCCCGATGGAGCGCTCCTCCCGCATCATCATCGCCGAGGAACTGGACCGCATCTACGTCGCCGCCCGCCGTATAGAAAGCGGCGAATTCAAGGGCCGGGCCCCGGAAGACGTGTTCCGCAGCCTCGACGTGGACCTCGATGCCCTGGCCGCCGCCGTCGACACCCTGGCGAAGATCAGCGCCGGGACCAGCACCGCCAGCAGCGGCTACCATGGCCTGCTGTCGGACTTCGAGGCCGCCATCGGCCTCAACGGCATGATCCAGAACCTGAAGCTGTTCCTGCTCACGGGCGATACGCAATTGCTCGACGATGCGGAGACCTGCCTTGACCGGGCGCTGACCATTCTCGGTGCCTTGCGCCAGCACGCGACCTCCGTCGCCGAAGCCGAGGCGCTGTTCGTCATCCACGACACGATCAGCACCTATCGCCACGCCATCCGCGTGGCCGGGGACATGACCAGGGACGGTGCCAGCGCTGCCGAGATCGATGCCGTCATCCGCATCAATGACGTGCCGGCGATCAGTGCCTACGCCACCCTGCTGGGCTTCGAGAAACTGCGCCTGATGGAAAGCACGGCCACCGTGGCAAGCGGCTTCAAGCAGCTGGAGTGGACGATGATCGGGCTGGTGCTGTTCGTCCTGCTGCCAATGATCACCGAGTTTGGCAGCTTCTGCCTCAGTCTGATTACCGGCCTGCCGGACTGGGAGCGCAAGCTGTCGGATGCCGCCTCCGACCTGGCCCATGAGGAATTGCACAAGGTGCATGACTTCTCCTCCCTGCCATCGGAATTCGCCAACCTCGAAACACCCTTCGGGCTGATCCGCAACACCATATGGCATCGCCGCGAAACCGCCCTTCAGGACCAGGTGCAGGTGGCCGCGGTGACCTCGGAAAACGAGCGCTTCCATAGCGAGCTGGAGGCCCTGCGCATCGAACAGGACATGACCCGGGAACGCGCCCGCACGGCCCATCAGCGCGCCGTCGACGCGGTGAATGACGGCAAGACGCTCAGCAGCGTCATGGACAGCCTCTCCCACGGCATCCTCGCCAGCCGCGGCATTGGCGAGATCGTGTTCTGGAACAGCGGCGTGCCGGAGCTCATCGGCGTGAGCCCGGAATGGCTGTCGGGCGGCAGAACGCTCCGTGACCTGATCATCTATCTCGCCTCCCGTGGCGAATACGGGCAGGGCGACCCGGTGGTGATCGCCGACGCGGCGCTCGACCGCCTCGAGGAGCGCCTCGGCGCGGGCGTGGTCAGCAGCGATCACAAGTTCGCCAATGGGCGCGTACTCGCCCTGGAGATGTCCAAGAGCACCTCCGGCCTCATCGTGTTCTCAGCGGCGGATGTGACCGAACATCACGAGCAGGTGGAAGCCATGCAGCAGCAGGCCACCTCCGACCCGCTGACGGGCCTGCCAAACCGCGTGGCGCTGGACGAATTCACCACAGCCATGCTCAAGCACTCCGAGCGTTCCGGTGAGGTGGCCGCGATCATGGCGATCGACCTGGATGGCTTCAAACCGATCAATGACACGCACGGCCATCACGCTGGCGATGAGTTGCTGCGCGAGATTGCCACGCGCATGCAGGAAGAGGCGCGGGAGACCGATTTTGTCGCCCGTGTCGGCGGCGATGAATTCATCATCGTGCTGCTGCACCTGGAAGACGGCAATGGTGCGCTGAGATTCGGCCAGCGCCTGCTGCGCGCCATCGAGATGCCCGTGACCCTGGAGGACGGCACCGAGGTGCATGTCTCCGCCAGCGCCGGCATATCCCTGTTCCCCTATCACGGCCGCGAGGCCCAGCCCCTCTGCGTGCTGGCCGACATGGCGCTCTACGAAGCCAAGGGAAAGGGCCGCAACGCGGTGGTGATGTACGAATTGCCGGAAACCCAGGCCGTGAACGTGCTGACGGCAGCCTCCTCGGCATCCTGACCTGCCCGGCTGATACCCGCACGATTAACGGGATATTGACCCCGGCCTGCGACCCTCGCTCTTTGGTAGAAAGCAGGTAGAAGGCCGAATGCGCAAGGCAGCCTCAGTCTCGCAGATCATCAAGCGCCATCTTGTCCGGATGTCGGTGCTTGGCGGCGTGCTGTGCGCGGGCCTGCTGTACATGGCCTATGAGCTGTCGGTGGCCGAGAGCCGCTGGGGCGAGGCGGCAAGCCTGCATGATGCCCGCCCGGCGGCGATCAGCCGCCTGCGCCATGAGCTGGGCTATGGCGGGCTCGTCCACCACTATCTCAACACCATCCTGCGGCCGGAAGAAGCCAGCACCCAGCAGGTCGCGTTCGGTATCGGCGGGGTGGAAAGCGCACTGAAGGAATTCGGCGCGCTCGACATCAGCCCGCTGGAGCGCACCGCCATCGAAATCATCCGGGAAGAGCTCGAACAGTTCAACCTGGCCCTGCGCGCGCTTGAAGAGGGTGAGTTCACTTCCATGTCGCCGGAGCGGACCTATATCCGCCTCGGTGTGACGCCGGACCGCATGGCACGGGCGGTCGAGACACTTGCCATGGTCAGCGGCCCGCGTGAAGGCGACAGACAGGACGGCCAGCATTTGCTGGGCGCGTTCGAGGCGGCCATCGGCCTCAACGGGCTGATCCATCATCTCAAGGTCTATGTGCTGACCAGCGAACCGGCTGCGCTCGACGCGGCCACGGCGGCGCTTGAGCGTGCCCAGGCGACTCTCGCTGTCCTGAAGGCGCGCGCCATGACCGGCACCGAACGCGAGGCCGTGCGCATCATCGGCCGCACCATTGATGACTATGCCCGCGGCCTCACCATCGCCGCGGAGATGGTGGCGGAAGGGGTGCCGGCGCGGGAGATCGACAAGGCCATCCGTGTGGATGATGTCCCCGCCCTCAGCGCCTACGAAACCCTGCGCGGCTTTGCCATCGCCCGCCTGAACGAGCGCACCCGCGAGGTGGGGGCCGGGCTCGTGACGGTCAGATGGCTGGCCCTTGTCCTCATTGTCGTGTTCCTCGTGCCGTTCGTGCTGCAGTTCGCGCGCGTCTGCCTTGGCCTCATGAAGGCTGTTCCGTCCTGGCTTGATCAGGTGACGGACATCGCCGACAGCCTGGCCAAGGAGGAATTCGACAGGAACCAGGATTATTCCGGCCTGCCGGCAGAATTCGCCGCCCTTGAAACGCCCTTCAACGCCATCCGCCGTACCCTGTGGTTCCGCCGCGAGCAGGCGGTGGAAGGCGAAGCGCAGGTGGACAGCTTCGCGGCGGAAAACGATCAGCTCAGCGGCAAGCTCGCGACCGTGCGCAAGGATCTCGACGAGATGACCGCCCGCGCCGAAAGCGCCGAAGCACGCGCCGCCAGCGCCGGCACCAGCGTCGACATGATCGGCGGTGTGATCGAGAGCCTGTCCCAGGGGGTGCTGGCAACCCACGGCTTCGGCAAGCTGATGTTCTGGAACCCGCGCCTGGCTGAACTCACCGGTGTGCCGCTCGGCTGGTTCACCCGCGAGCGCACACTGAAGGAACTGATCCTCTATCTCGCCACCCGAGGCGATTACGGCGTCGGCGACCCGACCCAGATCGCAGACAGGGTAATCAAGACCATCGACCGCGAACTGGGCGATGGGGTCTACCGCTATGACCAGAGTTTCGGCGGCCAGTTCGTGCTGGCGCTGGAGATCGTCCGCCGCGGCGACGGCACCATTGTTTTCTCCGCCACCGATATCACCGAGCGACACGAGCAGGCGGCCATCATGCGCGAGCAGGCAACGTCCGATCCGCTGACCGGGCTGGCCAACCGCAACGCGCTGGACAAGTTCACCGGCTCCATGTTCCGGCACGTGGAACGCTCGGGCAAGGTGGCCGCCGTGCTGGCGCTGGACCTCGACGGCTTCAAGCCGGTCAACGATGCCTATGGCCACGGGGCAGGCGACGAGGTGCTGGTGGAGCTCTCTGCCCGCTTGCGTGAGGAAGTGCGGGATACGGACTTTGTGGCGCGCACCGGCGGCGACGAATTCATCATCGTCATGCTGCACCTGGAAGATGCCCGCGGCGCCGTCCGCTTCGCCCAGCGCCTGCTGCGCGCCATCGAGGTGCCCATCCGCCTGTCCCAGGGCGTGGAGGTCAGCGTCTCCGGCAGTATCGGTGTCTCGGCCTTCCCGCAGGATGCGCGCGAAGTGGATGAGCTGTTCCGCAAGGCGGATGAGGCGCTTTATGAGGCCAAGGGCGCAGGCCGCAACTGCGTGCGGGCCTATGGTGACCTGAATGCTGTGAAAGACGGCCAGGACGCCGTTGAGGGCGGCAAGGACGAAACCCCGTCCGGTCTCAGGGTCGCCGGCAGCAGCCGCTAGGCTATTGCCCCAAGCAGTCGCTTAAGGCGTGTTCGCCCGCCTCATTCCTCGGCGCCCTACTCCTCGCCGAAATTATCCGTCACCAGCGCTTCCAGCGCGTCCATGGCCGCCTGTGCCTGCGGGCCGGATGCCTCAAGCGCAATGGTGCTGCCGGTTGAGGCCGCCAGCATCATCAGCCCCATGATCGAGGTGGCCGACACGGTCTGGCCGTCCTTGGTGACGCGGATATCCGCGTCGAACGCCTCGGCCGTCTTCACGAAGCGCGCTGAGGCGCGGGCATGCAGCCCGCGGGCATTGGTGATGGTGAGAATGCGCGACAACGGCGCGCCCCCATCCGTATCGGCATCGCCATGACCGGCCGGTGTGCCGGTGTCGGATGTGGCGCTGCGTCCGGTGGTCGTGCCGGAGGGTGTGTCGGCTCCTGAGGTCATGTCCCCGTACCGGCGCGTGCCGGCTTACGTATCGTTGGCCAGAAGTTCGCTGGCGATATTGATGTATTTGCGGCCTGATTCCTGCGCCATGGCAGCGGCTTCCGCCAGCTTGGCATCATTGCGCACGCTGGCCAGCTTGATCAGCATGGGAAGGTTAATCCCCGCGATCACCTCCACATTGGCCTGCTCCATGACGGAGATGGCCAGGTTGGAGGGGGTGCCGCCGAACATGTCGGTGAGCAGGATCACCCCGTCCCCCGTATCCACCGCGCCGACAGCGGCAAGGATCTCCTTACGCCGCTCCTCCATGTCGTCGTCCGGGCCGATGCAGATGGCGCGGGTATTGGCCTGGGGGCCCACCACATGCTCCATCGCGGCAACGAATTCGGTGGCGAGATGGCCATGGGTGACGATAACAAGACCGATCATGGAAAGACGTGATCCGTGTGCGGAAAGATACTGGTGAACCGCGCCTGTACACGTGCCGCTGTAAACGGCTCAACACGCGCGGGAGAAGGCCAGATCACACCGCGTTCCGGCCCCCCATTGCAAGGATAATTGACGCAGGTGCGAAAAAAACCCGCATCTGCTCCCACCCCGGCGCTGAAGGCCCTGTTCAACCGAGCAGCCCGTCATCCCCGGCAAAGCTGGACAGCACAGGCCCTGTGCCCGGAGCCACGCCGATCGTTTCAAGCGCCAGCGCGAGTTTCAGCGGGGCGGAGCCCTCGAAGGGTGCCAGCGCCACCAGCGGCAGCGTCACCCCGTGCAGGCTGTCCGTGCGCGGCTCGGCAATGCGGGCAATGGCGTCCGGCGTGTCGAGATCAACGATCAGCGCCAGCGGCGGCACCGCGTCACGGGCAGGCACCGCACGGCGCACCAGCCCCAGCCCGCGCACCTCCAGAAGCCCGTGCAGCGGTGCAGGCGCTGCGGGGTAGAGCGCGCCGTCCCGGGCCTCCAGCAGCACCCGGTCATCGGCGATCAGCCAGGCATCAGCAAAGCGGTCGAGAAAGCGCAGCGCCAGATCGGATTTGCCGCTGCCGGATGCCCCCCGCACCAGCACGCAGCGGCCGCGCCGGGCAAGGCAGGTACCGTGCAGAGCCTGAGCCTGAGGTGCAGCGTCAGCCGTCATGCTGCCGGCAGCCGGATGACGAAGCGCGCGCCGGTAATGTCGCCTGCCTCATCCACCCGGTTCTCCGCATGCAGCGAGCCGCCATGCGCCTGCATGATCTGCCGCGAGATCGACAGGCCGAGGCCCGAATTGTTGCCGAAGGCGCTGGGGTCCGGCCGGTCCGTATAGAAGCGCTTGAAGATTGTCTCGATGTTGTCCGGCGGAATGCCCGGGCCGGTATCGTCGATGGTGATCTCGATTTCCTCGCCCCGGCGCACCATGCCGATCTCCACCCGGTCGCCGGGCTGGCTGAACGACACCGCATTGTCCACGAGGTTCGCCAGCACCTGGCCGAAGCGCAGCTCGATTACGTCGGCCATCAGCGGTTCGGTGGTATCTGGTGCCGTGAAATGTACCTCGATGTCGGCCGTGCGCGTGCCCTTGCGCGACTGGGTGTAGTTGCGCACGAAGGTGGCCACCACCTCGGCGAGGTCCACCGGCACGGCTTCGGCACGGCTCATCTCCGCGTCGATCCGGCTGGCATCGGAAATGTCCGTGATCAGCCTGTCGAGCCGCACCACATCGTGATTGATGATCTCCGTCAGCCGCGCCCGCGCCGTGTCGTCCCTGGCGATCGACAGGGTCTCGATGGCGCTGCGCAGGGAGGTGAGCGGGTTTTTCAGCTCATGCGCCACATCAGCGGCAAAGCGCTCGGTGGCATCAATGCGCGCATAAAGCTCGCGCGTCATCTCGCGCAGGGCGCCGGACAATTCGCCGATCTCGTCGCGCCGGTCGCGGAAGTCGGGGATCTCCACCCGCGTATGCCGTTGGCGGCGCACCCGTTCTGCCGCGTCTGCCAGCCGCCGCACCGGGGCGGCGATGGTGCCCGCCAGCAGGATCGCCAGCAGCACCGTGACCACCAAAAGCACCACGAAGACCCGCAGCACCGCCAGCCGTTCAGCCCGCACCAGCGCGTCGATGTCGCCGCCCTCGGTGGAGAGCAGCAGCGCCCCCATCACCGCCTTGAAGCGCTGCACCGGCACCGCGACCGACACGATGAGCTGGCCGCGGTCATTTTCCCGCACCATGGCGGTGGGCTCGGCCCTCAGCGCGCCGCGCACTTCCTTGTAATTGAGGCCCTGGCTGCCCGGCAGTTCCTCGTAGCGCGGCACGTCGCCTTCGCGCAGGAGATTGGTGATCAGCACATTCACCCAATCCACAAGCGTGACCCGTTCCTCCTGCGCCGGCGGCGGCAGCTCATAGGCGATGACGTCGCGCCCCGCATCGATGAACTGGGAATCCACAACGATCACGCCATTGGTGTTGTAGAGCCGGGCACGCGCATCGGTCGGCAGCACCAGGCGGCGCAGGATGGCGGCGGCGCGGTTGGGGTCGATCGGCGCCTGGCGGGCGGCCACCGTCAGGTCGATCTGCGGGACCGGCCCGTCCGGCACGATGATCTGGGTTTCAAGCTCGACGGTCGCAGCTTCCGCCAGCGCGCCGGCGATGATCTCGCCCTGGGCACGCAGATTCTGGATGCGCTGGTCGATCAGCCCGGCCTGGAACTGGTTGACGTATAGAATGCCCACTGCCAGCAGCGCCAGCGCCAGCACGTTGAACGCCACGATGCGCCGGGTGAGGGTGGAAAAGCGCCCGCGCACCTGCACCTCGTTGACGGCCCGCATGGCGGGTGCCATCAGCGGCGTGATCCGCCCGCGCGCCTGCCTGAGCCACCGGGTGATCCGGTGCCCCGCATCCCGGCTGCGGCGCGCGCTGTCTGTCATGATCGGGCTGGCTTTCCTCTGGTGCCGCTGTGAGTGCGTGGGGAGAGCGGGGAGGGCCCGCTACTCAGTCTTCCCCGCTACTCAATCTTCCTTGTAGCGGTAGCCGACGCCATAGAGTGTCTCGATGGCGTCGAACTCCGTATCCACCGCCTTGAATTTCTTGCGCAGGCGCTTGATGTGGCTGTCGATGGTGCGGTCATCCACATAGACCTGGTCGTCATAGGCCGCGTCCATCAGCGCGTCGCGGCTTTTCACATAGCCCGGCCGCTGTGCCAGCGAATGCAGGATCAGGAATTCGGTGACCGTCAGGGTCACGTCCTTGCCGCCCCAGGTGCAGGCATGCCGTTCGGGATCCATCTTGAGCCGCCCGCGCTCGATCACGCCGGCCGCTTCGCGCCCGTTGCCGCCGGCAGCCTCTCCGGCTGCGGCAGGAGCGGCGGCTGCCGTCGTACCCTTGCCATTGTCTTTCGGGCTGCCGCGCCGCAGCACCGCCTTGATGCGCTCGATCAGCAGGCGCTGGGAGAACGGCTTCTTGATGTAGTCGTCCGCCCCCAGCTTGAGGCCGAACAATTCGTCGATCTCGTCATCCTTCGAAGTGAGGAAGATGACCGGCATCTCGCTTTTCTGGCGCAGCTTGCGCAACAGCTCCATGCCGTCCATGCGCGGCATCTTGATGTCGAACACGCCAATGTCGCAGGGCTTGCCCGCAAGGCCTTCCAGCGCGGCAGCACCGTCGCTGTAGGTGCGCACGGTAAAGCCTTCGGCTTCCAGCGCGATCTGCACGGAGGTGAGGATGTTGCGGTCGTCATCCACCAGGGCAACTGTCGGCATTTTATGTGTTCGCTTTTCTTCCGTCTGGCTCGCCGCAACCCCGGGCGGCACGGCCGCGCGGGGAGGGGAGGGCTGGTATCCGCAGGGAATCGGGCATCAAGATGACCGGTCCGTCTTCATACCATTCTCATACAGCCTCTCCGCACGGGGCCAAAGACCCACCGCCCCGCATGGGGGCCAGACCTAAGGCAAGGGCCGTGTCGTCCCGGCACAGCATCGCGTCCCGGATATGTCCGCGCCGAGGCCGGTCCCGCCCTTCCACATGCGAATCCGTTGCAAAATGGGCACGGCGGCACTCCTTCCCGCCATCGGCAATTCCCGAAATCTCCGGCCCCATGTTGCGCAACATTATGACGCAGCCTAAGTTGGCCGCGCTTGGCATTCCGGGGCCCTAACCCCCGGCACGCCAAGGGAATTTGGCGGATTCCGGGCCGCTTTTGACGGACCCCGCGCCGGCTGGCCCGCGCCCTGCATGGGCGGCGGGCGCGCAGCGTGGCGGACGGTCCGAAAAAAGCGGCACGAATTGCGGCTTTTGCTTATCGACTCTGCCGCGCCAAGGCGTTAATCCACGCTGCATTCACGCAGCGGCAGCAAGGCGGTTTCGCCTGCATGACGGTCGCCGGACCCGCAAGGGGCCGGTTTTTGAGAGATTTGAGCTTCGCGCGTCAGGGGGGGACGTGGTCCCGCCCGGCCCCGCGCGCGGACGGTAACGGAGACAGCGACAGTGACACAGACCGGTCCCAAAGCATCGAGCTACGGCCTCGACAAGATGGGCTTCACCGACATCAAGGCAGCCCATTGGAACCACCGCCCTGCGTCCCTGGTCGAGATCGCGCTGGAGCGCGGTGAAGGCAAGCTCGCTGCCGACGGCCCGCTCGTCGTCAAGACCGGCGCCCACACCGGCCGCTCCGCTCAGGACAAGTTCATCGTCCGTGACGCGTCCTCCGAGGATCAGGTCTGGTGGGACTCGAACAAGTCCATGACCACCGAGCAGTTCGACGCCCTGCACGCCGACATGCTGTCCCACGCCAAGGGCATGGAGCTGTTTGTCCAGGACCTGTTCGGCGGCGCCGACAAGGATCACCGCCTGCCGACCCGCGTGGTCACCGAATATGCCTGGCATTCGCTGTTCATCCAGCACCTGCTCATCGAGCCCATGTCCAACGAGCTCGATGACTTCACGCCGGAATTCACCATCATCGACCTGCCGAGCTTCAAGGCCGATCCGGCCCGTCACGGCTGCCGCACCGAGACCGTGATCGCCTGCGATTTCACCCGCCAGATCGTGCTGATCGCCGGCACGTCCTATGCGGGCGAAATGAAGAAGTCGGTCTTCTCCATGCTCAATTACAAGCTGCCGCCGAAGAAGATCATGCCGATGCACTGCTCGGTGAATGTCGGCAAGCAGGACGACGCCGCCATTTTCTTCGGCCTCTCCGGCACCGGCAAAACGACGCTCTCCGCCGACCCCGACCGCCAGCTCATCGGTGACGACGAGCATGGCTGGGGCCCCAACGGCCTGTTCAATTTCGAAGGCGGCTGCTACGCCAAGATGATCAAGCTGTCGCCGCAGGCGGAGCCGGAAATCTTCTCGACCACCCGCCGCTTCGCCACCGTGCTTGAAAACGTGGTGATGGACGACGACACCCGTCAGCTTGACTTCAACGACGCGACGCTGACCGAGAACACCCGCGGTGCCTATCCGATCAGCTACATCCCCAATGCCAGCCTCACCGGCGTTGCAGGCCAGCCCAACACCATCATCATGCTGACGGCTGACGCCTTCGGTGTGCTGCCGCCCATCGCCAAGCTCACCCCGAGCCAGGCCATGTATCACTTCCTGTCCGGTTACACCGCCAAGGTGGCGGGCACCGAAAAGGGCGTGACCGAGCCGGAAGCCACCTTCTCCACCTGCTTCGGTGCGCCCTTCATGTCGCGCCACCCCAGCGAGTACGGCAATCTGCTCCGTGCCCTGATCAACGAGCATGATGTGAATTGCTGGCTGGTCAACACCGGCTGGACCGGCGGCGTCTATGGCGTCGGCCACCGTATGCCGATCAAGGAAACCCGTGCCCTGCTCAACGCAGCGCTCGACGGCAGCCTGCTCGACGCCGAGATGCGCGTTGACCCGAATTTCGGCTTCGAAGTGCCGGTCTCCGTCACCGGCGTGGACGAAAAGCTGCTCAACCCGCGCGGCACCTGGGCCGATGCGGACGCCTACGACAAGCAGGCCAAGGCGCTGGTCTCCATGTTCATCGACAACTTCAAGAAGTTCGAAGATCACGTGGACCCGGACGTGCGCGACGCTGCGCCGATCCAGGCCGCCGCTGCCGAATAACCGTCAGGCAACGGACAGATCATGACGCACAAGGGAGCCGTCGCCGCGGGCCATGAGGTCACCGCAGCGGCGGCTTTCGAACTTCTGGAGGATGGCGGCAACGCGTTTGATGCCGCGATTGCCGGTGTGCTTGCCGCCTGCGTGGCCGAGCCCATCCTGGCATCCCCTGGCGGCGGCGGATTCATGACCGCCCGCAAAGGTGATGCCGGGCGCGGCAACCCCACCCGCGTGTTTGACTTTTTCGCCCAGACCCCGCGCCGCAAGCGCGCCCGCGGTGACATCGACTTCCGCGAAGTGCATGTGGATTTCGGCGGTGTCACGCAAAGCTTCCATATCGGTCTCGGCGCTGCCGCAACGCCCGGCCTCCTGCCCGGCCTGTTCCGGGTGCATGAGCGCCTGGGCCGCGTGCCGATGACGCGGATCGCCGAGCCCGCCATCCGCGCCGCCAAGCAGGGCGTCAGGGTCACAGCGTTCCAGGCCTATCTCCTCACCGTTGTCGAACCGATCCTCACCGCAAGCCCTGCCTTGCGCGCCCTGTTCACCGACGCCGAAGGCAGGCTGCTGACCGAAGGCGCTGTGCAGAAAAACGCGGCCCTCGCTGATGCGCTCGACGCCCTGGCCCGCGAGGGCGAAGTGCTGGCCACCAAGGGCGAAATTGCCCAGGCCATGGCGCGGCAGGCGGACGACGAAGGCGGTCACCTCACCCTCGATGATCTGCGCTTCTACGAGGTTGCCACCCGCACGCCGCTGGAAGCACGCGCCGGCGACCTGCGGATCGAGACCGTGCCGCCGCCCTCCACCGGCGGGGTCATGGTGGCACTGGGCCTCGACAGGCTCGAGGCCTCCCACCGGCGCAAGCGCGTGCCGGCCCCGGATATCGCCGCCACCCTGTTATGGATGAACACGCTCCGCGCTGAATGCCATGGCGACCCGGACGCGCTTTTGGCCCGCCGCGCCCAGCTTCAGGCAGACGGGCAGAAGAAACCCCAGGCCCTGCGCGGCACCACCCATGTGAGCGTGGTGGATGGCAGCGGCAACGCAGCGTCGGTTACCGTGTCGAATGGGGAAGGCTGCGGCGCGCTGGTGCCGGGCTGCGGCTTCATGCTCAACAACATGCTGGGCGAGGACGACATCAACCCCGGCGGCTTCCATCAGTGGGCGGAAAATATGCGCATGTGCTCCATGATGGCGCCCATGCTGGCCCATGACGATGCCGGCAAGGTGATGGCCCTGGGCTCCGGCGGCTCCAACCGCATCCGGTCCGCCCTGCTGCAGACAGCCCTGCTGCTGGGCCGCGGCGCCCACCCGGAAGAGGCCGTCATGCACCCCCGCCTCCACGTCGAAGGCACCCGCGCCGACGAAGCCACCAAGCTCAGCTTCGAGGAAGGCTGGCCCGACGCCGAGCGCGACGCCATGGCCCGCGACTTCGACATCACCGAACCCTGGCCCGACCCCAACATGTTCTTCGGCGGCGTCCACATCGCCGCCCGCGATGAACGCGGCACCCTGGAAGGCGCGGGCGACCCGCGCAGGGCTGGCGTGTTCCTCAAAGGCTGACGCAAGCCTGCCCGCTCAGATAGACCCTCCGGTCAAGCCGGAGGGACAGCGGTGGGGGGAGTGGGGCCCCTGAAACATCGCCATTGCCCGGCATGACCGGGCAATCCATGCAGCGGCCGCATAGATCCCCCGGTCAAGCCGTGGGATGGCGCGTGGTGGGTGAGGTCGTGGGTGAGCTTGCCCCCACTATTCCCTCTCCCCTGGCGGGAGAGGGAGGGGCCCGCCGCGCCAGCGGTGGGAGGGTGAGGGGGCGGCAGCGGCGGTGTGAAATCTCCGGCGGGGTGCAGGTGGACAGGTCCATCCCCCTCACCCGGTGCTGCGCACCGACCTCTCCCCACCTCTTGGCGGCTCGTCCGCCAAAGGCAGACAAGGCGGGGCGAGGTGACTTCTGCGACGACAAAAAAACCCGCTCTCCCTCCGGCTTGACCGGAGGGCCCATGGGAGGTTGCGACACTCACTGCGGGTGCAAACGCTGCCCACACGGCATCACCTGTCCTCCGCACACGGACCGCTAATGCGCTTCCGCCCAGCTTGAGGCCGCATTGGCATCCACCACCAGCGGCACGGACAGTTCAACGGCAGGCGCCGCGGCCCCTTCCATCACCTGGCGCGCAACCTCGATGGTTTTCTCTGCCTGCGCCTCGGGCACCTCGAAGATCAGTTCGTCATGCACCTGCAGCAGCATCTTCGCGGGCAATTTGGCCGCCGCGAGCGCATCGGGCATGCGGATCATCGCCCGGCGGATGATGTCGGCTGCTGAACCCTGGATCGGTGCATTGATCGCCGCGCGCTCGGTGAAGGCGCGCTGGGCGCCGTTCTTGCTCTTGATCTCCGGCAGATGCGTCTTGCGGCCAAACAACGTCGCCACATAGCCATGCTCCCGGGCAAACGCCTTGGTGTCGTCCATATAGGCGCGGATGCCGGGGAAGCGCTCGAAATAGCGGTCGATATAGTCGGCCGCCTCCGAGCGCGGAATGGACAGCTGGTTGGCCAGTCCGAAGGCCGAGATGCCGTAGATGATGCCGAAATTGATCGCCTTGGCACGGCGGCGGATCATCGGGTCCATACCCTCGATCGGCACGTTGAACATCTCGCTTGCCGTCATCGCGTGAATGTCCAGCCCGTCGGCAAAGGCCTGGCGCAGCGTGTCGATGCAGGCCATATGCGCCAGCACGCGCAGCTCGATCTGGCTGTAATCCGCCGAGATCAGCACATTGCCCTCCTCGGCCACAAACGCCGTGCGGATCTTGCGGCCCGCTTCCGTCCGTATGGGGATGTTCTGCAGATTGGGGTCGGACGAAGACAGCCGGCCCGTGGTTGTGGAAGCCAGCGAATAGCTCGTGTGCACGCGGCCCGTATCTTCGTTGATGAAGTCGGGCAGGGCGTCCGTATAGGTGCTCTTAAGCTTGGAGAGCTGCCGCCAGTCGAGGATGCGCTGGGGCAGGTCATGCCCTTGCGCGGCCAAGGTCTCCAGCACGTCGGCTCCGGTGCTCCACGCGCCGGTCTTGGTTTTCTTGCCGCCCTCAAGCCCCATCTTGCCGAACAGGATCTCGCCCATCTGCTTGGGGCTGCCGATGTTGAATTCCTCGCCCGCCAGTTCGTGGATCTCCGCTTCAAGCCCCGCCAGCTTCTGCGCGAAATCCGACGACATGCGCTTGAGAATGGCCGGGTCGAGCTTGATGCCCGCCATCTCCATCTGCGCCAGCACGCCCACCATCGGCCGCTCCAGCGTCTCGTAGACGGTGGTCATCCGCTCCCCGACGAGCCGCGGCTTGAAGCTGTGCCACAGGCGCAGCGTCACATCCGCATCCTCCGCCGCATAGCGCGTGGCTTTATCAAGCGGCACCTTGTCGAAGGTGATCTGCGCCTTGCCGGTGCCCGCCACCTCCTTGAAGGGAATCGGGCTGTGACCGAGAAATTCCTGCGCCAGCGCGTCCATGCCGTGGCCGTGCAGTCCCGTGTCCAGCGCGTAGGAAATCAGCATGGTGTCGTCGATCGGCGCCACGTCGATGCCCACCCGCTTCAGCACCACAAGGTCATATTTGGCGTTCTGCAAGACCTTGAGGATGCCCGCATGTTCCAGCAGCGGCTTCAGCCGCGCCACCGCCTCCTTGAGGGGGATTTGCTCCGGGGCCGGATCATCCAGCGCCAGCGTGCCGTCCGCCGGAGCCCCGTGGGCGAGCGGAATGTAACAGGCCCGGCCCGGCGCCGTGGCCAGTGAGATACCCACCAGCCGCCCGGACATCGGGTCGAGCGAGGTGGTCTCCGTATCAAGGGCAATGGTGCCCGCCGCAAAGGCCTCGGCGACCCATGCATCCAGCGCCGCCACATCGGTCACGCACTCATGGGCGTCCGCGTCAAACGGCGCTGAATCAATCAGCGCCTGGTTGATGACGCCCGTCTTGCCGCCGGTCTTGCCGGCGCCTGCGTCCTGGCTGGCCGCGGGCTTGGGCTTTGCTTCCGGCTTGTGGTCGCCCGCCGCCTCGATTTCGTCCGCATCCGCCCCCAGTGCGTCGGCAATGCGCCGGGTCAGCGTGTTGAACTCCATGTCCTTTAAAAAGCCGATCAGCGTTTCAGCATCCGGCTCCACAACGCCCATCTCGTCCAGCGCCACATCCACCGGCACGTTCTGGTCCAGCATCACGAGCTTTTTCGAAATGCGCGCCTGCTCGGCAAACTCGATCAGGTTCTCGCGCCGCTTTTTCTGCTTGATGCCGTCGGCCTGCGCCAGCAGCGTTTCAAGATCGCCATATTCATCGATCAGCAGCGCTGCCGTCTTGATGCCGATGCCGGGCACGCCGGGCACATTGTCGGTGGAATCGCCCGCCAGCGCCTGCACCTCCACCACCTTGTCCGGCCCGACGCCGAACTTCTCGACAACCCCGTCCGGGCCGATGACCTTGTCCTTCATCGGGTCCAGCATCTCGATCCGGTCATCGACAAGCTGCATCAGGTCCTTGTCCGACGACACGATGGTCACCTCCGCGCCAAGCGCTGCGGCCTGCTTGGCATAGGTGGCGATCAGGTCGTCCGCCTCGAACCCCGTCATCTCGATGCACGGCACGTTGAAGGCCCGCGTCGCGTCCCGCACCAGCGGGAATTGCGGCACCATGTCTTCGGGCGGCGCGTCGCGGTTGGCCTTGTAGTCGGGATAGATCTCGTTGCGGAACGTGTCGCCCGAGGCATCGAAGATGACCGCGAAATGCGTCGGCGCATCCTTGTCGTCCCGCGCCTTCGAGCCGACGATCAGCTTGTGCAGCATGTTGCAGAAGCCCGACACCGCCCCCACCGGCAGCCCGTCCGACTTGCGCGTCAGCGGCGGCAGCGCGTGATAGGCCCGGAACAGATAGGCGGACCCGTCCACCAGATAGAGATGGCTGGACTTGGTGACGGGGGTTCCGGACATGGGCGAACCTGATTCTCTCAAATGCGGGCGGGATTGGCGGGGGCGGATAATGGCACCGCTTGGCAGAGGCCGCCACAGCTACCATATGGGGATGATCCAAGCCCGGTGTCCCGCCGCCCGCCGGTCTGTTTGACCCTTGCAGGGGGGCGGGTGTACCAAGCTTCCGATCAGACAATCGAGAATTCGCCCGGCCGCCCGCCTTTAGGGCCCTGCCGCCGGGACGGGGGACACGCCCATGGACATGCAGGCTCAGACCGCCTCAAAAGACCCCGCAGCGCGGACAGCCGCCATCGAGGCGCGCGGCCTGCGCAAGACCTACAAGGCCTCGAACAACGAGCCGGAAAAGCACGCGCTTAAGGGCGTTGACCTTGTGGTGCCGCGCGGCAGCATCTTCGGCCTGCTCGGCCCCAACGGCGCGGGCAAGTCCACCTTCATCAACATCCTCGCGGGCCTTGTCATGAAGACCGAGGGCGAGGTGGATGTGTGGGGCTTCAACATCGACCAGAACCCCCGCCAGGCGCGCGCCTCCATCGGCGTGGTGCCGCAGGAACTCAACATCGACCCGTTCTTCACCCCGGCCGAAGCGCTGGAGCTGCAGGCGGGGCTCTACGGCGTGCCGAAATCCGAGCGCCGCACCATGGAAATTCTCGAGGCCATGGGCCTCGCCGACAAGGCCAACGCCTATGCGCGCACCCTGTCGGGCGGCATGCGCCGGCGCCTTTTGGTGGGCAAGGCCATGGTCCATTCGCCCCCCGTCATCGTGCTGGATGAGCCGACGGCAGGCGTCGACATCGAGCTGCGCCAGCAGCTCTGGGCCTATGTGAAGCAGCTCAACGAGCGCGGCGTCACCATCGTCCTCACGACCCACTACCTGGAAGAGGCCGAAAGCCTGTGCGACGAGATCGCCATCATCAATCACGGTGAAGTGGTGGCCTGCGAAAAGACGCCCGACCTCGTGGCCCGGCTCGACCGCAAGTCGCTGCTGGTCACCCCCGACACCCCGCTTGACGCTGTGCCCGCGGGGCTCGATGGCTACGAGACCCAGATCCTGCCCGGCGGCCTGCTTGAAATCGCCTATCGCCCCTCGAGCCAGAACGTGGCCGAAATCCTCGACCGCGTGAACCAGGCCGGCATCGCCATCCGCGACCTCTCCATCGAGGAAGGCCACCTGGAAGACGTGTTCCTCGAACTCACCCGCAGCAAGGTCGCCTGACAGGGCGAGCCACTGCTCTATTCCCTCTCCACCCGCGGGAGAGGAAGAGGCCCGCCGCGCCAGCGGTGGGAGGGTGAGGGGGTGGGGCTCACCACCCCGCACAAACACCACCGCTGTCACCCCTCACCCGGTGCTCCGCACCGACCTCTCCCGCAAGGGGAGAGGTGACTTTCCAGAATACCAAACAAGCTGAGGCACCCCGCCGCCTCAGATAGCCCCTCCGGTCAAGCCGGAGGGAAAGCGGGTGGTGGGGCAACAGATTCCGCCCTCCCTCCGGCTCGACCGGAGGGTCCATGGAACTCTGCCGCGGACACAGATTGCCTAAATCCTGTGAGCGTGGTGCGAAAGCATGCAGGCCGAGATAAGCCGCCGCTCAGATAGACCCTTCGGTCAAGCCGAAGGGAAAGCGGGTAGTGGGGTGGGGAAGGCGCAGGACATGTGTCCCCGTTCCCCTCTAAAGGACCTTGCGCAGAGTCCATCCCCCCTCCGCTCGCCCTCCGGCTTGACCGGAGGGCCCATGGGAGCCAGTTTGGTCACGAAACGCGCCCAAGCCCGCGCAATAGCAGCTGTGGTGAGGCAAACCAAATTCACCTCGCCCCCGGAAGGGGGAGAGGTCGGTGCGTAGCACCGGGTGAGGGGGCGACCAGCCGCAGGGCTTACCCCCCGGAAATCTCCGGAAAGCGCGGCTGCTCATCGCCCGAATAGGGCATCAGCGCGCACAGGATGATGTCCACCTCCGCCCCGTTGGGCGACAGCGGCAGATGCACAGCCTCAAACGACATGTGCGACAGCTCATGGCCCGGCGTTTCGAAGGCGGGGGTTGCGGGCGGCGTCCACCAGTCCATCTGCCCCAGCGTCCGCATCGGCCGGCCATATTCGACGACCGCGGTGAACACCGCCGTCGCCAGCTTGCCGGCCCGCGGGCCCAGCGCCTCGGTCAGCGTCTTGCCCGTCGGCTCGCAGCCGAACAGATCAATAATCGCCGTCCCCGCCAGGCGGAAGGCGAAGCCCCCGTCCGGCAGCACGTCCACCATGAAGATGCGCGGCAGCAGCCGCGTGAAATCCCGCGGGTGAATCGCTGCCCGCGGCGGAATGGGCACATCCCCGCGCCGGGCGCGCCAATATTCATGCAGTGCCTGCAGCCGGCTGTCCTTGAGGGCGCAGACCGGGTCCGCATAGGCCTCGAACGGGGCGAGCTTCAGCAGCGGCGAGCGGCGGGCCGCCTTGCGCGCTGCGTCATTGGTGGCTTTCTGGGCCGGTGTCGCCATGCTCGTATGTCGCCTCGGTACCGGGGTGGGGCAGGCCCTGTGCCAGCCCGGCACACGCCCTGCATCAGATCGGCCCAAAACGAATCGCTTCAAGGCCGCGCCCCGCATCCCATGCGACTATCGCGCCACCCCGCCCCCACGCCAAGCGCCCACCGGCCAGGGCCTCAGCGCCCCCGGGTTTTCATTGGTTTTTTCAGCGGCTTTTGAGGGACTTTTTCCAGCCCGGAGCACCTCAAGGCACATTGCCGCCGCCCTCGTTTCACGCTAGGTTCCGCCCTCCCGCGAGGGGCGCACCCCGCCCCGCCCGCGACGGCACCCGTAGCTCAGCTGGATAGAGCGCTGCCCTCCGAAGGCAGAGGTCATAGGTTCGAATCCTATCGGGTGCGCCATCTCCTCTACAAAAGTGGGCACCATTGACGGCACGAGCGGTTTGTCGCTTGCGCCTCCGCAGATTGGGGCCATTATCTGGCCTGTCTCCTTGGCCCGAAGCAATCCGGAAAATGATCCGCCACTCGCCTTTTCTGTCGATCAGAACGCCGCCGCCAGCCCCGGCAAAAACGGCCGGAGCATCCGCCCCGGCCGCTTTTATGTGCCTCGCGTCAGTTGCCGACCTGCCTACAAGTCCTCCACCGGTGTGTGCTGGATCTCCGGCCACGTCGCCTCGGCCTTGGCGAGGACATTCGCCTTGTCCTTCAGATATTCCGCAAAAATCTCGGCGTTGACGAACAGATAGAGCTTGCCGTCGACGATGTCGGCGAAGCGCGGGTCGCCGTCGAATTTTTTGCCCAGCGCCACGGCATAGGCGCAGAAGCCGCCATATTGCGGCATGTATTTCGCCGGCGCCTGGATGAACAGGCGGGCGCTTTCAGCGGACGCGAAATAATACGCCACCCCGTCCTGCACCACGCCGTGGTTGGCGTCCCCCGGCGCGATGGCCTTGAGCAGCGACAGCGCCACCGCGTCCACCCCGTGCAGGGCCAGGGGCGCGCCGGAGGTGGTGATGCCGGAGGTCACATTGTGTTCGTCGGCCGCCTGCCCGCTGGTGGGCGTGGCAAGGGCAATGGCGGCGGCAGCGGCGGCGAGGGGACGGCGGGACGTCATGGTCAGGCTCCTTGGAAACTGATCCGCAACGGATTGAAGAGGAATCCGAAGGCGGAAAGGGCTTGGCTGGCCTTGGTTAGGGGGGGGGATAGCTGAGAGAAAAGGGAGGCACCCGGCCGGCCACGCCCCGGCTGTCGGGGGATGGAGAGAGGGGGTGGCCGGCCGGGTGCCGTGGCCGTCTGTCCGTCCCATGCCGTTCCGCGCAAGGCCCTGCGGGAGAAATCCTCCCAAGCGGTCCTGGGGGGTGGACCGTGGGGGAGGGGGTGGCCTTGCCGGGGAGGCGGCTACGCGGGGTGCGGCGCAGACGGAGCCTTCGGGCGTGCGCGTGGTAGAGGGCGCAGGCCTAGGGGCGATACAGGGCTGAAGCCGGTGCGCGCGTGCCGGAGACAAGGCGGATATCGGCCGGCCCGGGGCCTGCCATCGTCACCGCCATCACCTCGAATCCCGCACCGGTTAGGCTGTGCATGCGGGCATCCGTACACGGAGCAGAGGACAGCCTCGCCAGGATTACCTTGCTGATGCCCGCCCGGCGTAGCTGCCGCGCCAGGGCGGTGCTGTCAGGCCCATGGCCGTTATGCGGCGAGAGAACAATTGTGCGGCCGTCATTGAGGCGCTGCGTATAGCGCGCCAGCCAGTCGGCGTCGCCGCCCGCCCCGTCGGCGCCCGTCCCGTCGGCATGTGCGGCCGGACTGCCGCCAGGCCAGCCGTGGTCATGCTGATAGTAATAGCGCGGAGACACGAAGACCGGCATGTCCGTCCCGTCGGCGGCGGCGAACAGGGCCTCCAGAAAGGCCACGATCCCGGTCTCCGGGGTGCGCCGGCCCACCACGCGCCAGGTCCTGCCGTCTGCGGACAGGAAATAGTTCTGAGGGTCCGTGATGATGAGGGCCGTATCGCCCCGTGACACCCCGAAACCCCCGGTATCGCTCAGGTTGAAACCCGGCACAGACGCCGGGGCCAGGCAGACGGAAGCGTTCCCTTCCGTCTGCGGATCATTGGCCGTCTCATTGGCTGTTCCACTGGCAGTCCCAGCGCCCGTCCCAGTGCCCGTCCCGTCGCCGTCGTCATTGGCGGCGTTGCCGGGCAGGGTGCATAGGGCGATGACGGCGGCGGTGAGAAACACGAGGCTGACGCTAGCCTTGATGGATGTGGTGCACGGACGCATGAAAAGCCCCTCTTGCAGAAATGTTTGTCACAGCGCCCCGGCTTGCAGGCAGCCGGTGGGAGGAGGGCCCGGTGCCGTGACGCGATGCCACCCTAGGTCCGTGCACGTCGCCGATATTGACGCTACGCGACATCCTGTTGACCCCGCGCGCCAGCCCGGTCCGGATGCCAAAACGCATGCAATATTCGTGTGGCGTCATCGCGTGTCCCCTGCCGACGCTGCCCGCGCCCACCCCGCCGCCCGCCCGTGGAAGGCGGCGCTGGTTGCTGACGGCATTCCGTATACGTCCTTTGAGGTAGGGAATATCGAAGAGGAACATGCGCGCCTCTCGGCCCTCGGCGTCCGCTTCACCCAGCCGCCGACCTCCTTGGGCGGTGTCACGACAGCGGTCCTGGACGATACCTGCGGCAATCTCATCCAGATCATGCAGATCGCCTGACGCCTGCCCATATATGCCCGGCACAATCCACCATGATAGATTTGCCGCATGATGATCTCAGATATTGACGACTTTTTTCAAAAAGGTTGTGGACGGTGCGAACGCTTCGACACGCCGGATTGCGCGACCAGGTTTTGGGCAGGGGGGCTTGCGGCGCTGCGCGATATCTGCCGTGCGGCTGATCTCACGGAGACGGTCAAATGGGGACATCCCTGCTACATGCACGCAGGCCGCAACATCGTCCTCATCGGGGCGTTCCGCGATGATTTTCGCCTGAGCTTCTTCAATGCGGCTTTGATGAAAGACCCCGATGGCGTGCTGGAAAGGCAGGGGCCGAATACTCAGCACCCGGATATGCTCCGCTTCACATCAAACGAAGGACCCGCCAAGAAGCAAGATGTGATCCACGCCTATCTGGAGGAGGCGAAGGCTTACGCACGTGCAGGTGTAAAGCCGCCGAAAGACGACAGCGCGCTTGATCTCCCTGATGAGCTTGTCCAGGCGCTGGATGACGACCCTGTCCTCGCAGAGGCGTTCCATGCCCTGACCCGTGGTCGGCAAAAGAGCTACGTGATCAATCTCAACAGCGCAAAGAAGTCAGAGACCAGGGTAAGCCGGATCCGGAAGTTCCGTGACAGGATCATCGACGGCAGGGGCGCGAACGAACGCTAAAGGTGTCGTCGGGTCAGCGGCACATCATCGTATACCGGGGGCGGCAGGGCCTGTGATCCGCAACTCGGCTCTCCATGCGGGCTCGCAGTCGCCGGTGGGGTAGGGTATATGCCTATCGGAAGCATCAACGGGTGGGGCGGGGGCCGGACCGGGATGGCGCAAGTATCGGCGTTTTTCGTCGCGCGGATGATTGAACAGGCCATGGCGAGCATCCCGCCGGAGCGGCTGGGGCCGCACACGCGCGGTGATCTTTACCGCGTTGCCGGCCTGCCGGAAGAGGGCCTCCCCGACAAGGGCACGCCCGAGACCTGGCTGATGATCCCCGACAGCAATTATCACGCCTTGCTGGTCGCCATCGCCGCCCTGGAAACACCGGATGTGGGTTTCCACCTGCGCACGGCCTCGGCCTTCCGCTGCGATGATTTCGGCGCCGTCGGCCTTGCCTGGAAGGCCGCGCCCACCCTGCGCGCGTCGTTCTCGCGCATGAACCGCTACACCCGCCTCTACAACACGGCCGCCCCAGCCTTCAGCCTTGAGGAGCGGGGCGACGAGATCTGGTGGGTGCATAACCGGCAAACGCCGCCGCGCACCGGGCTTTACCTCTCAAACGAAGGCGCGATGGCCACCTATGTGGCCCTGTGCCGCGAGGCCACGTCCGAGGCGTTCACGCCCCTGCGCCTGCAGTTCCACCATTCAGACCTCGGCAGCACCCGCGCCGCGGAAGCCTATTTCCGTTGCCCGATCGACTATGACCGCGAGGTGGACGCGCTCATCATGCCCGCCGCCCTGCTGGATGAGCCCAACAGCGTCGGAGATGAGAGCATCTGGCGGTTCCTCACCGCCCAGGTGGAAGAAACCCTGCCGCCGGATGATGACGATGCGGCGGAGGCTACAACAACCGGTCGAATGTCAGGTGGTCAGGGTACGGACATGTCCCTGCGCCGCGCCGTCTTAGAGCAGGTCACCGATGTCCTCAGCGACGGCGTGCCCGGCATCGCCGACATTGCCGCAGGCCTTGCCATGAGCCCGCGTACCCTGCAGCGTCGCCTGGCGGAAGAAGACTGCACCTTCCATGCCGTGGTGGACGAGGCCCGCCACAGCCTCGCCACCCGCCTCCTGTCGGAAACACCCTATTCGCTGGCCGAGATCGCCTTCCTCACTGGGTTTTCAGAGCAAAGCGCCTTCACCCGCGCCTTCAAACGCCGCGAAGCGCAGACGCCGGGCGCTTACCGCGCCGCGCACGCAAGCGGGTAGGGCAGCCCCGGCTAGAAGCGCACAGCCAGCCGCGCGGTCACACCGTGGTTCTGCACCGTGTCGCCCAGTTCACCATCATAGCTGGCAACGAGTCTGATGCCGTCCCCGAAGGAGACGGTGACACCCGCCTCGATCAGCGCCACATCGCGGTCAAGCGGCGCGCCGGAGATCGTAAACGCGTCGCCGGTGGCAAACCGCATGGAGGTGTCGGTCTCAAGGTCACCATAGGCATGCGCCCAGCCCAGCGAGCCGTTCAGTGACGTCGTAATGCCGTCAGCCGCCGCCACCTGCCGGTCAGCCCGCACACCAAGGGTGGTGACCCCGAGCGTCCGCTCTGTGGACCCGACACGCAGCGCCGCAGCGCCCCCCGTTTCCGAGAATTCATCACGATACTGATGGATCACCGACGCACCGGCAAAAGGTTCAAACCGCGCAATGCCTGTGTCGATGCCGTGGCCCAGCTCACCAAAAAGCTGCGCAGTGTGTGCTGAATAATCCGCGGTCAGTGAATTTGTCAGCGCCCCTGCGGTTACCGTACGGCGGCTGGTCACATCATGCACAGCAAAGCTCGCGCCCAGATGCAGGCCCGTGGCACCGGCCTGATGGCCGGCATAGGCGCCAATCGTGTAGCTGTCCGCATCGGCTGAAGAGGTGCGGGCATCCACATCGAAGCTTGTGTCGCCATAGCCCGCCATGAGGCCCCCGCGCCACCCGTCAAAGATCTCGGCGTCGGCACCGAAAAAGACACCGCCAGCCGTCTGGTCCATCGACGCGGCATTGCCGTCGCCATCGGTGTCGCCCCAATTGCCATAGCCGTGCATCCAGACCCCGGCGCCGTCCGCGCCCTTTTCCGGGGTATTGAATGACGCGCGGACACGGTTGCCGGCTGCGGTGCGTGCAAACCGGCTGTTCTGGAGGAACAGACCCGCAGCCGAGGCATGGATCTCGCCCGACAGGCTGTCGAATGCCGCACGCGCATCGGCCTGGCTCAGCACGATCACGGCATCGCTGATGGCATTGCCTGTGCCCAGGCTGCTCACGCCGCCGGCAGCAGCGCGCTGGTTGGCGGTGGTGGCGGCTGAGGCAAATCCCGATGAGTTGCGGGTGAGCGTCAGGATAACGGTGTTGGCGCCATAGCCGAGGCTGGCATCAAGGAACGCGAAGTTCTCGGTCACCGACCCGAACGTACCCGTCACACCACCGCCTGCGGTGATGATCGTATAGGCCGTGGAAACGGCATAGGTGGAGCCGTCATCCGTGCCGTTTTCCGCCGTCACGGTCACCGTTGCACCGGGGTTGATGGTCACCGTGCCCGTGGCCGCCAGCCTGTCGGCATTGCCGTCCCTGTCCACCTCAACGGCATAAACCGAGCCATTGGCAAACCCGGCATTGCCAGCAACGTTCAGCGTGCCGATGGAATTGCCCGGCGCAATCGTGCTGCCGGCATTGGCGGTGAGGTTGCCGACGGTGCCCGAGCCGCCCAGCGTGCCGCCATTGAAAATGAGAGTGCCGGTGGTGCCGTTGACGACAAGGAGGCCATCGCCGGACTTGGTCAGTGTCGTGCCGCTCAGCGTGCCCGCAACGGTCAGGGTACTGCTGCCCACCGTGTTGACATTGATGCCGCCGACATTCGGGTTGATGTTGCCGGTCAGTGTCCAGCTCGAAGCATCGTTTGCCGTGAGTGTCCCGACACCTGTGAAATTGGCGTCTTCCGTTCCGTTTCCATCAAGCACAAGCGTGCCGTTCGACGTCCCCAGATTGACATCACCAACCAGGCTGCTGCCGTTCAGCATCTGCAGCGTGTTGCCCGAATTATCCAGGAGGATAGCAAAGTTCCGGGTGGTGCCGTCGCCGCCCAGCCCGCCGGAAATGGTGCCGCGATTGACGATTTCCATACCGGGCAGGCCTGCGCCGTTGAGGCGAATGCCGACACCGCCGGCGCCGTCCGTTCCGTCGGCGCCGCCGCCGCTGCCGGCACCGCCCGCGCCGCCATTGCCGCCGCCTATGACAGTTGCCGTGCTCGACAGTTCTACCTGCGTCACCGGCCCATTGATGACAAACCCATGGCCGCCCGCGCCGCCATTGCCGCCATTGGTCGGGGTCAGGTTATAGGCCGTGGTGCCGCCCGCACCGCCATTGCCGCCGATGCTGCCGCCGGCCCCGATAAAGCTGATGGGAAGGCCCGCGGTCGAGGCGTCAGCGCCATCGGTCGCGTTCCCGCCCGGCGTCGTATCGGCAGTAATTATCCCTGGGAACCCGGGGATTGTAACGCCCGTGGCCGACAGCGGTGTACCGGTCACATTGGCAAGTTGAATGCGCGTGTTGACGTCCTCCGACGTGATGCTGATCGTGTCATTCGTGCCGGTGGCCGTCGCTGTAGCCCGAACACCGTTGAGCGCGGCAAGCTTCACCGCAAGGTCCTGGAGTGTATCGCCGGTATTGACCGAGACATTGGCAACGAAAGCACCGTTCACGCGGACCTGAAACTGGTCGCCATGGTTGACCCCGGCCAGAGTGGTCAGGTCCGTCACGCTGCCATTGATGCCGGTCGTCGTGCTGGTGCGCACGACAGTGTCATTGAGGCCGACTGACGTCCCGTCGGTGCCGTTCGCCCCAACGACGGCAAGTGCCGGAATAGATATGCTTGTCGCGAGGGATGCCAGCGCCGTTGTGAGAAGCAAGGACCGGTATCCGGATGGTTTGACGAGCCCTGAAGCGCTCCTGCGCGCTTGAAACCCATGACCCGAACCCATTGTGCTTCGACCATGAAGCACCTCACCACGACCCAACACCACGACATCCCCCGCACGCGTCACTGAAAAACCTCAGGCTCTTGAGAGCCAACTTGTCTCCGGGGCAAAAAAGAACGCACCCGGAACAAGTACCGCGTGTTGGAAGTAAGGAAGTGCGGTCAAGTCCGCTATCCGATTTCCGCAAACGGGGGAGCGTGCGGTGATCGGCCAGGGCGGAGGGGTGATTGGGGGGAGCGGGGGCGCAGCCGCCTCAGGCGTTGAGCGTCTCTGACGGCGTGACGCCGAACATCCGCTTGTAGTCCCCGGCAAAGCGGCCCAGATGCACAAAGCCGAACCGCATGGCGACCTGGGTAATTGTGGTGCTCAGCGGATCGGCAGCCGCCAGTTCAGCCCGCACGCGGTTCAGCCGCCAGGCGCGCAGATAGGCAATCGGCGACAGGCCGATATATTCGCGGAAGGCATATTGCAGGGTCCGCTCGGAGACGCCGAGCGCCGTGCAGATATCCACCACGGTCGGCAGCGTGTCCGCCGTCAGATGGCTCTCCACAAAGTCGCGGGCGGCCCGCCCGATCTGCAACGCGCGCCGGCGCTCCGCATGGGAAGGGCCGGGTGCCTCGCGCGTGTCCGCCGCGATCTGCAGAACCGAGTGCAGCAACTGGCTGCGCATAACGGCCCTGTCCAGCACCTCGCCGCGGTGCCGCGCGTCGCGGGCGGCATCAAGCCAGACATCGATTAATGCCCTGAATGCCCGGGGGGTGCTGGTCGCCAGCGGCACCACCTCCTGTGGCGGGTGCTCCCACAGGGCCGGGTTGAGAGCCCGGACCCCTCGCAGGAAATCGTCCTGGCTGAACCCCACATAGGTCGTCTCGATGCCGGCAGGCACATGAACATCGAATTCCATATTGCCGGGCATGAAAAAGACGGTGTCACTGTCTTCGCTCGACCGGTCGGAGAAGCGCATCCCCGGCCCGCCGCTGGAAACGGACAGGGTGCAGAAATCCGCGGGCGCACGGCCCAGCTTCTGAATGGTCGCTCCCTGGCGCTCCCGCATGATGATCTGGCTGCCAAGGTTGAGGCTCTGCATCTCCACCACATGGCGGCCATGGCCGAGCTGATAGCACTCCATCTCCACCCAGGGCTGCAATTGCGCCTGGTGCGCCGGGTCGTCGATCTGTTCTGCGTGCAGGGTCGCGCCACGGGCAGACGACGCACCGCCGCCGGCCGCCTCCCGGCTGCGCCGGGCGGCCGCCGTGTCGGGCCATTGCCAATGATCAGGGTCGAACTGTCCCATGTTCCGCTACATGCTTGATCTGAAGGGGCCGGATTATCGGCGCAAACGGGCGGAAGCGCGATCCGTCGCCGCTGTTAGTCTTACCGAACGCACCTCCGCTAGCAGTGCCTTGCACAGATTTGAAATGAGGCTTTGTTGCCCTTGCACAGTGTAGGCCTCCGCTACGCCGAAGGTGGTATGAGCCACTTTCAGCAAAGTTTTCAGGTGCAAGGGAATACGGTCTTGATAAATGAGTTTCCGCATCCCACTTCAAGGTTAAGACCAGCGGTTGACCGCACCCCCTGCCGTCTTTGAAAGGCTTCATTGCGGGAAACTGGCCTAATGCGCTGGTGGCTGGTCCGGTAAGGGCACCCAGCGCACGAGATGTTAGGAGATGCAAATTGCATGCAACTTTCATCCTCGAAGCCACGAAGCCCTGCGGTTCAAAGTACCGATTGGAGTTTTCGTTCGGAGTTCTGCTCTTGGGATGGCTTCTGGGTAACTTTGGATAGCTAGGTGGAGAGAGGCCGTTCCTCGGGGCGGCCTCTTTTTCCTCACGCGCCCTCCAGCGTCTCAACAAGCGCGGGCAGGTCCGCCACCGTGTCGATCAGATGGTCGGCCCCGGCCTCCGTCAGGGGTTTCCCGGCGCGGGCGCGGATGGCGTCTTTTTCGTCCTCACTCAGCCCGGCCATCTGGTCCGGCGTCAGGCCCGCCTCGTTGCCGGATAGGGTGACGCCCACGGTCACGCAGCCGGCGGCCCGGCCCTCGGCAATGCCGGGAGCAGTGTCATCCACCTTGATCACCGTCTCCGGCGGGTAGACCGCAAGGTCGATGAAGCACTGATACATGCCCAGCGGTCCGGGCCGACCCTCGGAGAGATCATCCGCACACACCAGATTGTCCGGCGCAAAGCCCTGCTCGGCGGCCAGCGGTAGAATGCGTTCCATGATCGAGCGGGTATAACCCGTGGTGGAGCCGATCTTCATGCCCCGCTCGCGCAGCAGCCGCACGGTCTCCGCCGCGCCCGGCACGAGTGTCGCGTAATCCGCCACCACCCGTTCATTCATCGGCACGAACACCTGGTAAATGCGGTCCACATCCGCGCGCGAGGCGGGCTTGCCCGTCTTCACCGACCATTTGGCGGCGATGTTCGGCGCCTGCAGCATGGCGTTGATGTGGTCCCATTTCGGCAGCCCCATGGGCTTGCGCGCATCCTCGACCGTGACCTCGATGCCAAATTGCGCAAATGCTTCCACGAACACGCCCATGGGCGCGAAGGAGCCGAAATCGATCATCGTCCCCGCCCAGTCAAAGATGGCGGCCTTGAACCTGGTCATGCTGCTTTCGTCCCGTAGAGCTCGGCAAGGGTCTGCTCGCCGATGGAAAAGGCGGTCGAGGCCCCGCATCCGGCAGTTACCATGACGATGCGGGTCGCGTCATCCGGCGCGTCGGTAAAGGTCCAGCCCTGGGGCGACACCGCATAGGTGCCCAGCCAGCGTTCCTCGATCCGGTAGTCCGGGCATTCCAGCACCGCGTCGAATTCATCAAGGATCAGCCGGTCCACATGGGCGGGCTGGAAGGGGGTTACCTCATCACCGTAATGATGGCTGTCGCCCACCACCAGTGATCCGTCAGCGGATTGAACGCAGATGAGATGCACGCCATTGGCCCGCTGCGCGGGTTGCTCCCTGTCCAGCCGCGCCTTCAGCGCCGCCGCTTCGGGAAGATCCGCATAGCCGTGATAGCGCGCCAGTCCGAGATCGGACATCACCGGCGTCGTCAGCGGCAGCGATGCGCCCGGCCGCAGCCGCAGCATGTGCAGCTTGCAGCGGGAGACCCCGCGGGCGGCGATCCTGTCGGCAAACAGCGTCGTGCCGTCATCACCCGGGCAGACGATCACGGTTTCCGCGTGGATGACCCCTAGCGAGGTCTCCACCTCAGGTGCCGCCACGCGGCTGACGGCGCAGCCGAAGCGGAAATGCACCCCCAGCCCGTCCCGCAGCCAGGCAATGAGCGCGGGCAGGGCGGTGCGGGATTCAACGCGCAGTTCATAGGGTGAATACAGTGCCGCCGTCACGCCTGAGGGGGTCAGCGCCGGGTTCATCTCCAGAGCCTCGGCCCGCGTCAGGCGCCGGCACTCCGCACCCATGTCGGTTGCCCGAAACGCATCCACCACGGCTTCCGCCTCCGGCCGCCGCGCGGCGACCACAAGGCCGCGTTGCAGCACCTCGATGCCCGCGGCCTCCGCTACCTCTGCCCAGATGTCGCGGGCCCGGCGCGCATGGTGCCAGCACGCCCCGGCCTGCTGTCCGGATACCGTGACGAAGCCGAAATTGCGGATCGAGGCGCCAAGCGGCTGCGCATCACGCTCCAGCACGATGACGGATTTGCCCCGCCGCCGGGCAGCCAGCGCATGGGCCAGCCCCACGATCCCCGCCCCGACAACTGCAACGTCATAGCCTGCCGTCACCTGTATCTGTCCCCCTGCTTCGAGTGCCGCGCAGCCTATCCGCGCTGCCCGCCTGCACGCAATCGGCAGATGGCCCGCCTGCATGCTGGCAGTCAGCAGATAGATTGACGGCGGCCCGGTCAGCCCCCACTTTGAGCGTGTCCTGACATTTCACCTACCCCATCCGGAGACATTGCGATGACTGACCTCACGCAGCCGCTGGCCTTTTCCAGCGGGGCCACGATGAAGAACCGCTTCATGCTTGCGCCGCTGACCAATTGCCAGAGCCATGCGGACGGCACCCTGTCCGACGACGAATATCGCTGGCTCACCATGCGCGCCGAGGGCGGCTTCGGCCTCACCATGACCTGCGCTGCCCATGTGCAGGCTATCGGCCAGGGTTTCCCCGGCCAGCTCGGCATCTGGGATGACAAGCACATCGAGGGCCTCACCCGCCTGGCCGAGGGTATCAAGAAGAACGACAGCATCGCCCTGGTGCAGCTTCACCATGCAGGCATGCGCTCGACTCTGGTGAAGGAGCTGCTCGACGGCCAGCCGGTGTGCCCCTCCGACAATGAGCGCGACGGCGCGCGCGGCCTCACCAATGCTGAAACCAAGCAGCTGATCGAGGATTTCATCCGCGGTGCCGAACGCGCGCAGGAAGCGGGCTTCGACGGCGTCGAGATCCACGGCGCCCACGGCTACATCCTGTGCCAGTACTTCTCCGACAAGATCAATCACCGCGACGATGAATATGGCGGCGACCTCGACGGGCGCTTCCGCATCCTGTTCGAGATCATCGACGGTGTCCGTGCCCGCTGCCGCAAGGATTTCATCCTCGGCGTCCGCCTGTCGCCGGAGCGTTTCGGCATGAAGCTGGCGGAAGTGAAGGAGATCGCCGGCCGCCTGCTGACCGATGACCGGATCGACTTCCTCGACATGTCCCTGTGGGACAGCTTCAAGGAGCCGGAGGAAGACGAGCACAAGGGCAAGTCCCTGATGGCGCATTTCGGCGAGCTCAAGCGCGGCACCACGCGCCTCGGCGCTGCCGGCAATATCCGCACGCCGGAAGACGCCGAGAAGGTCATCGCCGCCGGATATGACTACGTGCTGCTGGGACGCGCGGGCATGTGGAACCATGATTTCCCGGCGCTCTACGCCGGCAATGCCCGCTTCGAGCCCACCCCAACCCCGATGACCCGGGCCCAGCTCCTGGATGAAGGCATCTCCGATACCTTCGCCACCTATATCAAGGGCAACTGGCCGCAATACGTGGCTGACTGAGCAGCCCGCATCGGGCCCCCTAAAGGTCCCGCATCCACTGCCACGGCGCGGTGCATCCCCCACGGGGTGCGCCGCGTCTGTCGTGCATGCTTTGTGCAGAACGTCCGGAAAAGAACTCCGTACTCGGCCCATCACAAAGCCGTCAGCGCAACGTCCCGTTAGGAAACCTCTCCCGATAGTTTCCCCGGCGCATGGCTATGGCAACCGGGGCGCGCGAGGAGGAAATGGCGATGGGTATGTGGGACGCTGACCCGGACAGGCAGCAGGCGGTCATTCCGCCGCGGGAAGATGCGATAGGCCGGGTGTCGCCCGGCTGGGTCACCGGCGCGGTCGAACTGCCGCTGACCGACATCCCGGCCATAAGCGCGGAGATAAACCGCGCCCATGCCTATTGGTGCAAGCTGGCCGGTACGGGCGATCTGCCCTTCTGGGGCGACTTCAATCCCCTGCGCCTGCGCAGCGTCCTGCAGCAGGTGATGCTCTATCGCTGCCAGCCTGGCGGGCGGCGCTTCCTCATCAAGGTAATGGGCGAGCACGTAGCCGACATCATGCAGTTCCAGGGCAATGGCCGCATGCTTGACGAGGTGATGGGCGAGCCGAACCTGACCGATGTCACACGCTGGCTGAAGGAAGTGCAGGCCTCCCGCCGCCCGCGCTTCATCTCCAAGTCCCTGGCCTGGCAGTCACGCTCCTATGTGGATTACTGGGTGCTGATGCTGCCCTTCCACAATGGCGAGGACGGCATCTGCCACATCCTCTCCACCTTCCATTTCGAGTACCGGCCTGTCTGAGGCATTCAGGGCACGCGCGGGCAGGGGAGGGAGCTCATTCCCCCGGCGCGCGGAAGGCGTCCATCCACATCATCGCCTTGGTCAGGCCGATGAGGGAGAAGGGGATGATCTGCGCTTTGCCCGTCTCGTCGGTGAAGGCAAGCTCCAGCTGCTGCCCCGCCGTCATGGCCGGGATCACGTCGAGATTGGCGCGCGACTGGCCGAAGGTGAACTCGTTGACGACATTGCCGTCCTGGTAATAGCCGTCATCCGCCCCGTAGCTGAACGCGCCCAGCATCTCTCCGTCGACGGACAGGGTGATCGGCTGGCTGACATCCGCCATCACCTTCACCGGTACGAACATCAGCTGGTAATCCATGCCCGGATAGCCCGAATGCAGGAACAGCTGGAAGTCGCCCACATGGCCGACATCCCCCGCATAGGTAACCGTGCGGCAGGCATCTTCGCCCGGCGTGCAGATGGCCAGCCAGTCGGAGAAATAGGCGCGCGTCTCGCCATATTTGGTGGTGATGCTGTCCGGCACCGGCGCTGAGAGATAGTCCTGCCCCCGTGCAGGCATCGACGCCGTGAGGATTGCAACCACAATCGCGGTGATCGTAGCCGCGAGGAGAAAGGCGGGGGACATGCCGCGAACGGCGCGTGTCAGGCGGCAGGCGGTCGTCATCGCTCAATCCTCCGGAAGCGGAATAAACTCGTCTTCATCGCCGGGCACCTTGGCAAAGCGGCCCTCGCGCCAGTCATCCTTGGCCTGCTCGATGCGCTCAGGCCGGGTGGAGACAAGGTTCCACCACAGCTTGCGTGGACCGATAGGCGCCCCGCCGATCAGCATCAGATGCGCGCCCTCAGCCGAGGTCACGCTCGGCGTCGCGCCCTCGGCGATCAGCAGCATCTGCCGCGCGCCGAAGGTCTGTCCGGCGATCTCGATCGTGCCGGAGACAACGTAAAGCGCCCGCTCCTGCGGCCCGGTCGGCACACCGAATTGCGCCCCCGCCGACAGGCGCACATCGGCATAAAGCGTGTCTGAATGGACCTTCACCGGCGACACCATGCCGAACGCCCCGCCCGCGATCAGGGCCACGCGCACATGCCCCCCGTCCGCGCTCTCATGCGTCACCACGGGGATGTCGTCGGCTGAATAGTGCTGGAAGTCCGGGTCGATCTCTTCCATCTCGGTGGGCAGGGCATGCCAGGTCTGGATGCCCTCGATCCGCGCCTCGCCTTCGCGGAACCAGTCCGGCGAGCGCTCCGAATGGACGATGCCCGAGCCCGCGGTCATCCAGTTGACCTCGCCGGGACGGATCTCCTGCACCGAGCCCAGGCTGTCGCGATGCATCAGCGCCCCGTCAAACAGCCAGGTAAGGGTGGACAGCCCGATATGCGGATGCGGCCGCACATCGATGCCGTCGCCCGCCGGGAAGGTCGCCGGACCCATGTGATCGAAGAAGATGAACGGCCCCACAGACCGCGCCTCGATGGCCGGCAGCACCCGCCTGACCTCGAAGCCGCCCAGATCCTTTGCCTTGGGCACGATGACGGCAGAAACCGGCGCACACCCGCTCTCGGTCGTGCAGTCGGCCTCTTGCGATGGTTGCCAGCTCATTCAGGGCTCCCTGCCGGGCTGCGGCGTCGCTTCAGGTGATTTGCCGCATACTGGCCGGAGACGGACGATTTGGAAAGGAAAAGGGGCCAAGCGCTCATCTCCACATCTTGTTGGCATGAAGCGCTGTTCACCGAGCGAGTGGCATTTCCTCTGATCAGGCCACCACGATTTTTCCCGGGAGAAACCAACACAGATACTACTACTATACCAATATCTGTTCTAATACAGACGAAGGTGGCTACTATCAGTCATGATCAAAGACATATGGAGAAAATTTAAGGGAAGCGTCTCAACCGGTCTGACTTGGTTGGGCATTCTCTATGCCTATTCAGACATTGTTGGGCTGCCAAGGGAGTATGGCTTGGCGAGCTCAGACTTCCCTGGGCGCGAGGCCGTATTGCTTGTGCTTCTTTTATTTGCCAGCTGTTACATTGTCTGGGTCGAAATTCGACCTTATGTCCGCTGTTGGCGCGCGGCCACACGGCCCCGCCCTTTTTCTGTTAAATCTCCGACAAATCTAGCGAAGGACGCTGTCCATTACTCTGAGGCCGGTCGGGACGAGTTCATCGCTGAACTTCGTATCCCGCTGTTCGTTCAGAACCAAAGTGACGAAGTTCTACGTTCCGTACGTGCACGGATGATGGCTGTACGCGGATTGGTGGACCTACCACTCATGGAAACTGGTGCTACTGAGGGTGATATACACCCCGGCATGTCAGTCGTGTTTTTGGCAGGAACAACTCTATGGCCTGAGGGACAAATCGCGGCTCACCCGAAAAAATTCGTTAAGTTGGGTGCAAAGAGTTACAAGGCAAAAAAACAAGAGGCCCAATTTGCGCACTTCATTCTTCCGGGTGACGAGAAAATGGCATTCGGAGGTCGAATTGAGGAGGGCGCGCCGCTTTCAGTCTTCCCAAGCACGATTTGGATTTCGGCAGAAAATGCACCTCCGTTAATGCTGCAAGTTGAGATTGTGCCCGACGAACTGTCCAATCCGCTCCGCATTATAAGCCTACATGATCGTCAGAATCGGCGGTTGGAACCAACTCTGGCTGACGCTTTGGACCAACCGCATGCGGAGGGCAAAGAGTCCTAAGACCAAATGAGCTCTGTGTTTAGCGCTGCTGACGGCAGCACTCGGTCAATTGCTAGACGGATTTCACGCAGTCTCAGACCGGAACGACCTCTTTTTCCTTGTGGGGATCATACAGGCCCAATGGCCTCTCATCTCTTACCTCGGGGGTAAGTGTCTGGCGCTGATCTGTGCTTATCTTCCTCCAGAGCCACGCAGCGCCGGGGCGGTACCCCTGTGCTCGCGACGGACACCAGGAGACTTTGCCATGAACGAGCTGAGCACCGATCCGCGGGCCCTGTCCGGCACTGAGCCGGAGACCTTCGGCGACCATATGCGCCTGTGGCGGCGCATTCGCGGGCTGAGCCAGCTGCAGCTCAGCGTCCGGTCGGATGTGTCCTCGCGCCATGTGTCCTTTCTCGAATCCGGCCGCTCAAGGCCCAGTCGCCCGATGGTGGACACCCTGGCCGATGCCCTGGACATCCCCCTGCGCGCCCGCAACCCTATCCTGATGGCGGCGGGCTTTGCGCCTGTCTATCGCGAGACCTCGCTGGATGAACCCGATGCCCGCCACATCCGCCATCTGCTCGACATGGTGCTGAAAGGCGCCGAGCCGTTCCCCGCCCTGGTGGTGGACCGGCACTGGAACGTGCTGATGACCAATGCGGGCGGCGCGCTGATGCTCTCGGCCGCAGGAGGCGAGAAAGGGGCTGGCGAGAAAGGCGCTGGCGAGACGGAGGTCGGCAAGGCGGGGGGCCTCAACATGGTCGATGTCATCCTCGCCCCCGGCCCCATGCGCGACCTGATCGTCAACTGGGACGAGGTGGTGAACGACCTGCTCAAGCGGGTGCGCCGCGAGGCGGATCACGCGGGCGATGAAACCGTGCTCAATCGCATGCTCGCCCTGCTGCCCGAGGGCTGGAAGCCTCCGCGCCGCGACACCACCGATGTGCCGCTGGTGATCCCGCTCCATCTCCGCTTGCCGGGTGCGGCCGGCACGCTTGTGGACCTGCGTTTCGCCTCCATCATCGGCAGCCTCGGCACCCCGGCGGATATCGGCCTCGCTGAACTTGCGGTCGAGACCTTCCTGCCCGCGGATGAAGCCACCGAAGCTTTCCTCAAGGCGGCAATGGCGGGGTAGGCCGGGAGAGGTGGCAGCGGCCTAGGCCGTGCGCCCCTGCCGAAGCCACGCCAGCGCCCCCAGCAGGATCAGCACCAGCATCACATGCACGCCGATCACCGGCGGCCAGCCCATGAGGTAGAGCACGTCATTGGCGAGCCCCGGCTTGAACGGCCCGCCGCCAAAGGCGAGCCCGCGCGTGCCAAAGAATGTGTGCGCCATGGCGGGCAGGGTGAACAGCCAGGCGGTGACGATCGCCGACCAGAACAGCACCTGCTGCATGATGGGTGTCAGCAGCAGGTAGCGCCCCCCATAGGCCAGGCCGATCAACATCAGCCCCTGGGTGATGCCCTCCATGTGCCCCATGCGGAAGGCGCGCGCGTCACCGGGGATGCTCACATCGATCTGGATCGGCAGCGGCCACAGCACGATTTCTCCCAGCAGGTGAAACATCCACACCCAGCCGAACAGGCAGGCCGCCGCAATCAGCCCGAAGCCGTTGAAAACCAGCAGTGCCGCCATCCGGTCGCCCAGGGCACTCTTCGTTGTTCCATCCGTATACGTTGTATCGGTCATCTTTCCCCTCCCTTTGGTCTTGATTCTTTTGTCAGGCCGCGCGCAGCGCCGGTTCCGGCTTGTGAAGCTGCGTGGTGTCGAGATCACCCAGCGCCTGTCCCATCTCCATGGGGTGCGCCCCATAGGCCGCCCACCAGGCCCTCACCCAAGCCGGGTCCGCCACCTTGCGGGGATGGTAGGTGGGCGACAGGATGCGCAGCAGCCTCGGCGTCAGCTTGCTGAAGATGCGCAGGAGCAGCACTGCCAGCCGTACCCGCAGGCGCCAGTCCCCCCACAGCCCGTCTTCCCTCAAAAGCGCCCGGTAGCCCTGGCCCGTGCGCAGGAAGATATGCGCCGTCGCAAAGGCCAGCCCGTAAAGGCGCCACCCATAGGTGCCGCCGGCAGCGTGGAACACATCGAAGGCCGCTTCCTTGTGCTCGATCTCCTCGACGAAATGCCACAGCACCAGCGAGGCAACGGCGGGGTCGGAACCGCCGAACAGATGCACCCGGTCCTCCACCAGCATGTGGCCGATCGCCAGCGCCATGGATTCAAACCCCTCCGCATAGGCAAGGTTGAACATCAGCGATTTGGTCTCGCCGAAGCGGCCATAATCCGCCGCCAGCACCGCCTCGATGCGCGGCACGCTTTCATAGCCGCAGGCCGCCAGCTCGTCATTGAAGGCCCGGTGCTGCCGGTGATGCGTCGTCTCCTGCGCCACATAGGCGTTGAGCTCACGCACCAGTTCAGGGGCATCGCTGACCATCGGTCGGGCCTTCGCCATGGTGCGGATCAGATAGGGCTCGAGATGGGGCATAGCCAGCGACGCGGCATTGACGATGTGGCTGAACTCCGGCCGCGCCGCATTCCAGTGCGCTGCGCGCGGTCGGGCCGGGGCCTGGGCACGGGCGCCGCGCGGAAAGCGGAACAGCATCTTGCGGATCGCCTTGATGCGCCCGTCCCCGATCCGCGTCCCAATCCGCGTCCCGGTGTGCCCGCCTGTCGCGTCCTGCGTCATCCCGTGCCTCCCGCGGCGATTAGAGGAAACAATCTAGTTTAGATGTTTTCCTCTAATTTCCGGTGGGCGTCAAGCAATGGCCCGTGTATGGTCGGGCGCATGGCAGGAAACCGGGAAAAAATCATCGAAGGCGCGCGGCAGCTGATGAACCGCGAGGGCGTGTCCGCCACCGGCACCACGCGCATCGCCGAGGCGCTGGGGGTGAGCCCGGGCAATCTCTACTATCACTTCAAGAGCCGCGAACAGATCGTCGCCGAGATCTATGCCGGCTTCGAGGCAGGCTTCCGCGAAAGCCTGATCGCGGGGCTCGATCGCGACATCACGCCGGACCGCTTCGCCGCCTTCTATATCAACGCCGTCGATTTCGCCTGGACCTACCGCTTCTTCTTCGCGGGCCAGACCGACTTGCTGGCCGCCGACTCCGCGCTGGCACGCCGCCACCGGGCCTTCCAGATATGGAGCCTCGAAGCGCTGGAGGACATCGTCTCCATGCTGGCCAAACAGGGCACGGCAAAGCTGCCCCGGGGACGTGCTGAGGCAGCCCGCCTGCGGGCCTCCATCGCGCTCAACACCTGGCTCACCTGGAGCGGCTGGATCAGTTTCCTGAAAGTGGAGAAACCCGAAGGCGCCCTGGTGCGCGGCGACATGGCCCGCGGCGCGCTGCAGATCTTCGACGTCTTCGCCCCCTGGCTCGACCCCGCCTTCGAGCAGGCCGCTCGCAAGCTGCTTGTGAGGGAACTCAGCCGCGAGGAGGCTGTGGCCTAGCGGTCCTGCTGGCCCCGCGGGCCAGTGTCCCCGGCCTGCTGCGCTTTCTCGGCCATCGCCTGGGCTTCGTAATCCGTTTCCGGCTTGCCGTAATACTTCACGCCGTGGCGGATCGGCGGGCGGCCCTGGTCCATGCGGTGCTTGTTGGTGTCGCGCAGGGAATAGACGCAGCCGCAATATTCCTGCTGGTAGAACTCTTCTTCCTTGGACACATCCAGCATCCGCTGGCTGCCGCCGCCCTTGCGCCAGTTATGGGTCCAGTAAACCATGTCCGGATAGCGCGCAGCGGCCCGTTCGCCGGAGCCGTTGATCTGGTTGAAGTCCTTCCAGCGCGAGGTGCCCAGCGTCGAGCAGATGGTGGAAAACCCGTGCTCATGCCCGTACAGCGCCGTCCGCTCGAACCGCATGTCGAAGCACAGCGTGCAGCGGTGCCCGCGCTCCGGCTCGTTCTCGAAGCCCTTGATGCGCGTAAACCAGTTGTCCTTGTCGTAATCAAGGTCAACGAAGGGCACGCCCAGCTTCTCCGCGTAGCGCATGTTCTCCTCCTTGCGGAGGTCATATTCCTTACGCGGATGAATATTCGGATTGTAGAACAGGATCGTGTAGTCGATGCCTGACCGCGCAAGCTCGTTCATCACGTCGCCCGAGCAAGGCGCGCAGCACGAATGCAGCAGCAGCTTGTCGCCCGCCGGCAGCACCAGCGGCTCGATTTCTTTCTTCCTGTTGGTCTTGTGCGTCATGGCCCTTCATCCTCAAGGGCCCGCGTTATAGAGAAAAACCCAAGCCGCGCCAACCACTTGCGGGGCACGCGTCTGCTGCGGCAAGCGGCGCTGTGAGTAGGCCCTCCCGTCAGCCCGAAGGGATGCCGGGGAGGGCGAAACAAAGTCACCTCTCCCCTCGAGGGAGAGGTCGGTGCGCAGCACCGGGTGAGGGGGATGGGCCTGCCCACCCGCACCTCGCTAGAAATCAGACACCAATGCTGCCGCCCCGTCACCCTCCCACGCGCCGACGCGCGCGGGCCCCTCCCTCTCCCGCAAGGGGAGAGGGGCAGGAGCCGCACATTTCACTAATAACCAATAGCCGCCATCCCTCCGGCTTGACCGGAGGGTCTCAGGCTGAGGGCACGCAGCGCCCCCCGCGCTGCCGCTCAGTCCTCGTTGCGGCGGAACAGCCGGCCGAGGATGTTCTGGTACTTCACCGGCATCAGCCGCTGGATACGGTCCATGAAGCGGGCGTCGCCGCCGATCAGGATACGCGGATTGTCCTTCTCGATCCCGGTGAAGATCACCCGCGCCGCCTCTTCCGGCGTCGTGCGGGCGAAATCGTCAAAGCCTTGCGTGATCTCTTCCTTGCGTGCCAGCAGCTCCTCGTTCTGGGCCAGCCGGGCATTGCGCGCCACATTGGTCTTGATGCCGCCGGGATGCACGCAGGAGATCTTCACATTGGTTGCGTCCGCCGTCATTTCCGCGCGCAGGCTTTCGGTAAAGCCGCGGATGCCGAACTTGGCCGCGTGATAGGCGGAGTTCCCCGGCACCGCGATCATCCCGAAGATCGACGACACATTCACGATGTGCCCGCGCTTGCGCTCGATCATCTGGTTGAGGAAGGCCTTGGTGCCATAGACCATGCCCCAGAAATCGATGTCCATCACCCACTCGAAATCCTCATAGGCCATTTCCGAGACCTGGGCGAAAAGGGCAACGCCCGCATTGTTGATGATGATGTCGGGCGTGCCGTAGTCAGCCGTTACCTGCGCAGCAAGGTCATAGACCGCGTCCTTGCTGGCCACGTCCAGCATATGCGTCTCGACCGCGCCGGACCCCAGACCCCGCGCCTGCGCAGCGGTTTCCTCGAGCCCCTTCATATCCACATCAGTTGCGATCACCCGCGCGGCGCCGTGCTGGATGGCATGCTTCACCAGCGCCCGGCCGATGCCCGAGGCGCAGCCGGTGATGAAAATGGTGGAGCCTGAAATCTGGGTCATGATGCGCGTCCCTGAACCTTGATATGACTTTTTGTCAGTATTGGTGCGGAAGATAAGCACACCTTACGGACCCGGCGCAACAACCGCACGGGGCCTGCCTGCAGCCTGTCATCACATTCCCCAGCTCGGCGACACATCATTAACCCTGGGGGCGGATAGTCATCCCGGTATTTGAAACCCGTGGCTGTATCGCGGGTGTGCACGGCAGGACGCGAAGGACGTGGGCGCCCCATGGTCAAGGCACTCTTCTCAGGTGCGGCAGGTCCGCTGCAGCGCCAGCCCTCGGTGGCCGATCTGCTCAAGCAGCGGGCGGCAACACCCTCAGGCACCCTGACGGGAGCCGCTTCCGCTGGCCGCCAGGACCCGGCGGATGCCCTGCTCGGCGCGCTCAAGAAGGCCGGTGCCACCAACACCGAAGCGCTGGAAAAGAAACTGGCCGAGGACAAGGAGACCAAGGCCGGGCTTGATGCCTTGCGGAAGCAGGCCGACCCGTCCGAAGCCCGCAAGGCCCGGGCCAAGCAGAAGATCGAGGAAATCAAGAAGCAGCTTGAAGCCCTGCGCGTGCTCGCCGCCGTCAATCCGGAAGCCGCCGCCCGCCAGGCCGCCCGGCTCAGCCGTGAACTGGCAACCGCCGTGAAGGAATATGCCAGCGCCGGCGGCGACACCTCGTCCCTCACCGGCACCGAAGCTCCGAGCATCGATGACGCAGGCGCGACGGCGCCTGCGGACGCGCAAGCAACCAGGACGGCAACCGAGACAGCCACCGAAACAACTGCCGCGACAGATGTGCCTGCAGCAACACCGGACACTGCCGCGGCAGATCAGACCACCGGCAGTGACACCCCTGAGGCTCCGGGTACGGAGCAACAGGACGAAGCCACCGGGACATCCGTTGAAACGTCCGACGAAACCCCCGGCACGGAAGACACCCATCCCGACCGGGCCCGCGCCGAGGCCTATCAGTCTCTGGCAGCGGAGCAGCAGAAAGCCCTCGACGCCGCCAAGTCGGAGGATGAGTTCGTCAATACCATCCGCCAGCTCAAGGCCGAGCTGGAAAGCCTCATCAAGCGTGGTCAGGACGCGCAGGAGGATGAGGCCGGCGCTCCCCGGAACGGCGAGGAGAACCGCCGCGCCCTGCGCGCGCTTGAGGATGTCGATCAGGCGCTGCTTGCCATCTCCTCACCCACATCGGCTAGTCTTGGGGCGATAAACATAATCGCTTAAAGAAAAGTCAGGTGAGGACCCCATGGACATCGCGCCGATTCCCGGCCTGTCGGATGACGTCAACGACATCCGGCTGAGGACGGCTGACATCGTCAATGCCGAAATCATTCCCGCAGAACCAGTGCTCTTCAAGGGCGGCAAGGAGGCAGAACCCGTCCGCGCCCATATCCGCGAGCTGGTAAAGGAGCGCGGCCTCTGGGCGCCGCATCTGCCGACAGAATATGGCGGCATGGGCATCGGCTTTCTCGCCCATGCCTACATGAACGAAGTGCTGGCCTGGTCGCCCTTCTCCGCCCGCCTGTTCGGCGTCGTCGCGCCCAATTCCGGCAACCAGAAAGTGCTGCTCAAATACGGCACCGAAGAGCAGAAGAAAAAGTGGCTTGAGCCGCTCATCTCCGGCGAGATGGAAAGCTGCTTCTCCATGACCGAGCCGGGCAATGCGGGCTCCGATCCCCGCTCGATCCAGACCCGCGCCGTGCGCGACGGGGACGAGTGGGTGATCAACGGCCACAAATGGTTCACCTCAAATGCCCGCCGCGCTGACTTCGCCATAGTCATGTGCCGCACGTCGCGCGAAACGCCGGAGGCAGGCAAGCCGGGCGACACCATGGTGCAGATCATCGTGCCCATGGACACGCCCGGCCTTGAGATCGTCCGCTCGGTCCCCGTCTGGGGCCACACCAACGGCGATCACTGCGAGATCACCTATAAAGATGTGCGCGTGCCGGTGGACAACGCGCTCGGCCGCGTCGGCTCCGGCCACCAGGCCGCCCAGGACCGTCTGGGCGCGGGCCGTGTCTTTCACTGCATGAATTCCATCGGCGCCATGTGGCGTGCCTTCGACATGATGGTGCGCCGTTCGATGGACCGCGACGTCCATGGCGGCAAGCTGGAAACCAAGCAGTTCGTCCAGGGCTTCATCGCCGACAGCTACATGGACATCCAGGCCGCCCGCCTGATGACCATCAACTGCGCCCGCGTGATGGATGAAGGCGGCGACGCCCGCACCGATATCTCGGCCATCAAGGTCTTCGTGCCCGCAGCCTTCGAGCGCGTGGTGGACAGGGCGATCCAGGTGCACGGCGCGCTGGGCGTCTCAGGCGATACGCCGCTGGCAGGCATGTATACCGGCGCCCGCACGCTCAGGCTCGCCGACGGCCCGGACGAAGTGCACCGCATCCTCATCGCCAAGAATGTGCTCAAGCATTATCACTCCGGCGGCAGTTGGGATTTTGGGACCTGACCCAAGGCGCGGTACACTGCGCCCCGCGACTCCGTTCTGGATGACGTGACACGCTACCGGCACAGACCCTGAGCGCCATGTGCGCGGCAGGGGCCGGTGATCGTCAGGTGCTGTTCCGGTGTTACTGACCGGTGCTACTGAAGTGTCACGAAAGACGCGTATGCGGTGGTCCTTCGTGCTCCTGCACGTTAAAGCGCCTGTCGCTGTCCTCACTGTGAAACGGGGCGGCGGCCATGGCGCGGCGCATCTTGATATGCGCCCGGGCCCGGCCCTGGTTTGATGAGGGCTGACTCGCCCCTGATTCGGGGGAGGCCGGCCTGGCATGCAGGATCCTGCCTTGAGGTGTGGAGTGAAGATGGCGGACGACAAGCCGGGAACCCCGGAAAACGACTCCTTCCTGTCCCGCGGGCTGCGGCCCGCCGCGTCGGAGGATCACGTGCGCACCCGCACCCTGGATGTGGGCGTTGTCGCCTTCGGCGGCATGGCCATCATCGGGCTGGGGGCGTTTCTCGGCGCGCTCAAGGCAAGCTCCGCTATCCTCATGGCCGGTGCCGTCGCGGGGCTTGCTGCCCTGTGGCTCAAATATGCCCCCCGCGCCAGCCGCACCGTGCGGCGGGTGGAAATGCCGCTCACCCAGCCCGCCACCGTGCGCGCCCAGTTCCCGCTCACCCCTGAGACCGGCGTCGCCATCATCGAGCGCCTGCCGGACCCGATCATCCTGCTCGACCGCTCCGGCCGCATCGTGCTGCACAACCGTGCCGCCACGGGTATCGTCGGCGAGGCCGCAGCCCGGCGGCACATCTCCACCGTCATGCGCGTGCCGGAAGTGCTGGAGGCGGTGGCGCAGGTGGTGGCGGGGGAAGCGGCCCAGGTGGTGGAATACACCCAGCCCGTGCCGATCGAGCGCCACTACCACGCCTTCATCGCGCCGGTCATCGCCGCAGCCGAACCGGGGCGCGACGGCGCCATGTCCGGCTCCCGCGACCGCCAGCGAAACGTGCTGATTCTCCTGCACGACCTCACCACCATCAAGCGCGCAGAACAGATGCGCGCCGACTTCGTGGCCAATGCCAGCCATGAGCTGCGCACGCCGCTGGCCTCCATGTCCGGCTTCGTCGAGACCCTGCGCGGCCCCGCCCGCGATGACCCGGAGGCGCGCGACAAGTTCCTCGCCATCATGCAGGAGCAGGCCGAGCGCATGGGCCGCCTGATCAACGATCTCCTGTCCCTGAGCCGCATCGAGCTCAACGAGCATGTGCGGCCCGCGGGCCATGTGGACATGGGCGCCATCGTCAATGACACAGTGGACATGCTGACGCCGCTGGCCGAGCGCGAAGGCGTCGAGATCGAGGTTTCCGTCGAGGACGGCCTGCCCCGGCCCCTGGGTGACCGGGACGAGCTGGTGCAGGTCTGCCAGAACCTGCTGGCCAATGCGATCAAGTATGGCAGCACCGGCGGGCGGGTGGAGGTCACCCTGCGGCGCGACCGGCCGTCGGCGGGCCCGAACCCGGCCAACGACCGGATGGACGACGAAAGGCCGTCCAGCCTGCCCGGCAGCATTGTCATGAGCGTGCGTGACTGGGGCCCCGGCATTGAGCGGGAGCACATTCCCCGCCTGACCGAGCGGTTCTACCGCGTCGATGTCGAGCAGAGCCGCCGCCGTGGCGGCACCGGCCTCGGCCTTGCCATCGTCAAGCACATCGTCAGCCGCCACATGGGGTCCCTGTCGATCGACAGCCGCATCGGCCAGGGCTCAACCTTCAAGGTCTTCCTGCCGGTGGACCCGGCCACCCGCAGCCTGCCCGCCGGAACGCCCGCAACGGACGCCGCAGACGCTGTCACGGCGGGTGACACAAAAGAGTCGCCCTCAGGCCGTCCCCGCCCCCGCGTGGACGCGGCCCAATAGGCAAACTGCCTCAAAAATCGGCGGATTTACTGACATTTCAGTCACATTCCAGACTCCATAACGGGTGTCACCGAACCGTCATATGTCCGTAATAAATCGGTCGCGCGTCAGCCCTACGGTCCGCGCAACCGATCCACTGAGACGGTCGGCTTGGGATGGTGTCACCCATTTTGGGGCAAGCGCGTTCGGCGTATTTCGGGCGTGTGCAGTTCCAGTTCTTTGTCTCAGGATCGTTGCCAGGTCGCCATGAGGTGACCCAGGGGGGCGGTCTCAAAAGATTTCCAACCGGATGGAGAAATCATGAACATTCGCAATATGACCATCGCTGCTGCAGCGGTTGCGTCGATCGCGTTTGCGGGTGCTGCGCAGGCCCGCGACCAGATCCAGATCGTCGGTTCCTCGACGGTCTTCCCGTTCTCGACCCTCGTGGCCGAGCAGTTCGGTAAGACGACCGAGTTCAAGACCCCGGTGGTTGAGTCCACTGGTTCCGGCGGCGGCATGAAGCTGTTCTGCGCCGGCATCGGCCTTGAGCACCCGGACATCACCAACGCTTCCCGCCGCATCAAGAAGAGCGAGTTCGAGAAGTGCACGGCTGCCGGCATCACCATCACCGAGGTGAAGATCGGCTACGACGGCATCGTCATCGCCAACGCCAAGTCCGCTGACCAGTTCGAGCTGACCCGTCAGCAGCTGTTCCTGGCCCTGGCCGCTCAGGTTCCCAACGAGGAAAACGTTCTCGTCAAGAACCCCTATACCAAGTGGTCCGAAATCGATCCGTCCCTCCCGGACCTGGAAATCGAAGTTCTCGGCCCGCCCCCGACCTCCGGCACCCGTGACGCCTTCGTTGAGCTCGTGATGCGCAAGGGCGCCCGCAAGTTCGACTTCCTGAACGACCTGCGCGGTCAGGACAAGAAGGCCTTCCGTGCCATCTCCGACACGATGCGCGAAGACGGCCGCTTCATCGAAGCCGGTGAGAACGACAACCTGATGGTCCAGAAGGTCGAAGCCAACCCGGCCGCTCTCGCCATCTTCGGTTTCTCCTTCCTCGAAGAGAACCGCGACAAGGTGCAGGGCTCGATCGTGGAAGGCACCCAGCCGACCTTCGACTCGATCGCTTCCGGCGACTATCCGGTGTCCCGTTCGCTCTACTTCTACGTGAAGAACGAGCACGTGGGCGTCGTCCCGGGCATCAAGGAATATGTTGCCGAGTTCGTTGCTGAAAAGGCCATTGGCCCGGAAGGCTACGCCATCGACAAGGGCCTGATCCCGCTTCCGGACGCTGACCGCGAAGCCATGCGCGAAAATGCGCTGAACCTGGCTCCGCTGTCCATGTAAGACCAACCGCCAGTGGGGCGGCGTTCCGGACGGAGCGCCGCCCCATCGGCATTTGATTATTCGATTTGCTGAATTTCTGAGGCCCGCAGGTCCTGCATAAAGGACGCGGAGCATTGGGGGGCCGGGTTACCTCGGCCTGTAACTGGGGCCCGCAACGGGGAAAAGCCGGATTGGAGCAGGGGGCGCACTGATTGCGCCTCGCGCGGGGGCCGCTTGCGCTGGTGCAGGCATCCGGTCCATACCCGCCGCAGATCCGGCGACATACGAGTAAACGCATGAGCGCGACGACCCTGATCCTCATCATCCTGGTCCTGAGCTATATCGGCTATCTGATGGGCCGCAGCCGGGCCGGCGCTGTCTCCGGCGGCAAGCTTGCCTCCCTCCATTCCCTGCCCAGCTATCACGGTGCCTATGTGGCCGTGTGGTGCGGCCTGCCGGCGCTGGTGCTGCTGGCGCTCTGGCTGTCGCTGGAGCCGCAGATCGCCGACATGATCCTGCGCGCCAACCTGCCTGAAGCCACGGTGGCAAGCCTGTCCACCGCCGAGCTCAACCTGCTCATCACCGACATCAAGAACCTCGCCACCGGCAATATCGTCAGCCGCGAGGTCGATCCCGCCCTGCAGGCAGCCGCCGACGGCTACCGGGGCGCGCTCACCATCTCCAACATGGCGCTGATCGTCGTTACCCTGACGCTCGCCATTCTCGGCATCGGCTATGCCCGCGCCAGGATCGCGCCGGACCTGCGCGCCCGTAACCGCGTCGAGCGCGTGGTCCGCGTCATCATGGTGGTGGCCTCCACCATCGCCATCTTCACCACCATCGGCATTGTCGCCTCGCTCATCTTCGAGGCCGCCCGCTTCTTTGCCCGCGTCTCCTGGTACGAGTTCCTGTTCGGCCTCCAGTGGAGCCCGCAGACCGCCATCCGCGCCGAGCAGGTGGGCTCCTCCGGTGCCTTCGGTGCGGTGCCGATCTTCGCTGGCACCTTCCTCATCACCATCATCGCCATGTGCGTGGCGGTGCCGGTGGGCCTCTTCTCGGCCATCTACATGTCCGAATATGCCAGCCCCCGCTTCCGCGGCTTCGCCAAGCCGATCCTCGAGATCCTCGCCGGCGTGCCGACGGTGGTCTACGGCTTCTTCGCCGCCCTGACCGTCGCCCCGCTGTTCCGCGGCCTGGGGGAATCGATCGGCCTCGACGTATCGTCCGAAAGCGCCCTGGCAGCCGGTATGGTCATGGGCGTGATGATCATTCCCTTCGTCTCGTCCCTGTCGGATGACGTGATGAACGCCGTGCCCCAGACCCTGCGCGACGGCTCCTACGCGCTGGGCGCCACCAGGTCTGAAACCATCAAGCAGGTCATCCTGCCCGCCGCCCTGCCGGGCATTGTCGGCGCGGTGCTGCTGGCGGTCTCCCGCGCCATCGGTGAAACCATGATCGTGGTGATGGCCGCAGGCCTTGCCGCCAACCTCACCGCCAACCCGCTGGAAGCGGTGACCACGGTGACGGTGCAGATCGTGACCCTGCTGGTCGGTGACCAGGAATTCGACAGCGCTAAGACGCTCGCCGCCTTCGCGCTGGGCCTTGTTCTCTTCTTCATCACGCTCTGCCTGAACGTCTTCGCGCTCGGCATCGTTCGCAAGTACCGAGAGAAGTATGACTGACGCCACCTCCGATACCGGCTCCGTCGTCAACCGGAAGCCCGACCTCTCCGCCAAGCGGGTGCGGCGGCGCTATGCAGCCGAGGCGCGTTTCCAGGCCTATGGCCTGATCGCCATCTTCATCGCGGTGGCGGTGCTGGCCTCGCTCATCGGGTCCATCGTGTCCCAGGGCCTGCCGGCGTTCACCCAGCACAAGGTGACGATCGAGGTGGAATTCCCTGCCGATGAGATCGACCCGGACAATCTCCGCGCCGCCAACTTCCAGGCGATGGCCCGCCGCGCGCTCTATGAGCGCTTCCCGAGCGTCACCGCCCGCCGCGACAAGCGTGAGCTGGCCGACATTCTTTCAGGCGGCGCCGACGTGACCTTGAAGGAATTCGTCGAAGCCGACCCCTCCGTCATCGGCACCCGCCAGCAGGTGACCGTGTCCGTCTCCGACAGCATGGACACCTTCCTCAAGGGCCAGATGACCGACATCGACGAGTACCAGCCGAAGGCGGAACTGTCGCCCACCGGCACCGAGGGCGAGCTCAGCCTGCTTGCATCCGGCAATGTCTTTGCCGACATCCTCGCCGACGTGAAGCAGACGCTGGAAGCGCAGTCCGACAAGATCGGCCAGACCGCCAACCGCGAACGCCGCGGTATCACGGTGCTGGAAAACGACGTGAAGGCCCTGCGCGCCCGCGCCGCCAATGCGGTGGGTGCCGAGCGGGAGAACCTCGAAGGCCGCATCAAGAGCCTTGAAAGCTCCATCAACAGCCGCATCCGCAAGGCGGCCAATCTCGACAAGGAAGCAGCGGCTCTGTTCGATGCCGCCCGCTCCGGCGGCGGCACGCTGGACCTCACCGAGGCCATGCCGTCGATCCTCATCGAGATCAATGGCGGCATCGTGAAGGCGCTGCGCGTCAGCAACGAGACCATCGAGGGCGAAGCCTTCGTGCCGCTCGACAGCGACACACCGGCCCAGGCCGGCGAGTGGACCGTCGTGAAGCTGGTGACGCCGGAAACCGGCCGCCAGATCAAGGACCGCACCGCCACCTGGCTGCTCGAGCTTCAGAAGGACGGCTCCATCGAGAGCACCTTCGCCGATGTGCTGTTCTCGAAGGGCGACAGCCGCGCCCCTGAGCAGGCCGGCATCTGGGGCGCCGTCGTCGGGTCCTTCCTGACCCTGACGATCACCCTGCTCCTGTCCTTCCCGATTGCCGTTCTGGCCGCCATCTATCTTGAAGAATTCGCGCCGCAGAACCGCATCACCGATCTGATCGAGGTGAACATCAACAACCTGGCCGCCGTGCCCTCCATCGTGTTCGGTCTGCTGGGTCTTGCCATGTTCCTCAATTTCTTCGGCCTGCCGCGCTCCGCCCCGCTTGTCGGCGGCATGGTGCTGGCGCTGATGACGCTTCCGACGATCATCATCGCCACCCGCGCAGCGCTCAAGGCGGTGCCGCCGTCAATCCGCGAAGCAGCCCTCGGCGTCGGTGCCTCAAAGGTGCAGGTCATCACCCACCACGTGCTGCCGCTGGCGATGCCGGGCATTCTCACCGGCACCATCATCGGCATGGCGCAGGCGCTGGGCGAAACAGCACCCCTCCTGATGATCGGCATGGTTGCCTTCATCGTGGACGTGCCCGGCGGCTTTACCGATCCGGCCACCGTGCTGCCGGTGCAGATCTACATCTGGGCCGACAGCCCCGAACGGGCATTCGTCGCCAAGACCAGCGCCGCCATCATGGTACTGCTCACCTTCCTTGTTCTGATGAACGCGCTTGCCGTTCTCCTGCGCCGCCGCTTCGAGCGCCGCTGGTAGTTTTCAAAAGGGGATAGACCCATGTCAGTAGCTGAAGACATCGCACAGCACGCCCGCGGTCAGGCCTCACCCGCCGATGCGCAGGTGAAGATGGAAACCCGCAACGTCAACGTGTTCTACGGCGAGAAGCAGGCGCTGTTCGACGTCAATCTCGACATCCGCCAGAACCAGGTGACCGCGCTCATCGGCCCGTCGGGCTGCGGCAAGTCGACC